>Ga0315899_10007821_pt1 | contig 11489 bp, 7 predicted proteins | sample LakEriMetagenome_2_FD_203518 | JGI IMG/M metagenome (GOLD analysis project Ga0315899, IMG submission 203518) | Freshwater fungal communities from buoy surface, Lake Erie, Ohio, United States - Buoy 4 MA112 | ecosystem: Environmental > Aquatic > Freshwater > Lake | place: USA: Lake Erie, Ohio... | reverse complement strand
CCGGTTGTGCTGATGGGGCTGACCTTTGGTGCAGGCGAGGCTGCCGTGCGGATGGTGGTGCCTGCAGTGATCGGTGCGGGAGAATATGTGACGCTGCGCTGCGATGCTGGCAGCCGCCGCGGGGATGCGCTCAATCTGAATCTTCCGGCGGCGGGGGGCAGTCTCTGGTGGCGCGACGCGGAGTGGCAGCAGGGAGACAGCATTGTGTATGGCAGGCAGGAGGAAGGTGTGACGAGCGGGCGACTGGGGGGACAGGGCGCGTGGGTGCGTTTGGATTACCCTAGTCCGGGGCTCCCCAACGAGGCTCTGCCGCCCGTGCGGCCACGCTTCAGCGAAGTCCTTGTGATCAACCGGAATGGCGACAATACGCCGTGGGCGACCCGCGATGCGTGGGTGGAACTGGTGAATCCGGCAAGTCAGGCAGCCGATCTGGGAGGCTGGAGGATCCGGAGTGTGGTGGTGACTGGCGGAAGCATGGACTACGCGATTCCTGCGGGCACGGTGCTGTCCGCGGGTGGCTTCCTTCCCCTCTGGAGCCGGACGCTCGGGATGCCCTTCGATGCCGAGGTGTACAATCACCATGGATTCGAACTGATCCGTCCGGACGGACAGATCATGGACCGGGTCACATGGGGACGGCAGTTGCCGGATCATTCGATCGGGCTGCAGGCCGATGGTTCGTGGGCCCTGCTGCGCGCGCCGAGCCGCGGGCGGGAGAATGCCGGGAAGATGTCCACTGGGTCGCCCGGAGGTCTGCGGCTCAACGAATGGCAGGGGGCGGCGGGAGGCGCAGGGCCGCGCGGTGAATTCATCGAGGTCTTCAATCCTCATGCTGATCCGGTTGATGCAGGAGGGTTGTGGCTGGGCGATGGACCGGGCGAAGCCGGCAGATTCCGGCATCGGCTGCCTGCACTCAGTTTTGTGGAGCCGCGGGGTCATCTCCTGCTGCGGCCGGCCGGCCAGCTGAGCACGGAATTTCCCGGCGGCATGCCCGCGTGGCCGGTGACCTATGGCTTCGGGCTTTCCCCGGCAGGGCATACCCTGACGCTTTCTCAGGGCGACGCAGGAAGGGCTGTGGTCGATGCGGTTTCATTCGGTCCCCCCCCGGTGATGCCGCAGAGCGGCGGCCGGGTGAACGACGGCGCGGAAACGATCGGAGAACTGGTGGCGAGTCCCGGTTGGCCGAATGGGGGAGGGCCAGCTCCGTATTTCCATGCGCAGCCTGAAGATGTGGTGGTGGCGCTGGGGGAACCATGGCGGCTGCAGGCTTCCGTGGCGATGGCGGACTCGGCTTTCTGGACAAGGAATGGTCAGGTGCTGCCCGATGCTGTGCCGGCGGGAGCAAAGGAACTGGTTCTCGAGCGTTCCGCGGCGGCGATGACAGACGACGGGATCCATGTGGTGACCGCCGTGAATGCGGCGGGCACGACCGTGAGCCGTTCCGCACGGGTCACGGTGCTCTACAATTACGGCCGCTGGGCGTCTGCGTTCGGGGTTGGTGCGGCGGGAAGCGATGATGACCGCGATGGGATTGCGAACGGCATGGAGTTTCTGGCGGGGACCGATCCGAACGTTCCGGAATCGGCCGCCGGACAGGCGGCGCTGCAGGTGATCCCGGGGATCATGGGTGCGGAATTCACCATGGAATTCGTGAAGAACCGCCGAGCCTCGTACACGATGCTCAATGGCGAGCGCAGCAGCAGGCTGAGTGGCTGGGTGCCCACGGACGCTGTTGGCATGGATGTCATGACCGCGGACCCGGACGGACGCGATCGCCTGCGTCTGCGCTTTGCCATGCCCGCAGGGGAAGAGTCTTCCTTCTGGAGACTGCGGCTGGTTCCCTAATCCGGAACCGTGCCCGCGAAGCAAGGCCGCAGCCAGCGCTGTCCGGCGGGTTTCAGGGAACGACGAGTGTCTGTTCCCGGTCCGGTCCGACGCCGACGAGGGAGACTGGCAGTTCTGTCAGTTCGCTGAGGCGGTCGAGGTAGGCCCGGGCGAGTTTCGGCAGATCACCGATGCTGCGGGCGGCGCTGATGTCGCAGTTCCAGCCGGGCAGAGTTTCGTAGACAGCCTTGCAGCGTGCCATTTCCTCGACCGTGGCCGGGGGGACGCTGATCCGTGCCCCGTCGAGTTCGTAGGCCGTGCAGACATGGATTTCCGAAACGCCGTCGAGGCCGTCGAGATTGGTGACGGCAAGGTCGTCGAGTCCGTTGATGATGCCGGCGTAGCGGACCATGACGGTATCGAGCCAGCCGCAGCGGCGCGGGCGGCCGGTGGTGGCTCCGAATTCGCGTCCCATGTTATGGAGGCGGTCGCCGAGCGCATCGTTCTCGGTGACAAACGGTCCGCTGCCGACACGGGTCGTGTAGGCTTTGCAGACACCGACCACGCGGTTGATTTTCCGCAGGGCGGCACCCGTTCCGGTGATGGCTCCGCCGGCGGTGGTATTGCTGCTGGTGACGAAGGGATACGTGCCGTGATCAATGTCGAGGTAGGTACCCTGCGCTCCCTCGAAGAGGACGCTTTTGCCGCCTTTGATTGCTTCGTGAATGATGACTGAGGTATTGGTGCGGAAGGGGGTCAGGCGGGCTGCCGCCGTGAGGATTTCTTCCGTGACTTGCGCCGCGTCCATGGAAGCGAGGCCGACGGCTGCGAAGAGAGCATTGCATTCGGCGACCCGTTCCGCGACGCGTTCGTGGAAGACGGCGGTGTCCGCGATGTCGATGAAGCGGAAGCCGCGGCGTTCGATCTTATCCGCGTAGGCCGGGCCAATCCCGCGTCCGGTGGTGCCGATGCGGCGGGCGGCGAGCAGGATTTCGCGGCGTTGATCGAGCCCGCGGTGGTAGGGCATGACGATGTGGGCGCGGTCGCTGATGAAGAGGTTGGCTTCCGAGATGGCGACGCCTTGGCCACGGAGCTTGTCGATTTCGCTGTTCAGGCCAACGGGGTCCATGACCACGCCATTGCCGATGACGCAGGCCTTGTCCTTCCAGAGGATGCCGCTGGGAATGAGGTGGAGGACGTATTTTGTGCCCGCGTGAATTACCGTGTGTCCGGCATTGTTGCCGCCTGCGCCGCGCGCGACGACGTCTGCGGATTCCGTGAGGAAATCGACGATTTTGCCTTTACCTTCGTCGCCCCACTGGGCGCCGGTCACAATCACATTAGCCATGATGCTTCAGGGGAAAAAGAAATGCCGGAACGGGTTCGCCGGTCCGGCGGAAGGGAGGAAACGGGGGGATGCAGTGACGGATGGCGTCAGCTTTCCGTTCTTCCGTGAGGATACTCGGGATGGATCAGAGGGAAGCGAAGGCAAGAGCTGCGGCACCGAGGCACAGCAGGCAGCCGAGGATACCGATGGCGAGAAGAGTGGAACCGGCAGGATCTTTCTTCCGGCCCTTCTTCTTGAACGGAGCGTCATTCGTGAAGCCCGTGGGGGCTGCACCCGAGTCGAGGAGTTGTGTGTCGCTGCTCACGTTGGCGAGGTATGCGTGCCGATGGGCTGCCTGTAAAGCGGTTTTTCCGGGGCTGCCGTGGACAGGCTGGCGGGGGCGCAATCGCGTAGGGTGCGGCAGGGCAGGGCGACGGCAGATTGGCATCATGCGACTGATTCCTCTGGTATTCCTTGTGCTCGGCCTTGGTTCCGTGGTCCGGCGGGCGGATGCGGCTGATGCTGCGCGGCCGAATGTGCTGCTGATCTGCGTGGATGATCTGAAGCCCGTGCTGGGTTGCTATGGGGATAGGATGGTGAAATCGCCGAATATTGACCGGCTGGCGGCGCGCGGGGTGGTCTTTGAGCGGGCGTACACGAATCAGGCCGTCTGTTCGCCGTCGCGGAACGCGCTCATGACGGGAATCCGTCCGGGACGGCTGGGAATTTATGATCTGGCCACGCATTTCCGGCTGGCGGTACCGGACGCAGTGACGCTGCCGCAGCATTTCATGGGGCAGGGCTGGCGGGCTGAGGCGCTCGGCAAGATCCTGCATGCCGGCAATGGGAACCTGGAGGATCCGGGTTCGTGGAGTGTTCCCGTGTTCAAGGGCGATGCTGAAATGTACGCACTGGAGGCGAGCCGGGTGGCCGACAAGACGGGCAAGCCGGCTGGACCGTACGGCAGACTTCCGAAGAATGCCCCGCGCGGGGCGGCGTGGGAAGCGGCGGACGTGCCTGACCATGCGTACCGGGACGGGCAACTGGCGGACGAAGCGGTGGCCCGGCTGAAGGCGGCGGCTGCGAAACCTGGTACGCCATTCTTTCTGGCGGTAGGATTTCTGAAGCCGCATCTGCCGTTCTGTGCACCGCAGAAGTACTGGGATCTGTACGACCGGGCGTCGTTTCCGGTGGCGGCACTGCAATCGCTGCCTGCCGGGGCTCCGGAATTTGCGGGTCACCCGAGCGGGGAACTGCGGCGGTACTCGGCCATTCCGGACGAGGGGGAATTTTCCGCCGATCTGCAGCGGACCCTTATTCATGGGTACCATGCCTGTGTGAGCTACACGGATGCCATGATCGGGAAGGTGCTCGATGCCCTTGATGCGCTTCAGCTGACCCGGAACACCGTGGTGGTGCTCTGGGGCGATCACGGCTGGCACCTGGGCGACCATGGATTGTGGTGCAAGCACAGCAACTACGAACAGGCAGCGCGGATTCCTCTCATGATGGCGGGGCCCGGCATTGCGCAGGGCCGTGCTGCGGGCCTTGTGGAAACCGTGGACCTGTACCCGACCCTTGCGGAACTGGCGGGTCTGCCGGCGCGGGCCGGTCTTGATGGCAGAAGTCTGGTGCCGCAGCTGCGGGATCCTGCGGCTCCCGGCGCGCCTCATGTCCTGCATTGCTACCCCCGGAGCGGTGGACTCATCGGCCGCGCCCTGCGCACGCCCACGCAGCGTCTCGTCGAATGGAAGGTACCCGGTGCGGCGGCCGATTCCGCGGTCGTGGAACTCTACGACTACGAGAAAGATGCCGGCGAGGAGAGGAATCTGGCGGCCTCGTCCCCGGAAACCGTGGCGGCCCTGCGGACTATTCTGCGCAACCATTACCCGGAAGCCAAACCTCAGATCAAGGCTGCCGCGGCTCGTTCCGGCGGGCGGAAAGCGGATGACGAATGAGCCCGGGCCTGCTCCTGCCGTCCGCCAATTTCCGCGAAAAAGATTCGCAGGGTGGCATCGCTTCATTATAGGTGCGCCCCGGAAGCGGACGGGAACGGAGACGGAACTCCGGGAGCGCCTGCTGTTATTTCCATCTGATAGAACCATGAAAACGACAACCATCCTCATTGCTCTTGCCCTCGCTGGTCCTGTGGCCGCGGAAGCCCCTGACTTTGCCAAGGACATTGCTCCGATTCTCGAAGCGTCCTGCGTGAAGTGCCACAATTCGACGAAGGCCAAGGGAAAGCTCAACATGCAGACGAAGGAAGGCGCTCTCAAAGGGAGCGAAGACGGCAAACTGTTTGAAGCCGGCAAGGCTGACGACAGTGCGCTCATCAAGGTGCTTCTGCTGCCGGAAGACGACGACGACGCCATGCCTCCGAAGGACAAGGCTCCGCGTCCGACCAAGGAACAGGTCGAGAAACTCAAGGAGTGGATCAATGCCGGGGCCAACTGGCCGGATGGCGTGGAACTGAAGGTTCCCGCCAAGTGATTCCGGATTCTCCCTGACTCGTAATCAATCCGCTGACGATTGCCCGCCGGTTCCCATGGGACCGGCGGGTTTTGCGTTCCGCTGTGGGCGGGTTGGGGCGGAGGGAAAGCCGTTGCCGGTCAGATGGTGGCAGGCATGGTGGACGCATCATGAAGGAAAGCCGCCGGGAATATGCCAGCGAAGCCGAAGTGGCGTGGGCCGCGGAGCGGATGACAGCGCTGCGGCGGGTGCTGGAGGAGGTCGTTCTTGGCAAGGAGGAACTGATTGGGCTGACGCTCACCGGGATCCTCGCCCGCGGGCATCTGCTGCTGGAGGGATTGCCGGGACTGGGAAAAACCGAGTTGGTGAAGGGGCTTGCGAAGTCGCTTGGTCTGGAGACGCGGCGGATTCAGTTTACGCCGGACCTCCTGCCGGGAGACATCACGGGCAATCCTGTGCTGGAGGAAACGCCAGCGGGCCGGGCCTTCGTGTTTCAGCGCGGCCCCGTGTTTGCCAATCTGCTGCTGGCTGACGAGATCAACCGGGCCAGTCCGAAGACGCAGAGTGCTCTGCTCGAAGCGATGCAGGAACGCCGGGTGACCGTGCTGGGAACGACGCATGAGCTGCCCGATCCCTTCATCGTCCTTGCCACGCAGAATCCCGTGGAACTCGAGGGGACCTATCCGCTGCCCGAGGCCCAGATTGACCGGTTTCTCTTCAAGCTCGAGGTCCCCCGCAGCGATGCGGCGACCCTTGAGAGGATTGTGCGCGGGCGGGAATTCGGGGTCGATCCCGAGCCGGCGAGGGTGCTTGCGCAGGGGGAACTGGCGACTCTGCTGGAATTGGCGCGGAGAATTTTTCTGCCGGATGCGGTGGCTGGCTACATTGCGCGGCTGGTGGATGCGACGCATCCCGGGCAGTCGGCTGCGGCGGTGGGAGTGAAGTTCGGAGCGAGTCCGCGGGCGGCGCTCGGTCTGGCGGCGGCGGCGCGGGCCCGGGCGCTCGTGCATGGGCGGGTGCATGCCGGTTTTGAGGATGTGCGGGTGATTGCACCGGTGGTGCTCGGGCACAGGCTCATCATGGATTATGAGGCGCGCATTTCCGGGCGTAAGGCGGCGGAGGTGGTGGCTGCCTTGCTGAGCGAAGTTCCGGCGCAGCCGGGCGGGTTGCCATGGACCGTTCAGGAGCGCACGAAGAAGGCATGAAGGCGCTGCGGCATGCGGTGGCGGTTCTGATGTTTGCCACCGCAGGCGCTGCGGGGGCGCAGGAAACGCATGTATTCTCCATGGATGCGGAGAACCGCCGGCGCGTGGAAGTCACAAGTGTCTTCAGTGTGGCTCCCCCATCGGGCTTTGCGCCGCTGTTGATTTCGGTGGTCAATGGTGGTGATGCGGACGCTTCCTTCGGGGTCAGGACCACCAGCCGGGACAGTCGGGGAACGGGGGAAGTTTCGGCAGCGCTCAAGGTTTCCGGTCTGGCGCGGCGCACGACCGTGACGGAGGTGATGGTGCCGGTATATGTGGCAGCGGTGGGTGCGCCTTTCCGGGAGCTGCGGGTCTCGGTGACCGGTTCCGTGAGTCCGTCCTTCGAGATTCCGGTGGGTGGGCTGAATGCGCTGCCGTTTGTGGCGCTGAGCGCAGCCCTTGCGGGTGCTTCGACCGAAGCCATCTGCGAGGCGGCGGCCATGCGTCATGCGACTTCCTCGTTTCACTTCGGGAGCCGGCACCCCCGGTTTGCGGCGCGCTGCGAAGTGCGTCAGCTGCCGGCCGACTGGCGGGGGTACTCGGGGGTTGACATCCTTGCGATGACGCTAGGCGAATGGGTTGCGCTCCAGGCTGGGCAGAAATCGGCGATCCGGACATGGCTGGCGCTGGGCGGCGGACTGGAATTGCATGCGGAGAACGGATCGTGGGATCCGGCTGGCCTTGAACTCGGACTGGATGGGCATGAAGGAGACCGTGGTTTCCGGGGACTCGGGAGCGTAAGGCTGCGGAAGTGGAACGGTCAGCCGCTTGGGCCGGAAGCAGCAGCGGGCTGGTGGGAGCCCCGTGGGACAAGGGCGAAGCGGGTGGCGCTTGCGGAAGGGATTCCCAGCAGTCGGCTCAGTGAAATCATTGGGGACCGGGGGTCGCCCGAATTGCCGGTGGGCATCATTCTGCTCGCCTTTGGAATCCTTGTGGGTCCGGTGAATCTCTTCTATCTGGCGGGACCGGGACGGCGGCATCGGCTTTTTGTGACGACTCCGCTGATTTCCGTGGCGACGACATTGCTGCTGCTGGGATGGATTCTGCTGCGCGACGGGACAGGCGGCCGGGGGCGGCGCAGTGCGGTGGTTTATCTGGATGCGGCGGCGCGCGAGGCCATGGTGAGTCAGGAACAGATCAGCCGGACCGGACTGCTGCTGGGTTCGGAATTCGCCACGGCCCAGCCTGTGGTGACGAGCCGGGCGCAGGTCCGGGTGGTATCGTCGGAGTTCGACCGAAGTCGGCCGGATGCCAGTCCGCGTACCGAGGTTCATGGCCTCCTTGAGAACGACCGAGCGCATTTCGGGGACTGGTTTCAGAGCCGTGCCGAGCAGGCGCAATGGATTGAGGCGGTCGTGACGACCCGGGGGAAAGTGGCTGTGCGTGCGGCTGGGGGTGGATGGGAGGTGGTTTCGTCGTTTGGTTTTCCGCTGAAGTCACTGTTCTGGGCGGATGCCGCGGGGCAATGGTGGAAGGCTCCGGGGGAGGTGCTGCCGGGGGCTCCGGTGGCATTGCAGGGAGTGCGGCGGGACGAAGCGGAGCGGTGGTTTACGGCGGAAGCCGCTGCGGGCGGCTACAGCCTCAACGGAATTCTGCCGCCGGACCGGAGCGGGCAGTTCGCTGGGCGACGGGCATGGTTTCTGGCTTCCACAGATCAACCGGAGGCAGGTTTTGTCGAAACGCTGGGATCGGTGAAGTGGGAAAGGGACCATGCCATCCTCATGGGCCAGCTGGGGCCCGAGCCAACGCTTCCTGCTGCGCCATGAGTACCCCTGTCATTGCTGTCGAGGATCTGAAACGGCACTTCGGAACAATTCCGGCGGTCGATGGGGTTTCGTTTGCGATCGAGGCCGGGAGGGTGGTGGGCTTTGTGGGAGCCAATGGCGCCGGCAAGACGTCGACCATGCGGATTCTCGCGACCCTTGATTATCCTTCTTCGGGCCGGGCCGCGGTGCTGGGCCATGACGTCGTTCTGTATCCCGGAGAAGTGCGCCGACGGCTGGGCTGGGTGCCCGACAGCTTCGGCACGTACGAAAATATGACGACGCTCGAGTATCTCGATTTCCATGCCCGGGCACTTGGGTTCCGCGGGGCTGACCGGATCGGGCGAATCCATGAAGTGGTGGAATTCACCGATCTCGGGGCGTTGTCGGAACGGATGATCAGCACGATGTCGAAGGGGCAGGGTCAGCGGCTTTGTCTGGCGCGTGCGCTCATTCACGATCCGGAAGTTCTCATCATGGACGAACCGGCGGCGGGGCTTGATCCCCGGGCGCGCGTGGATCTCAAGCGGCTCATCCGGATTCTGGCAGGGGAAGGCAAGACGATCCTGATATCGTCGCACATTCTCTCCGAGCTGGGGGAGATGTGTGATTCACTCCTCTTCATCGACCGGGGGCGGATTGTGCATCATGGCACGGCTGAGAGTCTGACGAGGGCAGAGGAACAGGGAACCCTCGTGGCCGTGGAGACGGCGGATGGTCCGGCGGCCCTTGTGCAGTGGGCACTGACTGCTCCCCATGTGAAACTGGAGGAAGAACGGCGGCAGGGGTGCCTGCTGCGGATCGGGAGCGCCGATCCGGCGGTGGTGGCCACGGTGCTCCGGCGCATGGTTGCCGATGGGATTGCAGTGACGGATTTTCACCGCGAGGAACGGAGCCTCGAGGAAGTCTTTGTCGATATGATGGGCCGTATGGAGCGGGGCGAACCGGTGTCGTTTTCCGGCGGTCGTCCGGAAAAGGAATCCCCCGGCACCGGAGCAGTGGTTCCGGGACCGGGGGAGAAGTGAAGCGAACGTGACTGGTCCGGCTTGAGCACTCGGATCAGGGACGCGGGCGCTTGGGGCCGCCCTTGCCGCCCTTCGGGCCTCCGTAGCCACCGCTGCGGCCATAGCCGCCGCCGCCGTAGCCCCCGGAGCGTCCTTCGCCTCCGCCACTGTAGCCGCCGCCGCCTCCTCCGCCACTGTAGCCGCCGCCGCCGTAGCCCCCGGAGCGTCCTTCGCCTCCGCCGCCTCCTCCGCCACTGTAGCCGCCGCCGCCTCCTCCGCCACTGTAGCCGCCGCCTCCGTAGCCCCCGGAGCGTCCTTCGCCGCCGCCGCGCGAGTCATCGCGGCTGCGTGGTCCGCCGTAACCGCCGGGCCGGGCGGGCCGGCCCTCGGAGCTGCGGCCGTAGGGCTTGCGTCCGGCGGGTGCGCGTTCCCATGGCGGCGGACCGGAACGGAAACCGCTGCCCGGTTTTCCTTCTGGCTTGCCGTGCACGGTCGCTTTGACCCTGACCTTGTGTCCTGCGAAGTCGCCGCCGTCGAGCACCTCGATGATTTCGCGGGCATGCGGGCCGAGGACCTGGACGTGCGTTTCCTTGTTCTGGAGCTTGATGAGCCCAACGACTTTGGCGGGGAATTCCGAACCTGAGGCCACGGCATCGAGGATGTCGCGGGGGGTCAGGCCATGTTCCTTGCCGACGCTGAAGGTGATCCATTTGTAGCCGGGAGCGGCTGGGGGGAGTGGACGGCTGACTTCCTCGCGGACTGTTTTGGCGGGTGGCGCGGGAGCCTGTTCCGATTCGAGGGCCATGAGTGCATCGGCGTCTGCGTCCGAAATGCGCGGCTGCTTTTCCTTGCGGGGTTTGCTGCGCGGTTCCTTCGGAGCGGCGGCGGTTTCGGAGGGGACTTCTGTTTCCGGCTCGGAGGAAGAAACGGCCGCGGCTGGTCCTGGCACAGGTTCCGGGGTGGCTTCGGCTGGAACTTCCGCGCGAACTTCTGCAGCCTTGGCGGTTGCGGGTGGTTTCACCGGAACGGGTGCAGCCGGTTCCGGTTCCTCGGTGGGTGGAACCTTGACGGGAATGGCTGCGGGCTTCACCGCGGCGGCGGGTGGCGTCTCGGCTTCTGCGGGGGCCATGGTTTCCTCTGGCGATGCCTTGGCGGCGGGGGATTCGGTCGGCTTGCGCGGCGGTGCGGCGGGCGTTTCCGGAGCAGCGGCTTTCGGGGCCGGAGCTGCCTTGGCTGGGCGGGGGGCCGGCTTCGCTGGTTCCGCGGCTTTGCCCGGGCCATCACGGCGGGCAAAGGGGTCGCTCCCTTCCGGTTTTTCGGTTTCGATGCCGCTGGCGGTGAGCAGTTCGCCGAGGAGGGCGGCCGCTAGGTCGGTGGCAGCGTGGCCTTCGTCGAGAAGTCGGTCGATGCTGGCGGCGTGCGCCGTATGGCGTCCCGCCTCGAGGTTGGCGCGCACCTTATCGAGGACGCCCGAGAGGCGTTTCTCCTCGACCTGATCCCATGTGGGGACTTTGCCGCGCTGCATGCGCTGCCGGGTGAAGCGTTCCACGCCCTGGAGCCGGTAGATTTCGCGCCCGCTGATGAGGGTCAGGGCGACGCCCTTGCGTCCGGCCCGGCCTGTGCGGCCGATGCGGTGCACGTAGTCTTCCGGGTCGTACGGGAGATCGAAATTCACGACCAGGTCGAGGTCGTCGACATCGATGCCGCGTCCGGCGACGTCGGTGGCCACGAGCAGGTCGAAGCCGCTGCTTTTGAATTTCGAAAGCGTGCGGGTACGCATCATCTGGCTCATGCCCCCATGGAGGCGGTCGGCCGAATACCCACGGGCAATGAGGGCGTCGGCCACGTCATCGACGGT
>Ga0315899_10007819_pt1 | contig 11491 bp, 5 predicted proteins | sample LakEriMetagenome_2_FD_203518 | JGI IMG/M metagenome (GOLD analysis project Ga0315899, IMG submission 203518) | Freshwater fungal communities from buoy surface, Lake Erie, Ohio, United States - Buoy 4 MA112 | ecosystem: Environmental > Aquatic > Freshwater > Lake | place: USA: Lake Erie, Ohio... | reverse complement strand
TCTTCGCGGCCGTTGACGATCATGCGGGAGCCCGGGGTGACTGGGGCTGGCGACCACGAGGCGGGGTCGCTGGCGGTTTCGATGACTGGGTAGGCGTCGTCGGCTCCTGGGGCGTGGAAGACGGTGACGGACCATGTGCCCGGTGCGGACGGTGTGACGATGGGTAGGTCGGCGAGGCCTGGGGTGGTGGGGTTGCTGCCGGCCGCGTATTCGCCGAAGGCGTTGATGCCGTCGCCGTCGGAGTCGTCGGCTGCGTCGGTCAGGCTGAAGGCGGAGAGCCATGCGGCGAAAGAGATGGCGTCCGAGCCGAGCGGGCTGCCGCCAGGTTGGGTGGAGGCGCGCCAGCTGAGCGGTTGGTCCTGAGCGGAGCCTGGGGTGATGGCGACGAGGCTAGGGCCGGAGCCATCGGCGTCGTCTGGCCAGAGGCCAGAGGCGAGGTAGGAGAAGCTGAGGATGGTGGCACCTGCGGCGTCGGTCAGGGTGAGGGTTTCGCCGGCGTTTTCGAGACGGTCGCCGGAGTATTCGCCGGCGATGGAGGAGAAGGAGATGGCTGGATAGCGGACGGCGAAGGCGGCTCGACTGGCGACGATGATGGTGCGCTGGCTTGGGGCGAGGATGGCGCCGAGCGGGAAGGTGAAGTCGATGCCGGTGGTGAAGCGTGAGCCGGAGAGATCGATGGGATTGGCGGAAGTGTTGATGAGTTCGAGGAATTCGAAATCATCGGAGTTGCGGAAGCCGACGGCGATTTCAGCGAGGGAAGGGTCTGCGGGGTGGTAGTGGATTTCGCTGACGGCGAGGTTGCCTGCGGCGGCTGGGGTGCCGCTGAAGTAGTAGCCGGTGGAGGGAGCGCTCCACTGGGTGGAAGTTCGGGCGCGGGCGAAGAGGAGCGAGCTTTGGGCGATGGTGACGGCGCTGCCGCTGGGAATTGTCAGGGCGGCGGGGTTGATGGCACCGCCGGGGAGACGAGGGTCGGAGCCGTCGAGCGTGTAGTGGATGGTGCCCTGGGTGGCGGCGAGGGTGACGGAGTCGGTGCGGCCGCCGGCTGGGCTGCGGACCGGGCGCGGGGTGAACTGGGAGTCGAGCCATGTGGTGCGCTGGGTGAGCCAGTTGCGGACGATGTCCATTTCATCGCTGAAGGTGGCGGTGGTGCCTGCGTCGGGGCCGTCGCGTGGGGGAGTGGCGGTCCATTTGGCGTAGTTGCGGACGGCGGCTTCGGTGAGCTGGGATTCGAACTGAGTGACGAGGCCGGTGAGGCTGGCGGTTGTCAGGGTGGAGTCGCGGAGTGCAAACCAGCGGTCGGTGTAGCGCTGCCAGAAGTCGGGTTCGGTCCAGAGATATTTCCACCAGCCCCATGTGAGGATGTCGGTGGCTGGCTGGGTGGCGCTCCAGCCGGTGGGGTTGGTGCTGCGGGAGTCGGTGGAGCCGATGGTGCGGTCGAAGTCCCAGATGGGGCCTGCGAAGAGCTTGCCGTTCCGGGGTTTGTGCATGTAGGTGCTGAGGCGGAAGCAGTCGGCGTTTTGGGCGAGGATGTTGAGGAGACCGTGATCGACCCATGAATCGCGGTCGATGTAGTCGGTGTAGTGGAGCCCGGTGGCGGGGTTGGTGCGGTTAGGCTGAACGACGGCGTCTTCGAAGGCCTGGATGTAGTCGCGGATGTATTTGGACTGCTGGGCTGGGATAGCTGGGGCTGGGGCGGGGGCCTCTTCCGGGTAGCCGTAGTTGAGGCGGACTTCGGAGCCGAAGGGTTCGGTGAGGGGGAAGTTGCGAGAGGTGACCCAGCCGCTGGTGCCGGCGTCGAGGCGGTCGACCTTGACGATGTAGCCGCCGGTGACGTCTTCGCCGGCGAGGTCATTGGAGTCGAGCCGTTCGACATCGATGCGGTCGGCGCCGCGTTCCGGTTTTTCCATGATGGCGTAGACGCCCATGTAATCGCCCGGGTAGTCGAGCGTGCCGTCGTTGGTGTTAGAGAAGACCTCGACGAAGCGCCAGCGGGGGGCCCAGCGGCCGATGCGGTTGCTGAACTCGTACATGAAGGGGTTACGGATCATGCCGCGGTCGAAGTCGTAGTTGCTCTGGAGGACCCAATCGGCTTCAGGGGCCATGCCGAGCGGGGCGACTGGGGTATCTTCGCCGAATTCGTCCCATGCTTCGATGTTCATGGAGTATTTGGGCCATCCGGCGGAGGAGGATCCTCGGATGACCATGCGGCCGCGGGTGGCGATGACGGGGGTGTTAGTGAGGGAGGAGCGGTTGGAGGTGGCGGCGTCCGGGGCGAAGAGCGTCCAGAACATGGTTCTGTCGGTGGAGGGGAGACCGCCTGCGAAGTTGTCGACGACGACGACTGGGAGGTTGGAGGAGAAGGAGGCGGCGGCGGTGCCGAGGCGCGTGTAGGATTGGGTGCGGACGAGGCCGGGGGCGAAGCCTGGGGCGGTTTCGAAGGTGCGGGCGCGGACCATGGTGGTGGTGGCGAGGGAGAGCGGCCCGGTGTAGAGCGTGGAGGTGCCGTTGGGTTCCGTGCGGTTGGTGGTGTAGCGGATCTGGGCGGTGGGTGACGCGGTGGTTAGCGTCAGGGAGAGCGGTGCGGTGGTGAAGGATCTGGAAGGGATACTGAAGATGACGTCGCCTGCGGGGGGGCCTGCGGTGGTGGAGTTGGCGGCGCGCGGGGTGGGAATCTGGAAGGGGGCGTAGGTGCCGTTGGAAGGCGGGATTGTCAGGCCGAAGGACCAGTATTCGGGGACGGTGGGGAAGGCGGGGGCAAAGTCTTTGACGATGGTGGTGCCGTCGGGTTGGATGAGGGCGAGGTATTCGCCTTCGCCGGCGAGGCGGAAGTTGGTGTGGAGTTCGGCTCCGCTGACGGCGCGGTTTTTGTTGGAGGCGAAGACGAGGAGGAAGCCGTTGGCTGGGATGATGGTTGGGTTTGGGAAGCGCCATTTGGTGCGTTGGGAGGCGCTGTCGGTGAGGAAGTAGCCGCCGATGTCGATGGCGGAAGCGGCTGGGTTGTGCAGTTCGATCCAGTCCTGAGGGGCGCCGTCGGCGTCGAGGACGGCGCGCGGGTCATCGTTGTCGGTGGCGGCGACGAATTCGTTGAGGTAGACGGTGACAGGGGAGAAGGCCGTGGTGGAGAAGGTGGCGGAGTCGGGGGCCCATGAGGTGCCTGCGGCGTTGGTGGCGCGGGAGCGGAAGAAGACGGGGGAGGCAGACGGGAGGTTAGTGACGAGGGAGGTGAAGGGGCCGGAGAGGAGACCGAGGTCGAGGGAGAAGGCCCATGAGGCGGGGTTGGTGCCGCCGTCGGAGGGGCCCCAGAAGATGGTGACGGAGGTTGGGGCGTTGCCTGAGGAGGAGAGATTGCCTGCGAGGAGAGCGGAGAAGGCGTTGATTTCCGAGGCGGGGGAATTGGCGATGACGGGGAGGGCGGCGACGGGGGTGGAGAAGGTCGCGGATTCCGGGGCCCATACGCTGCCGGCTTCGTTGGAGGCGAAGACGCGGAAGAAGTAGGAGGAGGCTGGGGAGAGACCGCCGATGACGGTTGAGGCGGAGGTGCTGACGGCACCGAGGGAGACGCGCTGGGACCATGCGGCGGGGGAAGTGCCGCCGTCGGTGGGGCCGTAGAAGAGTGTGACGACGGGGGCTTTGCCGCCGGAGCTGGTGATGGAAGCGCCGAGTCTGGCGGTGGCGATGGTGAGGTCTGCGGCGGGGAGATTGGCGATGACGGGCGGGGCGACCGGGGTGGCGAAGTCGAGCGTGACGGGGGCCCATGCTTCGCCGGAGGAGTTGGTGGCGCGGGACGTGTGGAAGTAGCGGGTGAAGGGGAGGAGGCCGGTGACGGGAGAGGAGAACGAGGCGGATTGGGGGCCGAGGTTGAGGGATTGCTGCCATGCGGCGGGGTCGGAGCCGCCGTTGGTGGTGCCGTAGAAGATGGTGACGGATGGGGTGTCGGAGCCGGGGCGGAGGATATCGCCGGCTAGGGTGGCGGAGGAAGCGGTGATGGAGGCGGCGGGGGAGTTGGCGATGGCGGGGAGGTTGAGATTGACGTCGCGGTAGAAGACGATTTCCTGGATCCCGGAGTTGTTGGCGGCGGAGTTGGTGGTGGTGGCGTCGAAGCGGACGTAGCGTGCATTGACGGGGGGGAATTCGCGGGCGAAGCCCCAGCCCGTCTGGCCGCTAGTGAAGGATAGGGTGACATCGCCGGCGTTGCCGAAGACGGTGTCGGAGGAGAAGATGAGGTTGAAGGCGCTGGTGCGGTCGACGGTGGGGATGCGGTCGAAGAAGTCGAAGCCGCTGATGGGTTGGGAGGTGCCGAAGTCGAAGTCGACGTACATGCCTGCACCGAGACTGAGGCAGGCGTATTCGAGGCCTGTGCCGCGGCCGGCGTTGCCGTTGACGGCGTTGGCGGCGGCGTAGGAGGCGTTGAATGGGGTGGCGGAGCCGATGACGGTGGCTGGGAGGACGGCTTTTCCGGCGGAGGTATTGAGGAAGCGGATTTCAGCGGAACCGAGGTTCTGGGATGAGCCGGTGGAGGTGGCGACTTCCCAGCGGACGTAGCGAGCGGTGGTGGAGGGGAAGGTCTGGACGATGCCGGAGGCGTTAGAGCCTGAGGGGTTGAAGGAATGGATGGTGTCGGTGGCGTCGAAGACGGCGTCGTTGCTGAAGACGAGTCGGGAGGTGCCGATGATGTCGGCGGTATTGGCGCGGGCGACCATGATGAAGCGGTCCGTGGTGACTGGAGCGCCGAAGTCGAACTGGATCCATGTGCCTGCGGAGGTGGAGAAGGCAGCGCCTGCGCCGCGGGTGGCGGAGGCGTATTCGTTCATGGAGCCGTCGAAGACATTGGAGGCAGGGAAGGCAGCGCTGAAGGGGGTGGCGGAGGATGTGATGGTGGGGTTAGGGAGGACGGCGGCGGGGGCGGCGGCGGCGAGGAGGAGGGCGGCGGCCTTGAGGATGGTGCGCAGGAGGGGGATCATGGGAGCGGAGAGGGGAGATTGGTGAGGATGGCACAAAAAAACCCGGAGGCGCTAGGCTCACCGGGTTTTTCTGTGGAAGGCATGAGGGTCAGCGGGAGCGGCGGCGGCGCAGGGAGAGTGCGGAGCCGGCGAGAGTGACGAAGAATGCGGAGGATGGCTCGGGGACTGGCGTGCCGTAGAAGCGGAGTTCGGAGCCGCCGGGGTTGCCGCCGTTGCCGTTGAAGACGGCGCGGAGGTAGCGACCGGCGTAGGCGCCGCCGAGCGAGTACTCGGTGAAGTCCGGGTTGGTGGTGTTGGTGATGGTCAGGGAAGTCGTGGGGGTTGCACCGAAGATGCCTGCGGTATCGCTGAGGAAGAGGTCGATGGAAGTGACCTTGTCGAGGGCTGGGTTGTCGCCGGCGCGCTGGGCGTAGCCGAGGGCGTCGAGGGAGACGCCGGGACCACCGAAGTCGAAGTCGATGGAGTGGGGGCCGACGCCTGCGCCAGCCCATTGATTGTTGTTGGCGCGGAGGCCGGCCTCGCCGACGCCGTCGAAGAGGAAGGAGGCGGCGTAGGCGGCGCTGAACTGGCTGGGGGTGCCGACGATGGTCGGGCGGGGGAGGGCGGTGCGGGCGGGTTCGAAGAAGCGGAGTTCGGAGCCGCCGGGGTTGCCGCCATTGCCGGTGAAGACGGCGCGGACGTACTGGGCGTTGAAGGGAGCGCCGAGGTCGTAGGCCCAGAATGAGTTATTAGAAGTGTTGGTGACGGTGAGGGAGGAAGTGGTGGAGACGGAGAAGTCGGGGGTATTGCTCCATGTGAACTGGATGGAGGTGACTTTGTCGGTGGTGGCGATGCTGCCGGCGCGCTGTGCGTAGCCGATGTAGCCGATGTTTTTGGCGGCGCCGAAGTCGAAGCTGATGGTGTGCGGGCCGACGCCTGCGCCTGCCCATTGGTTGCCTTGGCCGGAGGTGGCACCGAAGACGGGGTTGCCGTCGAAGAGGAAGGAGGCGGCGAAGGCACCGCTGAATTGGCTGGAGACGCTGGTGATGGCCGGGTTGGAGAGGACGGCGGCGGGCGCGCTGGCGAGGGAGAGGAAGAGGACGAGACTGGGGTGGGTGAAGTGGTGCAGTTTCATCGGGTAAGCGTGCGGTTTTGTTGAGTGGTGGGGAGCATGGATCGTGCCCTTGGGGTTAGAAAACGGGTTGCGGGCGGGGTGTGCGGAGAGGAAAAAGCGGAAGTGGAAGCGAGGAGAGGTGACGATTATGGCACGGGGGATGGGAGGGTGCAATGGATTGCGGGGACAGACGTGCGGGATTGGATCAGGAGGATTTCCGGAGCGTGCGGAGGGCGCGTTTGATGATGGCGGCGGTTTCCCGGGTGGGGGATTCGCGTTCCCAGCGTGCGCAGAGGGAGCGGACCCATTGCGGGTCGGATTTGCTGGCGTCGTTGAGCCAGTTGGCGACGGAGTCGCGGACGTATTTGGAGGGATCGGAGCGGAGTGGTTCGAGGACGGGGAGGCCGGGGGAGGGGTCGGCTTTGAGCTGGGTGAGATGGCGGCACCAGACCCCGCGTGGGCGGGTGGCTTCGGAGGCGAAGCGGCGGAGATTGGCGTCGGGTTCGGCGGTCCACGGGATGAGGAGATGGATGGCGTCGGGAAGGTTGGCGGCGATGTTGTCGCGGATGGCGAGCCATGCCATTTCGCGGACGCCCATGTTGTGGTCGGCGGCGAGCGGGCGGAGACGGGAGAGCTTGGCTGGGAGGTCGAGGGCGGGGTGCTGGCCGATGAGGGAGGCGGCCCATGTGCGGGCGACGTCGGAGGTTTGCGCGATGAGGGAGCGGGTGAGGGCGTCGCAGGCGCGGAGGGAGGGGCAGGCGGCGGCGAGGGCTGCGCCGACGGCGGCGGTCCTCTTGGGAGCGGTGGAGGCGTTGGGCTGATTGAGGGCGAGGCGGATGGTGTCGGCGAGGTCGGGGCGGTTGAGGGAGGAGAAGACGTGGTGGGCGACGGAGACGTGGTCGATGATGAGCCACTCGGAGAGATTGACGGCTTCGATGAGGCCCTTGTTGAGGAGGTCGCGGACGGCGGCGGGGACGCCGGCGGTGGTGGGGGAGCCTTTACGCGAGAGGATTTCGGGCGGGATGGGGTTCATGGCTGGTTTTTGTCCATGATGGGGGGAGCGGAGGGGAGTGCATGGGCAAATTCCGCTCATGGGGAGGGGTTGCGTGCGGGGGTGTGGGTGGTAGGTTGAGGGATGAGAGTGACCCGACTGATGCCGATGTTGATGGTGTTTGCGATGGCTGGTGGAGAGGTGCGGGCTGAGGGGGAGAAGCCTGCGGCGGGGGAGAAGCCTGCGGCGGAGACGGAGAAGAAGGCTGCCGCTGAGCCTGGGGCGGATCCGACGAAGGCGATTGAGTCGCTGGGAGGGAGCCGGTACCGGATCGGGCAGATTGAGTTTGATAAGGAGACGCGGGTGTTGAGCATTCCTGCGGTGGTGAACATGAACAAGGGGCTGGTGGAGTACCTGCTGGTGCACGAGAGCGGGAAGGTTCATGAGTCGTTGTTCAGCACGAAGGTGCGGCCGATGGAGTTCAACGTGGCGCTGCTGCTGCTGAACTGGAAGGCTAGCGAGACGTTTTTTGATTATACGGAGCCTGAGCGCGGGGGAGTGCCGGTGAAGGGGGCGACGCACCGTGTGGAGAACAGCCTGACAATTCACGTGCGGTGGAAGGACGAGAAGGGGAAGGAGCAGACGGTTAGGATCGAGGAATGGCTGCACAATCTGGACAAGAAGGCGCACATCAGCGAGGGGCCGTTCATTTACACGGGGTCGAGGATCATGCCGGACGGGAGTTTTCTGGCGCAGGATACTGGGAGTATTGTGGCGCTGATGGTGGATCCGGCGTCGATTGTGAACAATCCGCGGGAGGGCAACGAGCTGGATGATATCTGGGTGCCGGATCCTGCGGTGCCTGCGAAGGGGACGGCGGTGACGATTGAGCTGCGGCCGGTGGCTGCAGGGAAGGGGGAGGAGAAAGGTGAGTCGAAGGGGGAAAAGAAGCCTGCGGTGAAACCGTCCCAGGGGAAGGCTGCTGGCAAACGTTCTGCGAAGTGAAGATTTCCAATTATTCAAATCTATGAAACGACATACCTTTTTCTGTGCGGTGGCGGGTGTTGCTGCGAGCCTTGTGTTTTCGGGGGCGGCGGTGGCGGAGCCTGACGAATCGTTGAGGAATGAAGTGCAGGCGGCGATCAACAAAGGGTTGAAGTATCTGGCGACGAAGCAGGATGCGGCGAAGGGGTTTGTGGGGTCTGAGGATCATCCGGCGTTCACGGCGCTGTATGCGATGGCGCTGATGGGGAATCCAGAGACGAAGGGCGTGTCGCCGGAGGCGCGGAAGGCGTATGATTTTCTGCTGGCGAGTCAGAAGGAGGACGGGGGGATTTACACGACATCGCTCCCTAACTACAACACGAGCCTTTCGCTGACGGCGCTTACGCTGGTGGCTGACGAGCCGAAGGTGAAGGAGGCGGCGTTGAAGGCGCGGCGGTTGGTGATCAAGGGACAGTATGATGAAGGGAAGCCCGGGGAAATGGACAGTCCGTATGATGGCGGGGTGGGATACGGGAGCAAGCCGCCGACGGACATGAGCAACACGCATTTTGCGCTGGAGGCGTTGTACCATTCGAAGAAGCTGCTGGCGGATGATCCTGACCGTGCGAAGGCGGAGCCGCAGTTGAACTATGCGGCGGCGATTGATTTTGTGAGCCGGTGTCAGCACCTTGCGGCGACGAACAAGTCGTCGTGGGTGAGTGAGGATGCGAAGAACAAGGGAGGGTTTGTGTACCGGCCTGGTGAGAGCAAGGTGGCGCCGGAGGATCCTGCGTCGGGCAAGCCATCGGTGCGGTCTTATGCGAGCATGGGTTACGCGGGGCTGCTGAGTTTCATTTATGCGGACATCAAGCCCGGGGATCCACGGGTGAAGTCGGTGAAGGAGTGGCTGGCGGCGAATTATTCGGTGACGGAGAATCCGGGGATCGGGAGCGAGGGGTTGTATTATTACTATCACACGATGGCGAAGGCGCTGAACACGGCGGGGATGGACTTTGTGGAGACCCCGCAGGGTCGAAAGAACTGGCGTGCGGATCTGGCGAAGCAGTTGTTCAATGTGCAGCGTGAGGATGGGTCGTGGGTGAATGAGAACGGGCGCTGGATGGAGAAGGACAGCGTGCTGGTGACGACGTATGCGGTGCTGGCGCTGGAGCACATTATCCGCGGCCTGTGAGGCTGGCGGGGAGAGATATTGATAACGAAAAGGGGACCCCGTGGTGGGGTCCCCTTTTTGGTGTCCGGGAAGCGGAGAGGGAACGGGTTGCTGAGGAAGCTCAGCGGGTGTGGGCTTCGTCGTAGTGTTTCTTGAGGAGGTCGACGCCGAAGTCGTTAGTGAAGTCGCGCCAGACTGCGTGGGGGTGGTTGGCGTTGTTCTGGGTGTTGTCGTATTCGAAGAGGAACTCGGGGCTCTGGATGCGGTAGTAGTGGGGCTCGCCGAGTTCGGTGCCGCCGGACCATGCGAAGGTTAGGGAGGGCATGCCGCCGGAATGGATGCGGTCGCGGAAGACGGAGGCGAGGTCGGGGCGGAAGCGACCGATGTATTCGCCGAGGGTTTTCCAGAGGAGGTTGCGCTGAGTCTGGTCGAGTTTGTCGGCGCTGATGCCGGCTGGCTGGAGGGGGATGGCCTTGCGTTCTTCCTTGCTGATGACGTCGTCGGGGACTTTGCCTTCGAGGAAGGCGGCTGGTTTCTGGGTGTCGGTGAGGGATTTGACGAGGAGACGGGCGGTGTCTTCTTCTTCTGCGAGGACGCGGAGGCCTTTGCGCGGGCCTTCTTTGACTTCGCCGGGGTTGGTGCCCATGAAGGAAGGGGTGACGGAGAGGACCTTGCCGCCGGCGATGGTGACATTGCAGGAGAAGTGGTGGCCTTCCCAGCGCCAGCCCCATGCGCCGGAATCGGAGGGATCGCCGAAGAAGGCGAGGTAGTATTTTTCGGTGTTCCGTTTGGGTGCCTGGTTTTCGAGATCGAAGAGGATCCGTTCCTGGCTCATGATGGTGGCCGTTTTGGCGAAGCCCTCGTTGCTGAGGACGGAGTTGAGCATGGCGTAGGCGAGGTGGTCCTGTTCCGGGCGGAGCTTGTCGAGCGTGATGCCTTTGCGGTCGAGGGGGACGAAGTGCCAGTTGAGGCGTTCGTCGTCGGAGATTTTGAAGACGGCTTCGGCTTTCTGGGAGTCGTCGAGACTGGCGAGGAAGTTTTTGGCGGCGAGGGTCATGTCAGCGACGGCGCGCTGGTGGATGAGATTGGCTGCGGCGGCTGCGCCGGGGTCGAGATCGGCGTGGGTGGGGATGAATGGGAGGGAGGCAGCGAGGGCGGCCGGGATGAAGAGCAGGGAGGGGCGCATGGCTGGGGTGAAGGTGGCGGGATTGGCGACGGTTGCACAAGTGGAATCGTCTTCCATGATGGCGGGCCGTTGACCGCGGCTATTTTCGACCATGAAACCGGTGACCCGATTTTTCGCATTGATGCTCTGCCTGATGATGATGGCGGCGGTGGTGCCTGTGAGTGCTTCGTCAGGGAAGGAGGCTCCGGCGTGGCCTGCGACGGAGACGAGGACTGAGCAGTATGCGTCGTTTCCGCTGCCGCTGGATCAGTATGCGGTGCCTGCGGGTGGTGAGACGCGGTCGTTGATGGCGCGGATCATGGAGCGGGCGAAGCAGGATCCGTTCAATGTGTGGGCGACGGTGATTTTCGTGTGTGCGATTCTGCATACGTTTGCGGCGGGGATGTTTCAGAGCATGGCGCACCATGCGGAGGAGGCGTATCATCAGGAGTGGCATGCGACTGGAGCGGCGGAGAAGCGCGGAGAGTATGCGGATGCGCCTGCGCCGGTGTCGTTCAAGGCGCAGTTGTTTCATTATTTAGGGGAAGTGGAGGCGGTGTTTGCGATCTGGGCGATTCCGCTGCTGGTGGCGGCGATCTGGTTTCACGGGTGGGAGGATGCGAAGTCGTTTGTGAACCGGGACTGTGATTTTGTGGAGCCGTTGTTTGTGGTGGTGATCATGGCGGTGAGTGCGTCGCGGCCGGTGGTGCGGTTTGCGGAGCATTGTCTGGCGGTGCCTGCGATCCGGTTGGGTGGCGGGTCGCCGGCGGCGTGGTGGCTGAGTGTGCTGACGCTGGCTCCATTGCTGGGGTCGCTGATTACGGAGCCTGCGGCGATGACGATCAGTGCGCTGCTGCTGGCGCGGCGGTTTTACGAATTGCGGCCTAGCAAGGTGTTTGCGTATGCGACGCTGGGGCTGCTGTTTGTGAATGTGTCGGTGGGCGGGGTGCTGACGAATTTCGCGGCTCCGCCAGTGCTGATGGTGGCGACGAAGTGGAACTGGAGTTCCGGGTTCATGCTGCAGACGTTCGGGTCGCACGCGGTGGTGTCGATTCTGATTTCGAATGCGGTGTATTTTCTGGTGTTCCGGAAGGAGTTCAAGCGGCTGGGGGACCCGGGGGACAAG
>Ga0315899_10007817_pt1 | contig 11495 bp, 8 predicted proteins | sample LakEriMetagenome_2_FD_203518 | JGI IMG/M metagenome (GOLD analysis project Ga0315899, IMG submission 203518) | Freshwater fungal communities from buoy surface, Lake Erie, Ohio, United States - Buoy 4 MA112 | ecosystem: Environmental > Aquatic > Freshwater > Lake | place: USA: Lake Erie, Ohio... | reverse complement strand
TTAGATAGAACGCCCTTTGTATATCGAGGTGGAAGAGGTACAAAGTTCTTGGCTCTCTCCGTTAACTCCTCTGGTGCAACCAGTAACTCCAAAGTTCCATTTGGGATATCAATTGAAATTTGATCGCCATCTTTAATCAACCCAATAGGTCCGCCATCTACCGCTTCTGGTGAAATATGCCCCACACAGAGACCGGTTGTACCACCAGAGAATCTGCCATCGGTAACAAGTAAGACATCTCTTCCCAGACCTGCGCCCTTTATTGCACTAGTGATCATCAACATTTCGCGCATACCTGGCCCACCTTTTGGACCTTCATAGCGGATAACTACAACATCACCTTTTTTAATAGTGCCATCAGAGAGCGCTTGCATCGCTGATTCTTCGCGATCGAATACTCGGGCGGCGCCTTGGAATTTTTCTTCATCAACTCCAGCATTCTTAACCACTGCACCTTCAGGCGCGAGAGATCCCTTAAGAATCGTTATTCCACCATTTTTACCGAAAGGTTTTGCGGCGGGATAGATAATTTCTCCATCTGCAGCAGGGGGATTTATATCCTTCAGATTTTCCGCCAATGTCTTTCCAGTAACGGTCATGCAATCACCGTGAAGCAAACCTTCATCTAGAAGAATCTTCATTACTGCAGGTACGCCGCCGACCTTGTCTAGGTCAAACATTACATATTCACCAAATGGCTTTAGATCTGCAAGTAACGGAACTCGCGCACCGATTCTCTTGAAATCTTCGAGTGATAAATCGATACCTAACTCGTGTGCGATCGCCGGCATATGAAGCACTGCATTTGTCGATCCGCCTAGCGCCATTACAACGGTGATGGCATTTTCTAATGATTTCTTGGTGATGATGTCACTTGTAGTGATTCCCAATTTAAGTAAGTTGATTACAGATTCTCCGGCTAGCTTTGCAAGCGGTTCGCGGCGGTTATCTACAGCAGATGGAGATGATGAGCCAGGAAGAGACATCCCCATCGCCTCTGATGCGCTAGCCATCGTGTTCGCTGTGTACATACCGCCGCATGTTCCGGCACTTGGGCAGGCAGCCTTTTCAATGCGATCTAGATCTTCATCAGACATTAGCCCGCGCGCATTTGCACCAACTGCTTCAAAGGAAGTGACGATATTTACCTTTATCTCGGTACCGTCTTGCAAAGTAGTTTTTCCAGGTAGTAGAGAACCGGCATACATCAAGATGCTAGGAACATCGATGCGAGCTGCAGCCATAAGCATCGCTGGAATACTTTTATCGCATCCCGCCAGAGTTACCATTGCATCTAAGCGCTCTGCTTGCATTACCGTTTCGACTGAATCTGCAATAACTTCGCGACTAACGAGTGAGAAATGCATGCCCTCATGGCCCATGGAAATCACATCAGAGACGGTGATAGTTCCAAATTCCATTGGGAAGCCACCATTAGCGCTTACGCCTGCAGCAACATCTTGAGCAACTGTGCGCAGTGACATATTGCACGGAGTAATCGTGTTGTAAGAAGATGCAATACCAATCTGCGGTTTCTTAAAGTCATCACCCTGCATGCCTAGCGCTCTTAACATCGCGCGGTTAGGGCTTCGGTCACGGCCTTGCGTTACAAGCGAACTTCTCGGAGTCAGATCCACTGTAGTACCCTAACCACAACCCAATACCTTGTGAAGAGTGTGCAGCAATGAGTTATACAACGTTGATATCCACTAGCGATTTGGCACGCAACTTAGAAAATTCTCAGTTTGCAATCTTTGATGTGCGTTTTTCTCTAGATGATGAAGCATGGGGAAGAAGTGCTTATAACCAAGCCCACATACCGGGTGCGCATTACGCAGATTTAGGCACAGATCTATCAGGGGAAATAATTCCGGGCGTTACCGGTCGTCGACCATTTCCAACGGTTGCCGCATTTACCAAGACGCTTTCTGACTGGGGAATAACCCCAGATACCCAAGTAATTTGTTATGACGCAGAGTCAGGTTTAATGGCGGCATCACGCCTATGGTTGATGTTTCGCTGGATGGGGCATGGAAAAGTCGCAGTTCTAGATGGCGGCTTAACGGCGTGGAACCGCGAATCATTACCGTTAAACCAAGAGAAGAAAGTTATTTCTCCTACAGATTTCATACCAAAACTACGAAACGATCTCTTAGTTGAAGTCGAAAAAGTTGATATGGCCAGAAATGATTCGAATTACTGCGTATTTGATTCCAGAGGAGCAGAGGGATATCACGGAGGTGGAAAATACTATGACCCAGTTCGCGGCCATATCGCCGGAGCAGGATTAGCAGATCGCGCTGAAGTTACAGATTCTCAAGGGTTATTTAAGAGTAAGAGCGAATTAAAGAGCCACTACGAAAAACTGACCAACGGTGTTAGCGCTGAGAACACAATTTTCTACTGTGGCTCTGGCGTAACTGCAGCGCAAAATGTCTTAGCTATGGAGCACGCTGGCATTAGCGGTAGCAAAATGTATGTTGGTTCTTGGAGTGAGTGGATTACAGACCCAAGCAGAGAAATCGCGCTATGACCCAGAAAAAGTATCGATACGCTCTAATCGGATGTGGATTTTTTGCCCAGAACCACCTACATGCATGGAGCCAAAATCCAGATGTCGAACTCGTGGCAACTTGCGATGTTGATTTTGAAAAAGCAAAGCTGGCCGCTGCCAATTTCGGTGGCAAGGCTTATGCAAGCGCGGAAGAGCTATTTGCTAATGAAGATTTAGATTTCGTAGATATCGCAACGACTCCACCAACCCATAAATACATGGTCGAACTAGCGGCAAAGAATGGCGTTGCAGCAATCTGCCAGAAACCACTTGCTTGGGATATGGCTGATGCAAAGTCAATGGTAAAGGCGATGTCAGATAAAGGCTTGCCATTTATGGTCCACGAGAATTTTAGATTCCAGACCCCGATGCGAAAAATCAAAGAGATTATCGATAGCGGCGCCATTGGCCGCCCATTCTTCGGGCGGATCTCATTTAGAACAGCTCATGATGTTTACTCGGCACAGTCTTGGCTGGTGGAAAGCGAACGAATGATTATCGTTGATGTCGCAGTTCACCTATTTGATCTTGCGCGTTACTTTATTGGTGAACCAAATACAATCTTTACTTCGGCGCATCGAGTGAATCCGATAATCAAAGGTGAAGATTCCGCCACAATTTTGATGGATATGCCAGATGCTAGCTGCATAGTTGATGCTAGTTACGAGACTCGATCCGATCACAGCACCTACCCGCAAACCTTTGTAATCATTGAGGGAACCAAGGGAGCAATTACTTTGTCCGCGGATTACCATCTACAAGTGGTATCAGGAACTTCTGTAACTAATGAAGTTGTTGTAATTCCGGATCACGGTTGGACTTCTGAGCCTTGGAATGGAATTCAAGATAGCGTCGTAAATGTAAATAAGCATTGGATTGAATGCTTGAAAACAGGCAGAACTCCTGAAACCAGCGGTGAAGATACTCTCAAGTTACTGGATATCACCTTAGGTGCTTATGAATCTGCCGAATCAGGACAAGTCTTTAACGTTGGCTCACTACTCAAGTAGTAGATAAATGAGAAAACTTGTCGCTGGTCCGTTGACTCTGGAATATTCCGAGGGAAGTCTTTGGAATATAAGTAACGGTGACGAAGAAATTATTCGCAGGATCTACCCGGTTTTTCAGGATATCAATTGGACCTCTCGACCTTTTGTTATCAAAGACGAGATTTGGGAAGTCGCTGATCGTTCGTTCAGCGCGAAAATCAAAGCGCAGGGTTCGCATGATGCTAAAGATCTATCTGTGGAGTTAGAGATAACTGGCTCTGAAAGCGGAGAAATCACCTACGGTTTTAACGCATCTACAACAGTTTCATTTCCAAGAAACCGTCTCGGGCTCTGCCTGCTTCATCCCGTTGCAGGCCTAGCTGGACGCAAATGCAAGTTAACTAAAGCAGATGGCGCTATAGAAGAATCTAAATTCCCCGATGCGATTTCACCAGATCAGCCCTTCTTAAATCTTTCTGGAATCAGCCATCAGCTTCAAAGCGGGCAAGTTGCGTCGGTTAACTTTGAAGGCGAGATCTTTGAAACCGAAGATCACCGTAACTGGAGTGATGCCTCATATAAAACTTATTGCACACCTATTTCTCTACCTTTTCCCGCTCAAGTTATTCCGGGGGAGGCGCTTAGCCAGAAGATCACCATCTCAATTTCCGGCGAGAAGACAATTTCAACTACAAAGTCTGAAAGCGCCGTTATTACAGTCGGAGCCAAAGAGATTGAACTTCCAGAAATTGGCTTAGGGCTAAGTGACGATCCCGCACACTTGATAGCCAACGAATACTTGGGATTTGAAGATCTGGCGATCAAACATCTTCGCCTCGCGCTTAACGCTAATTCTCAGATTCGCTTCGCCGTGGAGAAGGCGCTACTAGTTACTAGGCAGCTAAAGATTGATCTTGATCTTGCGATAACCGCAGAGACCCCACAGCAACTGAAAGATTTACTGGATCCGATAACTGAATTAAATGATCAGATTCGGTCCTTATATATCTTCTCTAAGAACGATAAAACAACGCCACCTGAGTTCATCCAAGCGGCAGAAGAATTACTTGGAGATAAATCGAAAATTATTGGCGGCACAGATCTCTACTTCACCGAACTAAACCGGAACCAAGGCGCTGTCGATTTTGTCGATCAAGTAAATTTTTCAATAAACCCTCAAGTGCACTCATATGATGATCGAACTCTTATCCAAAATACAGCTACTCAGAAAACGATTGCCGAAAACGCAGATCGGATAGCTAGGGGCAAAAAGGTAAGCATCGGGCCAATAACGCTGCGCGCTAGGTATAACCCGAATGCGACTCAACCGGATAAAGATGTCAGCAACACCGCCCTGCCATCTTCGGTCGATGCGCGCCAGCGCACATGGTTTACCGAAGGCTGGACCGCGATGTCTCTTCGCTCGCTTACAGAGTCAGAGTCAGTTTCAACTCTGACTTACTTTGAAACTCTGGGATGGCGAGGAATACGCGAGCTATCAACTGGAAGCAAAGATTCACTTAACTTCGCCAGCAAACCTGGTGAAGAATTCCCAGTATGGCGTTTGTTTAAGCATCTAAAAGGGTTTACTCACGCCAGACCAACCGCTTCATCTCTTCCAGAGCTAGTTGAATGCTTAATCGTTACTTCAGGCCAAAAAGTAAAGGTTATTCTGGTCAATTTCAGTACTATTAAGCAGGAAGTGAAATTCTCCGGAATTGATTTAAAGCCACAAACTTTAAATCCTGAGAGCGTTACTTATTTAGAAGTTACAGGGGTAGCAAATGTTTGATCCATTATTCGATCTTAAGCAGAAGCGGGTTCTCATTACTGGCGGCGCCGGAACGCTAGGTGCACTAATTGCCAAAGCTTTTGCAGAACGTGGCGCGGATGTAACTATCCAGGATCTAAATCAAGAACGACTCGATGAAGTCCGCAAATCGATCTCCAGCGAATCTGGCAAAGCCTTTTCAATTAGCGCTGACTTATCTAGCCCTGATCAATGTGCCAGCGTGGTCAATGAGGCAAATGCGCTTATGGGCGGTCTAGATATTGTTATCAATACTGCGGGAATAAATCGTCGCAAACCTATAACTGAGGTAACTGAAGAAGATTTCAACGCCATAGTTGCAGTGAATATGAAGGCGATCTACTTTATTTCGCAGACGGCGCATCCAATTATGAAGGCAGCCGGTGGTGGAGTAATCGTAAATATGAGCTCTCTAAGTGCTCGTTATAGCTTCAACACAATCTCTGTCTATGCCGCCACCAAAGCGGCTGTTACATCAATAACTCGCAGTACCGCGCGCGAATGGGCAAAAGATAAAATTCGCGTTAACTGCATCGAACCTTCAGTTATCAAAACCGATTTCACTAAGCCACTGTGGGGCGAACCACATCGCACAAAATGGTTTGATGAGACAACTCCAATTGGCCGCCTCTCAAATCCAGACGAGATAATCGGATCAGTAATATTTCTGGCAACCGATGCATCTTCATATATAACTGGCCAATCTATTGTCATAGATGGTGGAATCCTCAGTGGTGGCGATTGGGATTCATACGCTTAGCAATCTCTTTTTTAGTAGCGAAGTGATAAGTTCAAGGTCTTGAATAAGGAGCAATTAAATGTCTAGCGGGTTCGAAGCGATTGTCTGGAAAGAGAACAAGATTGTTCTGCTCGATCAAACGCAGATTCCTATCTCTGAAACTTATATTTCTTACGACGAACTATCGCCATATATCGACGCTATTCAACGATTAGTCGTCAGAGGCGCCCCTGCGCTTGGCGTCGCTGGCGCATATGGAGTCGTCTTGGTTATTGATGAGGCGGCACGTAAAGGTCATAGCCCGCAAGAGTTGGAACATAACCTTGATCTACTTCGCGATGCCCGCCCAACGGCAGTTAACCTAGCTTGGGCTGTTGAGAAAATTCGTAAACATTTACCAGAAGGCCGCGATGCAGTTCTTGCAGCTGCACATAAATTAGCAAGTGAAGATAAGCAATCAAGTACCGATATGGGAAATATCGGCGCAGATTGGCTGATCAAAAAACTAGGTAACAAACCAATGACTCTTTTGACGCATTGCAATACTGGATCACTGGCAACAACAGGTACCGGCACAGCACTCGGAGTTATCAAAGAATTACATAAGCGTGGAAATGTTAAAGAAGTCTATGCAGATGAAACTCGTCCCTTGCTACAAGGATCGCGTTTGACTGCGTGGGAGTTAATGAAATCTGATATCCCATATCGCATCGAACCTGATGGTGCTGCTGCTATGGCGATCCTAAGCGGAAGAATCGACGCTGCTCTTATCGGGGCTGATCGCATTGCCCAGAATGGTGACTCGGCAAACAAGATTGGTTCGCTCAGCGTCGCACTTGCTTGTCACGCAGCCGGAATTCCATTCTTAGTTGTAGCTCCCGAATCAACTGTCGACCGCAGTATTAAAAGTGGAAGTGAAATACATATTGAAATCCGTGGAGATGAAGAGTTAACCCATTTCAAGGGGATACAAGTCGCACCTAATGGTGCCAAGACATTTAACCCTGCTTTTGATGTAACACCAGCAAAGTACATAAGTGCAGTAATAACCGAGAAACAATCCTACGAAATAGCAGAAGGCCAAACACTATGAGTGAACTAAAGCCATTACACGACCTCGTCGCACGTTCCCAGAAGATCGGTGCTGACCAGTCAATGGTCGTCTATGGTGGTGGAAACACTTCAAGTAAAGGTGAGATTAAAGATCACCTAGGTCGCTTAAAGAAAGTTCTCTGGGTTAAAGGCTCTGGCGCTGATATGCAGTACGCCGTAGATCGTGACTACCCAGCGCTTTACCTTGAAGAGCTATTGGCGCTTCGCGATTTTGGCGCTTTAGACGATGACACGATGGTGGATTACGTAACACGTGCTCTAGTTGATCCAACTTCACGCCGCCCTTCAATTGAAACTTTGCTTCATGGTTTTCTGCCAGCAAAACATATTGATCACGTGCATGCTGATGCGATCTGCGCTCTTACAAATCATCCGCAAGGTGAAAAAGCGGTACGCGAAGCGCTCGGTGAAGAATTTGCCTATGTCGATTGGATCCGTCCTGGCTTTGAACTTTCAAAGTTAGTCGGCGGTTTAGGAGATTACGCCGGCGTAGTTCTTGCTCATCACGGTTTGGTTGTTTGGGATGAAGATTCAGATCGTTGCTATCAAAAGACTCTAGATGCAGTGGCTTTAGCCGATAAGTACTTGGATTCACTAAATAAGCGACCAGCGGCTAATTTTCAACACCAGGATCTGCCTGATGAAGAGCTAAAGGATTTGCTTCTAAAGTTGCGTGGAACCCTTGGTAAGAAGCAGTTACTTCGAACAGATACTCGTTTAGCCGAAATCGCATCACGCCCAGATCTGAAAAAGGTCTTGGCTCTAGGTGCATCAAGTGCTGATCACATGCTGCGTATCCGCCCTAAGTCAGCAACAGTAACTTTGGAAGATACTGAAACCGGAATCAATGAATTCCGCGAGAACTACAGCGCATATTTTGAGGCGAATAAGTCGTTGCTTCCTGCTGGGTACACCAGCCACGGAAATGATCCACGAGTGATTCTTGTGCCAGGAGTTGGCGCAGTAACTGCCGCAACAACAATTAAAGAGAATGTCATGCTGGCCGACATCGCAACGCATACCCACAGCGTGGCAGCACGCGTTATAGATGTATTTGGCGACGGAGACACAATCTCTGATGCAGAAGTTTTCGGATTTGATTACTGGCCTATGGAACTCTTCAAACTCAAGAACAAGCCAGCTCCAGCGCAACTAGATGGACACATCATTATCGTTACAGGTGCAGGCAGCGGAATTGGCCGTGGCGTTGCACTAGAACTTGGAAAACGTGGCGCTCATGTAGTTCTTGCAGATATCGAAGAAAAAGGGCTTCTAGAAGTTGAGAAAGAGTTTGCAGATAATAAATGCAATCCACCACTTTTGGTTTTGGGTGACCAGTCGAAAGAAGCAGATGTTCAGGCAACAGTTACAAAAACCATCAAACATTTCGGTGGACTAGATGGCGCTGTAATCAACGCCGGAATTGGCATCAGCGACAAACTCGAAGATCTTGATGTAGAGAAATGGCGCCGCGGATTAGATATCAATTTAACTAGCGCATTCATGTTGACTAAAGAAGCGATGAAGGTAATGCGCAAGCAGAAGATGGGCGGATCAATCGTTTACATAGCTAGCAAAAACGCCTTCGCACCAGGTGCCGGATTCGGCGGATATTCAGTTAGCAAGGCCGGAATGTTGCAACTAATGAGAATCGCATCTCTTGAAGGTGGCAACGCTGGCATTCGCTTTAATGGAATTAATCCAGATGCGGTCTTCGATAACAGCAAATTGTGGGAAGGCGGTATTCGCGAACAACGTGCAGCTGCACATGGTGTGAAACCAGAGGAACTTGAAGACTTCTATGCATCGCGAAATCTGCTAAATGCACGCGTGAGAAGCCTCGATGTGGCCCGCGCTGCAGCATTCTTCTTAAGTGATGAATCCTCACGCACAACCGGAAGCGTTATCGCGGTAGATGGTGGTGTTGCGGCAGCATTTCCTAGGTAGATAATTGCCCATGTCAAATGGGGAGGCGCTTTAGTGGATCGTATCTACGTAACCTATAAATTCACTGGCGACGATCCAAAGTCACTTGCTGATGTAATTCGCGCAGAACAGACGATCGAATTCCCCTACGAGTTGGCACCTGCTTGGATCCAGCAAGAAGTTGTTGGAAAAGTTGAGGAAATTTCATCAACCGATAAATCAAGCCACCTAATAACTATTTCTTATAACCCTGATGTAACCGGCGGAGAGTTAAACCAATTCCTAAATGTCCTCTGGGGAAATGTTTCACTCTTTCCCGGCGTAAAGATTGTTGATTTAAAACTTCCTGATTCTTTTCTTGCCAGATTCTCCGGCCCACGTTTTGGTATCAGCGGATTGCGTAGATTGCTTGGCGCAGAAACCCGCCCCTTGGTATCAACTGCCCTAAAGCCGATGGGATCTGATGCGCAAACACTTGCAGAAATGGCCCGAACTTTAGCCTTAGCGGGATTTGATTTGATTAAGGATGACCACAGCCTGGCCAATCAACCGTGGGCAACTTGGAAAGATCGCGTCACCTTAATCTCTCGCGCAGTCAGAGAAGCTAACGAGGCAACTGGTGGAAGATCTGTCTATGCGCCAAGTCTAAATCTTCCATTTGATCAGATAGTTGATGCGGCGCACACCGCAAAAGAACTAGGCGCCGGTGCTCTTCTTATCTTGCCTGGAATCACTGGTTTTGATTCGTTGCGCAAGATTGCATCTGATGACTCCATCGCTCTTCCTATTCAGGGACACCCAGCAATGTTGGGCTCACTTATAACTTCGCAAGCTGAAGGAATTTCTCATGGAATTGTTCTGGGAACTCTAATGAGGCTTGCTGGCGCGGATATTACGATTTTCCCAAATGTAGGTGGACGTTTCGCCTTCACTAGCGAGCACTGCTTGGATGTCACAGAACGTTCGCGTGAGAAATTAGGAACCTTAAAGCCAATCTTTGTCTCACCTGCTGGCGGAATGAATTTAGAGCGAATTCCAGAGATGATAAAGATGTACGGCCATGACAGTGCGCTACTTATTGGTGGCGCGCTTTCTCGTGGAAACCTGGCAGATAACGCGGCTCGCATGTGTGAATTGGTGCGCGCCTACTAAACTTAACCACATCATGTGGAAGAGGATAAGAAAGTTATTTGCCGATCGTCGGGTCTGGGTTCGCCAGATTCTGGTTGCCGGCTTAGCTGGGGCAGTTGCTTGGCAAGTCGGTGATTTGCTGGTCGAAGATGGCGGCGTCGTAGCGGCAATTGTCTGCACCCTATCTATCCGCATCTCTCTACATAAATCAGTTCGCGAAGGCTTTGGCCAGATTGTCGGAACTGCAATCGGTGCCTCAGTAGCGCTATTGAATGTTTCAATCTTTGATTTTGGATTTATTGCAGTTGGCCTGACTGTAATTTTCTGTGCAGTTGTCGCACGTGCGCTTCACTTAGGTGAAGTCGCCTCTGTAAACGTTCCTGTAACTGCGCTAATTGTTATTGGACCCGGAATCAGTGGCACCACTGCAGCGCACCGCCTTGGTTCAACGCTTATTGGCGCTGCCATCGCGATAGTTTTTTCTTACTTCTCTCATGCAAAAACGCCAGTCGGCCGGGCCATTGATCAGATCACCGATGTCTCGGCAAAGGCGGCAGAACTTCTAGCACGCATGTCTGAAGGAGTTGCCGCCGGTTATACCCAGAAAGAAGCCGGCAACTGGTTAGCAAAAGCGCGCTTGTTAATGGAAGCAGTTCCTGCAATTCGCGCCCAATCAGTTGAAGCTCGCGGGCATGCGCGTTGGTTTCCAACTGCCGAAAAAGATGAAGCTGAGGAAGTTTATATTCAAGGCATTGCAATTGAGCACACACTCGTACAGGTCCGCACAATTGCCCGCACTCTATTTGATTCAGCGGTAAGTGGCGGTATTGCAGACTCCACCAAGAAACAGATCGCAGTTGCGCTATCTGCCGCGAGCTATGCCATATCCGCCAAGATTGATGAAGATGAAGAATTTGAAACTACAACCACGGCAACAGATGATGCGCGCGAAGCGGGAGCAGCGCTGGCCGAATCTTTAATTGAAGATGCTAAAGATGCCGACCAAGAACAGATCATTCGCGGGCTTTCCATGGTCGCCAATATCGAACGAATTGCAGATTCACTTGATCAGAACTCTCCGGCTTTAAAGGATGTGATCACTCCGGATGAACCGGCTCATGCAAAGGTGATGGCGGTATCTCCGATAGATCAGACTTTGAAGCTCAATAAGCGCATTACCAAGCGGGTTAGAGGAGTTATCCGGAAGTACTTCTAAGAAACTTGGCGATTTGC
>Ga0315899_10007815_pt1 | contig 11500 bp, 15 predicted proteins | sample LakEriMetagenome_2_FD_203518 | JGI IMG/M metagenome (GOLD analysis project Ga0315899, IMG submission 203518) | Freshwater fungal communities from buoy surface, Lake Erie, Ohio, United States - Buoy 4 MA112 | ecosystem: Environmental > Aquatic > Freshwater > Lake | place: USA: Lake Erie, Ohio... | reverse complement strand
TGCAAAACAACAAAGTGGGTATTCAGACATTCAAAAACAGATTGTTGATTATAATTGGTTAATTAAATAACTTTACATTTTATAAATTTTATATAAAATTATATACTATATGGAAAAAATAATTACATGTCAATTTATGGGGGGTTTAGGGAACCAAATGTTTCAAGCCGCTCACGTATATTCTCAATCATTAAAACATAATAGACCGGCGGTTTTTTTTAATGAATCGCAAACTAATTTACAGGGTAATAATGTTAATACTTATGTTCAGAATATTTTTTCAAAATTAAATTTTGTTAACAAAATTAATGATTTGAACTTTGTTTATTCTAATGATTGGCATTATAATGAAATTAATCCCTTAGAAAGTAATACAATATTTCATGGGTATTTTCAGAGTAGTAAAAATTTTTTAGGATTTGATAATGAAATTATAGATTTATTTTCACCTAATGATGATTTTTTATCTAAAATTTATGATAAATACCCACAACTAAATAATAATAATACAGTATCAATACATGTTAGAAGGGGGGACTATCTTTCATTCCCAAATGTACATCCTGTGGTATCAACATCATATGTTGATAAATGTTTAAGCATGATTGAAAATAAAGACTATATCTTTTGCTTTAGTGATGATAAAGAATGGGTAAAAAATAATATTAAACATGAGAATATCATATATGTTGATGGTTTATTAGATTATGAAGAATTATGGTTAATGTCGTTATGTAAAAATAACATAATATCAAACTCAACATTTTCATGGTGGGGTGCATTTTTAAATAAAAATAATAATAAACAAGTTTTCGCACCATCAATATGGTTTGCCTCAGATGGTCCTAATAATTTTAGTGATATTTTTGAAGAAAATTGGAAAATTATTGAATTAGAAAATGTTAATGGTGAATTATTAATTAAAGAATAATATGATAAAAATTGGGTTAATAGGAGGGGGTTTCCATCATTCAAATTCATCAACACTATGGAAACACCCATCACATTTTATTTGGTCAAAAAATAATATTGAAGATATTACATTTTTTGTTGATGAAGGTATTGAGCATGGGTTAACTGTGAATTGTAAACGTAAATTTGCGTGGTTATTAGAGTCTAGAGTAATAAACCCTAATGATGTTAATTTTGTAAAAAATAATTGGGAAAAAATATCTAAAGAATATGAGATATTATTTACACATAATAAAGAAATATATGAATTAGCGGATAATTTTGTTTATTTACCACCTCACGGTTTTTGGATTGAGACACCTAAAATTTATGAAAAAACAAAACTAGTTTCGATGATATCATCAAATAAAGGATATCAACATAGATTAGATTGGGTAAACAAATTAAATGGTTTTGTTGACTTATTTGGTAGTGGATTTAATTATGTCAGTAAAAAAGAAACAGCACTGTGTGATTATATGTTCTCAGTTACAATTGAGAATGATAGTTATCCAACATATTGGTCTGAAAAGATTTTAGATTGTTTTGCTAGTGGTACAATTCCTATTTATTATGGTTCACCAGATATTGGTGATTACTTTAATATGGATGGTATCATTTTATTAAATGATAATTTTGATATAACAAAGATAACTGAAAAAGATTATTATGATAGACTTGATGCTGTAAAAGATAACTTCAATAGAGCTATAAAATATGATGTTATTGAAGATATTATTTTTGAAAAATGGCTAAAGTAACAATATTACAACCGGCAGGATTAGGGGATATACTTTTTTGTCAGAAAATAGCGTATAAATTAATTGAACATGGTCATCAAGTTTATTGGCCGGTGGATAGATATTCATGGATTAATGAATATATTAAAAAAGAAGGGTTATCATGGTCTACAAGTTCAGAACCTACATTACAATTAGTTCTTAAACATTCTATTGAATCTAATCACCCATACGATATTATGACGTGTAAATATGATATGATTGGTAAAACATTAAATCATTTAGACGATGAATTACATTCAATAGATTGGACTGATTGGGTTGACTATTTAAAAATAGAGCGTAATACTGAAAAAGAAGAAAAATTATTCTATGAGGTATTAGGGTTAAATGACGGTGATAAATATATTCTAATTAATAAAATGTATGGTCTTAACCAATATAGAGGTGATGTTGGTAAAAGTATTATTGATAAATCACTTAGAGTTATTGAATTAGGTTTTATTGGTGGTTTTACATTGTTTGATTGGTGTAAAGTTATAGAAAATGCGACTGAAATACACACTGTAGATACGTCAATAAATTATGTTATTGAAACTTTAGAACTTAAATCTAATAACTTATGTCTATATCCTAGACACCCTGACCACATATTAAAATGTTTAGGTAATTTATTTAAAAAAAATTGGTGCTGGATTGGTTAAGACTTTACTTATAAAAAGTTAAGGGTCATATTTATTAAAAAAAAAATATGATAGATGTAATCGAGTACAAGGGTACTAACTATCCTAAATTTCAAACTGAAGGTAACGCATCACAATTTGCAATACCTTACGCATTACACGTATGTAAAGGGATTGGATACGATATAGGATGTATGAAAAAAGAATGGTCATTCCCTTCTTCAATTCCAATTGACTTATCTTTTGATGATGATTATCACGCATTAAATTTACCAACAAAGGGAGTTGATTATATTTTCTCTAGCCATTGTTTAGAACATATCAACAATTGGGTTGATGTAATGGATTATTGGTATGATACGTTAAATGAAGGTGGGACTTTATTCTTATATTTACCGGATTATTCTCAAGAATATTGGAGACCATGGAATAATAAAAAACATGTAAACATTTTTACACAAACAATTATACGTGATTACTTAACACACAAAGGTTATAAAAATATCTTTGTTGGTGAGATTGATTTAAATAACGCTTTCATGGTTATGTGTGAAAAATAATAAATACTAAAATTTTTAAAGATGGGTAAAAAAAGAGCGTTAATCACTGGTATCACAGGACAAGATGGTTCATATCTTGCTGAGTTTTTACTAGAAAAAGATTATGAGGTATGGGGTATCATTAGAAGACATTCAACTGACTCACATAATCTAACTAAAATAGATGAAATAAAAGATAAAGTTAATTTGATTTATGGTGACTTAACTGATTTAAGTTCACTTCAAAATATCTTATTAAGATGTCAACCACATGAGATTTATAACTTAGCAGCACAGTCACATGTTAAAGTTAGTTATGAGAATCCAATCTTAACTGCAAACATTACGGCTGTAGGTGTTTTAAACTTATTAGAAGCTGTAAGACATTACGCACCAAATGCTAGAATATATCAAGCTAGTACATCAGAAATGTTTGGTAACTCAATTGACAATGATGGTTTTCAAAGAGAAACTACACCATTTAAACCTGCTAATCCATATGCGGTTTCTAAACTTTTCGCACATAATATGTGTGTTAACTATAGAAACGCTTATCAGTTATTTATTTCAAATGGTATTTTATTTAACCATGAATCACCAAGAAGAGGTGAAAATTTTGTAACTAGTAAAGTAGTTAGAGAGGCGGTTAAAATATCATTAGGATTAACTGATAAATTATCGTTAGGTACTTTATCTAGTTCTCGTGATTGGGGTCATGCTAAAGATTATGTAAAGGCTATGTGGATGATTCTACAACATGATGAACCGGATGATTTCATTTGTGCTACAGGTATTAATCACACAATTAAAGATTTATGTGACCATACATTTAAAAGATTAGGGCTTGATTATAGAGATTACGTTGTTATTGATGAAAATTTCAGTCGACCAGAAGAAACTAAACATTTAAAAGGTGACTCAACTAAATTAAGAACAGTTATAAATTGGGAACCATCTTATAGTTTTGAAACTATGATTGATGAAATGATTGAATATTATAAAGAAATGTATGGTAAAAATTAATGTAGACGAAGCGTATGCTTTTGATTATTATTGCATTTTGGATTTAAAATTGAGAAATAATTATATTCCAAAAGAAACTGTTGATGTTGTTAAAGCTGACTTAATTGAACAAATTGGTAAAGAGTTGGTTGAAGAAATACTTAATTCAAATGAATATAAAGAATTATTTGAAGCTAATGAATTAACATTTAATGCGGTTGATAAAGCAAAAACTGATGATGTTTTAGCTAGTTATGTTGATGAATGTAATTATCGGAGAATGATTTGTAAAATTAATCTACAAACTAAATATTTTAACAGTGAATTAATGGAAGTTAAAATAGGATATGAAAAATTAAGTAAAAATGGATAAAATTTGTTTAATATATCAACCAGCTGGTATCGGTGACATCTTCTTTTGTCAAGCGATTGCTAAACATTATGTTAGATTAGGGTATAAAGTTATTTACCCTATCAAATCAAACTTAATGTACTTAAAAGATTATTTAGCATTTGAAGGTATCACATATGTTGATGAAAGTTCACAGTTTCCATATAAGGATAGATATTCGCAATTTAATACAACTATTTTAAATGGTGACTTTTTATACATCAATTTAGACCAATCACATGGAGTTGTAGGTTCTGAAGATGGTTTTATGTTATCTAAATATAAATTAGTAAATTTAGATTATAAAACATGGGTTAATGAATTTTCATTTATCAGAAATAAAGAAAGAGAAGAAAAACTTTTTTATGATATATTAGGTTTAAAAGATGGTGATAAATATATCCTGACAAATACTAAATTTGGTACACCACCAAACTTTGTAACATTAGATATTCCAATACCAACTAGTGAATATAAAATAGTTGATATGGAGTTCATTGAAGGAACTAATTTAATGGATTGGTGTAAAGCTTTAGAAAATGCGTCAGGTATTATTACTGTAGATACATCCATTCAATACATCTTGGAAAAATTAGAATTAAATTATGATTTCTTTGATTGCTATCCTAGAGATGGTGGTAAAGGAAGTCATTTAAATAACATAATTAACATCTTTAATATTCCGTGGGAATATAAAGTTTTAAATTAAATTAAATTAAATTAAATTATGGGGTCAATATCATCATTCAATCTAACACCAATTATTGAAAAATATAATACTAAAACATATGTTGAGACCGGAACTGGAATTGCTGAGTGTTTAACTCATGCAAACAAGTTTGATTTCAATAAATTATATTCAGTTGAGTTAGATGAGGATTTAGCTAGAGAAGCTAGATTAAAAGTAACAAATGAAAACGTTGAAATTATCAACGATTATTCAACAAATGGGTTAAAAAATAACATCCTTCCTAATTTACCTAAAGATGAGTCAGTATTATTCTTTTTGGATGCTCATTTTCCAGGTGCGGATTTTCATAAAATTTCTTATGAAGAATCAATCACTCAATATAAAGAAGAATCTTTACCACTTAAATTAGAAGTGGATATCATCTTAGAAAATAGAGACATAACTAATGATGTGTTTATTATTGATGATTGGTTTTTATATCAACCTGAATTAACATATGAAGCTAATAATACTAAGAATTGGCCATATAGTGAATTACAAAAATCATTAAATCTTATTCAAGATGATGATGCTGCAAATATTATTAGTAGATTTGAAGCTACACATAATATAGAAGTAGACCATAGACATCAAGGGTATTTAGTAATGACACCGAAAAAATAATGGATAAAATTTGTTTAATATACCAACCATGTGGTTTAGGTGATATATTTTTCTTACAAAAAATATGTAAATTATATATTGAAAAGGGGTATATAATTGTATTCCCTGTTGTTTATGAATATGAATGGTTAAATAATTATATAGATGGTATTGAATTTATTTCATGGGGAGATAAAGAACGTAAATTAACTCACAAGGATAAATTACCGGAAAATATTGTTTTCCCTTACAAAGAGAAATATGACCCAAATTCTGACCATATCTTTACAGATGAATTTGTTTTTATTAACGGATTTAAAAAACCAAAAGGTAGAATAATGGATTTTAAATATACTAACTTAGGTTTATCATTTGACGATTGGGCTGATTATTTCACATTCAATCGTAATAAAGAAAAAGAAGATAAACTGTTTTACGAAGTATTAGGATTAAAAGATGGTGAAGAGTATGTATTTGTTAATAGAAATTATCAAATGAGACCTCAAGTACTATCATATAATGATATATCTAATGACCCATCACACTATGGTAAAAAAGTTGTTGAAATGGGAATTTACGATGGTTTTAGTATCTTTGATTGGTGTAAAGTTTTGGAGAATGCTTCTGAAATACATATGATTGAAACATCATTAAATTATGTATTGGAAACAAATGAAATGAAAAATAAAATAACTAAAAACTTAAACTTATATCACAGATATGGTTCTTTCCTTGAAGTGAAACATTTGTTTAAATTAAATTGGAATTATAGATGATAGTAATTAAAAATCACCAACAATGTGAAGACCCTATTAATTATTTAGGGTTTGAAGAATTATCTCACCTAGGTAAAGATTGTATTTTCTTTTATGGTGGTCACGCAAATGATGCGGTTTTTGAACCATCAAATTTACCTAAATATTTCTTCTCAACTGAAGAACAAACTTGGGATATTGATACGACAAACCATTGCATTGACCAAGTTGAGAAAATATTTACAATCTGTCCACCTAGTATTACTGGAAGAGAGAAAAGAGAATATTGTTTCTTCCCTTTTAATGAACAATTCATACCAAAACAGTTTGATAAACATTTTGATGTGATTTACTGTGGGTTAGCAACCGGTCCTCATGTAACTGAGATTTTGGATGTAATACCAAAATTTAATTATAGACTTGTTAGTTTTAGAAATGACGGTAAAACAACTAATGTATCACCATCTTACGCTGAAAAAATTAATTTAATCAGCCAATCTAGAATTACAATTGTACACAGCTTAACGGGTACTGGTACACCACAAATTAAAACTAGACCATTTGATGCTGCTTTTTGTAAAAGTTTAATTCTTTGTAAAAGAGATGTATGGAACATAATTGAAGAATGGTTTGAACCTAATAAAGATTTCTTATATTATAATGATGGTGATGATTTAGAACGATTGATTAATACAGTTTTAAATAACTATGATGATTATTTACCTATGATTGAATCGGCACATGAAAAAGCATTAAATAAGTATACTACAAGACATTTTATACAAAAGTATTTAAGTTAATATGAAAAAAATTATTGTTACAACAACAATCAATAGTCCAACGATAGCGACAATTAAGTTTGCTCAAATCGCTCAAAGAGATAATTGGACATTCATCATAGTTGGTGATACAAAAACACCTCACGATGAATATATTGAATTATCATCAAAATATCCTAATGTTAAATATCTTTCACCGGAAGAACAAGAAAGAGATTATAAAGAGATTAGTGATATTATTGGATGGAAAACAATTCAAAGAAGAAACGTAGGATTTATTGCCGCATATAAAATGGGTGGCGATATTATCGCAACGGTTGATGATGATAATATACCTTATGATAATTGGGGTAAAAATATCTATGTTGGTAAAACAATTGATGTTGATTTATATGAACCTGAACTTGATGTATTTGACCCACTTTCAATAACTAAGGATAATTATATTTGGCATAGAGGTTACCCTATAGAATATTTACAAAAAAGGCATAAGGTAGAATACAAAGGTAAAATAAAAAGAAAAGTGTTAATTCAAGCTGATTTATGGGATGGTGACCCTGACATTGACGCAATGGCAAGATTAACATACAAACCTATTGTTAAATATTCTGACATTACTGAACCATATTGTTCTAATAAAATATCACCATTTAATTCTCAAAACACATTTTTATCAAGAGAAGTAATTCCGTATTATTCAGTATTACCGTTTACAGGAAGAATGGATGATATTTGGGGTGGTTATATATTACAACACTACTTCCCAAATAGTATTGTTTACTCACCTGCTAGTGTATATCAAGATAGGAATGTTCAAGATTTAATAACCAATTTAGAAAAAGAAATTATTGGATATAGAAGTACTTTACAATTAACTCAGAATCTAATATCTTTTGATAAAATTATACCAAAAAATGCTTTAACATTTTTTGAATTATACAAAAAACAATTTATTTAATATGAAAAAAATTTTAATACTAGGTGGTGGTGGTTTCATTGGTGGTCATTTGGCTAAAAGATTAAAATCCGAGGGTAATTGGGTTAGAATTGTGGATTTAAAAGAACATGAATATTTTTCTAAAGAAGATATTTGTGATGATTTTATTGTGGGTGATTTAAGAGACCCAAAAATAGTTGAATCTGTTATGAGATTGGAAACCGTCGGTGATGGTCATATTGTAAAATATAGTTTTTACAAACAACCATTTACTGAGATAGTAACTTTTGATGAGGTATATCAATTAGCTGCTGATATGGGAGGTGCTGGTTATATTTTTACAGGTGAAAATGACGCTAACGTAATGCACAATTCTTCTTTAGTTAATTTAAATGTGGTTCATTATGCGACTAAATTTAATGTTAAAAAAATATTTTATTCATCATCGGCATGTATGTATCCCGAACATAATCAATTAGACCCTAATAACCCAAACTGTGAAGAATCATCAGCATATCCAGCAAATCCTGATTCAGAATATGGTTGGGAGAAGTTATTTAGTGAAAGACTTTATTTATCTTTCATGAGAAATTATGGGTTAAATGTTAGAATTGCCAGATTTCATAACATATTTGGACCTCAAGGGACATGGAAAGGTGGTAAAGAAAAAGCACCTGCAGCTATGTGTAGAAAAGCTGTTGAGACACCTGACGGTGGTGTTTTGGAAGTTTGGGGTGATGGGTTACAAACGCGTTCTTTTCTATATATTGATGAATGTGTTGAGGCGGTATTAAGATTGATGGATAGTGATTTTATAGGACCTGTTAATATAGGTTCTGAAGAAATGGTTACAATCAATCAATTGGCTCAAATGGCTATTAATTTAACAGGTAAAAATATTACAATAAAAAATATTTACGGGGATGAATTTATTGAGAAATACGGACATAAATGTCCAATAGGTGTTAAGGGTAGAAATTCTGATAATAAACTCTATAAAGAAAAAATTGGGTGGTCAGTTAATCAACCATTACTTAATGGGTTAAAATTGACATATGAATGGATTAACTCAATTTCAAAAGGGTAAGTAATTTAAAAATTATTGATGATTTTAAATACTTGTTGTATTCTTAATATATGTTATATTTATTAGTATAAAAAAAAATATATGGGTAGAGGTAGAAAACCAAGTACAACCCCAACATCTGAGGTTGAAAAATTACCAACAAAAGTTTTAGTTGTTGATAAAAAAGAGTTTGACTCGGCTAAACTTTTAGACCACATAAGTGTAAGAGTTCAATGTAAAAATGAAACTCAAAAAAAATTAATCAAAACTATTAAGGAAAAAGAAATTACCATTGTCTCAGGATTACCTGGGACAGGTAAAACTTTCTTAGCGTGTGCTGAAGCTCTTAAAATGGTTAAAAATCACGAATTTAAACAAATCATTTTAGTTAAATCAGTTACACAATTAAAGGGTGAAGAAACAGGTTTTTTACCCGGTGATATTAAAGAAAAGTTAGAACCTTTTATGATTTCTTTTATTGATAATTTTGAGAAAATTGTTGGAGAGGAAATTACTAATAAATTAAGGGAATCAGGTATTATTAAAATACAACCATTGGCATTTATTAGAGGACGTTCAATTGATAATGCAATTATTATTGCTGATGAATGTCAAAATATTACTTTGGAGAATATGAAGACATTACTAACAAGGATTGGTGATAATTCTAAAATGGTGATACTTGGGGATACTAAACAAAAAGATATTAGGAACAAAAGAGAATCATCTTTAGAAATTGTCTATAAAATGTTTGAAGATGAACCTGAGTTTGGTTGTGTTTCATTAAATAATCCTGACGAAATCGTAAGAAATAAAATCATCAAAATCATCGAACAAAAGTTTGATGATTACGAAGAAAATAAAGGTAAGTTATAATATTGTTTACAAATTTATTATTCTAAATATATTGGTAATATGGAAAAGCCAAAATTTAGAATCGGATTTGATGTTAATGGTGTTTTAAGAGATACCATTGGTAAGATTGCACAAACTTACGAAAAATTTTATTTATTGAAGACTGACGGGATTGATGATGACGACACTTTTGAATATGAAATGAATTTACCTGTAACTTCTTTAGACTTGAAAGAACACTTTAAATTCAAAGAAGATGACGATTTATTTTCATTCTTATATGAAGAATTTGCTATGGAAATTTTTGGACACGCACAATCGTCAGAATATTCAACCTTTAATGATTTACAACAGATTTATTTAAACTACCGTGATGACAATGATTTAATCATAGTTTCTGATGAAATTGGGAAATCAAAACCAGCAACATTATTTTTCTTGTCTAAGTTTATTTGTCAATTAGAAAAAATAAAATTTTATAGTAATATAACTATAAATTCAATGTGGGATGAAATTGATATTTTACTTACATCTAATCCTGCATTATTATTAGATAAACCATCAAACAAAATTATTGTTAAGTATGAAACTGAATACAACAAAGAAATTGAAAGTGAACATACTATTAAAACATTAAAAGAATTTGATAATAAATTAAAAGAACTATTAAAATGTTAAAACTATTAAATGAACATTATTATTTAGATATCGACAGATTAGAAGAATGTGTCAATATTGAAAAATTGACTACAACTGCCGAAACTCAAGTGAACTTAGTTAGGTATGAAATGTATAAAACTATGGTTGAAATTCTAATGACTGAAAGTGAAGAAGTTGATGAAACATTAGGAACTAAAAGTACTAGTTTATCAATCCCATTTAAATTAGCATTTAACACGTTAATAAATAAAAAAATAATAAATAAGTACTAGTATGAATCAAGAACAAATCTCTAAAATTGAATCGTCAGTTGAAAGGTTAAAAACTAAAACCTCAAAAATTTACTTTATTGTCCAAGACACAAAAGGTAATGCAAAGGCATCAATAGAGTACATTTACAATTTAGCTTTGGCTTTAAGAGAAAATGGTTACAACCCAATTATGTTACACGAAAAACCTGACTATACAAGCGTATCGTCTTGGATGAATGGTGATGTTGACTCTTTAACACATCAATCAATTGAGGGTGGTCAATTAGCGGTTACACCTGATGATTTTATAGTTGTCCCTGAATTGTATGGTTTTGTTATGGAACAAATCAAACAATTACCATGTGGTAAGATTGTTTTATGTCAAGCGTATGACAATATGTTAGAAACATTAAACGCTGGTGAAACTTGGGCTCAATTTGGGTTTTATAAGTGTATTACGACCTCTGAACAACAAAAAGAGTACATCCAACAAGTGATGAAAAACATTACATATGATATATTGGAACCTGTAATTTCTGACGAATTTAAACCAAATAA
>Ga0315899_10007812_pt1 | contig 11501 bp, 8 predicted proteins | sample LakEriMetagenome_2_FD_203518 | JGI IMG/M metagenome (GOLD analysis project Ga0315899, IMG submission 203518) | Freshwater fungal communities from buoy surface, Lake Erie, Ohio, United States - Buoy 4 MA112 | ecosystem: Environmental > Aquatic > Freshwater > Lake | place: USA: Lake Erie, Ohio... | reverse complement strand
GATTTGCTGCTTGTGGTGCACCCACTTTTGCAAAATATTTCACAAGACCAGAATCGAATGGCTCTCTTTCGGGGAAAATAATTTCACCACGAATTGGATTGAAAAATGGAGAACCTTGTTGTTGATATTGCGCTGGTAATTGCGAAGGAGGAGTTGTTGTACCGCCCATGCCGACATTACCGGTTTGCTGCATTTGATTCTGTTGATTTTGCTGTTGAGGACTCCCAAGATCGAATAAACCGTCGGGTCTTGCAGTACCATCGGAATTGTTTACGCGGTCAACCCCCAAAATTGTCACGACTTTATCGCTCGAACCTTCCAGTACATCGGAAGAATCATTATTGGCTCGCATGTACCAGACATTGAGTTTCAAATCGGCAAGACTGACATTACTTTGTCCGATATTGAAAATATTACGCATCTGTCGTTTCCAAATCACCGGAAATCCGGGTTGCATATTGGGTCGATAGACAAGTTTTAGAATCAATGTATCGGTAGGCTGAACGGTATTGGAGATTGTTCCATAGTCCAAGTCATCGCCGGGTTCACTTGTTTCACCCTCAATACGATATGCCACTGCATAGGAGCGATCTGATTTGAGTGATGTGATGGTGAGGCGACCAAGATTCTCATCGAATTGATATGCTCTTTGATCGAGCTTAAGAAATTTTCCTCTTTCAGTAAATCCGGCAACTGGAGGAATGGCTATATATGATTTGGGATAAAATTGCGCGATTGCTCCTACTCGATTGATCGGAGAAAGCGTGTCGATTGCAATACCCTCAGCTGCTTGCGCGGCCAATTGCACATCAACGGTTGATTCATATACCTCGAGCAATTTCACGCGATTTCTTCTGGATTCAGGCGTATTCTGCAAAAGGGGAATCTGTGCTTTATAATAATTGTCCCAAATCCCAAAATATGCCGTATCCAAAAAGAAATTCTTTTTATCATAATCATAGGCATTCATGCGAAATGGTTGACGCATTGTACCACCGCCGGATACATTTACTCTGCGAGATTCGCCTCTTCTTTGCGAAGCGATCGTCTTTAAGTAAAGGGGACCGAATTGGAAATCCGTACGAATACCGAATAATGCCTGACTTCCACCAATGAGCGTTGAAGGAATGGGGAATTGCACATTACCCACTTCCACTCTTTTGAAAATATCATCTTCATTACCGGAAAAACCAATATTGAAACGATTATTCAAATCAAATTGCTGGCGCGTATTCCAATCCACGCCGAGGCGTAATTTATCACCGATACGACCAGTCACATTGAGATTGATGTCTTGCGTAAAGAATGGTCCTGACTGCGTTTGACCGAATGGCGAAGCTGTTCCCATCTTTTGTGAATCCCATTGCCAACCGGCTCGCACATTGACATCACCGGCAACATTGATGCTGATTTCCGGTTTCCCAAAGATACTGAGAAGTGGATTTGGAGGAATGGGTATTGACAATCCTGTTGCTTGACTGAGCACACTTGCAATATCAGATGATGACATTGCTTTTTTGAGATCATATTGTCTGACGAGAGAATCCCATAAACGACCCCGTTCTTTCTCTCTTCGCAATGCCAGATAATCATCCATTGCTATGATATTTCCACTCGTGGTGGGTATATCATTAAAAGTTTCCGTTTTTCTTACTTCAGAAAGTGTGGAATCAAATTGCAAAGCAATGGAATATCCGGGAGGTAGGGGATTCTTGCGATACTGATCCTTCCCATATTCTCCGCGATATTGTCTTTTGGGAGAAAATATCCCGGAAAGTGGCAATGGAGAAGTGGAAGTTGAGTCTTTTGAAATGAGCTGATCTTGTTCGTCTGCTATGGGTTGACCCATCATCATCGAAGCGCGAACATAAGCGAGCAGTAGATCGCTATGCTCAAATCCGATTGCATGCACCTCCGCTGCCATGCCTGCAATCAGCAGACACAAAGCCAAAGGGAAGAAGCGAAATGAAAAGATTTGGAATTGCATGTTAACTCAAACAAGGACGCAACATCAGTACAAGTCGAAAGAATTTCCGGATCTATGCTGCAAGCAGCCGGAGAATCCGTTCGTAAATAATCAGTACAAATGAATCAGAAGCGTACTCGTTCGGTGAAACAACTGTCAATTATGGCGCAAATTTACTGTTTTACATGCACTTAGGCAATAGTTCTAGCCACTAAAACATACTAATTCAATTACCTTGCCAAAAAATAGATTTATTAAATAATCATTGTGTTATGACTATGGGAATTGTCTTACGAAATGTCCCTGTTCTTAATTCACAATAGTACACACCCTTTGTTAGATTTGTGAGTGGATGCCGTATCTTGGTCAATTCAGTGGGAGCTATGCCTGAGAATATTGTATCAACCTTTTCACCTGTAACTGCATACAATGCAATGTCAGTTTGCATAGCTTCAGGGACGAAGTGTTGAATTTCCACCACACTTTCTCCTGACATCGGCATCATGGCAGTAAATGAAACCTGATTTTTGCGAATGTCTGCAAAAAAGGAATCCAATGTCTCCTGATCCGCACAAAATGAATTCTCTTTAGCTTTTATGATGATTTTAGAAGGATATGTTACATCGAAGAAATCATCACAAAAAACATTGTTACTAAATGCAGCACCCAATTTATACTTACTAAAGATGACTTCAGTTACCGTTGATTCATTTAGGAAATATGTAAACTTTAAAGTTCCGAGGGTTTTGAAATCTGGATTGAAGTTGAATAAATCAACATCTTCTAATCCAAATGAAATCAATCGCTCACTTTTATTCGTGTCATTTGTCTTAATCAAGGTATCTAATATCTTTGGATCTGCTTTTTCAGCTGCAGATGAGATTAAGTCCAATCCTTCATAACGAAGTGCTTTTCTTGATTCATATGGAATGATAAAATCTGCCAAAAAATATTGAGCTCTAATTAATTGATCTGATTGCACTTTAATTGGTATTGAAATTATATCCCCCGGAGAGGCTTCCACGGTATCAATTGTGATAATCGCCGATGTTGGAATAGATGTAAATGAAACGGTGTCAGAGAATGTTCCTGTATTGGTAAATACACTAAGTATATTTGAAAATATACCTGCTTTACTTCCGGGCAATAAGCGAACTTTGATGGTATCAGTTTCGCCCGGATTGATGATTGTCTTACGATTCTCGGTATTAAACTCGACGGAATTAGTGGCGAAAACAATAGAGTCTATTTTTAATTCTGCATCACCTGTGTTTTTCACGATGAAAGTTCTTGTGCATCCAGGATTACACTCAATGGAAGCTTTTTGAGAAACATAAATAATTTCACATGTATCAGACAGGGATATCAATTCTGGTTTTGCGGCTTTTGCAATTCCCTTAATTGTAACTTGAATAATTTCAATGTCTTTTTCTAATTGTTGATCGGGGAACCTTTTTCTCAAGTCTGTGTAAAATGATAGTGTTGCACTCCAATTACCAGGTTGTTTTTGAGGTTTAAATGAAACGGAGCTACGCGTTGCACTAGTAGGAGACAGATTTTTATTGAATGTTGAAAAATCAAACAAGAATCCATTGGTATCACCAGAAATAACAACACTATCTATGTTCAATTGAATATTGCCATTATTCCTCAATACAATACCATATGAATTTGAAATATTTCCGGTTGAAATTGTATCTAAGAGAGTGACTGTGTTTTTGTTGAGTATTCCTACTTTATTGACAGGATTAACATTCTTGGTGCCATTTGAATCAATTTCAAACTGTTGAAATGCCACAAATGTTTTTAGGTCGATGTTCGAAACTTCGCTTTGAGATTTTGAACCCGGTACGGAAGTGATGGTCAGAACATTTTCTTTAAGCGAATCTGCAAGAGAGCGAACCGTATAATGAATGGGAATTACCTTTTTCTCATTAGGTGGCAATGGGAATTGACCAATATTTGATGGATTGATGTACCCACTATCTTTTACATTATTCTTAATGTTCAGATCCAAGGTTTTTGTTGCAGTTCCATTATAGATTATGAGTGTATCTGCTTTTGTAGAACCGATATACATAGTATCAAAAACTATCACCGAATCACTTGGTTTCATGAATTTTGAGGTTCGATCACCGAGAAGATAGATAGTGTCCGAAGCAACAATAGTTGAAGTATCCGCAATCTTACAAAGGTTGATGAATATTCTTGCTTTTTTAATTGATTGATCTGTTTCGAATCCTGCACCTTTATCTGCAGTATCCACTTTGAAATTCACTTTGATGGCGAATGTGCTTTGAGGTAGGATGATGAATGGTCGAGTTCTTAGTTGATTCGTATCAATTTGAAATTCTGCAAATGTATTATCAAAGGGAATTGCATTCACACGATTTAAATAGAGGGGATCATATGGAATATAGAGTGTGTCTTTCGTATTATTGACAATAAGAAAAGAGTCCACTTTTGGATTATTCTCTGTTCTCGCACCAAAATTCAATGTATCTGCTTCTTGATTGATTCCATCTTTCGAAATGATGATGCCTTGTGCCATAATTTCTACGGAAAATCCCACTGAAATACATATCATGGCAAGAAATATGGTCATGAGTTTTCTCATGGTGAACCCTTTACTTTTTGTTTTGTGAACTTCCCACTACAGCAAGCACTTTCAATTCCACTGCTATCGGAGTTGGAAGCGCATTGATTTCGATTGTCGTTCTGCATGCCTGAACATGCGTAAAATGTTCTTTATACAAGGCATTAAAAACAGGGAAATCTTGTTTCATATTCGTCAAAAAAACCGTCACATCCACAATATCTTCCCAGCAAGAACCTGCATCTTCAAGCACATAGCGAATATTTCTGAACACCGACAATGTTTGCTCGGTGATATCATAGGAAACAATATTGCCATTTTCATCCAATTCAACACCCGGAATTGCTTTCCTTCCGCGCTCTCTTGGACCAACTCCAGAAATAAAAAGCATATCGCCAATTCGTCTGGCATGTGGATAAGCTCCAACAGGTTCGGGAGCTCTTTCGGAATTGATGATGATATTGATCTTGGATTCCATGAATAGTATATTCCGATGAGTCATTGACAAGTTATCCTGAGGAGAACTTTGCCTTGATTAGTTCGCTACAAATTACGAATTTCGAGTCATTATACATATCTAATCAGAGATCTCTTGCGATCTCATTTCACATTTCGGAGCTTTCGCTAATGAAAAGAATCGGACTCCTCACAAGTGGCACAGATGCACCCGGCATGAATGCACTCATCAGATCTGTTGTAAGAACAGCTGAATCTAAGAAAATTGAAGTCATTGGTATCTCACATGGCTATAAAGGAATCATTGAAGAACAATTTCGTACACTTGGTAGAGTAGATACCGCCAATATCGTTGGATTGGGTGGGACAATACTCAAAACAAGTAAATATATTCCTATTGAAGAAGAGCATGTTCGCAAGCAAGCCGTTGAAAATATGAGAAAAGCAGGAATTGAAGGTTTGATCGCCTCTGGTGGTCCTTGGTCATTGAAATACCTTCATTTGATGAGCAAAGAACATAATTTTCCGGTCGTTGGGGTTGGTGCAATCATTGATAATGATGTATATGGCACAGATTATACCATCGGTTATGATTCTGCTTTAAATACCGCTGCAGATGCTATCGATAAAATTCGTGATACTGCCGATTCCATGGGAAATGTCTTCATCATCGAGGTGATGGGAAGTCAGGCAGGATATATTGCAATCAATGTGGGTATTGGATGTGGTGCTGAATATATCGCCATACCCGAAACAATTACCAATATCCCGGATTTATATAGAAGAATTTCGACGAGAAATGACAATAAGCGCTATATCATTGTGATCGGCGAAGGTGATGAAGTTGGTGGTGGATTTGATCTTGCGAAAATTTTGAAAGATTCTTACAATATCGACAGCATTGTGTCAGTACTTGGCGCAATGCAAAAAGGCGGAAAGCCGTCCGTTGCAGATCGCATTCTCGCAAGTCGTTTGGGACAAGCTGCTGTCGAAGCCATGAAAGATGGCAATACTAATTCCATGGTTGGTATTATTAATGGTGCAATTCATCATACACCACTTCCGATGACATTTGAAAGAAAGAAAATTCTCCCGGATTATTTGGTTACATTATCTGATATTCTTGCTTGATTGGAGTTTGAAATGACTATAGATTTCTCAGGAATTATACAAATGTTCCAAATGGAGGGTTTTACCGCGCTAGGTAAAATTGCTCATCCAATGACCGGTAAAACCGAAAAGAATCTGGAGCAAGCATCATTCGTCATCGATTTACTGGCAGTTTTGCAAGAAAAGACAAAAGGGAATTTGACAGATACCGAAGCTCGATTGCTTGACAATGTACTTCGTGATCTGCGTTTGAATTATGTGTCGGATAATTCCGCCCCTGCATCTTCAACACCGGATTCATCCGGTGAATTATCATGAAATCCATTGGATTATTTGTCAATCCTGATCGATCTGGTGCTGTGCAATCAGCAATCAATGCTGCTGAGATACTCTTTGATTTAGGTGCTGAATGCTGTGTGGAACCCTCAATCTTTCCACTGTTTCCAGTTAACCTTCAGGAAAAATTACAGCAATTTCAAGCAAATGATTTTGAACGCTTTGCAGATCTGGTGATTGCATTCGGCGGTGATGGTACTATGCTGACTGCTGCCCGCTTGTTTTCAGGTTCAGATTTACCAATCATGGGTGTGAATGTCGGAAGACTTGGCTTCTTGGCTGAGTTCAATGTGGATGAATTACCCGGAGCATTGCAAGATGTGCTATCAGGGAATTATCGCATTGTGGATAGAACACTCCTCGAAGCACATGTGCATGGAAAAACCATTCATGCATTCAATGAAATTGTGTTTGAGAAAAAGGATTCATCCAGACTCATAACTACACATATTGCTCATCAACAATATCTCATTGCTTCTTATCGTGCAGATGGCGTGATCATTGCCACACCAACCGGATCCACGGCTTATTCATTGTCATGTGGCGGACCCCTTATCACACCATCATCTTCCGTATTATGCATCACTCCGATTTCTCCGCATTCTCTTACGATGAGACCTCTCATCATTCCTGATACTTTGGAACTTACAGTGAAAGTGGATTCATCTGGAGCAGAAGCGCGCCTCGTTGCTGATGGTCAGATTGAGATACCAATTGGGAAAAATGATCAAGTATTGATTCGAAGATCAGACACACAAGTGAAGATTGTGAAGCATGCTCAGAGTACATTTTTTGATCTTCTCCGAAACAAACTTTTGTGGTCAGTGGATCCTTCCGCCTTTGATCAATCTTCGGAAGTCCACAATTGAAAAAAGCTCTTCTCTTTGATCTTGACGGCACATTGTCCGATTCGGCTCCCGGGATCATCAATTCCGTCAATTATGCGCTTGATGCATTAGGTGCTGATTCCTTATCAATGGATACACTTCGAAAATTTCTCGGGCCACCGCTTTGGGATTCATTCCCGACATATTGTCATTTTGATGCTGATACCACAAAAGAAGCAGTCAGACTTTATCGAGAGTATTATTCGGTTCATGGAATATATGAGCAAAAGCTCTATGAAGGCATACCGGAATTGATTCAAACACTTGCCGAAATGAATGCAAGATTGTTTGTTGCTACTGCAAAACCTGATTTATATGCAGGGAAGATTTTACAATTCATGAAACTTGATCATCATTTTATTGATATTTGTGGTGCCACCGCCGATGCATCAAGAGCTGATAAAACTTCCATCATTGGTCATGTATTGGAAAAGCATACTATAAATCCATTTGAATCTTGGATGATTGGCGATAAGGAGCATGATATCAAGGGAGCGCATGCACATTCCATGAAGTCGATTGCTTGTGCTTATGGATATGGTTCTGAAGACGAAATACAATCTGCCGAGCCAAAACATATATGTGCAAGTGTTCAAGAATTGCACGAACTTCTATTAAACCCTGAATTTTACTGATGTGGGAACATGCTGATTTGTTTTCGGGTTTGCAAAAATGAAAATTATCTAAATTGCCCGAAACAAGCTCATGCACAGCTATCTTATGGAATCAAACACAATCAATACCCAACAGTTTAATGATAAGCTTGCATCATTTCGTGCGCTGATTGATGAACATATTGTTGAATCATATACCGGAGCACGACCTGCCACTTTGTATGATCCAATAGAATACATATTTTCTGCCGGTGGGAAGCGACTAAGACCAATTTTGACCATGCTGGCTTGTGAAAGCATTGGTGGTGATCCTGAGCAAGCCGCAGGTTGTGGGGCTGCTCTTGAAATACTCCATAATTTTACATTGGTTCATGATGATATTATGGATAGATCTCCTTTGAGAAGAGGTAGAGAAACAGTACATGTGAAATGGGATGAAGCATCTGCGATATTGAGTGGTGATGTCATGATGGGAATTGCCTATAGATTGCTCATCAATGAAATCAAAGACTCACCTCGAGGCATGGAAATCATGTCGAGATTTACCCAAGGTCTCATAGATGTCTGCGAAGGACAAGCTCATGATTTGGAATTTCAACAAAAGTCCATTGTGAGCATGGAAGAGTATTTATCAATGATAGAGATGAAGACTGCAAGACTAATTGAACTTTCGGCAGTCATTGGCGGACTCTATGCCAATGCCACTTCATTGCAAGTGACAGCGCTGAATACATATTCCTATCATTTGGGAATTGCATTTCAAGTACAAGATGATGTATTGGATTTATTGTCGGAAAACAAAGAATTCGGAAAATTGAAGGGGCAGGATTTGATTGAAGGGAAGAAAAGCTATTTCATCGTAAGATCAAATGAAGTCATCAAAGAAGGACCCGATGCTGAATTCATACATACCTATATAAACAACAAAGGCATCTCAAAAGAAGAGATACCTTTGGCAATTGACATATTCAAAAAGCATGGCATAATCGAAGATGCCATTAATACAGTACAATCCCATATTGGAGCTGCACAATCAGTGCTTTCGATGTTACCTCAAAATGATGGTACGCGAGGACTTGAAGTCATAGCACAGAAAATGGCAGTTAGAACAACTTAATCAATCATGAGTGAAGCAAACAATGCTTCAATTTCCTCAAGTGCTTTAGCCCCTAAATCACCCACTCCATGTTCACGAACAGAAACTTGTCGTAATTCTTGCTCTCTTTTTCCAAGCACAAGTGCATACGGAATTTTCTTTTGTTCACTCTCTGCAACCTTCCGAGAAATCTTCTCATTTCTGAGATCTGTTTTGACGCGATACCCTTTGGATTCAAATAATGCAGTCAATTCTTGTGCATATCCATGCTGTTCATCACTGATTGGAAGGATGGAAATTTGAATCGGTGAAATCCAGAATGGGAAATTTCCTGCATAATGTTCAATCAAGATGGATAAAAATCTCTCCATTGATCCGAAAGGCGCGCGGTGAATGATCACTGGGCGATGCTTTGAATTGTCAGCACCGGTATATTCCAATTGAAATCTCTCAGGCATCACATAATCCACTTGAACCGTACCCAATTGCCATTTTCTTCCAATGGCATCTCGCACGATGAAGTCGATTTTCGGACCATAAAAAGCCGCTTCTCCAAGACCGATGAAATATTCCAATTGCATTTCATCAGCAACATCTTTAATCTCTTTTTGTGCTCTTTCCCAAAGTTCGAGTTCGCCGCCATATTTATCTGGATTATCATCTCTGAAGGATAATCTCGTGCTGACATCCATGCCGAAGGTTGTAAAAACCTTTTGCGTGATTTCTATCACTTGTTTGATTTCATGTCTGAGTTGGTCTTCAGTGCAATAAATATGCGCATCATCTTGAGTGAATCCACGAACTCTGGACAAACCATTCAATTCACCAGATTGCTCATAACGGTAGACGGTTCCGAATTCAGACAATCGAACGGGCAAATCGCGATATGAGCGTGGTTTTGAAGCATAGATTTGATGATGATGAGGACAATTCATTGGCTTTAGCAAATATTCTTCATCATCAACCGCAATCGGTGTAAACTGTGAATCTGCATAATAGGGATAATGTCCACTGGTTTTATACAATTGCAAATGACCAATATGGGGAGTGATCACTTCTTGATAGCCTCTCTTGACTTGCTCTCTCCGGAGAAAATCTTCGAGAGTTCTGCGTATAACTGTTCCATTGGGAAGCCATACAGGAAGGCCGCCACCTATCATCGGTGAAATCATGAATAATTCAAGTTCTTTACCAATTTTGCGATGGTCTCTTTTCTCGGCTTCTTCACGCAATTTGATAAATTCTTCTAATTGGTCTTTTTTGGGAAATGCAATTCCATAAATGCGAGTCAATTGATTCCGTGTGGAATCGCCACGCCAATAGGCACCGGCCACGGAAAGTAATTTGGGATATTTCAATGTTCCTGTGGATGGCACATGTGTTCCACGACAAAGATCAGTGAATCCACCCTGAGAATAGAAAGTAATCTCTGAATCTTTCAGTCCATCAAGCAATTCCAATTTATATTGATCGCCCTTGTCAGTGAAAAATGCAACTGCATCTTCCCATGAAATTTCTTTGCGGATGAATGGGGAATCAGCTTTTACCAATTCTTTCATTTTCTGTTCGATTTTTGGCAAATCATCCACGGAGATTTTAATCCCATCGGGAAGGTCAATATCATAATAAAAACCTGCTTCAATGGAAGGACCAATTCCGAATTTCACACCGGGATACAATGCTTCAAGTGCTTCGGCCATGAGATGGGCCGTGGAATGCCAGAAGATTTGTTTGCCTTCATCATCATTCCAGGTCACAATTCGAATTGTGGCATCTTCAGTGATTGGTCTCGACAAATCGTAGGGGGAATCATTGACAAAAATCCCAAGTGCATTTCTTGCCAAACCCTCTGAGATTGACATTGCGATTTCTTTACCGGTTGAATGCTCCGGGAATTGCTTGATTGTTCCGTCCGGAAATGTGATATTCATTAACATAGTCTACAGTAAAAATGATTGCAAAGATACCGTTTTGCATTGAAATAAGATGCTGTTCTCAATCTGAATGCAGATGTGACTTGATTATTGATCTTGCTGCGGTGCTTGGAACAGTTTTGCCATTGATAATATGATGTAAGGCCTCTGTTTTAGCTTTTTGTATTGATTCCTGTTTATCAGCCCAAAGTATAAGTTCTCTCTGTAATGCAAGCTCAAACCACTCCTGATTCTGCATATTTCTACGCTCTGCTATTGCGTGATGATGTGGGGCTGATATCTCAAAGAAATTGGCACATAGTTGCAATAACTCGACTATGCCATTACCATTCAATCCCGATCCGGTCATTGCTTGCACTTTCCAATCTTGTGTAGGGGAATGCATGAGCGTGAGAGCGCTTTGAATTTGGGATTTGGACATATCAGCAAATGACTCCAAATCACCATCTGATTTATTGATGAAGATGATATCTGCCAATTCCATGATTCCTCTTTTGATTCCTTGT
>Ga0315899_10007809_pt1 | contig 11503 bp, 10 predicted proteins | sample LakEriMetagenome_2_FD_203518 | JGI IMG/M metagenome (GOLD analysis project Ga0315899, IMG submission 203518) | Freshwater fungal communities from buoy surface, Lake Erie, Ohio, United States - Buoy 4 MA112 | ecosystem: Environmental > Aquatic > Freshwater > Lake | place: USA: Lake Erie, Ohio... | reverse complement strand
TACCATTTGCATCACGTAAAAATCCGGTAAGTATTGACGTATCTTGATTTAAAATAAAGAGGTCTTCATTTGCATTAATTGAATTTTCAATATCAATGGTTTTATTATAATAATTTGACTGTGCTTGTGAAAAAGCACTAACCCAGATATAGAGCAGTAATATACAATTTTTAAGCATTTATTTTGAAACTATTATTCGTTCGGTCAATCTAATCTCAGTTTCATCAATAAGGGTTTTAATCTTCAAAAGGTAAATCCCATGATCCAAATCAGACAAATCAATAGTTACTGAGCTGGTTGCTGATTGACTTTCGTAGAGTAATCGTCCCTCCAAATTGAAAACCAAAATTGAATTAATTACTGCTGTACTTTCGGAGATAATTAAATCAAATACCCCTGTAGAAGGATTGGGATAAACACTCATAGAAACGGATTCTTCCGGCAAAGGAACCCATTTCTCTTGTTGAATTGGCTGCGTAATTATTTTTGTCCCATCGAAATCGTAGGCATCAACATAGGGATGATTTTTATTTATAAAGTGTATAATGGAGGAAGCATAACCGGACATGGAATTTCGTTGATCAACTGTGTTTTTTATTTCCTGAAGTTCAGAGGGTGTCAGGCTAAAAAAACCACCGGCACTGTTTGAAATCGGTAATAGCAATGAATAAAAATCATAAAATGCCTGAAGTTCATTTGCTTCCTCGAGCTTACTTGCTTGAATGGTTGAAATATAAGTTAAAATTTCTGACAAGTAATTCTGAGCGGAACTTTGATCCATTTGAATTAGAATAGGAACCATTAATTTCTTCTCTTCTATACTTAAACGCTCTGTAAGGGCGAATGAAACACTATCTAGATAATTTGAATCCAGATATACTTTTAATAAATCATTCGATGCCAAACGCAATTCATTTTCGTAGTGATGAATCAATTTGTCTAATCGATCTAAAGGACTTTCTCCGCAGGCAATGGCCATCAATTGGTTCTTAACAGCATTTGACATAGTTGAATTGACAATTCCATTGCAGACCTCAGGTTTAAAAGCAGCATTATCCTCTAGAATTTGTTTTTTAATGACACTGGGCATATTTTTATTGATAACGGCTAACTGATTTTGTTGACTTAAATAGGGTTCGATGCTGTCAAGTTGTGATTTTAAATTATTAGCGTCTATGCTATTAGCGATTAATTGTTGAATCTCAAGGGAGTTGCCACCATCTACCTTATTTTGGAGAAAGGTTATTTGACTTTTATCTTCCTCGATTTTAACTAGTTTATCAACACTGCTTCCAATGGTTGTAATTGTCGATGGACATGCTTCACCTCTAATATATATAGGGGTGTTCTCGCAAGGAACGCCAAGAATAATTCCATTAATACAACTTGTATCAAACCCAACATCTGCTTGTGGATAAGAGTTATATTCGAAAGAAGTAGAACTTGTATTACGCAACTGATTAAAAGATGTATTGTTACAAATCCCATAAAATTCATTTGCTTGAGGTAATGTTGCTGGAACATATTGAAGACCAATACCACAATCTCCTTGCACCGCCAACACCCCATTTGCCATATGAATATCAGCAAAACTTACTGAGGTTTGTTTATAAAAACGGTTACAATCAATCTCCAAAGTTGTATTGGATCCTGCCACTTGGGTTCCAATGGATAAGTTTAAATAATCATTACGATAATTTGACACTCCACCACCACCGACATCGCTATTATTCATGAAAACGCCAATACTACGGCCTGTTGTGTTGTATAAGCCATAAAAAACATTGCCCTCAATTTTAATTGCAGAAGCGGCGGTGGCATAAATTCCAAAACCATATTTTGTTTCACCTGGAATGGCTGAAAATGGCACATTAAAGGTTGATCTTATTATTTCCCCAAATTGTGCTCCTTCAATTCTAATCCCGTATAAATTATTCGTAAAAAGTGCATTATCTACTGTGAATGAAGCGCCATTTACTCCCGATGTCGATATGCCAGTGTACAAGTTATGAAATTCATTTTTTATTTGATTGACCAAAAGACATCCAGAAGCAGATATAATTGGGGTATTACAACCGGGATTTATTGTGAAAGCAGCATCTATGGCGACGATTCCTATACCTCTGTCTATTTCAGATACATTAAGTCTTAAGTTTTCAAATTTATTTCCGAGAATACTAATATTTCTGGTATTCCACATGGTGATTTGCGCATATGGGTTAATAAAACTTCCTCCATCGCCGAAATTATTATCGGTAGTAAACGTACAATTGGAAATACCTCCTAAATCGTTTGTCGGATTTCCTTGAATATTTACGGGTAGGTATTTCATAAACTCAAAGGACCTGTAGTTATTAGTAAATTGACAATTCATTGCTCTAACAATTCCGCCTCCAGTTCTGCTCCAATTTATCGATAAATCAGCGTTTCTCCCAACAGTTGAAACGGGATACAAACAGGCGCTAGGCGGCTAACACGAATGTACGTTTGCCGCTTGCGCTTGTTTGTGGTTATGAACAGTAATAATCAATTATTGCTTCACAATTCTTGAGATAAAAACTTCTTCTCCAACTGTAAACTTAATAATATAGAAACCATTTTGAAGTTTTGAAGAGTTTATTTCCAAATCTCGATTTAATTCAAGATAAGTGTAATTATTTAGTATTATTCCTTTGCCATTCAAATCAGTAATTTCAACCAACACTCTTTCTGTATTTTCATATTCATTTAGAGTCTCAATCGAAATACTGAATAAATCGGTAAATGGATTCGGATAAATTTTAAATATTGATTCTGAAAGTGAAGATTGAATATCCGATTGAAGCGATGTTTCAAATTCCTCTTTTGAAATATCAACTCGGAAACCTTCATTTTCATAATATTCAACAACTGATTCTACGGCTTTTGCTTGTGTTTCTCCAGCCTTGCAAATGTTTTCTATAATTAACAATGCCCTACATCCTTCTATTGCATCGAAACCAGGAAGAACAATTATCTCATCTTCTGCCCTGAATGCTCCTTTTCCCGGTGATTGAATATTAACATCCTGAAGAGTCAATGTGCCTTTTGCCTCTTGGACAATATCGTTAATCGTTATTCCGAGAAAAATGTTAAATGGGATATTCTGAAAAGCGATTGTCCTATCAAACGGTACCAAACGCTGTTGAAGATCAGAAGTTTGATCTATAACTCCATACATCCTTTCTTTTTGACCATCCGTAAAAGTTGTTCTACAATTCAAGTTTTCAGCATACATCATGAAATTATTTTCCAATACGGACACGTTATAACTCACACTACATGGATATTGACACGCTGTTGTTAAATATTTACAAGAATAAGTTGCAGCTGGAGTGTCTTCTACAAGATCTCCACAAGTTGAAGAATTTGAGCCATCAGGATTTTCAATACAAATAGATTCTTCAAATGCATGATATAAGCCCATAATATGTCCCATTTCATGGGGAAATGTAGACTGTTGGAACTTTACATTCTGAATGATAATCCCATTTCCGGGTATAGTATTCACCCTTCCGTTAAAAGCGTATTGTGAGGTAGATTCATGAATGATATACACATCAATCCCGTCGGAATGAGCATTAATTTGAAACAATTCTGAAGATTCTTGATCAGCAGCTGCTACACTGAAAAAGTCAAAATTATAAAAATCATTGTCATCAATATAATCAGTACCAGACCACACAAAACAAATATTACTCGAAATAAAAGAAGAATTCAAAAAATTGTGTGCATTTGCAATTGATGTATAATCAGTTGATGGCTTTTTACCATTATTTTTTCGAATGATATGATAATACACCTTAAAAGTGTAACTCGTAAAAGTTGTTTTTTGATTGTTTACAAAAATGGGAGGACTAGGAAATAAGACATCGCATTCTTTTTGCGAAAATGCATTTGTGTTTACGAAAATCACAAATAGCATAAGTTTTAAGATTTTTTTCATAGTTAAAAGTTGAATTTAAATGAAATTGAAAAATATGAACTCTTATTTATCTGACTTGGATATGGACTAAATGGTTTAGGTATATGCATTAACGTCGGTGCTATATATTTCAAATAAGTATTTGCGTTAATTCCTAATTCATATTTGCTAAAAAAAACATATGAAATACCTAATCTACCGTAAATATTAAACTTGGTTTCGTATTCCATTCGACTTGGATTCTTCCAAAATGAATTATGCTGCAATGTTTGTTGATCTATTTCCCCATAAAATGAATTTTTGCCTCCTATCAAAAAAGTTGGAGCTATGTCTATATTCACGTTTATGTTTTTAACAGGGCAAAAATCCACGAAACGATAGGATAGTATAACTTGCAAATAATACAAATGAAGATTATCACGTCTTGCCACTTCATCAGTAGGTCCGATGGGTTCCAAGCCTTGTTTTACCAACTGAATGCGATTGATTCCCAAACCAATACCAAAATTTTTAAAGAATCTATTGTAACTCAAATCAGTAGAGCCCAAATCAAAATAGATTCTACTATCCCCGAAATTGAATAAACTTTGGTTAAATTGTATGCTGTTTTTCAACGATTTAGTTGATTGAGCAACAATATTAAAACACATGCAAATCAAAAATAATATAAAAGTAATATTCTTCATAAATGACGTATTAACCTATGGGTTCAATTACTTTTATTGTTCTTTGATCAATTCAATTTCTGCTTGCATTTTCTCGATTAATTTTTGCTGCTCAATTAGATATAAAGTTAATTCCTCAACTTTCTCCATCATGATTCTATTCGTCTCACCCAAATCAATTCCTTCGGTTTGAACTTCGGATGCAATAGGAACATTTGGTAAGTGCCCATTTTGAAGGATATAGGCTTCCAATTGATTCAATGGTAATAACTGATAAGTTGGTTTGAATACATAATCTGGCCATGCAGCATCAAGATTAACGCGAATTTGGCGGGCATAAATGTTTCCATTGTTGTTTATCTGGAATAACTTTCTATTTTGGTTTTCAATAAGGAATGCAACAGAAGAGTTTGTATTTGGAAGATTTGTTTTTAAGTGGAAAAAACCTACTTGATTTGCCGTATTTGGGTCTACATTGATCCCAATTTTCTGTGTTTGCAGATTCAATGATTGTAGATAGTTTGTATTTAATAAACCAGAAGAATTAAGATTGAATAAATTATTTGTCCCTGATAAAATAGACATCAATGAATAAGCAGTTGCTGGTGAAGAGTTGATTTTCAGACTTAAATAATCAGTTGCTGTTATTGGATTGGAAAATCCTAGTGCAAGTCTTGTCGAATAAGTCGTTCCAGAAACATCCAAAGCAACTCTTGGATTCCATCTATTGATTCCTACTTTTGCATCATAGCAATGCCCCGTATAAATACTATGGTTAGGATTGTCATATGTCCAATATGTTCCAGTGTAAACAGGGTTTCCTGACATATCTACTAAACATGGTGGAATTTCTAACGGGCTAGCAGTAGGCAAACTTTTGGGAGTTGAAACCACTGTTCCGTCAGACTTTATCATTAAAGTACTAAAAATATCATTCGGACCTGTTTCTGATATATTTGGTAAAATCAAATTACCGTCGACTTTTAAATCATTACCTAATCTCGTGTTTCCAATAACACTTACAGAATCAACAGTAAGTGTTGAGTCAATCCTAGCTGTACCGTTTACCTGTAATTTATCGGTTGGAGTTGTAGTTCCAATTCCTACATTACCGTTTGTCGGTAATACATTTGATTGAGCATTTACATTAGTTAATTGTAAAAATGCTCCGATAAATAAAATTTTTTTAATCATGTTTTCTTAAGTTATAAATAGTTTAACGATTTAGTTCTGGTTGAAGTTAATGTTTTTTTAGGTGTTCAGCCTCATCATTGTCTCTTGAACGAAATATCATAAAAGGGTCAAATAATTCTCCACCAAATCTACCCAGACAATTAAAGCCACTTTTTCAGTCCGTTTACTTAATTTATTTTGAATAGCTATAAATGTGACACTTGAAACCAAATGAAAAAAGCATTTTGATGTTTTTGTGAGTGTTTTATTCACTTTCATTTTTAGCATTTCTACTGAAAATAAATAGTATAAATACTATTTTTTAAGGTGGTATTTAAAACGCAGTAACTAGATTTCGTATGCGTTAGCGTTTGCGCAACCCCATGCAACTAAATTTATGCATGATCCAGATTCTTACATTTGACAAACTTTTAAATTTTGAACGATGGCATTTAATGGAGATGAGGGGTCCGTAGTTACCCTCGCAGAAGCTTCCGGTTGGACAGCAAACTACAGAAGAACCATTCCCACAGGTGAGATCATTTCTCAGTTCGTTGGGAGAAACAAGCTAATGGAAATCTTGAATCAAGACGAGTGCATAGGCGTAAGAATTTACTACGGCGTGGGTGATGACGGGAAAAAGAACTTAATTTTAGTGGGTGCTAAAGCCGATGAAAATGACATGGAACAGGGCGTTATTGTTGAAAGGGTTATTCCATGTCCACCAAAATGCCCTAGAAAAAACCCGTTAAACAGTTGATGATAGATTTAATCATTGAATTATTCACTTATGCGTCAATTTTAAGTTATCTGTTACCGGTAATTGCCGCTACAAAGTACAGGAGTGGGCTTGTTAAAGTAAGCAGGCCCATTTTTGTGTTGGTTTTTTCAGATTTTCTTTTTGTCCTTCTTGAAATTGTGTTTGCTTTTTGGATAAGTAATTCAAATCCAATTCAACACGTTTCTGTTTTTATTTCAACAATTATTATATTTAGTTATTACTATTCTATAAAATTCCATAGAACTGTTCTCCTAATTCTATTTACTTTGGCATGCTTCTTTTTTGTTTATGAAACATTTATTTCCAATCGGATAATGTATAATAACACATTAATGTCTGTCTTTTCCAATGTGTCGATCAGTTTAATTTCTTTTATTCATCTTTTCCAATTATTCAGGTATGATGATAAGAATGTTTTGGAGTTTAAATTTCTATTTTACGTATCAACCGCCTTTTTCATTTTTAATTCATCCTCATTTTATATAAATTTATTTGATTCGCACATTAGAACCGACGTGGGATATTTACTTGCGATTATTTATCCTGTTTTCTCTATTCTACTTGTTGTACAAAATGTTTTTATATCCAAAGCAATATGGACATTAAAGAGAGTTTGATCCTAATTTTATCGGGGATTTTCTTTACGTTCACCCTCTCAGTTGGGATTGTATTTATTTTGATATTTTTTAAGAAAAAGACAACCTATTTGCAGTCAATTTATGAAATTGAACTCAAAAACAAGGAGTTGGAAATGATGAACGCAGTTGTGCAGGCCCAAGAAACTGAACGCACGAACATTGCGAGAAATTTACACGATGAGGTAGGGGCAATTTTGGCCATGGCGCAAAGAAATTTATGTGCATCGCTGGATAGCATGACAGGAGATAACGTGTTGCGCGAAGACATTGAATTCACCTTGGATGTCCTTGATCAATCCGTGGATAAAATACGCGCGATTTCTCACGGCATGTTACCACACTTTTTGCTGAAATTCGGGCTTTTAAAAGCGCTTCAACGCATGATAGATCAAACGGCAAAATCCCTCGGGAATCCCTGTTCGTTTAGCGCTACGGTTTCAGCCGATTTATTGTTGGAACAGCACCAAGAAATTCATTTTTATTGCATTACAACGGAACTCATGAACAACCTGATGAAACATGCGCGCCCGCAATTCATCAACCTTAAACTAGACACCATAGAAAACTGCTTGAATTTGTATATTCACCACGATGGGGTGGCAATTAATCAGGCGGATTACGAATATTTATTGCATCACGGCAATGGGATGGGATTGGAATCCATTGCACACCGCTTACGCATCATCAGCGGAAAACTGAAATACCAACGCCAAACAAAGGGCGGAAGCATCGAAATCTCCATGCCCTTGAAAATGAACGAAGCAACTAACATAAATGAAGAAATCAGCATTCCGCTTACCTAACCATTCGGTTCGCGTTGCCGTAGTGGAAGACCACACCGTCGTGCGGCAGGCACTCGTTTTTATGCTTAAAAAGGAACCTCAAGTAATTGTCGCTTTTCATGCTGAGAACGGAAGAGAATTCTTGGATCAACTGCCCAATCACGAAGTAGATGTCGTATTGCTGGATTTGGATTTACCCGTAATGGACGGTCGCGAAACCTTGAAGCACCTGCAGATGGATTTTCCTCACGTGAAAGCCATCATGCTAAGCATGCACGAAGACCCGTGGATTGTATCAGAACTCATCCATGAAGGAGCAAAGAGCTTTTTGAAAAAGAATTGTTCATTCGATGCGTTGATGGATGCTTTATTCGATGTAAAATTCAAGGGAAGTCATATCACAGAATTGGTCGAACAGGCTATGTTTTCAAAGAACGATGAACGCATCCGTGGTGAATCTAATTTGTTGAGATACGAATTCACTTCTCGGGAACAATTGGTTTTGAAACAAATCTGTGATGGAAAAACCAGTGAGCAAATCGCCGAGCGCATGCATTTGTCCAAAAAGTCGATTGACGCCATTCGCTCGGCTTTACTCAAACGGATTGGGGCGAAGAACTCGACCGAATTAGCCCGAAAAAGTATGTTGCTTGGCTTGTACAAAGCCAGAACCGATGAACAAATTATCGAGGAAGAAGAGAACGAGGCCATGGCGCGGGAACAGCGTAGACGTAACCGATTGAAAGGTTGAGGTCTTTTATTTCGTTAGAAAGCATTATTGATCTTGGGAACTTGAACTGGTTAATTCACTGAGGATTTTCCCAAACCAATTCAATCAATTTTGCAGTTTTTATTTTTCGCATTTATACTAAAAAATTCAGTATAAATACCATCGCTTCGGTTGAATAAATAACCGGCCAACATTCTCCTATCCTTTGTAAAGTAAGCCTTTTAGGAATTTCTAGGATTGTTTTCATTCGAATCGAATGTCTCCTATAAATTTATCAGGTTTGCGTTCGATGTAATTTTGTTTTGCAAATGAAGCTTTTCTCTAAAACAACCATGGAAATAAGAAAAAGAATATCGATGTAGAAAAGTTAAAGAATTGTAAGTTTCAAAAGCAGAGGCAAAATGCTTGGTTAGTTGCCAAAAAAAAATAAATGTTTAAAACAAAGTACTATGAAAAAGTTAACTTATAGCGCTCTATTCCTAGCGATTTTAGGGGTCGGGATTGTTGGGTGTAAGAAAGAACAACTTACCCTCGATTCATCAGTGAATAATAAAGTATCCAACGAATTAATGCTGAAAAGTATAGGGTCAGAAATCCCACTAATTTCTAATCCTAGAGATGTTTCAGATTATTTTACAAATGAAAATGACGCCGATGACACAGAAATGGCTCGAAAGCTGCATGAAATTGCAGTAATAGCAAGGCCATTATTTATCAATGGTACGTTTAACCAATACGTAATAGAAAACGCCAAATTGCGAGATAATAGTTGTGTAGACTTAAATGTATTTACGAATTCGGCAACTTTACGAAGTCAGGCCTACGATCAATCCGTTTTTGATGCCTTAAAACTAAAGGTAAATTCGACAATCCTTACTCATCGTCCTATTAATACTGAGTCGAATGGAGAACTTGAAACATATTTGCCTGCAATATTTGTTGCCAATATAGATAAAGCTGATCCAACAAAAAAGCCAATTTTTTCAGCTGGAACATATGTTAACAATGAGCTTTCAGGCGTTGAGTCTTATCAAGATTATATAGTTGCTTGGTTTTCCAACGATAATGGTGGTTTCACAGAGATTTTGATAAATGAAGAAACGGCGATGTCAACAACACATCCAATTTTCATTCTTGATAATGCAGAAGTAGCAATTACACAGAGAGCAAAATCAACTATAAAATATAAAGTTCCTGTCGAAGCAAAAAACATGGAAACGGCCTGGTATTCTGCACATGAATTCAAAATAAATCATAGATATGATAACACTACAAAATCTGAGTTTTGTATAACAGGCGCTCACATAAATAATAACGGAGAAGCGTCGTTAATTTGTAAAAAAAGCAACGGAACATTTGATACATGGAAAAAAATCAAGGAGATACACAAAAATAGCATTGGTCAAATGCAATTCCAATGGGAACAATTTTGTAATAACGATGTCACCCCATTTGCTTCTAATTATGTTTTTTGGAACACATATGAAAGAGATTGGGCTAAATCTGAAAAAGACTTAGGTAGCGCAACTAAAAATGGCATTACAATATATTTAATAGGTCGAAGACAATATACAAGTGAATGGTATGCGTACGACCCGGGTCAAGTAAACAATAACATGGCTGACTTATCTTATATTTATTTGAATTGGGCGAAATGGCACGACAATTCTAAAGGACAGTTTAGAATTTGGAGAATACAGCCTTGATTATTAATTTTAAGGGGTGGTCATACAACCCCTTTTCCATTTTTTTATCATGGTTAAAAATAATTTAGGGATTTTTATCCTATGTATTGCATTCTGTGCAAAATCCCAAACAAATTTTCAATTAAATTATAATTCAACTTTTTCAGGTAGAAATATTCTTTTTTCATCAAGTAAAGATATAAATACAAAATACGAAATTGGTGCAGGTTTAAGGATTAATCTACATAATATAAACGGTAAACTTGCTCATCCTGATGACCAATTCAATACATATAAAAAAAGACTATTTATGACCCAACCAATAAATTATTTTGGTATTTCAGGATTTGTGAATAGACAGATTTTTTCAAATTCGAAAACGATAAAACCTTATATTTTTTATGATCTTCAAGCCTCGTATTCTGGAACGAGAAATAGATTTTTTTTACCTTACGATGTTGCCATAGATGGCACTATCTTGTACAAAGAACATATACAGTTTTGGGGACCATTCACTTGGGTTGAACAAAATATTGGTTTTGGTTTTAAGGCAAATTTATTTGATAACCTTTATCTTAATCAGAGAATGGGCCTTGGGTCAGCTTTCATTTTGGGATATGAAAAACAGCTTTTGGACAAATATTTTAATTGGTTTGCATGGAATTTTAGCACATTGTTTACTATAGGATTGGAATACCGGTTGGGAAGTAAAACAGAATAAAACAGTTTTTAACAAACCCTTAGCTCGCGATATATACATCATCAGGAAGAAGAGAACGAGGCCATGGCGCGGGAACAGCGTAGACGTAACCGATTGAAAGGTTGAGGATTGGATTATGACTACACATAGAGCAAATCAAACTACAACATTCAATTGTAAAGCTGTTGCTCACGTCTTTGACGTAACCCCAGCACGCTTAGTGACTGGATTAATTACCGAACATGGAATCTGCGCACCCAATGAAGCGGCTATACTGGCCATGTTTGGGGATTTGGAATCGTAAGTTTAAAGGTTTCCTCGGCACCGAACGAAATCCACAATTAGGCAATATTTCCTCCCTCGAGGGAGGATAAAGCCTGACGACTCTGACGAGTATCAGACTCCG
>Ga0315899_10007805_pt1 | contig 11509 bp, 11 predicted proteins | sample LakEriMetagenome_2_FD_203518 | JGI IMG/M metagenome (GOLD analysis project Ga0315899, IMG submission 203518) | Freshwater fungal communities from buoy surface, Lake Erie, Ohio, United States - Buoy 4 MA112 | ecosystem: Environmental > Aquatic > Freshwater > Lake | place: USA: Lake Erie, Ohio... | reverse complement strand
GGGGGGGCCCTCGGGGACCGGGCGGCGGGCGGGGCGCGGGGCCCGCCCCCCGGCGGGCGGCCCCCCCCCCCTACTGCATGAACGAACCCGAGGAAGTGGAACCCCGCAACGTGCCCTGGCGCACGCAAGTCGCCGTCTATTGAGGTGGAACGGGAGAGTGGTCCGGCTTTAATGTTATTTTTTTGGCGGATTTCCCCATGAACGATGAGGAGATTGGCCATGAAGAGGAAGCGTTATTCGACCGAACAGATCGTCGCGATCCTGAAGCAGGCGGAGATGGGTCTGGCGGTGTCGGACCTGATCCGCCAGATCGGGATTTCCGAGCAGACGTTTTACCGTTGGAAGAAGTTGTATGGTGGGCTGCAGTCGGAGCAGGTCCGCGAGTTGAAGCAGCTCGTAGATGAGAATACCCGTCTCAAGAAGCTAGTGGCCGAACTTAGCCTCGACAAAGCTGTTTTGCAGGATGTGCTGTCAAAAAAGTTTCCAGGCCAGCGCTCATGAAGAACGTTGTGGACTACGTGACGGCGTGTCACGGCTACAGCGAGCGGCGGGCCTGCGCATTGACGCGCCAGCATCGGTCAACACAACGCAAACCGAGCACCCGGGATCCCCGAACAGAAGTTCGACAACGGATGCATGAGATTGTCCGGACTCGAATTCGATACGGATATCGACGCGTCCACATCATGCTTCAGCGCGAAGAGTGGTCGGTTGGGCGCAACCTTATCTATCGTCTTTATCGCGAAGAAGGCCTTTCTTTGCTTACAAAGCGGCCGCGTCGCCGGAAGATGGTCGTTTATCGTGAAGCCCGCTGCCGCCCCCAGAGGCCGAACGAGGCGTGGAGCCTGGATTTCATCCATGACGAGCTGAGCAACGGCAAAAAGTTCCGCGCGTTGACTGTTGTCGATGTGTTCAGTCGGGAAGGCCTTGCGTTCGAAGTTGGGCATCGGTTGGGTAGCGAGCACGTCGTCGACGTCCTCAATCGTCTCGTACGCCACCGTGGGGCTCCCAAATATCTTTTTGCTGACAATGGCGCCGAGTTCACAGGTCATCTTGTTGATCTGTGGGCCTACCACCATGCAACAAGGATCGATTTTTCGCGCCCCGGCAAGCCTACCGACAACGCCTTTATCGAGACCTTCAATGGCTCGCTGCGCGACGAATGCCTGAACATCCACTGGTTCGAAACGATCGCCGAGGCGCAGCGGCTGATCGAGGCCTGGAGGATAGAATACAACGAGAGCCGTCCTCACATGGCTCTTGGCAACAAATCGCCGGCAGAATATCTTTCGTTGGCAAGCTGTTATTCACAAGCGAAGAGCAAAGCGGCCGCCGAAAACTAGCGATCAAGGCGGACCACCAATCCCAAGCGTCTCAGGCCGGCGATGAACTAACATCCGACCCGGATCACCTCATGGGGGCTGGCCAAGGCTGACGGCGAACCACCACGCCGCCAGAACCGATCACCGCCCTATTTGCAAGCCAGAGAGCGAACCTCACCACCCTGTCCCGCGTAATCGATCTCGCAGATCATCGACGGCTGCAGGTCGGCGCGTTTGGCTTGTTGACCCGCAATCGTGATTCTGGTTCGCGCGGCGCTGATGAGCGCCTTGGTTTCCTCTCCGGAACCGCTGAATGTTATCGACGCGCCCTGAGCCTCGACGCGCAGAAGAGCCGCAGTCACCTTGATGCTGGGGAGTATCGCATTCTGGGTGGGCACTTCCGATCGCGCGATCATTGTCGCTCGTTCGATGACGTGCTTTGGCGTGGAGAAAACACGCCTGAGAAGCTCATCGATCTCGGCCCCGTTGATAGGATCGAGCTCAACATCCTGAGACTTAGTCGAATCAATGAATTCGGGATCTTTAGTCGTCGCCATGAAAGCGTCGCGCAACGCCTTGAGGCGCTCGGGGGCAACTTCGGGCGAAGTGACGAAAGGACGGCTCATTTCCTGCCTTGCAAAGAAAAACTCCATGATCTGTCGATCTTCATCGCTTTTCGCAAAGTCAATCGCAAGAGGCACGTCCAGCAGGTCAGGATGTTTCGAGAGGGACAATTGCCAGATCGGCACGATTTTGCGATCCCGCACCCAATCAGCGCGCGCGACGCGCAGACTGGACCATGAAGGACTTGGGCGACCCTCTATTTCGCCGCGTTCAAGCGCGAGATTGACGTCGTTCCCCCCTGGATAACCCGCGATCAGCTTGATTTTCGCTCCAAGCAGGTTGTTCATGATGGCGGGATAAATCGCGCTGTCTGCTCCCGATCCGGTTCCCCCGACGATCAGCCCTTCCGTGAAAAGCTGCTCCGCCCTCTGCGTCCTGGACGTATGCCACGCAATCGTGACATTGACCTCCTTGCCTAAGCTGCCGATCCACCCCAGTTTAAGGGGGTCGAACTGAATGCCGGTGCCCCCCGTCAACGGCTCGAACGGAATGCCCCGGTTAATGGCGGCTATCACCGTTCCGTCGCGGGGCGCCCCATTCGCGAGCCAGTTGGTCGCCAGCAAACTGCCGGCTCCCGGCATGTTCTGCGAAACAACCCCAGGCCTGCCGGGAATATGTTTACCTATAAAACGCGCCAGCACGCGCGCATAAGAATCATATCCGCCGCCCGCCGTATAGCCAATGACAATGCGAATTCGTTTGCCCTTGTAGAAGTCTTCATTGCTATCTGACGACGCAGGCGAAGAGAAGGAAATAGCTAGAGACGCACAGATTGCGCCACAAGCAAAGAAACGGCGGGCCACATGTGCGATGAGACCTTGCAGCCGAAACGTCTTTGAGGGGAAGCAAACGTCCATGACCGGCTCTTTTCGCTTTTCCTGACTGATCGTAAACCGCTGCGAGGACAAAACCTTTAGCTGAATATTCTGGCTGAAGAACATCGTCGCAGCGATGCGTTTGCTTCACTTCGCCGGATAGGCAATCGATTCACCTGCGAGCGGGGGAACGAGCTTCGATGGCCCACGCAATTTGCTCGCCTGCTCATACGCGTAAGCAAATCCGATGATCTGCCTATCTTCATAGGGCTTGCCAAAAATGGCGATCGACATCGGCAAGCCTTGGGAGCCAAACCCCATCGGAACCACAATGGAGGGGAAGCCAACGGAGCTATATCCAGCCATCGTCGCCGGCACGGGAGCAACTGACCTGACGAAAGAAGGATCTTCAATCTTGAACACTGGATTAGCGATTGGGGTCGCGAACGTTGGAACATAGGGATGTACGAGGGCGTCCACGCCATGCTTCTCAAAAACAGCCAGCTTCTCGGCTGTCGACCGAGGCATGAGGTTTTCAATGAAATCTTTGTATTCAGGCGCGCTTGTCGAGGTTTTCATCGACGTTCTGAGAAGGTTCATCACGCTCGCTTCAACCGGAAGCGGAGATTGTGAGACCTCCGAGTCATAGATCCGAATGAAATCTGCGACGGTCTTCGGAACGTTAGGACTGTTGAATCGCTTCAGATATTCTTCCCAATCTGCGCGGAACCGATAGTCTGAAATATCGCGCATCTTGCGAATTCCGCCTCGAAGATGCGTTTCGATGAAGGAGGACTCCAGTTGAACGTCAACGATCGTCGCTCCAAGCTCTCGCATGCCGATGAGCGCCTTTTCCGCAAGGGCGGAAATTTCTGGATCTCCATTGAAAAGATCTCGGAGTACGCCGATCTTTCGCCCTTTGAGCGCTCCCCTATCCAAGGAGTGCGTGAAGTCCAGGCGATCACCGCTGGTCGCCCCCCGCTTTCTCATTTCGCCCCAAGCGTCAATGCTTTTGGGATCATCGGAATCCGCGAAGGCAAGGGTGTTCATCATAAGAGCGACGTCCGTCACGGTGCGCGCCATAGGCCCTGCGCTGTCGAAGTTTAGATTCTTTGGCGCAATGCCTGAACGAGTTACAATGCCTGTCGTCGGCCGCAAGCCAACGATTCCATTGTAAGCAGAAGGTCCACGCACTGATGTGCTCGTGTCCGTGCCAACCGCTAGGACCGCAAAATTTGCGGCGATCGCTGCGCCTGAGCCGCTGCTTGATCCGCCAGTGGCTCGCTTTGTGTTGTAAGGATTATGGGTCTGACCGCGTACTGAATTATAACTTCCACCGGCGAATTCGCCCATCGCCGCCTTGCCTAGAATGATTGCGCCGGCGTTACGAAGCGACTTGGTGAGAGCGCCGTCTTCCAGCGGCACCGCATCCCTCATCACGGCGGATCCGTTCGTCGTCGGCAGTTTGGCGACATCGATATTGTCCTTCAGAAGAACTGGTATTCCATGCAAAGGGCCTCTAGCGCCCTTCGTCAGACGCTCTTTATCGAGCGCTACTGCATCCGCGCGTGCATCGGGATTAATCATAATGATCGAGTTTAGTCGCGGGCCCGCTCTGTCATAAGCGAGAATTCGGGCGGTATAGAGCTCGACAAGTTTCTCAGCCGTGAGCACGCCTGCATTCATAGCCTCACGAATATCGGCGATGGTAGCTTCCTCAAGCCAAAAAATCTTCTCAGCGGCGCTGATGGGCGTTGCAGCAGAGACCATGGCGGCGACGCCAACCAGTGATAAAGTGCGGAGTTGTGCACGCATGTTTTTCGCCCCCTTCTTGAAATCTTACATTTTGGGTCTTCCACACTATTCGCTGGCTCGCTTAGGCAGGCGGAAACCCTACATTTCCCTGAGGTCCTGATTTTCGAACAGTTTTTGTCATCTGGCCTGCCCCCTGAAAAGTGGTCCTTCCTGAAGTATGGCTTATGAGGCTTGAGGAGGAAAGCGCATGGCTAGGAAGAGGCACAAGGCGGAAGAGTTTGTAGCCAAGCTACGACAGGTTGACGTTCTCACAGCAGAGAGTCGGCCGGTGGCCGAGGCTGTGAGATCTATAGGCGTGACGGCAGTCACCTATTATCGCTGGCGGTCAGAATTGAGCGGCCCGAAAGGCGATCAGGTGAAGCGGCTTAAAGTGCTTGAGGCCGAGAACAATCGCCTTCGCAGAGCGGTCTCAGATATGACGATCGAGAAGCTGATTTTGAAAGAGGCTGCTGGGGAAAACTTCTAAGCCCCGCAAGTCGCCAGGTGGAGCGGAAAAAGCCGAGACAAAGATCAAGTTTCGGATCGCTGCCGAGCGAGCCGCAGCGAACGATTTAGCCCAGAGAGAAGCGCGAACACCGTGTCTATGGTCGGCGTCGGAATGCCGTGTGCGCAAGCGAAATCCTGCACCTGCCCCATGAGAGCCTCGGCTTCGAGCGTACGCCCGGCCTCCACGTCCTGCAGCATGGAGGGCTTGCCCGGAAAGCGGCCGCGCGCGGGCTTCACTATGCTTTCCGGCATGATCTCGCCGCGAAGATCGTGTCCGTCTGCGGCAGCAACAAGGAGCGCCTCCTCGACCAATTTCCTGGCGACACGATCTAGCCCAGCTACGGCCGGCGTATCCTTGCCGGCGAGCCGCGTCAGAGCCGCGATCGGATTGCCGCTGATGTTGGTCATTAACTTGCGCCAGACATCGCGACGGATATCGGGCGTGAGCACGCCTTCCATTCCCGCGGCGTTGAAGAGATTGACTACTTCCTGTGCACGCTCGGAATCGGGCACATCGGGGTCACCGACGGTCCATCGCTTTGCACCCGCATGCACGATCACCCCGGGTTCGACCACGTGATTCGAGGAGTTAACGACGGCACCCAGCGCACGCTCAGGCCCGATCGCACGCCACAGCGCGCCACCGGGATCAATGCGTTCGAGTGGCCCGGCACCGGCGCTCCCCTTCTTCCACCACCATGGCACGCCATTCATGGCGAACAGCGTCAACCCGCCCGGCGCAACGAGCCGGCCGATACTTTCCGCAGCCGCAGGCTGCGCGTGCGCCTTAAGTGTGACAATCACGAGATCCTGCCGCGGTAATTTCCCTGGATCGTCAGATGCCGCTATAGGGCGTCCACCTATCTCTGCGCCTTCCGTCCGCAGGATCAGCCCACGCTGGCGGATCATAGCCAGATGCGGCCCACGTGCGATTATGGACACGTCCGCCACGCCTGTGGAGATCATGCGCGCTGCAGCGTGCCCGCCGATCGCACCAGCGCCGAATATACAAACTTTCATGGCGGCCTCATTGCAGCGTCAGGCGACGCGAAACTCCGTGAGCACGCGCTCGTCAACATCAATGCCGAGGCCAGGCCCTTCCGGCACGGCCAAGAATCCATCGCGCGGAACGCCGGCGTCTCCCATCGGCGATATGCGCAGATCTGCATAGTAGAATTCGGCGAGACAATCTGTCTTCATCGCCGCGATCAGGTGAAGCGCGGCCGCGAGGCCTGGCCCGTGCCAAGGCGAATGAGGCTCGGCCTGCACGCCACGCGCTTCTGCTATCTGTAGCGCCTTCCAGCATTCCGTGATACCGCCCATCTTGATCGGATCGGGCTGCACGATATCAACCGCACCCGCATCGAGGATGCGCTCAACATCGAGCAGATTGCCTAGGTTCTCCCCGGCCGCGATAGGGATCTTTGTTTCTCTACGCAGGGTCGCCAGGGCCTTGTAATCGTCCGGCGGAAAGACCGGCTCCTCGAGCCATGTGAGATCGTAGGCCTCGAGCCGGCGAGCCATCTCAACCGCTGTCGATTGATCCCATGTGCAATTCGTGTCGAGCATGATCGGGAAGCCCGCACCTGCGGTTTCGCGCGCGGCAGCCGCCGCCTCCGCGGTCCGCTCGTGCAGCTTGATCTGGCTGTAGCCGCGGGCGATCGCATCGTAACATACCTTGCGCACGTTCGCCGGCGTATCGAGGCGCATCAGGCTAGCGTAGGCCGGAACGCGTGAGCGCGCGCCGGTCGAGCCGAGCATGCGATGAATCGGCATCTTCCTTGCCTTGCCGGCGATGTCCCATAATGCGATGTCGACGCCTGAGAGCGCGAAGATCAGCGGGCCATTGCGACCGCTGCTCTGGACGCGCCGGTGCATGTCGAGCATGAGGGCGCCGATATCATCGCACGCGCGGCCGATGAGAAACGGTTTCAGGATCCGCCCAATAGCGAAATGCGTCACCGGGCAGCAATTGAATCCGAAGCACTCGCCCCAACCTATAAGGCCTGCGTCGGTAGCGACGCGCACGTAGACCGCTTCGAGCGTCGTGCGCACGCCGCCGCTACCCTGTGACGGCGGCGGCGCGCCATGCTCGAATGGAATTGCGATATGATAGGCTTCGACATCGGTAATTTTCATTGCTATTGAACCCAGACTCACTTCTCAGTGCCGAGCAGCAGCCTCGCGCGTCGCACGAGAGGCTCAGGACTAGCATAGAGCCGATCCACAAGCGTCTGCACCTGTGCGCCCGTGAGCGGGCTCATTTCTAGCTTCTGCTTCTCCGCTTCCGCAATCAACGCGGGATCCTTCATCGACGTGTCGAAGGCCGCTCGTAGCATCGCTACGCGCTCGGTCGGCACACCGAGCGGAGCAAAAAATGGACGGCCCATCTGGTACTTGTCGAAAATGATCGACACGGCCGCGCGATCATCTGTGTCCTTGATGAGTTCGCTCAGCAGCGGTGCGTGCTGGAGATCAGCATGCTTCTCGCGCCCGATCTGGAGAAGCACCGTGATCTCCTGGGCGCGCAGCGCGTTCGGACGGAGCGTCGCCACAGTCGCGTAGGCCATGGAAGACGCGTCGATCTCGCCAGCCTCAAGCGCCAACAATTGAGCTGCCGTGCCCTTATAGCCGGTGATAAGTTTGATCTTCGTGCCCATCAGCTTGTTCATGATGGCGACGATCAGCGAGCCATCGGTGTTCGGTCCCGATGTTCCAACGACGAATTCCTTGGTCAGCATGTCATCCGTCGTGCGGATGTTACTCTTGTGCCAGCCGAGAACGACGAACGTGTCCTGTGCGACAGTGCCGAGCCAGTTTAGCTTGGTCGGGTCGAATGTTGCGGCCTTGCCCTGCGGCGATAGCAGATGCAGCAGCCTTTCGAAGGCAACGCTGGACTGCGGCGCACCGATCGCCGTTCCGTCTTGCTGCCCGCCCAGGGAGAGCGCATTAGCCATAGTGATGCTACCGGCTCCGGGCTGGTTCTGCACCACCACATTAGGGTTGCCCGGCAGGTGCCTGCCGATGTGCCGACCGACCAAGCGCGCGTACGCGTCGTAGCCGGAGCCGGCATCCGAGCCAACGAAGATGGTCAGGGTCTTTCCGCGATAGAAGTCCATGTCCTGCGCCCGCGCGTCCGGCGCACAGGCAAGCGTAACGCCCGCAAACATAGTGGCGGCAAAAGCCGAGAGCCTGTTCCCTAGGCTCACAACGGACGTAGGTTCACGCGGCATGACTTCCTCCCGGCGAGACACTGATGGCCCATTGGGAAAACCATATCGGAACGCCCCGCGAGATCAATTCGCGCGCCCGGGTAGCGTGACCGTGATTGGTATCGATGTGGAAGATCAACGCAATTAAATTTAAATTAATGGGCGCGCCTGAAAGGGTTAGAACCTGTGAGGCACAAGTTCGAAGAGCCCAGTCTTGGATCATGAGCTGGCTAGGAAGAAATCCTTGACTAACGAAGCTTCCTTGACTAACGATCTATAAAGATCGATAATTTAAATATGTCAGACCAACCGAATATATCGTCGCTTTCCTTCACACATGGTCAGGTGGTCCAAACTATCGAGGCGATGCATATCGCTGAATGGTTAGACCGCCCTGCCCTGGACTCTATCCTGAAAAAACTTCGGCGAGATTTTGTGCCATTCAGCGCTGAAGAGCTCGCTAAACCGCAATGGGAACAGGTGCGGTATGGCTTTGTCCATTTGGTCGAATGCATTGTCGCCATAAAAATGATGGCGGATGGCATGTCGCACAGACACATCGTGGCGCTACTGACATTTGACCGCAAAAGACTTAGAGACGCATATCTTAGAGCGTTTTCCGAGTCACAGAGTGGGCTTGGTGCGCCAATTCCTATCAAACATCCCGACGGGCGCGAGATCACGATCAGCGGTCTTTACCTCGACTTTATGGCGACCATTAACAAGTTGGGGGTTCTTTCAAGCTCTGGGCCCCGGCTCCTAGATCCATGGCAAGCGGTCAATCGCTACATGGGAGCATACATGGGCTTGCATCCCCTGCCGCCAATTCGACTTTCGGATCTTGCCACCGAGGCAGTTCGTATCGCGGTCCTGATGCCGGAGTTGAAACGCGGCCGTAGACCAGGCAACTCAGAAAATTGACGATCCAAAAAGATCGTTTATATTCTCCAAGAAGCACCGCTTTAGACCCGCCGTGCAGTCAGGAGATCCAGATGCCCGCATCTACCTCACCCATCAACACCGCTTCTCCCTACCGTACCGTTGCAGAAGTCTCAGGCTTTCTGCGCATAAGTCAGCGCCAGGTTCGCCGCCTAATTGCATACGGCGAACTCACCGCGACCCGTTTCGGCCGCGCCGTTCGTATTCATGAACGCGATCTGATGGCCTACATCGGTCGCGCCGGGAAGGTTGCGTGAGAGTCATTACATGTCACCACAAATCACTATAATCTTGAGTACTTTCAATTTGTCGTGAAAAAAAAATCGTTTAAACCGCGTTCGTTTACGCGTTGATGTTTTAACGAAACTGCCCTACAGTCACGCCTGTTCTTCACGAGGCCGCCCATGTCCCAAAGCCCCGGTTCACGACGCCCTACATTGGCGGATGTACTGTCCGCAATAGACCGGGCCGAGCTTCCTCCGGCCCGTCGCCGCGACATGAGATCGGCAGTCAAAACTATAGCCAAAGCATTAGGGCGCGACGTCGCCGATGTACCAGCCGAAACAGTTCAATTGCGCCGTCGCCTGAAAGAAGTCTCGGCGGAGTCTATCGGCATCAGCCAAGGGCGTTTCGCCAACGCCCGATCACTCCTGCTGAAAGCCATCGGCCTGATCCAGCCAGTTACCGCTGGAAAGCAATCCATCCCGCTTCTCGAGGCTTGGAAACAGCTGATGGATAAGTTTAACACCCGGTCGTCCCGCCTCCGCCTCACCACCCCCGCGCGTTGGCTATCCGAACAAGGCATTACGCCGGATCAAGTCACGGCAGACGATCTTTACCGCTTCCGTGATCAGCTCTTGAACCATAGCCTGCGGACTAATCCGGAGGGCACTTGGACCTCGCTAGTTCGGCAGTGGAACCAAGCCACGCGTGAAGTTCCAGGTTTTCCCGCCGTTCAGCTCGCCGTCGAAAGCCGCCGCAAAGAAGTCACAATACCTTGGTCCTCGTTTCCCAAGTCCTTAGAAGCAGACGTGAAAGCTTGGACGGACTGGCTCGAAGGCAAAGATCTGTTGTCAGATGGCCCAATCCGTCCGGTCAAAGCTTCCACCGCCGAAACCCGCACTTACCAAATACGCTACTTTGCAAGCGCCTTAGTTGATGCAGGCATCGATCCAAAATCACTACACACCCTTGCCGATCTAGTTGATCTGCAAAACTTCGAAACAGGCCTGCGGCATCTTTTTAAAGGCAAGTCCAACACGCGCAGCTCGACATTGGGTAATCTGGGCGGCGCGATTATCGCGGTCGCGCGGCATTGGGTCTTGCCCAAACATAATGATGCAGCGTCAACAGATGCTATCCTTAAACGTATGCGCTTCCTCGTCAGCAAAGTGGACAATCAAACCCGCGGATTAACTGATAAAAACCATGAACGGCTTATGCAATTCGAAGACCCAGAACAACTATTTAAACTGCTTCACCTCCCTGCTCGCCTTAAATCTGAGGTCCTGAGCGGAAAACACCCAAATGCCCACGCTTTGGTCCTCAGCGACGTGGCCATCGCAATCGAACTACTGACTATCACTGGCATTAGAATGAGCAATCTTTACTCCACGTTGCTTGATAAAAACCTTCGAAAGTATCGCAACTGTTACGTCCTGAGCTATTCACAAGAAGAAGTCAAAAATTCCCAGCGTCTGCAATTCACCCTTCCTGATGACACCTGCAAGCTCGTTGACTGGTATTTGAAAGATGTTCGTCCAAAGCGACTGAAAGGTTCATCAGATGCCTTATTCGTCGGTGAGGATGGCGTCAGCCCAAAGTCAAAAAATACCCTCTCCTTGCAGATCAAAGTAACTATAAGAAAATACACGGGCCTTGTCGTGAACCCTCACCTATTTAGACATATAATGGCCTACGCATACCTTAACGAAAATCCAGGAGCTTATCAGGTCTTACGCCTCATCTATGGACATAAGAGTGTCGAGACGACAGTGAACTCTTATAGCGGCGCAGAAACAAAGTCCGCACAGGCGCATTTCGACAAAGTTGTGCAAAGCCTACGCGCTAAATCGCTTAAGCCTAATGGGCGGAAACGTCAATGGTAGGCCGCTATCATATCGATCCAGATCGCAGGGTTCTCAAGGTCGATGAATGGCCAGAGCGTGATCACATTTTATGGATGATGGCTTTACAACAGGATGATCCGTTTGCGGAATGCGGCAGCCGCAAAGAATATCGACAGATCAGCAATGATAAGGTTGCGAAGGGGCACGGTCGATTTCTCAATTTTGTG
>Ga0315899_10007804_pt1 | contig 11509 bp, 8 predicted proteins | sample LakEriMetagenome_2_FD_203518 | JGI IMG/M metagenome (GOLD analysis project Ga0315899, IMG submission 203518) | Freshwater fungal communities from buoy surface, Lake Erie, Ohio, United States - Buoy 4 MA112 | ecosystem: Environmental > Aquatic > Freshwater > Lake | place: USA: Lake Erie, Ohio... | reverse complement strand
TTCAGGAATCAGCTTATTCCAAAGTGCCGTCGAATCAAAGATTATTGGCGAATCAACAGCAAGCCACTTGGCTGTTGCCTTGCAATCGAGGCAACCTTGGGAGTCCTGGTCGGAATACAGTTGGCGTACCAATGTTGACAAGAGCGTCTTGGATGGTCTGTTGCGTGTGATCACGGGCGAAATCCCCTTCGATCCTCAGTTCATTGACAATGGCGAAACAAGACTTCGCGCGGCGCAATTGATCACTCGCATCGGTTCGACGGTTCCTGCCGTTGCAATCCAACGCGCGTTGAATAGCACATTGCCCGGAGCCGATGCTGCAGCATGGTGGTTGATGGGGCGCGGTGTGGTCGTCGCAAACCCGAGAGAGTTGCAGCAATTACTCCAAAAGAAACAGCCTTTGAACGAGCAATCGCAAACAGCGTGGGGAGAACACTTAGGGAACGAGGCCACGCGACTTAGAGATGAAGCGTTCGGCTTAAGACGATGGAATATCGATGCAACCGGAACGGAATTCTGGCCCGACTCTTCAATTGGCCGGGCAGAACGTAGAACTTGGTTGTGGGCACTTTCGCGATCGTCTGCATCTGCTGCAAACAATTCTATCCCGAATAGATCTGAAATCGCTCGCGCGGATGGCCTATTTGCGAAAAGGCTTTTCTCGACGACGCAGGTTTCTCTGGATACACCGCTCATCGATCTGCTCGCGTCCATCGTACCGAAAAAAGAACCGACTTGGAATACTCGTCAACGTCACGAGTTTCTTGACATGCTTCAAGTGGCCTTAGGGGATCGAAAGTTGACTCTTCCGCAACAGTCAGATCCGCCATTGGCTGATGTCATGGACGGATATCGAGCGATCAGCGTCCGGCAACTACCGATGAATGTGCGAACGGCATGGGTCGACTGGCTACTGTACTTAGCACAGCGGGCCGCGACCGACCCGAATGAAGGCCTAGAGTCTGAATGCTTGCGGACGCTTGCTATGTTAGAACCCACCGACAAAAAGTCACTTTCCTATCTGCTTGCGCTGTCGAAGCCATCGACACATCCCACATTCGATTTACAACTGCTGTGTTGCATCGCTGCGTGCTCCGTCGCTCGAACGGAATCAGAGTCCATTCGAACCGCAGAGATCCTCAGAGGAGTTGTGCGCAAGACAAAAGACTATGGAGCCTACACAGACAATCAATGGCCCAAACGCATTCAGCAGTTAATCAATGCCCTACAGTCTAAAGACTCAACTTTGGGTGCTTCGTTCCTTTCGCTTCCAATGCTTTGTATCCCAGAGGAAATCGTATTGTGGAACGCATTCTCGGTAGATATCCAGGACAAAGCGAAATCCAAAATGCGTGAGCAATTGCTCGCCATCCCACCAACACAATGGAACTCCGCAGTCGTGAAGCATTGCCTGCAGTCGCAACCACTTTCGGATACCCTGCGAGCATCGCTACGCGAGGCAGCTACATTGCCCGCCATGCGAAACACGGCAATCGAGCTGCTGTCGTCGAAGGCCAGCGAAAAAGACTATGCGGTCTATCTCGATGCATTGAATGGGGTCGACAAAAACGTATGGCCAGCAGCTTGGCGGGGAATCCAATCGCTCGACATCCAAACTCCTGAGCAAGAGTTTCTTGTACTATCCAAATTGGTCTCTCATGTCTTGAACTCGGCTTCGAGCCTACAAGCAGGTTCCGTTCTTGCGCGTTGCCGACAGGCCGCGAATGCTGCTGGAATGAAGGGGGTTCCCGTTTCAGACAAATGGACCGATTGGGAGCCTTTCTTAAAGGCCAACGTGTCCAGCGAGGTTGCCTCCAGCTTTTCGCAACCCATCGAAACCTTAGATTGGCGTGCGATGATTCCGAAATGGAGCAGTTTGGTAGCCGATGAATCGAGAGGGAAGACACTGTACGAACAAAAGTGTTTGAACTGCCATGGTGGACAGTCTGCGCTCGGTCCCAGTTTGTCTGGCGTTGCTCGCAGATTTTCGCGAGAAGATCTAGCCAAGGCAATTTATGATCCAAGTCGGGATATCTCTGACCGATTTCGTTCAGTAAAGATTCTGACGACGGATGGCGAGATTCTAACGGGAATCGTGGTGTATACGGCAGCAGATGGCACGACTCTCTATACCGCCAAAGGCGAAATGATTCGAATCAATAAATCACAAATCGACGAGCAAGCCTACTCGACAGAATCTTTGATGCCGTCTGGTTTATTGAACGACTACGATGCACAACAAGTGGCCGACCTTTTCAGTTATTTGGGGACATTGAACTGATCGATGCTATGGGACACACGGCTCGAACGAGCTATTCTCAATTCGCTCTTGGTAGGAGGCGGAACGGCGGCCCTGGCGACATTGCTCGGTTTGGTTGTAGCACTCAGCGTCGTTGTGCTACGAGTTCCCGGCTATCGATTTCTTTCCTGGGGCGTGCTATCTCTGGTGCTCGTCCCACTCTATGTTCAAGCCACGGCCTGGAGCGCAGGGTTCGGTAGCCAAGGTTGGTTTCGATGGAACCAAGTAACCGCTGTCTTGAATTCAAACTATGCGGTGCTCGCCTGTATCTGGATTCAAGCGGCGTCGAGTATTCCCGTCGCATATCTTCTGTTGTCGATTGGACTTCGCCGTTCCCTCAGCGATCAAACGAAACTATCGCTGCTGGATCGGTCTGTCGACGCGACTCTTCTAGTATGTGTGTTGCGAAAGGCATTGCCATGGTTGGTCGCGACGTTCAGTTTCGTTTTCGTTTGGACGAGCTCGGATATGGTCGTTACGAATCTTTTCCAAGTGCCGACGCTGACTGAAGCCTTTTACCAACAAGTTCAGTTTGGAAAGTTGAATGCATCGACACCCTATACCGCGGTCTTCTATGCCCTGATGGTCGGTTGCGTAGTCGGATGTACCGTTTTCTATGCAGGCGAGAGTAGACTCGGACATGAAGTTGAGAATCTCGCGATGGATGGCGCATTCGCGGGGTATCGACAAGCCCGTTGGATGGTGAGTGGACTCGCCTGGGGCATTCTGATCGTATTCTGCTTGGTTCCAATTCTGAATCTGGTGGTCAAAGCTGGTTGGACGGTCACTATGGCGAATCAGCTCATCGTGCGGTTTTGGAGCATCAAAACATTTACACAATCGCTTGCAGGAATAAGCTCATTTCAAGACGAGTTCGCCTGGAGTATTGCCATCAGTCTCTATGCCACGGTACTGGCATTGATCGCAAGTGTTGGATTGGTCTATTTTTTTTCGAAGCGTTGGCAATACGCAATAGTACTCGCAGTTTTGAGTTTCGGTTTAGTGTTGCCTGGACCCGCGATCAATTTGCTCTTCCATTGGTTTTCTAATTCGGGCGCCGATTTCATTGTCCAATTGCGAGACGATTCGTTGGTGTTTGTGGTGCTCGCATTGCAGTTTCGATGCCTGCCCATTGTGTATGTGATTCATTGGATCTCGACACGTCGATTCCTCGAAAGTTATCGAGAGCCAATGGCGTTGGATGCTTCGACTCTTTGGATGCATAAATTGGCATGGATGCGTCCCATGGCGGTGGCGTGCGTGTCTTCGTTCTTTATTGCTTTTGCCAATTTGGAAACATACCTTCTCATCCTTCCACCGGGTGTAACAACCGTATCGATGAGGTCCTTTGAGCTTCTGCATTATGGAGTTCAAAATAAAGAAGCGGGGCTATCGGTATGCTTGATACTAGGCAGCATTGTCACTGCGATCATGCTTCAATGGCTGAGCCCAAACAAGCGATCCTGAGCGATTGTCTGTCGTAGCCCGTTAGGCCTTAGGGAGCGAGATTGAGTCGCGGTTTGCGGGACCGGATCAACTCACTTTCGTATGCTTCTCGGGCTGTGGTCGAAAGCGCTGGCGACCCGGGCCCAAAGACGTGCATCTCCAGCGTAATGCGATCCAGGTCTTGCTCTCCAAGATACTTGGCGAGCGCTTTGCGATCCGATCCCGAAAGATGCTTGGTCAGTCTGTTCGCAGATTGTTCGATTGACCAATATACAAGTAGCCTGTGCTATCCCTAAAAAAATAGACTCCGGGCAAGGCATGCAAGCAATAGAATTGACAATGCAAAGGAATTTGCGATTTTTTCAGCGGTCGTTCTTGCAAGTCGAATGCACTGAGGAATCCCGACTCCGTCGAATGCATTGCCGATGATACTCAGGTTCTTCGTCGATTCCAGATTTTTGCGAATATCTTGGACAGCATCGCAATGTCCAATCAGATACTGGGGCATCGCACAATTCCAGCGAATCAATCTCTGCCACATCGGAGGGCTCGTAACTCCTAACAATGATTGCGACTCCTTTATCGCAATCGCGAGCAATGTTTCGTCCGACTGGTCCATCAGTTCAGGCCGGACCGCACCCCCCATGAAAACTCGGGCGAGCACTGTATCGGCAGGGCAACGTTCTGCATATTTCTCACTCGACAGACTAATTGCTAATGTATCTCGATTTTCTACCTTGGGGATAACGATTCCAAAGCACATAGACTCGGGGCGGATCTCACTTTTTCGAATTGCCAGGATCGCCACTGCGGAAGACGCATAAGGAATTCGATCGAGCAAAGCGGACGCGTCTGAGTTGACACCGTCGATTAGTTTGGAAGCGACCCAGCCGGGAGTTGCTACGCAAACATGATCGTACTCCTTGTCGATCAAAGCAGTGTTGGCCGTCGCGATTTTTAGTTTTCCGTTCTGTGTATAGGCTAGATTGTCGACTCTCGTGTTCAGATGAAGTTGACTTTTGAGCTGTGCTCGAATCGTGTTCATCCACCATGACATTCCAAGCTTCGGTGCCATGAACTGATCGTAACGTGCCCCAGTGGCTTTCCTTGCCATCGTGTCACTGCGTTGTTCGCTTTTTCTTTTGGCGAAGGCGGCGCGTATTAGTCCTCCATGGTTCTTTTCCATCTCGACAAACTGCGCCATTGTCGCTTGCATGCTGAGCGTTTCCGATCTAGCGGTAAAGATGCCGCCGACGATCGGCTCAACGAGGCGATCAAAGCACTCGCGTCCAAGACGTCTTACTGCAAACGACTCAACACTCTCGTCTTCGTTGATATTTCGAGCCTTGACGAAATACTCGCCCAATATGCGAAGACGCCCGGACAAGGATAGGATGGGCGACATGAGAATCGCGGCCATTTGAGTAGGTTGCATGAGCGAAAAGCCATTAGGAATCGGATAGACTCGCCCTGCTTGGACCACCTGCGCGAAACGATATTTGGGATTGGGGGAGACAAACTCGTTCCGAATCCCCATCGCTTCGATAAGCTTGAGTCCATCTGGGGCGAGTGTGGCGATATTGTCCGCGCCCAATTCGGCCAAAAATGGCGACTCCGTATGCGTTTGAATAACACCGCCGACCCGGTCCGACGCTTCGATCAAATCGATATGCGCGTTCGGAAGGAGTCGTTCCAAGTACCAGGCACAGGACAAACCGCTGACACCCGCACCAACTATTGCAATATTCACCACGCCATCGTTCTCAAACTCGTGTATTAAGTAGCAGATCGACACCTAGACTACCACGGACCGGATAGACCGAGCACGTATCCTCTAGTGTCGAATGCCAAAACGCCTAGCGACTAGTATACTGGAATCGCCAGATTGGAAATGGATTCAATGGATATATGCGAACAACTGTTCGTAAACAGCGATCCCCTATTCAATACCGTTCCAATCGGAAAGCACGGTCCGGTATGTTAGAACGCTCCTTCGTCCCAATCCAATGCAACAGCCAATCTAGCTCTTTTCGGATGATGACCGAGATTTCAGAGAAGTGTTTACGGTTCGAATGTATTCAGTTCCCTCCTTGGTCCAGGGTTGAATCAAATTGTAATAGAGGATGTACCAGATCGCAGCAACACCGTCCCACACTCCAATCTTCTTACCCTCTTCGTATGTTCGGCCGTAGTAAGATATGGGGACTTCATAGGTTCGAGCTCGCGTTTTACACACCATCGCAGTGATCTCGACCTCCATCCCAAAGCCGTGGCTCGTCAGGCGAAGTGGCACGATGACCTCACTCCGAAAAGCTTTGTAGCAGGTTTCGATATCAGACATATTCCGATTGGTCAGAATATTGCTAAGACAGGTCAAGAATTTGTTGGCTAGATAATGGTAGTAGTAAAGCACTCGCGACGCTCGCTTGACCATGAACCGACTGCCATAAACCACATCCGCGACATCTTCCAAAATCGGAGCGATAACGTCAGCAATCTCCCGAGGGTCGTATTCCAAATCAGCGTCTTGAACGATCAACACATCTCCGCTGCTCTCCGAGATAGCCCGGGCGATCGCAGCGGTTTTGCCTGCATTTCTAGGCGATACCAAGAGTCGAATGTGAGGTGACTTTGAAGCATATTCGCGGACAATCTCAACCGTTTTGTCTTGAGAACCATCATCAACGACGATGATCTCGCAGTTGCTAAACGGCAACGCCAACAATTTGTCCAAGATCGTTCCAATGGTCGATTCCTCGTTGTATGCTGGAACAAGAATGGAGATCTTCTGCATGATTGTCCCCTAGACGAGTAGCCCGCGAGCATCGACGGGCAGCATCTGCAATTGTGCGCCATCGTGAAGATAAAACTGGTTCTGAAGATTGATACAAACACAAATGTGGTTAGGGATCAACCACAATCGATCTCCCACTTTGGGAGGAGAAGCATCGGCGATGTCCTGATCGCTCAGTTGGATCTCGCCGTGCTCTTCGCTGAGACGATATACCTTGGCTTGAGGGAACATCGGCAGATATCCCCATCCTGCATCGGGATTGGCTGCGTTTCTATCGCTCGAGAGAGTCTTGCTCCCGGCGTCAATCACGAGTTTGTTTCGCTCGGGTGTGCTCACGACGGTGGCTAATACGCGAGCTGCACATTCATCCAGCGTACAAACGCCCAAGCGAACTTCGTTGAGATCGTTGTAAATGTAGGTGCCCGGTCGTATTTCATTGAGCAAACGATTGCGATGGGAGTCGCGAGCTGTGGGGGTGGATCCACCCGAAATTGTTGAGACTTCGATTCCACGGGATCGCAATCCATCGACAACCTTTTGTAGTGACTCCTCGTACGCAGCCCAACGCTCTTGCTCCGCATTAGGCAAAATGTGCCCAGGGAAGCACATGAGTCCCCGCATAGCCAGATTGCTTTGTTTCGAAACATACTCACCTAAACGGATCGCGACATTTGGATCCACAACGCCTGTTCTGTGAAACCCGACTTCGACATCCAGCATGATTCCAATGGTGACGCCGCGCTTGTTGGCAGCGGCCTGGAGATAGTCGACTGCGTCGGTAGAATCGACTCCAATGCGGAGCTCCACTTGAGCGGCCAATTCCGCGACCATACTCGATCGCTTCGTTCCGATGGCTGGATAAGCAATCATCAGATCTTTGCTGGCGTGGGCCATCACTTCCGCTTCACCGGCTTTCGCAACAGCCAACCCCACGGCTCCTGCCGCGATTTGTTCGCGAGCCATGAGGATCGATTTATGCGTCTTCGTGTGCGGCCTGAGCTTTAATCCATGTTCGCTACAATACGATTGCATCGAAACAATGTTCTTGTGAACAACTTCTTTGGAAACAACAACGGAAGGTGTGGGGTGATCTTCTGGGATTGCGTCGAGGCGCCAGTCCATGAATGAAACTTTCGGCTAGTAGTATTGTTGATGTACAGGCTTGATGACGATTTCAGGAACGTGAACGCGGGCTGGCAAAGCAGCCAATCCTACCACCACCGACGCGATATCTTCGGGTTTGAGAATTTTCTGGCGGTGCTCTTCTGTTACAGGAACTGGTCGCTGGTCAAGGATTGGCGTATCGACTTCACCTGGATAAACATTGGTAACTCGAATACCCTCGCCGCATACTTCATTGGAGACGCAAGTTCCCAGCGCAGTCATCGCAAATTTGCTTGCCGAATAAGCAACACCTCCAAGCGCGAGAGCGCGTTTGCCGGCCACGCTTGAGATGTTGATAATCATTCCCTCTTTTCGTTCTCGCATGGCGGGCAATACGGCATGGATGCAGTTGTAAGCGCCTGTTGCATTGATCGACATCACTTGGTCCCACATATCCGGCGTCATTGCGGACATGGATCGATCCTTGATGTTGACGCCTGCTGCGTTGACCAAAATGTCAATGGTACCAATGGTCTGCTTCACCCATGCCATGAACTCGTTCACGCCCAGACGGTCTACGACGTCTAACTTCTTTCCATGCAGTTTTCCATCGGATGCCTTGATCGCCTCGTCGATTGCGGATTGACGTCGGGAACCAATGACGACGATCGCTCCATGCGAGACGAATTCCAAAGCCAGGGCCAAGCCTATCCCGGTTGCTCCGCCAGAAATCACAACTGTCTTGTTCGCTAAACTCGTCATCTGCATCTTGTTTAAGGCGACTACGCCTTTCTCGCTTCGACCTCTATTGGAAAGTAACCGGCCCACTGCCGCTCATCATAGCAAACATCGCCAAATTCGCACGATGGGGCGTTCCACTAAATCTGGCACACTATAAGCTATTCAGAAAGCTATTGAGTTATAGCACTGAGTTTATCAAGCCGGGAGTTGTGGCGGAATTTGGCTTCGCTCACCGGCAGATGTCCTACTGTTACATTCATCCTAACCCCAATTGAGAATAATGCTCCGAACATCCCTACTCCACCCTCAAATTCTCAAGTCGATCGCACAAGCGGGCCATCATGCGAAGATCCTTATCGCTGACGGCAACTACCCAGCTTCCTCGAAGAAAGGGCCGAAGGCAGAGCTAGTATCGTTGCAATTGACTCCTGGTATTCCGACCGTTGCGCAAGTTTTGAGGCCACTCTTGGAAGTGCTGCCGATTGACCATATCCACACGATGGGTATCGACAAGAGTGATGAGTATGCGTTGGACAAAGATCCGGCAGTTTGGAGCGAATATCGGGCAATCATGAAAGAAATGCGGTTCAAGCGAGATCTCGAACCCATCGTCAAATGGGACTTCTACGATGCCGTGATGTCCGAGGATCATGTCCTAACCATTCAAACTGCGGACCAAGCGACGTGGGCTAACCTTCTTCTCTTGGTCGGGGTTCGTACGTAATGCGGATTGATTCCCACCAGCATTTCTGGGATTACGATCCTATAGAGTATCCCTGGATAACCCAAGGTTCGGCAATTCATGGCAGTTTCAAACCTGCAGATTTAGAGCCGTTACTTCGCAGCGCACAGATCGGTGGCTGCATCGCTGTACAAGCTAGGCAGAATTTAAAAGAGAACGTCTATCTTTGTTCGTTGGCCGAAGCGAATCCGTTGATACAGGCGGTTGTGGGATGGATCGATTTGCGAAGTGACAATGTGGAGCAACAGGCTACCGCATTCAAACAATTACCGAAGAGTGCTGGTGTTCGGCATGTCGTCCAGGACGAAGCCGACAGCAAGTTCATGACGCGAGAGCCTTTCCGGCGAGGGATTGCCGCTCTTGAAAAACATGGACTGGTTTACGATATTTTGATTTACGCACATCAGTTGCCCGACGCGATTCGCCTCGTTCGAGATTTTCCCGAGCAAGCTTTTGTGCTGGATCACATCGCAAAGCCCAGAATCGCGACTGGCGAAATCCAGGAGTGGGCATCGCACATGCGCGAGATAGCGAAGTACCCAAACCTGTCCGTGAAACTATCGGGAATGGTGACCGAAGCAGATCATCTCCATTGGAATTCTCAAGTGATGGAGCCGTATTGGAACGTCGTGGCGGAAGCCTTTGGAACCGATCGAATTCTCTATGGCTCGGACTGGCCTGTCATTCGACTGGCAAGCGACTACGCGAGGTGGGTAGAGACCGTTAGCCGATGGTTGGAGGTTTATCCCACCTCGGACCAAGAGAAGATCTGGGGCGAAAATGCGCAACGCGTTTATTTGTCACGCGGTTGAAACCGTTAACACTCCACGCTACTAACTACCATCCCTCCAGCGTTCAGACACGGATGCCCACAGAAACGTAGACTGGGCGATCACCCCGCATATGGGAACACCAATCAACACTGTTTCCCACTCATCCAGTAAGTCAACAATCTACGGACAAGGTCTCATTAGTGAAGTCACAATCGACAAAAGTAGCAGGCACTCTACGTCGAGCCGTCCACTCTACCAGTTTTCAAGATTTGCGGAGATTCTAAGTGAACGGCACATGGAACGTGCCGACTACTTTGACTTTTGTCGGCTGTGTCCGCCCAGCATCGCTCCTATTTGCTCAGATGTAACGCGAAGGGCTGAAAAGTGTGCGGATTGCACTCCCACTCGAGCCGAATGTTGAAGCCACCTGTGGTACGATAAGGCGACGTCAGAGACGTTCTCTGACTGGGAGTGACTTATACACTGTGCGTACGACGGCACTCGACCTTCGGGTAGGAACGCGTGATCCGCAAACCAGCGGATGCATTCAACGTATCGATTCCGCGGATTCAGTCGGTCCACAATTGCCGTGCGACGTGAGCGATCCTTTTTGTTGTGCAAAAGACTATGGGAATCGGCAGAAGAGCATTTTTAGAATTCGTTACCACTGCGGTTGGGGGGCTGATTTTAGACCCCATGAAGACAGTCGCTATAAACGGCGACTATTATGTAGACACAAGTCTTGGTTTAGGTTTTGTTAAACCCAATGATTGGTTATTTGAAAAAGATCAGGATTTCGGAACAAAGCTACAAGGCCAAATTGTTAACGGTTTTGAACTTGGTACAAAGGAGGAGGAAGAGTTTCGGCGAGATCAAGCTTCCACCCTAGTTGCGACAATCTCCAAGTACGACCATATGGCTTCGCGGTTTAGTCCGTCAATAACCATATTTAAGAACCAAGATGATTATGAAAGCCTAAAACCAATTAATCTGGAGGGCATTGTGGATCATTTTGTAGATGGCTGCACGGTCCTTTTAAGGGACTATGAAGTGATCGAATTGCCATGCCAGCATGAAGTTTCTCAATGCGCCTCCGTTCGTTTTAAATCACGGTGGGTATTCGAACACAGGGAGATAGAATCTGTTCTCATTAATGACCAAACCATTATGATCGATCAAGGATCTGCTCTTTATACGATTCATTTATTTGATTCGCCATACACAGGTGAGGATACATCTAATCAATTCTCGCGCTTCCTCAAAAATCTGCACATCGCGTGAAAAGGCGGAACCTTACGCTGCAGCGTAAGCGTACAGCGGCCGTAGGTTTTTGAGCCAGCATTGCGTGGAATCGTGGGGTAGGTTTCTATATTTCGCCCAGGAACGCGCTGGGGACACAACTATTTGAACGCGTTGGGGACACAGCTATTTGTCGTCTTACCCGCCGTTGGAGGGGATGTTTCTCGGAGTGGAATCTGCTCAAATACGTATGTCGGTTGACGGATTAGTTACCAGTTCCTTTGCCCAGGAGACTTGACATGGCACGCATCATTCGAGCCGAAATCTTCAATCCACGCGAAGTCGCGGTCCTTCATCTTTGCGCAAGAGTT
>Ga0315899_10007798_pt1 | contig 11513 bp, 10 predicted proteins | sample LakEriMetagenome_2_FD_203518 | JGI IMG/M metagenome (GOLD analysis project Ga0315899, IMG submission 203518) | Freshwater fungal communities from buoy surface, Lake Erie, Ohio, United States - Buoy 4 MA112 | ecosystem: Environmental > Aquatic > Freshwater > Lake | place: USA: Lake Erie, Ohio... | reverse complement strand
CGAAGCCAAGGCGGCTATGGACGAGGGGTTTGCGATTTGGGCCAATCCGTCCTCGCCCCATGCGGAAGGCCGGAAGGCGAGGGCTGCGCTCGAGGATGCGCGCGAGCGGATCAAGGCGGCGTTGGGGTGGGAAGGCGAGTTGATCTTCACCAGCGGGGCGAGCGAGGCTTTGTGGATTGCGCTTAATCGCGCGAAAGTGGAGCGGCGGATCGTCAGCGCGGTGGAACATGACGCGGTGTTCCGCGCTGCGCCGGATGCGACGGTTGTGCCGATTGACCTTGGATCCGGACTTGTGGATCAAGCTCAGCTGATGGCAGCACTGGCTGGCACCCGATCTATATGCGCGATCCAAGCGGTGAATTCCGAGACCGGGACACTCCAAGCGCGCGAAGGACACGGTAAAGTGATCCGGGATGCCGGTTCACTTCTGCTGGTCGATTGTTCGCAGAGCGCCGGGCAATTGGATGAGAACGAAACCGATTTTGCGGTGTTTTCCGCCCACAAGTTCGGAGGACCGATTGGGATCGGCGCCCTTCTGGTTCGCGACTTTGCGCTTCTCGATCCGATTGGGGGGCACGAACGCGGTTATCGGCAAGGAACCGAGAATCTACCCGCTGCTATGGGCATGGCAGCTGCGCTCGAAGCCACAGTTGTGCCGGATGGCTGGGCATCGCTGGAAGTCGCGCACGCTTTCGACAAGGTGATCGAAATCGTCATTGCGACCGGCGGTACACTCGTCGGTCCGGGCCAAAAATGGCATCCGATTTTGGCCATCGCCCACCCCACCATCAGTGCCCAAGCCCTCCTCATCCGCCTCGACGCGATGGGCTTCGCGGTCTCGGCGGGGAGCGCGTGTTCTTCGGGCACATTGAAGAAAAGCCGGGTGCTCGATGCCTTCGGCGTGCCCGACGATGTCGCGGCGCGCACGATCCGGGTGAGCCTCGGGTGGAACACCACGCCCGAGGATCTGGAGCGCTTCGCCGACGCCTGGACCTCGCTCGCATGATCTACCTCGACTACCAAGCCACAACCCCGTTCGCGCCCGAAGCGCGTGAGGCGATGCTCAAGTGGCTCGGCGGGCCGGACAGCGAGACTTTCGGCAACCCCCATTCCCCGTACCGCATGGGCCGCATGGCCGCCGCAGCGGTCGAGGTTGCGCGCGAACAGGTCGCTGCGTTGTTTCCTGCAGGCGGCAGGGTAATCTTTACCAGCGGCGCGACCGAGGCATTGAACCTCGCGATCCGCGGCGCGCCGGGGGCGGGCAGCATTGCGGTCTCGGCGATCGAGCACGCCGCGGTGCTCGATACGGCGCGCGCTGTGGGCGGGTGGCATATGCTCGGCGTCGATAGCGACGGGCTCTGCCACCCCGATCAGGAATGGCCTTCCGACACGCGACTGTTCGCGATCATGCAGGTCAATAACGAGATCGGCACCATCCAGCCGCTCAACAAATGGGCCACCTTCGCTGCGCGGCAGGGCGCGTTGCTGCTGGTCGATGGCGTGCAGGCCTATGGCAAGCTGCCGCTCGCCGAGGCTGACATGATCGCGGTCAGCGCGCACAAGCTGCACGGCCCCAAAGGCATCGGCGCCTTGTGGGTGCGCGATGGCATCATGCTCGCCCCGCAGCAGACCGGCGGCGGACAGGAGGCAAGCTTGCGCTCCGGCACGCTCTCGCCCGCCTTGTGTGCGGGCTTCGGCGCGGCAGCAGTGCTGGCCGCGACCCGCATGGAAGCCGACATGTTTCACGTGAAGCATTTAGAGAACATTGCCCGCGATGCCTTCGCCGGATGGCACATCAACGGCAGCACCGAACACCGCTGGCACGGCAATCTGAACCTTCGGCGTGAGGGGCTCGACGTCGCGCGGCTGATGAGCGAATGCCGCACCATCATGTTCTCCGCCGGCAGCGCCTGTGCCAGCGGGTCGGGACGACCAAGCCATGTGCTGACAGCGATCGGCCTCACCAACGCCCAGGCAAAGGCCTCTATCCGCCTCGGCTTCGGGCGCTATACGAGCGAGCAGGATATCATCGCTGCCGCCGCCGCGATCAACTCCGCCGCCAAGGAGCAGGGCCTGTGAGCATTTCGATTACCTTCATCGATCCGTATGGCAAAGCCGTTTCAACCACGGCGCAAAGCGGCGATAACCTTCTACGCACTGGCCAAGCGGCGGGGCTTCCGCTCGAAGGCACCTGCGAAGGCCAGATGGCGTGTTCGACCTGCCACGTGATTGTCGCTGCCGAATGGTTCGACCGCCTCCCCGCACCCAGCGAAGAGGAGGAAGACATGCTCGATTTCGCCGCCGGGGCACGCCGCACCAGCCGCCTCTCTTGCCAGATCGAACTGACCGATGCGCTCGACGGTCTGGTGGTCAGCGTGCCCACCGAAAGCAACGACCTCAGGCGGATGTAGCGCCGTCGTGCGGCTTGCCGAGGCGGTTCAGGCGCCGGGCTAACCAGATCACCCCGCCGATCGGCAAAACCACCGCGCCGACCAGGATCAGGAAGGCGGCGAGGTAACCGAAGATTGATCCCAGCGATCCCAGCGCGCCGGTGACAGGGCCGAGGAAGTCGCTCGTCACCGGGGTGCCGGTTTCGTAATTCACCGTCATCCGGCTATAGGCGACGCGTCCCTCCATTTCCTTGAGCCAGCTGCGCGCCTGATCGATTTCCTCGTTGACCGCCGCAACGCTGCGTTCGGCCTCGACCAGTTCCTCGACGCTGCCTTTGTGCGTGCGCAGCACCTCCTGCATCCGGTCGCGCAGCTGGGTGCGGGCGCGCAGGCGGGCCTCGGTATCGACCAGCTGCTTGGAGAGTTCCTCCGAGGCGATTTCGGCGGCGACCTGCTCGGCGCCGGCATCCTGCGCCTCGTCCTCTAGCAAGGCCCCGAAGGCCCGCGCCTGACGGCTGGCGACCGCCATTTCGAGCCTGCCCGAAACCTCGCCCTCATCCTCGCCCGATTTGGTCATGCCGATGATCTGGCAGATCGCCGGCCCCTGCTGTTCGCACAGCGAGGCGTGGCGGCGCTGCAGCGCGCCGATCTCGGCGGTAGGCATCCGCCAGCGGTAGTCGTAGATATAGGCCAGCTGCGGCAGGCTGACCGGGATTGCGCCGAGGTCGGGAAGGGTGGCGGACTTGCTCGCCCCGTCAGCGACGGCGTCGGCGGCCATTCCGGCGGTGGCGGGGGCCTCGGTTACCTCCTCGACGGCGGCAGCGCTGGTGTCGGCGCTGTTCTCGCTGCAAGCGGTGAGCGCCAGAGTGGCGGTTCCAGTAAGAACCAACATCTTACGCATGCACTCTCTCCTCATAATCCCCGTCCGACAAGGGGCGACTCGTGCCGATCGCCTTAATGCCGCTCCATCTATGCCTTAAATTTGCCATAATTAAACCGTAATTGCGCCACAATTGACAGCAATCTGAATTTTCCGGCTTTTTCAGGATGCTGGCTCGTTGCAGAATGCGCGGCGTGCGGCCCCGCGATCCGTGCTCAACCCTGTGGAAAGGGCTCTCCCTCGCGAGCGCACGGGTTGCTAGAGGGACGGGATGTCCGATCCTGTCCTGCCCAAGGAGCCCGACGACGGCTTCGATGCCATCGTCGATGCGCCCTTCGATGCCGCGCTGTCCGAGCGTTATCTTGTCTATGCCCTGTCCACGATCACCGCGCGCTCGCTGCCCGATCTGCGCGACGGGCTGAAGCCGGTCCACCGCCGCCTGCTCTGGGCGATGCGGCAATTGAAGCTCAACCCGAGCGATGCGTTCAAGAAATCGGCGCGGGTGGTGGGCGATGTGATCGGCAAGTATCACCCGCATGGCGATGCGAGCGTCTATGACGCGATGGTGCGCTTGGCGCAGGATTTCAGCCTGCGCTATCCGCTGGTCGAGGGGCAGGGGAACTTCGGCAATGTCGACGGTGATAATGCCGCGGCCTATCGCTACACCGAAGCGCGCCTGACCAGGACCGCGCTCGCGCTGATGGCAGGGCTGGACGAAGGCACGGTCGATTTCCTCCCGACCTATAATGGCGAGGAAGTCGAACCCGATATCTTCCCCGGCCTGTTCCCCAATCTGCTCGCGAACGGCGCAAGCGGCATCGCGGTTGGCATGGCGACCTCGATCCCGAGCCACAATGTCGCCGAGATCATCGACGCCATGCTGAAGCTGATCGACAATCCCTCGGTCAGCCACGAAGAGCTGATGGAACTGTTCCACGGGCCCGATTTCGCCACCGGCGGCCAGGTGGTCGACAGCGCGGCCGCTATTTGCGAGGCCTATCGCACCGGGCGCGGGTCTTTCCGGCTGCGCGGGCGTTTCCACGCGCCCGAGGCCAAGGAGCCTGATGATGTCGCCGCCGGCATCGAGCGGCTGGGCGGCGGGCAGTGGCAGCTGGTAATCTCGCAAATCCCGTATCAGGTCGCCAAGGGCAAGCTGATCGAGCAGATCGCGCAGGCGATTGCCGATCGCAGGCTGCCGATCCTCGAGGATGTGCGCGACGAAAGCGACACCGCGATCCGCATCGTGCTGGTGCCCAAAAGCCGCAATGTCGATCCCGAGCTGCTCAAGGAAAGCCTGTTCAAGCTGACCGATCTGGAGACGCGGTTCAGCCTCAATCTGAACGTGCTCGATGCCTCCGGTGGGCTCGGCCGCACGCCGATGGTGATGGGGCTGAAGGAGCTGCTCGAAAGCTGGACCTTCGCGCAGATCGACATTCTCCAGCGCCGCGCGAAGCACCGGCTCGAACAGATCGCCAACCGGCTGGAACTGGTGCGCGGATATATCATAGCCTACCTCAACCTTGACCGGGTGATCGAGATCATCCGCACCGAGGACGAGCCCAAGCCGCTGATGATGGCCGAGTTTGAACTCAGCGACCGCCAGGCCGAAGCGATCCTCAACATGCGGCTGCGGTCTTTGCGCAAGCTGGAGGAAATGCAGCTGCGCAAGGAAATGGACACGCTGCTGGCCGAGGAAGCCGATCTCAATGCCCTGCTCGAAAGCCCGGCCAAGCAGCGCACCCGCCTGAAGCGCGATCTGCGCGTCCTGCGCAAAGAATATGCCGAGGACACCCCGCTGGGCGCGCGGCGCACGCTGATTGCCGAGGCTGCACCGACGATCGAATTCAGCATGGATGCGATGATCGAGAAGGCACCGGTGACGGTCATCCTCAGCCAGAAGGGCTGGATCCGCGCGGCGAGCGGGCATGTGCCGCTCGATCAGGAGTTCAAATACAAGGAGGGTGACGGCCTCGCCTTCATCCTCCACGCACAGACCACCGACAAACTGCTGCTGGCGGCCTCCAACGGGCGATTCTACACCTTGGGCTGCGACAAGCTGCCCGGCGCGCGCGGCTTTGGCGAGCCGCTGCGTACGATGGTCGATCTTGAAAGCGAGGCCAATGTGGTCGCGATGATGGTGCATCGGGCGGGCGGCCGGCTGCTGCTTGCCTCAAGCCACGGCAAGGGCTTCGTCGCCGAGACCAACGAATTGCTCGCCGAAACGCGCAAAGGTCGGCAGGTGGTGAACCTCAAGGATGGCGCGGTGCTGCGGGTCATCCGGCCGATCCCCGAAAACCATGATCACGTTGCCTGTGTTGGCGACAACCGCAAGCTGGTGGTGTTCAACCTTGAGGAAATCCCCGCCATGACGCGCGGGCAGGGGGTGCAGTTGCAGCGCTACCGCGCCATGGAAGCAGGGGGGGGCGGGATGGCCGATGCGATCACCTTCGTGCTGGCGGAGGGCCTCAGCTGGCAGATGGGCGGTTCTGGCGAGCGCACCCGCACCGAGACCGAAATCCGGATGTGGAAGGTGGCGCGCGGCGCGGCCGGGCGGATGCCGCCGCAAGGCTTCCCCAAGTCGGGGCGGTTCGACTAGTCGAAATCGAAGGCGCTGGTGCCGAGCTCTTCGGCCAGCATCTGGTTGACGCGGTCGGCCGAGGGGAAACCTTCGGCCACCCAGCGCGCCTCGATGGTCTGGAGCAGGCGCGCGACATAGGGTCCGGCGGTCACGCCGCGCGCGACGATCGCGCCGCCCTTGAGCGGGAAGACCGGCACCTGCCAATCGGCCAGCCCGCCTGCGTCGCTGCCCAGCAGCAGCAGCCGGTCAATCGCGTGCGGCGGCGTGAGGCGGTAGGCGAGCGCCTTCGGATTGTCGGCGTCCCCTGCTTGGCGCTCGGCGGCTGAAACAAGCCGGCTGCGCTGCGCCTTGGAGAGCCGCAGGCGCGCGGCGACCGTCTCGGCCACCTCGGGCGAAGGCGGGAGCAGCGCGGCGAGCCGCCGCCCCGGATCAGGCGCGAAGCCTTGGCGCACCTCGGCAGCGATCAATCGGGCCAGCGCGGCGAGCTGCGCGGCGCAGGCCTCGGGCAGGATCACGCCAAGCACGCCGTCTGCGCGCATCCTTTCGAGCGTCGCATGGGGATCGGGCAGCGCCAGCAGCGCCAACAATTCGGCGGCAATGCGCTCGCGGCTGAGGCCCTTGAGGGTATGCGCGAGTTCGCTGCAAGCCTCCTCCGCCGCAGGATCGAGCGCCGCCCCGAAGCGCGCCTGAAAGCGGAAATAGCGCAGGATCCGCAAGTGATCCTCGGCAATCCGCGCGCGGGGATCGCCGATGAAGCGCACCCGCCGCGCCGCGAGATCTTCGAGCCCGCCGAAATAGTCCGCAATCGCCAGCGTTTCGGGATGGGCATAGAGCGCGTTGATGGTGAAATCGCGCCTTGCGGCATCCTCAGGCCAGTCGCTGGCGAAGGCGATGGTGGCCCGCCTGCCATCGGTGGCGACATCGCGGCGCAGCGTGGTGATCTCGACCGGTCCGTCCTTGAGGATCGCGGTGACGGTGCCGTGCTCGATCCCGGTCGGCACAGTGCGGATCCCCACCCTGCTGCAGGCCGCGACCACCTCGGCGGGCATCAGCTTCGTGGCGCAATCGACATCATGCACCGCCGCGCCCAGCAGGCTGTCGCGCACCGCGCCGCCGACCCAGCGGATATTCTCTGCCCCCAGCGCCGCTGTCAGCGCGACCAGCCCCGCACGGCGCGGCCATTCGGCTTCAGCCAGATCACGCAGCATCTTTCAGCCTTTCCACCGCGATCCGCCGCGCAAGATTGGCGATGATCGCCGCTGTCACGCCCCAGATGCGGAACCCCTGCCAGTCGAGTTCGAGATAGCGCCGGTTCGCCCCGCGCCAGAACACCTCATTGGTGGTCCAGCTTGCGGGATCGAGCAGCACATTGAGCGGCGCTTCGAACCAGTCGGCCACCTCGACCGGATCGGGCCTGAGATCAAGCCCCGGCGGCACCACGCCCAGCACCGGGGTAACGAGAAAGCCAGTGCCGGTGTGGTAGACATCACTGGTGCCGATCACCCGCACCGCCTCGCGCGGGAGCGCCAGCTCCTCCTCGGCCTCGCGCAACGCGGCGGTGACGGCATCCTCGCCCGGATCGATCTTGCCGCCGGGAAAGGCGACCTGCCCGGGATGATCGCGCATCCCTCGGGGACGCTGGGTGAGGATCACCTGCGGATCATCCGGCACGTCGGTCACTGCAATCAGCACGGCGGCAGGGGTGGCGCGGCCGTCAGCTGCGAAATGTGCATCGCTGAGCAGATCGGGAATGTCGCGCGCGTGGCCTTCTGCAAAGAGGCGGGCAAGCGGCTCGTAGAGGCTGGGGCGGGCAGAGTTGCTCACGGCAGCAGCGCGAAGTCTGTGCCCTGACTGGCGATATGCCAGCCCTTGGCCTCGGCCCCTTCGGCCAGCGCGATCTCGGCCAGCTGCGCCCAGGTCGAGCGGTTGATCCGCGCCTCGCACCCGCGCCGGACATCGAGATAGAGCGCGGGGTTCTCCGCATCGCCCGCCACGCGCAAGGGGTGCTCCGGCCCGGCGATCACGAAATCATCGGTGTTGAGCCTGAACGCCAGCGCATCACCGGCGCGCGCGCAATCGACTGCGATGAAGGCGGCATCCTCGACGGCGATGGTGAGCTTCTCGAACGGCGTGACGAGCCAGTGCTGGCCGTCCGCCTCGCGCTTCAACAGCCCCGCAAAGGCCCGCACCATCGCTTCGCGCCGGATCGGGGAGCCTTCGTGATACCAGGTACCGTCCGCGGCGATCCGCATGAAGCTGTCGCCCTGCTTTTGCGGCGCCCAGCCTTCGACCATCGGCAGCTTGCGCTGCGCCACCAGCTCGGCGATTTCGGCAAGGGTGAGGCCGGCAAGATAGGGGGGCGGTTCGTAGGGCATGGTTCGCTGGCTGCGATGCCAGAACCGCAGGCCGAGGTGAAGAGGGTTACGCAGTGAAACGGTTCGCCGAAGGCGGACCGCAAGGCCGACTGGCCGCCCGCAGCGATGCGACCTTCAGGTCGCATGAGCGAGGAGATCGCGCGCCGGACGGCGGGCGATCACGCAACAAGCCAAGGCCCCAGCATGCCCTCGGCCGGCATCGCCGCCAGCGCCGCGCCGCGGGCGAGCAGACGGTGGGGCTCGTAAGGCCCGGGGCAGCGCCAGCCGCCGGTCATCGCCGCGGAAAAGCCCCAGCGGCCATAATAGTCCACGTCCCCGATCAAGACCTGCGGAAGCGCGCGCCCGCCATTGGCGGCAAGCCGCGCGTCCTCGGCGATCATCGCGCTTATCAGCCCGACGCCGAAGCCTTCGCCCTGCCGTTCAGGCACCACGGCGACCGGCCCGACCATCACCAGCGGCACCTGCCCTTGCGGAGTCTGGAGCGCCACCGGCCAGCACTGGATCGTGGCGACCAGCATGTCGTGCTCGTCGAGCGCGGCAAGGCTCAGGCCCGGCAGCCAGTCCATGCCTTCGCGGATGCGATAGGCGGTGCGCGCGTGGCGATCCGTCCCGAAGGCACGATCGAGCACTTCCTCGATCATGGCGGGATCGACCGCCTCGAGCGGGATCAGGCTGGCAGTGGCGGCAGCGGTCATCAGCGGGCGGTGAGCTTCAGCAGCTTGCCATCCTTGCCGTCCTCGGCGATCCAGATCGCGCCGTCCGGCCCCTGCGCGATCGAGCGCAGCCTTGCGGACATTTCGTAGCGGGCGACCTCGCGCGCTCTCTCGCCGTCGAAGGCGACGCGCACCAGCGCCTGGCTGCCAAGCCCCGGGATCAGCGCCTGACCCTTCCATGCGCCGAACATCGCGCCCGAATAGATCAGCATGTCGCCCGGCGCGATCACCGGGGTCCAGCCGGTTGCGGGCTGGGCAAAGCCGTCACCCGCCGCGTGATCGGGGATCGCATCACCATTATAGTGCTCGCCGTTGGAGCGGATCGGCCAGCCGTAATTGGCCCCCGCCTTGACGAGATTGAGCTCGTCGCCGCCCGCCGGGCCGTGCTCGACTTCCCACAGGCGTCCTTGCGCGTCCCAATCCATGCCGAGGATGTTGCGATGGCCCATCGACCAGATTTCCGCCGTCACGCTGTTTCCGGTTTCTTTGGCCTTGTCAGCCATCGGATTGCCAGCGGCCGGCGTGCCGTCGAGATTGAGGCGCACGATCTTGCCCAGCGTGGCGGCGGTATCCTGCGCGGGCTGCATCTTCTGCCGCTCGCCGCTGGCGATGTAGAGGTGCTTGCCATCGGGCGAGACGGCGATGCGGTGCGAGTAATGCCCGCGCCCGGTGACCTTGGGCGTCTGGCGCCAGATCACGGCGAGGCCTTCGATCGCGCAGGCGGTCGCGGCTGCGCAGGCCAGCTTGCCCTTGCCGACCACCGCGCCGCGGGTGTCGCTCTCGCCGGCTTCGGCCCAGCTCAGATAGATCATCCGGCCGCCCAGCGTGGCCGAGGCCTCGGCCGGAAGGAAGGCGATGTCGCCAAGCCCGCCCTGGCCGCCATAGGCGACCTCGGGCACGCCGCTGACGGTGCCGATGGTGCCGGTGGCGGTATCGAGGAATTTCACGCTGCCGGACTTCTCGGTCACGAACAACGTGTCGGTTCCGGGCGCAAAGGCGATCGCCCAGGGCTCGTTGAACTTGCCCTTTTCGGCGATGGTGAAGGCTGCGGCGGCCTTGGCGGTTTCGGCCGGGGCAGCGGTTTCCCCGGTTTCGGCCCCAAGTTTTTCGGCGCCGCAGCTTGCCAGTAGTAGCGCAGGCAGGGAAAGAGCGGCGAGCAATCGGGCAGAACGGATCATGCTAGGGGTCACTCCGGGTTTCACGGTCACGGACGCAGGCGTCGTCATCGGTGTCGACGAGGCTGGCCGCGGGCCGCTCGCCGGGCCGGTGGTGGCCGCGGCGGTTGTGCTTGGCCGGGCGATACCTGCGGGGCTCGACGATTCCAAGCGCCTTTCCGCAAAGCGGCGCGCCGTGCTCGACGAAGCGATCCGCGCGCATGCCTGCTGGGCGGTGGCGGTGGTCGAACCGCAGGAGATCGACCGGATCAATATCTTCGTGGCGACGATGCTGGGCATGACCCGTGCGGTCGCCCGCCTCACCGCCGCATTGGGTGCACCGGCCTGCGAAGTGCTGATCGATGGCAACATGACCCCCCACGGCCGCTGCGTCGAATGGTGCTGGCCGGCGCGGGCCATCGTGGGCGGGGACGGGATTGAACCTTGCATCTCTGCCGCCTCGATCATCGCCAAGGAATGGCGCGACCGATTGATGCTGGAGGCGGCCAAGGCCCATCCGCTCTACGGCTGGGAGCGCAACAAGGGCTATGGCACGGCTGAACACATGGCGGCGCTGCGGCTCCACGGCCCGAGCCCGCTCCATCGCCGGAGTTTTGCGCCTGTCGCGCAGGCCAACCTGCTCTGATCGGAAAAAATTATTCGGCGTTCGCGGCGCGAGTGAGTCCTTCGCGCCACACCGCTGCATATCGAGTCCCGGCGGGAGAGGCGGACTCAACATCTTGTGCCGATCCCGCTTCGTTCCGCTTGGCGCGCACCGCATTTACCCGCTGTTAACCATAAGCTGCACAAAATTAGGCGCTTGACGCGGACTCCTCAAAGACTCATGCCTGTGGATAAGTTGCGAGCTTTACAGGCGGAGACAGTCCGGTGAGCGTGATAGAAAAGGTTAAATCCCGGGCAAAAGGCGTTGTAAAAACGTCTGAAATTTCGCGCATGCTCAATCTGCCGCTGGGGCGTATCCTGCCCGGGGACTGCATCGCCGCGATGCGTTCGCTCCCCTCGGCCAGCGTCGATCTGGTGTTTGCCGATCCGCCCTACAATCTCCAGCTCGGCGGCGATCTCAACCGCCCCGATGGCAGCCATGTCGATGCCGTGACCGACCACTGGGACCAGTTCGACAGCATGGCGGTGTATGACAAATTCACCCGCGAATGGCTGACCGAGGCGCGCCGCGTGCTCAAGCCCGATGGCGCGCTGTGGGTGATCGGCAGCTACCACAACATTTTCCGCGTCGGTTCGATCCTGCAGGATCTGGGCTTCTGGATCCTCAACGACATCGTCTGGCGCAAGACCAACCCGATGCCCAATTTCAAGGGCACCCGCTTTACCAACGCGCATGAAACGCTGATCTGGGCGAGCATGGGCGAGAAGTCTCGCTACCACTTCAACTACCGCGCGATGA
>Ga0315899_10007797_pt1 | contig 11513 bp, 9 predicted proteins | sample LakEriMetagenome_2_FD_203518 | JGI IMG/M metagenome (GOLD analysis project Ga0315899, IMG submission 203518) | Freshwater fungal communities from buoy surface, Lake Erie, Ohio, United States - Buoy 4 MA112 | ecosystem: Environmental > Aquatic > Freshwater > Lake | place: USA: Lake Erie, Ohio... | reverse complement strand
TTCTTCAACTTGGCCGGGCGTTTCTCTCCGGCGGACGACTTCCCCTTTTCGGGAGAACCGGGAGTAACCGGCGACGAACAGCCGGCCGACATCAGCAGCAGTCCCGCCATCACGGTCCACAGGCTCAGATCACGAGACCAGGAGCGCACAACCGGGGAGCGAGCCGCTCCAAGCCTATTGATCATCCGTTCCCTTTCCCAAGTCGAGGAGTTGCCAGGCGGCAGGCAGACCTTCGGAGGAAACGGCCTGTCGTTCCAGCCTCCGTCGATACTACGCCCAACCGCCGATTGAATGAGAACCGGAATCGGCCTGCTCTGGACAACTGCACTAATTGCCGGTTGGGCAACGCCCCCCCGCCCTCCCCCACAGGGCAGGCTGTCCCGTCAAAATCCGCGTCGCCGTGTCCCGGTCAACACAACCGTTCCCGTTTCGCGCATGTCCTGGGATGGGACGCGTGCCTCTCATTCAATGGCGGGCCACCAATGACACCGTGCCGCGGCGAACAAAAAAGCTCTGCAGTGGCTGAAACCACTGCAGAGCTTTCTTTTTTGGGCTCAGACCCAAAAGGTACCCCCAAGGGGATTCGAACCCCTGTTGCCGGACTGAGAACCCGGAGTCCTGGGCCTCTAGACGATGGGGGCAACTGTGGCAAAAGTATACCCGCGCGAATGCGAATGTCAAATCGCCGGGACTTGGGATTTGACACTGTGGTCGCCGACGATGTTCGCCCACGATTCCGCTGCCGGCTACGGTTTCCGGACCCCGACGGCGAAATGCCACCGACAGCCGCGCTGGACCCCGCACGATCTCCCGGGCCTCCTGCCCTTCTCGCGCCCGGCCCCCTGCGGAAATGCCGAGGTGTGTTTCTGCCCCCCCTCGTCACCGGAGATCGCTGCACTGCCGTAGAATCGACCTGCGACCTCGACCGTCGTGTGACGTATCCACGCGCCACTCGGGTCGACGCCCGCGGCGTCAACACTCTCAGGGTCACCAATGGCCCGGCCCGCACTTGCAGTCACTCCACCGAGCGCGGGGCCTTCCAGTTCGGGTGGCCGAGATCTCTCCGCGTTCCGCTTCCCGCCCTCTACTTCACCGGCGAGCGGTGGAAGTGCACGTGCCGCCACTCTCCTTGCACCTTCTGCCAGATGCGGGTCTCTTCCGTCCCTCGCGAATTGGGATGTCCATTCGCATCGACGTATTGCGTCAGGCGGAAATAGGCGATCAGCGCACTGTCTCCCATGACGCGAATCGTCGGATGGCAGATCGTGTTTCGCGGCTTCGAGGCCCCACCCGCCAAATCAAAATAGAACTTGTGAAAATCGAGGCCGGCCACCACATGACCGAGGGCCTCTCCCTCGATGCAGGTGATCGAGGGGTCGCAGAGCTTTGAATAGGTCGACCAATCACCTTCGGCAATCGAGTCGAGCAGCTGTTGGGTCAGGTTGAGGATTTCCTGTGCTGTGCTGTTGCTCATGAATCTCAAGGAGGGCTCAAAAAGGGAAACGAAGGGGGAACAGAGAGACTGCGGACTCGTCTCTCTGAAAAATGCCAAGCATCCAGGGGAGGTACCGGCTACTCCGAAATTTTCTTGAGAAAATCCTGCAGTGCCGGATCGTCGGCATCGGTTGTCGAGGCGGGAACGCTGGCGGGGGGCGGACGCCCGAAATCCTCCGCCAAAACTTCGATGGCGGGCAATTCCACGGAAGACTCCCCAGAATCGGAAATCTGCCCCAGGTCGGGAACCTCGCGTCCCGGCCGCTTGACGGCAGTCTCCTCATCCAGGCAAGAGCCGGTCGAAGGCCACTCGGGCTGCGTCGTTTCCTCCTGGCTGGCGACGACTGTGCCGTGATTCTCATCGCCAGGACTACGGATCTCCACCCGGCACGAAAGAGGACCGAACTCGATGACCACCCCGTGCGCCAACACATGATCGACTCCCGGGGGAATCGTCGTGCCATCCAGGCGGGTTCCATTCGCACTCCCCAGGTCCCGCACCAGCACCTGGCTGTCTTGGATTGTCACCTGGCAATGTTTGCGGCTGATCTCCGGAAGGGCCAGGCGGACCTGGCATTCCGCAGCCCGGCCAATCAGGGAAGATCCCGCAATTCGCAGAGGTTTGACGCGGCTGTGAGGCTGCAGGATGTGGAGGATCAATTCCATGGCGGGCAGATTCAGAATCACTCGCGAGGTGCGGGCACGGCGATCATATCGACCGTGAGTGTCTTGTCACGAATCCCCGTCCCACGCACCATCGCTTTCGAGGCCGCCGGGGGACGTTGCGGATCATAATAATTCGGTCGAAGTTCGTTGAGCTTCGTGCTCGCCTCTTCGGTCGAAACGTAGTAGGTCGCCTTGGCCAGATTTCGCAGGTTTCCCCCCGCGGGTTTCAGCAACCGCTCCAGAGTGGCGAAAATCTGGCTCACTTCCTCCGCTCCAGTCCGTGAACTCGTGCCATACAGTCCCGAGACGAAGATCAGCGATGTCCCGTACGTCCGGGCCACCCGGCTGAAAACGGGAGACGGCTGCATCCCCGGAGGTGTCAGGAACTCCACACGCTGCTCGGGCTCCGCCGGGGGATTGGGGGCAGCCGCCACAAGTTCAATCTCAATCGTTCCCGGTGCCAACCATTCCACCACACTCTGCGGCCCCGGATAGGCCTTATGGACCTCTTCGACCGCACTGCCGGTCTGGTCCATCGGAGACAGAAAAGAGCGGACCGAGATCACATCGGCCGCCGCCAGCCCCAGGCTCTTCAGGGTCGCTTCCAGGCTCTTCAGGGTATTCCGCGTCGCCTCGGCGATCGACGCGCCGGCTTCCGCCTGGCCAGCGACAAACACCAGTGAACCCGGCAACACACTGCACAGGGAGGGGGCCGAGGGATTCAATGACAGCGGCTGCAACAGCGGGTGGGTCTTGCGCAGCACACGCTCTTCCGGGCGACTGGCATCGACCGCAACGAAATCGAGCGCCACCTGCACGCCGGGACGAGGCAACTGTCCCACCACAAAACTCACCGCGGCACGTTCCTCACCCGCATAACGGCGGTCCAGAATCTGGCGAACCGCCTCGGCCCCTTCATCGCTGCTGACGCAGAAATTGCATTTGACAATCCGCCCTGCCCCTCCCTCCCCCAACGCCGCCTCCACACGATTCAGCAGGAACTCCGCCTGCTCAGCGACCCCCGCAGCCACTGGCGTTCCCGCCTCGTTGACGGGAAAGAGTTGGGTCGAAAAAACCAGGGGCAGCTGGTCGATCCGCACCGCCCCGCTGCTCCCCTGACAGGGACCGGTCTCGAAGCGGATCAGTCCTTGACCGCGGACCAATCCCGGGGCCAGGAACGTCACCATCACCCCTGTCAGAATCAGGGAAAACACAGGAACGCGGCGGAACATAAAGCGGTGGCAGGGTTCCAGTTGACGCAGTGAGAACTGCGGAAGTCTAGTCAATGATTCACCCAAATGCGCGGCTCATCGCGACAATTCCTGACGCTGCTTTCTTGAGTGACCACTCCCCGCCGCCGGCAGAACATCTCGGGAACAACGTTTTCCTCACACTCGCCATGGGTGGGAAAGGTGTGGAAACAATTTTCCCTTCACGCATCCAGGATGATTCTGGTGCCAGGCAGTTGTCCCCCCCGAGCGACCCGGTTCGAAGAATCAGCCGCAGGGAGACGGGTGCTGCCAAATCGGGCTCGGCCAGATCTCCGGCCGCACCATGGTCAGACGGGCGGCGACTTCAGAATCTCCCGCACCACCGAGCCATGCACGTCGGTCAACCGGAAATCACGCCCCTGAAAGCGGTATGTAAGCTGGGTGTGATCAATCCCCAGACAGTGCAGCAGGGTCGCCTGGATGTCGTGAATATGGACCGGGTTCTCGACGATGTTGTAGCTGAAGTCGTCGGTGGCCCCATGCACCAGGCCCCCCTGAATTCCCCCACCGGCCATCCACAGGCAGAAATTCCGGCCGTGATGGTCCCGACCATAATCGGCCTGAACTCCCCCCTGCCCGTACACGGTCCGGCCAAACTCCCCCCCCCACACCACCAGGGTCTCGTCCAGCATCCCCCGCTGCCGCAGGTCTTCGATCAGGGCGGCCTGCGGTTGGTCGACATCCCGGCACTGTTTGGGCATATTCGTGGCGAGCCCGCCATGCTGATCCCACCCGCGATGGTACAGCTGCACGAATCGCACCCCACGTTCCACCAGCCTCCGGGCCAGCAGACAGTTCGCGGCGAAGCTCCCGGGGCGGCGCACCTCGTCTCCATACATCCCCAGAACCGCCTCCGATTCCCCGGAGAGATCGATCAGGTCGGGGACCGAAGTCTGCATTTTGAACGCCAGTTCATACTGGGCGATCCGGGTGCTGATCTCGGGATCATTGGTCGCCCGCAACTTCTCGCCATTGAGCCCGGCAATCACATCGAGCTGGCGGCGGCGTAGCCGGCGATCAATCCCCGGCGGATCCGACAAAAACAGCACAGGGTCCCCCTGGCTCCGCAGTTTGACCCCTTGGTGGCTCGACGGCAAAAAGCCGCTTCCCCACAGGCGGTCCAGCAATCCCTGGTTCGCATCGGCCCCCGAGCCATGCGAAATCATCACGACGAACGCCGGCAGGTCCGCCGCCTCGCTTCCCAACCCATAGCTGGCCCAGGCGCCAATCGAAGGCCGCCCCGGCTGCTGCGAACCCGTCTGGATGAAGGTAATCGCCGGGTCATGGTTGATCGCCTCGGTGTGCACCGACCGGATCACACACAGTTCTTTCAACACCCGCCGGGTCTGGGGCAGCAGTTCCGAGATCCAGTGCCCCGTCTCGGCACATTGCTCGAACCCAAACTTCGAAGAGATGACCGGAAAACTCTTCTGGCCCGAGGTCATTCCCGTCAGCCGTTGCCCACGGCGAATCGAGTCGGGCAGTTCACTGCCGTGCAACTCCTTCAACCCGGGCTTGTAATCCAGCAATTCCAGTTGCGACGGACCTCCCGACTGAAACAGGTAGATCACCCGTTTCGCCCGGGGAGCCAGATGCGGAGCGGCCAGCTGTCCCGTGTCGGCACGAGTCGCGCCGGATGTCCCCAACAGCGACGCGAGCGCCGCCACCCCCAGCCCCCCCGAGGAAACCAGCCAGTCGCGGCGACTGGGTTGCGGATCGGCAAGTTGTGGATTCATGGTGGCGGTGGGAGTCGGTGAAACAGGAAAATTCCGGGGAATCTTAGTCAGCGGGTTCAGGGACCGCCGGCTCAGTCGGCAACGTCCAACCAGCCGGTCAGCGCCCCTCCGCCAGCCGGATGTCGACACTGGCGGCGTGCGCGGTCAGCCCCTCGGTTTGCGCCAGCAGCCGCAGATCATCGGCCGCGTCCCGCAAGGCGGCCGCATCGTAGGCGATCAACGACGACCGCTTGAGGAAATCGGTGGCGCACAACCCATTCGCGAACCGCGCGGTCCCTCCGGTGGGCAGCACATGCGACGGCCCGGCCACATAATCTCCCAGCGCCACCGGCGTCTGGTGCCCCAGAAAAATCGCACCGGCATTCTGCACCCGTTCGAGCGTCTGCCGCGGCTCACGGGTCGAGATGTGCAGGTGCTCGGGGGCGAACAGATCGGTCAGCTCGGTCGCCTCGGCCTCAGACCGGGTCAGAATCAAGGCCCCGTACTCCTCCAGGCTGCTCCGGGCCAGATCGCCCCGCTCCAGGACGCTCAACTGTCGCTCCAGCGCCTGCCGCACCTGCTCCACCAGCGGAGCATGCCACGTCATCAACACCCCCGAGCCCGGGCTGTGCTCGGCCTGCGAAATCAGATCGCTGGCCACGAACTCGGCATTCGCCGTCTCGTCGGCCAATAGCACCACCTCGCTCGGCCCGGCGATCGAATCGATGTCGACCTCGCCAAACACCCACCGCTTGGCCAGGGCCACAAACAGATTGCCCGGCCCCACAATCTTGTCGACCCGGGCAGTCCCCTCGGTGCCGTAAGCCAGAGCAGCCACCCCCTGGGCCCCTCCCGTCCGGTAGACCTCGTGCACTCCCAGCACATCACAGGCGGCAAGCAGGTCCGAATTGAACCCGCCAAACGGAGTCGGGGGGACGATCACCGCAATCTCCTTCACCCCGGCCACCTGGGCCGGGACCGCGGTCATGAGAAGGGTCGAGGGATAGGCTGCCGCCCCACCGGGAACGCAGATCCCAATCCGCCGCAGGGGCCGATAGCGCTGCCCCAGATCGATCGTCCCACCGTGCGGGGTCGATCGCCGGACCACAACATCCTGGGGCAGCAGGGCCGACTGGAACTCGCGGATGTTCTCCGCCACCCGCTCAATCACCCGCAGATACTCGGGACGGGCCCGGCGACGGGCGTCCCGAAACTCCTCGGTCGAGACCCGCAATTCGGCGGCGGTCAGACTCCGCCGATCGAGCCGGGCCCCGTAGTCGAGCACCGCCGGCAGCCCCTTCGACCGCACATCGCCGCAGATCCGTTCGACCACCTGTTGGGGAGAGAGCGCTTCGCCGAAGAGCTCGATCGTCCGCTGCCGCCCCGTCTCCGAGACAATGTCTCCCCGGATTCCCAACTTCCCTCGCAAAGAATCGATCAACTGACGGGCATCTTGCTGGCGACAGTCGATGAGGGGGATGTTCAGCGGGGAACCGGCGGAATTCATGGAGGCAGTGGAGGAACGAAAGAACTCGTGGAATGGGATGGGGCGCTGGGAGCAACCCCTCTCCAGAATAGACCATGCACTCCCCGAGCGGGAGAGATGCCGCGGGTTGCCGATCACCGCGGGCTCCCGATACATTCCTGTTTCTGCACGCGTTGCTGTTCCTTTGGATCAGGATTCCTCCCCCCAAATGTCTTCCCGAATTGATCTGCGGAGTGATACCGCCACCAAACCGACCGCCGCGATGCGCCGCGCCATGGCCGAGGCCGAGGTCGGAGACGACATGCTGGCCGAAGATCCCACCGTCAACCGGCTCGAGCAGCGAATCTGCGAACTGTTGGGGAAAGAGGCGGCGGTGTTCGCATGTTCTGGTACCCAGTCGAACCAGATGGGAGTGCGGGTCCACTGCCAGCCGGGGGACGAGCTACTGATCGATCACACCGGCCACGTCGCCAATTATGAGCAGGGAGCCCCCGCCGCCCTCAGCGGCGTCACCTGCCGGCTGTTGCCAGGCCGGAATGGTCTGCTGGATGTTCCCGATCTGGAGGGGAAGATCCGGGCCGACAACCAGCACTTCTGCCGGACCCGTCTGGTCTGTCTCGAGAACACCACGAACGTCGGCGGCGGACGGGTCTATCCCCTCGCCCAGGTCGAACGGATCTGCGACTGGGCCCATGCGCAAGGACTGAAGGTCCACCTCGACGGGGCCCGGATGTTCAATGCCGTCGTCGCTGGTGGATACTCGGCCCGCGAGTTGTGTGCCGGCATCGACACCATTTCGATCTGCTTTTCGAAGGGGCTGGGGTGCCCGATGGGGTCGATCCTCGTCGGCACGCACGAAGACATCGCCCGGGCGCGGCGTGTCCGCAAGCTGTTTGGCGGGGCCCTCCGTCAGGCGGGCATCGTGGCGGCAGCCGCCCTGTACGCCCTCGACCATCACATCGACCGGCTGCGTGAAGATCACGACAACGCCCAGTTGTTCGCCACCCGCATCGAACAGATCTCCGGAATTCGGGTCGATGCCAGCGCGGTCGAAACCAATCTGGTGTTTTTCGACGTCGATCCCGACTGCGGCCAGGCCGGCCAGTTGTCGACCAAACTGGCCCAAAAGGGTGTGTACATCAACGCCACCGGGCCCCAGCGGCTGCGGGCCTGCACCCACCTCGATATCTCCCGGGAAGACGCCCTGCGGGCCGCCGAGGCCATTTCCGAATCGATGCATGAAGGCTTGCGTTCTGCCGCGACCGCCGCGGCTGGCCCCTACTCTCGTTGATTGACGGTCACGTACCGACCCTGGGGAGTCCCGCCTCTCCCCCGGGTCTCCCGTCTGCCCCCCTCACCCGATGTGCGGATGTGCGACCTCGGTCCACACCCGGCGCTCCCCTTTCGGAGTTCTGCATGGCCCGGCGTTTCGTCAACACCCTCTCCGATGGAGACCAGGTGGAGGAGGTGTTTTTTCTCGCGGATCGTCAGATCCGGGTGAATCGCAACGCCTCCCAGTACCTCGTGCTCGAGCTGCGCGACCGTACCGGCACCATCATCGCCCGCATGTGGAATGTCGCCGAAGAGAACGTCGCCCACATCCGCGCGGGAGAATACGGCCTGGTGCGGGGCAAGGTGCAGCTCTTCCAGGGAGCCCTGCAGATGATCGCCACGACGGTCACTCCCGTCGCGGCCGACTCGATTGACCCCGCCGATTTCGTCCGCCAGAGCACGCGCGACCTCCAGGCTCTCGAGACCCGGCTGCGCGCCCTGCTGCAGTCCCTCACCGATCCTGCGTTGCGGGCGCTGAGCGACTGCTTCCTCACCGATCAGCCGCTGATGACCGACTTCTGCACCGCCCCCGCGGGCATGAAGGCGCACCACGCCTACGTGGGCGGACTGCTGGAACATGTCGTCAACATGCTCGAAATCGCCGACCGCTGCGCCGATCTGCTCGGAGAAGTCGACCGCGATCTCCTGCTCATGGGCATCTTCCTGCACGATCTCGGAAAGATCCGCGAACTCTCCTACAGCGGTCCCTACGGATACACCGACGAAGGGCAACTGCTCGGACACCTCGTCATCTGCCTCGAGATCCTGACGGCCAAAATCGCCGAGGCCGAACGCACTTTGGCAGGCCCCTTTCCTCTCGAGACCACCCTGCGACTCAAGCACATGGTGCTCAGTCATCATGGGACCTACGAGTTCGGCAGCCCCAAACTGCCGATGACCCCCGAGGCCATCGCCCTGCACCAGATCGACAATCTCGATGCGAAGGTGCATGAGTTCTGCCGCGACATCGCCGAAGACCCCAACGGCACGTCGAGCTTCACTCCGTTCAACGCCCGGCTCGACCGAAAACTCTTCAAGGGGATCCGCCCGACACCTCCGGCAACCAATTAGGCACCTCGACCGCGGCCCCCGCTTCTTCCCCCTCGCCGAGGTGCTGACGGTGTCTCAATCTGCCCAGTTCCGCACGATGACCCTGGCTGAGCTGCGCACGCTGGTGGGCTGGGCCGCCCGCGAGGGCTGGAACCCCGGCCTGAATGACGCCGCCTCGTTCTGGCTGAGCGATCCCGTGGGGTTTGTCGCCCTGGAAATCGACGGCGAACTGGCCGGGGGGGGAGGCATCGTCCGGCACAATCCCCACTTCGGCTTCATGGGGTTGTTCATACTCGAACCGCGGTTTCGGGGGTGCGGCTGGGGCCACCGGCTCTGGCACGACCGCCGCGACCGGCTGCTCGCCCGGCTGTCGAGCCCCGCCACCATCGGGCTGGATGCGGTCGAAGCGATGATTCCCTTCTATGCCCGGGGAGGATTCGAGCCGTACCACCGGCATGTCCGATTCTCCGGAAAACCACTTGCCCGAGCATCCGCGGAAGTGATCGACCTGGCAACGGTCGACCGCGCGGTGCTTCAAGCCTGCGACCGCACCTGTTTCCCCGGACCACGAGCCGCGTACCTCGACGCCTGGTTGGCGCAGCCGACGGCCCACACGCTGGCGGTGGTCGACGGGGCAGAACTGCGGGGCTACGGCGTGCTGCGAAAGTGCGGCGAGGGGTGGAAACTGGGACCCCTGTTTGCCGACGATCAACCGGTCGCCGAACGGCTGCTTCAACACGCCTCATCGCTGGCGGGGTCCGAGCCCATTCTGCTGGACGCCCCCGAGAACAATCCCCTGGCGCGCGAGCTCTGCGAGCGCCATCAAATGCAACCGGTCTTCGAGTGCACGCGAATGTACCTCGGCCCACCCCCACAACTCCAGCACCATCGCATTTTCGGCATCACCACGATGGAGCTGGGATAACCCGCCCCCCCCAACAACTCTCACGCGGCCCGGGAAGAAGGTGTGGTGGGGGCAAAAGGGCCCAACCCGTGGTAACAAACCGATTGGTTTGTCAGCCCCCCCGGTCGCGCGAAAATCCCACAGACTCAATTCCAAACCGACATCGCCCGAACAGCCGGGTTTCGACACGACCGCCGCAGGGGAACACAGCGGAGGCGTCTTACTTCCAGAGACGCGATTGCGCCGCCCGACGGCGGGTTGTTGGCCGATCCAAACGCAGCAGCGGCTCACACAGAGGTTCGCCATCACGGAACGAGGTTTCCATTAGCCGCGTTCGTGGCGGATGGCCAGGTGTGGTCATCCCGGCATTCGGGACCTTCAGGCCCGGCCGTCGCGGACGACCTGTTCGAGGTGGTCGACCACTTCGTCGAGCGTCAGGCGGGAGGTGTCGACCACGCGTGCGTCGGCGGCGGCCCGCATCGTGCCGAATTCCCGCTGCGAGTCGCGCTCGTCCCGTTGCGTCTGCTGTTCCAGCAGTTCTTCCAGCGCAATCTGCTGCCCCTTCCCCGCCAGTTCCCGTTGCCGGCGCAGCGCCCGCTCGCGCGGATCGGCCACCAGAAAAAACTTGCACTCCGCGTGCGGAAACGCCACGGTCCCCTGGTCGCGCCCTTCGGTCACCACATCGCGTCCCTCGGCAAACTGCCGCTGCAGCTCGACCAGAAAGGCCCGCACCGCGTTGTTGGCGGCGACATACCGCGACTCCTGCGTCACTTCGCGGCTGCGGATCTCGGCACTCACATCGTGCCCGTCGACCAGCACCCGGTGCCCCACCAGCTCGAGCCGCATCGAGCGGGCCGCCTGCTCGACCGCGTTGGGGTCGGTCAGCGGAATGCCCCTTTGCTGGCAATGCCAGGTCACCGCTCGGTACATCGCCCCCGTGTCGAGGAACAAAAACCCCAGACGCTCCGCCAGACGGCGGGCGGCGGTGCTCTTGCCGGCCCCGGCGGGTCCATCAATGGTTACGATCACGCCGGCACCCAATCAAAACAGAAGTTCCACATCCGCCACCTCATACGCAGTCAGATCGAGCCAGATCCCCTCCCCATCCACCGGCAGGGTGATGAGGGTTTGCTGTCGCAGGTCGACCTGGCGGGCACTCTTCGGTGACCACGGGCCGCAGAGCCGCGCCCGGGCCGGCCGCCCTTCGGTCTCCACCAACCGCAGGCGACACCCATGCACCCGCCGGGGGGCCCCGTCCGACGGCGGCACTTCCGGCGGGCAGACGGGGAACATCCCCAGCACCTGCACATTCCGCGGTTCGACCTGGAAAAACCAGCCCGACTCTCCGCCGCCAGGTCGGCCGCTGGTGGTGGGAATCACCACCGCCGGGACCGTCACGTCGAGAGCGCTCTGCAGCGGATAATCCTGGTCGATCGCCACAGCCAGCCGAAACCGCCGCTGCGTCTCCCCCCGGGTCAGCAGAATGGTGTCGAGCATTCGCGGTCCCGTCTTGCGATGGAATGGCAGTCCGCACGGCAACACCGTGGTGCGGGTGTCGGAGGTGGCGATCTCGATGCAATCGGGGGTCTCGATCC
>Ga0315899_10007796_pt1 | contig 11514 bp, 9 predicted proteins | sample LakEriMetagenome_2_FD_203518 | JGI IMG/M metagenome (GOLD analysis project Ga0315899, IMG submission 203518) | Freshwater fungal communities from buoy surface, Lake Erie, Ohio, United States - Buoy 4 MA112 | ecosystem: Environmental > Aquatic > Freshwater > Lake | place: USA: Lake Erie, Ohio... | reverse complement strand
CGTTGGCTCAAATTGCACTTTGGAACAGAAGAGAAGTATCTACGCCTTTGAAGGCAAATACTTCCTCAAGAGATAAAGATTTTGCTTATGAGGTATCTATTGACTACCAGTATCAAGATTCACGCTATGTTGATTCATTGGAGAATCAAAAATTTCAGGGCAAAGTTTTTTATCTGAATAAGTCTGTAAATTCTGACATCTTTTTCATTGGTAAATGGAAAATGAATCAAAGGCTTAAACCCCCAAGTCAAATGAAATATTTTTACTCCCTAGGCACTCGTTCACTAGTTTTGTCGACTGATAATCCTGCTAGAGATTTACTTCTTGAACCCTGGAGTAGCACAGGCTTTATGCTTGCCCCAATTTTAGTGGGCTACCCTGATATATATTTAGAAAAGTATTGAGCGAGGGCAAATTGAGCGCAATCGAGACAAGAGAACAAATCCTTCAACGATTAAGACAGGACTTGATTGGTCCTTTTGCGATAAATGAAGAGTTGAAAACCAGGCCTCTCGATGTTTACTTGTCTGGAATTCTTTGGCCCCTTGAAACCACCCATGGCACCGAAGAAGATGATGGTGCCAATGTTGACGAAGATGAGGATTCTGGGGCGGGACAAGTTTCTGTATTTGGTCAAATGAAACCGAGCACGATGGGCTTATCTTTTGCTTTTGAAACCACAGACAGAGCGAGTTTCAACATTTCTTATTCCTTTGGTGCTTATTCAATGTTGAAAAAAAATGGAGAAAAAAGTCTTCCTGAAGAAATATGGCTCCGACGAGATATCAAAGGAGTACTTGAAGTTGAACTAACGGATAATTCTGATAAGTATATAGACATTGTAATTCCTGATTCGCCATTATCGGTAAAGCTCAATGTTCGAAATAGAATAACGAAAACTATGCGCCTCGTCACTATTACATTGATAAATGCGAGCAAACTTGAAACTGGAGATAAGGTGGATGGTAATTCAAAATCTATTTTCCAGACCAAGATTAGAGCCGAAGTTAAAAAAGAAACACCATTAATTGGATTACCTGATGAACGCCTACCGATTGATGAGGATGAAGAGTCAGCTAGGTTGTTGTATTGGTCTGAGCATTCATATGCTGTCGGGCACCAATGCTCTGCAACTTGGTCCTTGTCAGAGTCGCCGGTCCTTGGCGTTGAAACTGATTGGCTACCCTCAGAAATAGTTCCGATGTTTAGTCAAGCGGGCCATGAAGTTTTCTCTGAATTGATTTCTTCTAAGGCTTTAATTGCCGAATATATAGCTACCCAAAACAAGAATGATTTAGTTGTGGGACTAACTAATTTATCTAATTGTTACCTGTCCTGGATAGATATCCAAAAGAATGATTTATTGAATCTACCTTCAGAGCTAATGTCAACAGCAAATAGACACATTAATGAATGTCTTGAGGTTAGCGATAGAATCATGAAAGGTATTGAACTCTTAGATACTAATGAAGAAGTTTTGCAAGCGTTCCGTATTGCGAATCTTGCAATGTCGATTCAACATTCATGGAAATTTAAGGATAGCAAGCAGCAGGAACAGCTCTCCTGGAGGCCATTTCAAATAGCTTTTATCCTTCTAACTTTGGAATCAATTGTTAATCCTAAAAGTAATAAGCGTGAAACTCTTGACCTTCTTTGGTTTCCTACAGGCGGAGGCAAAACAGAAGCCTATCTAGCGTTGATTGCCTTTGGCGCAGTGTATAAACGTTTGACAAAAAGAAAAGATCAACAATTATTCGGTAATTTTGCTGTAATGCGTTATACACTCAGATTATTGACTTCCCAACAATTTGAGAGAGCAAGTGCGATGGTTCTAGCCCTCGAACTGTTAAGAAAAGGCTCAATAAAGAAAATTTCGATAACAGATCTTGGTCAAACTCCATTCTCAATAGGTCTTTGGGTTGGTGATGCGGCTACGCCAAATACTTTCGACAAAGCCAAGGCTCAGCGCGGGAATGATTTTGGTACTTCTGCCGAACAGATAACCAAATGTTTTAAATGCTCCAAGAAATTAACGTGGGTATACAACGAGAAGTTACGGCAGGTTCGACCAAGTTGTTCAAACCATGATTGCGAATTAGGCGTAGATTTTGGTGTTTGGCCTGTTGCAACAGTGGATGAAGATATCTATGCGATGCGTCCAACTTTATTGATTGGAACTGTAGATAAATTTGCCCAACTCCCAAGAAAAAAAGAAATGAGGCATTTATTTGGGTTCAAATCCGAGAATGCAACAGAACTTATAATTCAAGACGAACTTCATCTTATTTCAGGACCACTTGGCACAATTGTCGGGGCTTATGAACTAGCAATTGACTGGTTGCTTACTGTCAATGGAGTGAAGCCTAAAGTAATTGGTTCTACCGCGACCATTAGGAGAGCAGAAAGCCAAGTGAGGGCACTATTTGATCGAACAAGTTGTCAGTTCCCACCACCTGGACTTTCATATAAAGACTCGGGCTTTGCAGTAATTGATAATGTTCGACCTGGTCGAATTTATGTTGGACTTTCAAATGCAGGACGTTCCGCAAAATTTACTTTCCAGGCCGTTGCCGGATCACTCCTACAATCGGGAGGTAATGCGCAACTGGGCGACATTAAGTCTCGAGATGGCTACACGACTCTTTTAATGTATTTCAATGCCCTTCGTGAATTAGGTGGTGCAATTGTTCAAGTGCTAGACGACGTACCTGATTCAATTCTGCTGTATGCAAACCTAAGGGGAGAGGAATCCAGAAACCTAGATGCGCCTCGAGAGTTAACATCAACTAGATCTCAAACTGAAATAATCGAAATCTTGGACGATTTATCGAAGTCATGTGACAGTGATGAAAAAGTTGATGTCGTACTTGCGACAAACATGGTGAGCGTGGGGGTGGATGTTCCACGATTAGGGCTGATGCAAGTTAATGGCCAACCCAAAACCCGCTCTGAATATATTCAGTCGACGAGCCGTGTCGGACGTTCAGAATTTCCTGGTTTAGTTGTTGTGGTACATAACATTCTGAGAGCAAGAGATCGCTCGCTTTTCGAAACATTTGCTTCATGGCACAGAAGGCTCTATAGAGATGTTGAGGCAACAAGCGTGACCCCATTTGCATCTAGAAGTCGAGATCGAACTTTGAAAACCTTAATAGTTTCTATGGTTAGGCACAGTGACCCAAATATGATTGAAAACCCTGATTTGAAATTGGCAAAGCCAGAAATCATCAAAGAAATTGTCTTGGAAATTCAGAGGCGGGTTGACGCTATTAATCCTGCTGTTTCGAAGGATGTCGCAGAAGAAGTCCGTATGATTTTTGACGAATGGAATACTCGAGATGTTGAGAAATATTTTGATGATTCTTCAAAGGGTATTAGAAAATCCCTTCTCCAGAGCGCAGAAAGATTCGCTCAGAAAGTAGCAGTAGGAGTGTTGCCTGGATATGCGTGGCCCGTTATGAATTCAATGCGAAGTGTTGAGCCATCAACTCCTTTTCGCCTAAAGGAGAGAAGAAGTAATGCACTAAAATCCAAAATTGAATCAAGTTCAAATCAAGTACAAACTGAAAATGAAGACCAGGATTTGCCGCCCTGGAGACAAATATAATGAATCAAAATAAAGTTAATGAAGTAAGAAGAAGTTCAGCAATTACTACGAGTGGTCCCGGTTCACTCGTCGACGCTCGCGCAGGAACCGCGCCCGTCTCTGGAATTCATTGTGGTTTAGAGTCTTGGGACAGTGAAGCGCCTCTTGTCGGAGAAATAGAACATCAGAAAATTTATGAGAGAAGACTTCTCACGAAACTAAAGAAATCTTATTTTCGTCTTCCACCAGTCGTGATTAAAGAGAGTTTTGAGAGTCCCAAAAAATTTGGTACTGAGCCATCCTTACTTCTTAGGAGATTTCCTAATTGGCTTCAATGTCCTAAATGCTCGCTAATCAAGCCAGCACAAAAATGGTCATCAGATCCAGGTAAAGCATTTAGGTTCTGTTCCGCATGCACCTCACTTAGTCCAGGGAAAAAGAAAATATTTGTGGTGCCGGTTCGCCTGGTAGCGGCCTGCGTAAAAGGCCACCTCGATGATTTTCCATGGCACTGGTGGGTTCAGCACCGAAAAAGTTGCGAACGAAATATGGCTGAACTGAAACTGTATTCCAAAGGAACGGGCTTAGGTGGCTTTCACCTCAAGTGCATGAAATGCAGTGCGGAAAGATCGATGGAAAATGCATTTAATAAAAGCGCGCTAGTAGGCTTAACATGTGAAGGTAGAAGACCATGGCTAGAAGAAGATGACACAAACTGCGATTGCAGCGGTGAAAATTCAGATTACAGAGCACTTCAAAGAGGTGCAAGCAATCTTTATTATCCAATATTTGAATCAGCTCTAGATATTCCACCTTGGACAGAACCGATTCAAGTGATACTAAATGATCGCTGGGATGACTTGCTGAACATTCCTGACAAGAACCAGAGATTAATGTGGGTGAAGTTAACTCAATCGATAATGGATGCAGCTGCGCGAGCCGGGATAACCGCTGAAGACATCGTTGAAACTTTTGAAAAAATGCAAAATCATGCGGCAGCAGAATCTCAAGATGAAATCAGGCTCGACGAATTTAGGGTTTTTAACGGCACGATTGCTACGAAACATAGGGAATTTGAAGCTTATCCTGAAGTCCCAAAAGGAATTCTAAAGGAATATCTATCTTCAATTTCACGCGTTCCCCGGCTACGAGAAGTTCGGGTTCTTAAAGGATTTACAAGAATCCGGCCTCCTCAAGAAGCCGAAGAAATTGAAATGTCTCCGCTGTCAGTTAACTCGAAAGCTTGGCTTCCCGCTATTGAAATTAGAGGAGAAGGCGTATTTATTTCACTAAAGTCAGATTCTGTTTCGAACTGGTGTAGCCAAAAAAATGTAATAGTAAGGTGCATGGAAATAGAGAGGCTTTACCAAGAAGATTATAAAAAACGCTATCCAGATCAAATTGAAATTCCAAGACTGAGCGCAAGAAAATTAATGCTTCACAGTTTGTCCCACATTATTTTGAAACAACTAACACTTGAATGTGGCTATTCCTCTGCGTCACTTCGAGAAAGACTCTATGTAGATGATGAATATCCTGAAATGAACGGAATACTTATCTACACGGGAACCGCAGATTCTGATGGAACCCTAGGTGGACTTCAAGCAAGAGCCGAAGAGCCACTTCTTCAGAATACGCTTGAAGGTGCAGTAAAAAGCGCAAAATGGTGTTCTTCTGATCCAATTTGTATTGATGGCAGTATGTCGCCCAGAGAAATGCACTCTGGATCTAGTTGCCATTCATGTCTTTTAGTTTCTGAGACTTCGTGTGAATTCTTTAATAAGTTCCTTGATCGGGCTTTACTAATTGGAACCCCCGAAGATCCAACTCTTGGTTTCTTTAATAGGAATTGAAATGCCAAAAATATTTCCAAATCAATTGCAAAACTGGATCCTGAGAGATGAGAGACGTTCGGCAGAAATAAAAGTATTTAATAAGTGTGTTGAACAATTGCCTGAAGATTGGTACGTATTTTACAGTCGTCCCTGGTGGGGTTTAAATGAAAGAGGGGGTGAAAAGGATGGCGAAGCAGATTTTATTTTGGCGCACCCGGAGATCGGAATTCTATTCTTAGAAGTTAAAGGAGGATTTATTACATACGATTCACAACTCGATCAGTGGTCAAGTACAGATCGATATGGAATTAAACACAATTTCTCAAAAAGTCCCATCCAACAGGCAGTTCAATGCAAACATCAGCTAATTAAGAAATTCAAAAATGCAAAAAATTGGCCAATAGGAAGAGTGGTTGCCCACCACGGTGTGATTTTTGTTGACTCTGTAGAGCCTGAAACGGCCTTAATAGGCGGCTTTGAAAAAGAACTTTTTTGTAATTCTGTGCAGTTTGATAGAGGTTTCTATGATTGGGTTCAGAAGCGATTACTGATTAATAGAGAAAAAAACGAAATCGGTCCAGGTTCCGAAGGTATAAAGGCAATGATTGATGTTTTAGCTAAGCCTTTACGAATGAGAACTACTTTGTCTCGAGCTTCAACCGACAATCTTGATAGCATGAATCAGCAATTAACCGGAATCCAGCTGCAAGCATTGGCGGAAATAGAAACGGCATCAAGAATAGTCATCGAAGGTGGAGCTGGAACAGGGAAAACTGTTATTGCTTGTGAGCTTGCTCTTCGCTCAAGTGAAGGCGAAGGTGATACTAAGGTCGCACTTTGCTGTGTAGGGGAAAGCCTACTGAGTGATTTTAAATTTAGATTAGGAAAGATTCACCCTAATCTGCAAATTTTGAGTATAGATGAACTTCTGCTATCGCCCAATAAATTTGAAAGAATAATCATTGATGAAAGTCAAGATTTGGATTGGTCTGACTGGGACAAAGTATTGTCTAAATTAGTCGGTTCAAACTCAAAACTGGTCTGTTTTATGGATTCCAATCAGGCCATTTATCGACTTGCAACCGATCTCGAAAGTCGGCTAAGCGCTCGTCGCATTACGTTAAGAGTCAATCTAAGAAATACGAAAAAAATTGCACAAGTGATAAATAATCTCTATGAAGGCCCCACTCCTCAAAGCTTCGGTTTAGATGGAATTGTGCCTATTTTTACGCGGGTAAATACGCACGACGATGCGGCAGAAAAAATCTGTGCTGAAATTATTAAACTTCATAAAGAAGAAGGTGTTGATTTTTCATCTATTGCTGTCCTCTCGGAGAACAAAGATTTCCTTAGACGAATTGAAAGAACTCTAAATTCGGTGGGAATTTTTCACAATACTGCGAAATCTAGGGGCTTGAACATCATAACTTTAGACTCTGTATTAAATTTCAAGGGACTTGAATCACCGTTTGTAATTATTTATTCTGATTTAGATTCAAGCAATAGTAGAGCCTTATCTTATGTCTCCACATCCAGAGCTCGAACATACCTTCATGTATATGGGAATGATCTAAATACGATTATTTCGAAAGCTATGGCGACGTTGTGAACAGAAATAAGTATAAATATGACAAGAATTCACCTCAGTCAATTCTCGAATACGCATTGAAACTTTCAGGGAAATCACTTTCTGAAGCAACGCAGTTACCTGAAGGCATTACAAATTCTAGAAATCGTGGAGATTTAGGATCACTCGTTGAGAAGTATTTTTTTGAGCACGTTCCACCAAATGATCATGAGCCAGATTTTAAAGAGGCTGGAGTGGAGCTCAAGACAACTGGGGTTATTCTAAAATCGTCAAGTTATCAAGCGAAAGAGCGTCTAGTTTTGACAATGATCAACTATGAATCTCTTGTGAATGAAAACTGGGAAGAATCTACATTAAAAAAGAAATGTCAGCTTATGCTTATTTTATTTTATCTTTACTCAAAGGACGTTTCAGTTGTAGACCGGAAGTTTGTCAAAATTTTACTTTACTCAATTCCGGATTCAGACATAACGCAAATCAAACGAGATTGGGAAGCTATTAAGCAAAGTGTCCTTGATGGAAAAGCGCACGAACTATCCGAAGGAGACACTTTTTACCTTGGTGCTTGCAGAAAGGGGTCTGGCGGTGAAAAAGAATCACTTCGTAGTCAGCCTTATTCAACCGAGCCTGCGAAATCGAGAGCATTTTCATTCAAACAAAGTTACCTAAATAAAATATTGGAAGGGCTTAATGAAAACAAGAGGGACATTGGTTTAAGTAAGACTTTGACCATAGCTGAGGCCACTCAACTCCGATTCGATCCCTTTATTGGCAAAAGTGTAGAAGAGATTTCTAAAGAACTGAACTATTTTAAGAAATCACTCACCAACAAGGGATTTCTTAAAGATATTTCAAACAGAATACTTTCAGGAGGTGATGAGGTCTTAATAGAACTTGAAAAAGCTGGAATAGAACTGAAAACGATTCGATTAAATAAATCAGGCAAACCAAGGGAGTCTATGTCATTCCCTGGGTTCAAATACCTAGAAATAATTAATGAAGAGTGGGAAGACTCTAGCTTTTTTGAAAAAATAGAACGAAAATTTTTGCTCATTATTTTCCAGACTGATGAGAAAGGAAGTGAAAAGTTGCTCAAAGCCGTTTACTGGAATATGCCATATGAAGATCGCTTAGAGGCAAAAAGAGTTTGGGAGGAAACTAAAAGACGTGTGGCAGTTGACTCAACGAGATTGCCGGGTATTACAGAAAGCAAAGTCGCACACGTTCGCCCAAAAGCTCGGAATGGATCCGATAAAATCCTTACGCCTCAAGGCGACATGCAAATAAAAAAATGTTTTTGGTTAAACAGTAGTTATATCGCGAAGGTGATTTCTAGCCTCTAGCCCTTACTTTTGCCAAGCTCGTCACCAATTATTTTGCCGACTTTTTCAATCAAGCCTATGACCAATGCATTCCCCATAAAGAATGCCCGCTTCGCATCAGTTATAAACTTTCCAGATGAGTCCGCTTGCGTCCAATTGTCAGGGAATCCATTTAGTCTCTCTAACTCAACCGGAGTTAGCCGGCGATAACCGTTCTTCGTCTTAATAATGTGTTTGAATCGAGAGGGAGTAGTGCCACCTTCGCCGGTCAAAATCGTCCGACTGGGATTCGTAAGCAAGTCTGGAAAAGCCATCTTTCCCTCTGCATAGTTATAAGTTGCACCACTTCCCTTATGGGTGCGCTCAATACTTTTTGCCCCCTTAAGATATTTCCATTCCTTTAGACGTTTTTCTTCAACCCAATACTCATCAGGCACTTCTGAATCGGGTTCAAGCACATCACCGAGAACTACTCTAGTTTTCGAAAGCTTTGCTTCAGACTTAATCGAATAGGCAATACCATCTTCAAAATATCCAGCATTAAGGAAAGGGCTCTTACTGGCCCCTTTGTTAAATCTTGAACTTATTTGGTCAACTTCATCTGATAAATCGATTTCATTAATTGTGCCGTTTAGCTTTTCAATTGGCAGGGCTCGCGCAAGAATCCCTGTCTTTCCAATTATTGATTCAGGTTTACTTTTCTTTGTCCTAGACATCTTTTTTGTGGCAACAATAAAAACACGTATTCGCCGTTGTGGAAATCCGTATTCAGCAGCATTTACAACGCGCCATTCAATCGTATAACCCTCGTCGCCAAGAGTCTTCAGCATTACTGCAAAGTCACGGCCCCTTTGATTCGAAGGGGACTTAAGTAAGCGATCTACATTCTCTAAAAAAATGAACTTTGGTTTTTGTTGATGAACTAGGCGCAAAATTTCCCACCATAGAACACCTTTTTTACCCTTTAAACCCTTGGAACTATTTAAGGTTTTTGCGACTGAATAATCTTGGCAAGGAAATCCACCCACGAGTAAATCTATGTTCTTAGGCAGTGACTGAATCTTTGCAATATCTTCGTTGGTGTGGCCATCTTCACCAAAACGGGCCACATATACATCAGAGGCGTGTTGAACTTTTGTTGCAGGTTCCCACTGATTCGAGAATACGGTCTTCCAGCCAGCACGAGCGAGGCCAATGCGAAATCCGCCAACGCCAGCAAATAGTTCTGCAACATTACCGACTGGATTCGCGGGTTCGTTGTAACCCTTTGATTTAAAAGCCACTTGTTACCTCCGATGAGAAGCATAGGAAGGTGCACTGACAATAGGTGGGATCGACTCGCCTCGGCTATAGCTCTTTTTTGTGAAAAATGACAAGCTGCGGGCATGACTTACGAAGTTCAGGTGAGAGCATTTGAAAGGCCAGGCCTTGAGGATTCAGTTAATTTAACTTCCGTTCGTAATCTCGTTAGGCAAGTTGTTGGTCTTTTTTCTATTCCAGAGATAATTGAAGGAATTAATCAGGCTCATGTTTTTGGGGCATCCAGCGCCAATGTTCAAGCGGTAATTCTAGAGAAGATGACCGAGCTTGGTTTTCAGAGTGAGCGAAAAGGATTGTTCAAAGATATGACCGTGGCTGGAATTAGACCGGATTACTACAAACAATTAGGTGGCGGCGGGATTTTGTTTGAAGTGGAGAGAGGTAAAACTATTGCAAACAATATGGATTTGCTTGATGTGTGGAAAACGCACATCTGCCCCGAAGCCAAGCACTTGTTCCTAATGGTTCCAAAAATAAGAGTCACAGGAGCTCATCAAGAGCAAAAGATTTTTCAAGCTGTGGAAAAGAGAATAGGAACCTTCTTTGATGAACAGGTACACAATATTGATGTTGAAACCGTTCATTTATTTGGGTACTAAATCGACTTCATCCACCCACAAAGTGCCACACTCTCCCTATGGGAATCTTCGATAATCTTTTTGGGTCCAAGAGCGCGAACCTCGATTCGTCTGCGGTAGATATGGGCGAAGAGGATTATGTGGAATCTGGTTATAACTTCGATGTGGTTGGTGAATCATTTCAGCGTGATCACCTAGTTGCTCTGTTAAAGAAGAATAAGGTTATAGAGGTTGGGGAATTTGCGACTTCGGCGATGTTGGAGCTAGAGCCAACTAATGATTTTGATCCGAATGCTGTGAAAGTAATGGTTGATGGGTTGCAGGTTGGTTATGTGCCGAAGACTTTTTCTGGTGATGTTACGAGAATGATGAACGATAAAGGTGTTACCGAGTTTGAAGTGCCCGCTTTACTTGGATGGGATAACAACAATCCGATGCCGGCGATTGGGGTTAAGTTGGATATGGGGGAGTTTGGGCTGTGAGCCGATTATTTTTCGCATTCGGTGCGATGTGCGGGGCTTCGCTTGGTTGGGCACTGCCCGATGGCAATCTACTTGTGACTACTTTCTTGGCAGTTGCGGCAGGAATGTTTACGTTTGGAATTTGGTTGGGATTTCAGTTTTTGAGAAAGCTTTGGGTTAGGCGTTAGTCGCGATAAGCCAAATGCTTGTTTTCATTTATGTTATGTGACACCCTTTTCTTGTGAGTTGGAATCCGAACGAAAAGCCTCTTAGCAAACGAGAATTGCAAGAGATAGTTGATGCCGAGCGGTCCAGGAGAGATTTTGAATCTGGGTGGAATCAAGCAGGTTCGGCTGCAGGGGATTTAATTGGAATGGGGCTTGCTGGAATCCATTCAAATCCTAAATTTGCGAAATACAACTACCTTATGGGCGGGATTAGCGCCTTGGTTTCGTTTGTTCTTCTGGTCGATAACAATATGGGTTGGTTCTGGAAAATATTGCTACCGCTTTTGGCAGGACTAGTTGGTTGGACCTTTGGATTATTGGCACTGTTTACGGCGAGTGCTGGGGCTGTAATTTGGGGAATCATAAAAGTGCTTGATCATTTTGAAGCTTTTTAGTTGATTCGTACTACACGTATTCCATAGTGTCCATTAGTATTTTCTTGTGATTAAGGGTAAATCTAAACGCTGGTTAACTTCAGCCCTAGTTCTTTCACTATTAACTTTCTTGATTCAAATTCCTTCAAGCAACTCAGTTTCAGCGGCGGAAGCGAATCCAGGAGTTGTAGCAACATTTCAGAATTTCTATGCGCCTGTAAGC
>Ga0315899_10007794_pt1 | contig 11515 bp, 16 predicted proteins | sample LakEriMetagenome_2_FD_203518 | JGI IMG/M metagenome (GOLD analysis project Ga0315899, IMG submission 203518) | Freshwater fungal communities from buoy surface, Lake Erie, Ohio, United States - Buoy 4 MA112 | ecosystem: Environmental > Aquatic > Freshwater > Lake | place: USA: Lake Erie, Ohio... | reverse complement strand
AAGCGCTTTCGAGCGTCTATCTGCAGTCTCGCTTGGGCGTGCCACGCCTGCCCTGGGCTGAGGCTGTGGCGCCGGTCCAGCCTCGCACGCAGCGGCTACACCGGGAGATGCGGGAGCGAGGGGCACAACGTCCACGGTGGGGCCCGACTGAGCGGGGGTGTCTCTCTGCAGATACCCAAGATTCGCGGCGGCGGCGGCCGTGAGCTTAGCAGATGGCGGGGCCGGCGGCTGGATGCGCTCGAGGATGAAGCCTGAAGTGAGGGTGCCAGTGACGTCGGTGCGTCTACAACCACCAGATGCGTATCAGTTCAGAGACGCTCACATCCCCTTCCAAAGCAACCTCTCACCTGTTGGAACCGGCGTCGATGGTCTTCAGCCAACAGCCAAGACGCTGCCACCGCGGAAGCCGTTCGGCGCTGGCCCACGTCCAGTAAGCGCAAGTTGGATGCAGGTGACAGCTGCGGCAGCACCGTTTGGGCGTCTGCACGTCCTTGATGTACTCGAGATCCGATCCAGTGCAGATTTGCTCGTTGCAGACCCCGCCTGGATAGTCGACGCTCGGTTCCATTACGCATGCCTTTTTCTTGCCCTGGGCACCGCCCGCAGTCGCCGGGCGGCGGCACTCTCCCTGCTCCGTGCCAGGTGCTGCGCCCGCAGCCGCACTTAGGATCAGCACAAGCGCCAGCACTCTCTCCGTCGCCCGCCCTTTCGTGCGACTCTCCCCGCCGCCGACCGCCTGCATTTTGTTTGTCACACGCGAACTAGCCAGGTGTAATAACTAAAACTACTACCAAAAACACTCTTTGGAAACACACACGGTGGAAAGGTGTTTCCGGATTGTCGTAAAGATTGAAAAAACGAATTCCACACGAGATTTTTCGAAAAGTATCAATTTCACCAAAGTTGATCCATTTGTTTGGTCAACTCTTTTCGTAAAGATTAAAAAAACGCAGGAATCCACTCCGGATCATATTAGGAGAACACAATTTTACTACCGTCGCTTCTCCCCTCTCGAGCGGAGTTCCCAAAGTGTTTCTGAGGATCGCCCGGAAATCGATTCTTTTCGAACCAAAAACGTAGACTAAAACTTTCGAGATTCGAAAAAAATTGATTTCAACGGGGCCGTGACAATGGTCCCGTGTTACTCTCATGATGATGTCTTTTGTTTCCTTTCATAAACAAAACCTTGCTTATACACCTGTTTGTGCTCGGTATTCGCCACTCTCATGGCGGGCCCGGGACAGCAGACGATCGCGAGAGCGCTGATAAGTCTTCTAGTTATTCTCAGGCTTGCGTGCGGCGGCGCAACAAGCGCTCCACAAGTTGAGCAAGGTGTGTGGGGCGAGTTGCTCACACTCGACTGCGAGGGTAGGCTGCACCTGCTGCCAAACAGCCCAGTGGCTGTGTCTCTGGACCTTAGGGACGGCAGCGCAGCGCACGAGTTCTGGGTGCAGAAGCTTTTGGAGAGGGCGATCGAGCGCTGCGCATCAGCAAGCGACACTGCGCTCAAGACGCTTCTTCCTACGCTCGAATGGGCGCTGCAATACATTGTCGACCCAGCAGCCCGGAAGCAGCGGGTCGCACTGCCTTGCGACGACCCCGTCAGCACTCCTCCGACCCCTCCTCCATGGTCACCAGACCCGAACAGCGAGCGGCCTTCTGCGTTCCTCCCGCTCCTGCCCCGTCCCAGTGTTCAAAGTTACGCTGGCCTTGTGGCCCCGAGCACATGCTCACTTGACACACTTTCGAGCGGCAAAGGGTGCTTGATGCAGTACACAGTCGACACGGAGGTGCTACCCGACACAAGGCTGCAGGCCGCACTTGATACATGCCCGGGACGACAGCACGCCTTTTTCCTAAGCATCACCGTGGCGGGCACGGGCGCAACAACGTTGATGCGTCCATGCAACGCTGATGCAGACTGTGGCAGCGCGGCATGCAGCCCGATTCCCTGGCTTGCCCCGGCCACGCAAGATGCGACTTTGCAAAAGTATCTTTTCGATCATTTCCTCTTTGACCCAGCGCTCGATCGCACTGCGTGTGCCGCGCAAAAGGGAGACGTCGATCCCGTCCGCGAGTTCAAGGAATTTCTCCTCGCCAACTTCTTCGGCGTCGGAGACAAAGCGCAAGCATCATCAGTTGCGACCTTTTGCGGCGCCGGCATCCTCGGCATCCGATCCCTCTCGCAGGCATTTCCAGATTGCTCTTCAACGCTCGCGCCGCTGTCGTGCAGTAGGCTCTCGGCAAGCATTTCTCAAAAGTCTTCTGATCATTTTCTATTGAGATGATTGACTTTATTTAGTAAATAATGATACTAGAGCACTGAATTTTGAGAATTCGTGTCAGGAGTGGGATGGCGTGCTCCCCAGCGGAAATGAAGTCCTTGCGCAAGGTCGCAAATCGGGGGTGATTTTCGAGCGATCCTTTTTCCGCCTCCCTTGGGGCAGCAGGGGCAGTGATCACCCGATCTTTGCGCTGCGTGGAGCGCTCGGGGCTGCATTTCTTCAGTTGTCAGATGGTCTCGGAGCCAGTGTGGTGATGCCTAATGTCAACAAAGTGTTAGTGTGGATGTCATCCCTTTTGAAGCGGATCCAAGACTGCCGCGCAGGCACAAATTCTGAAAAGTACTCCATATAGTGACTTTTATACAGTACATGTATTAGGCACTGAAATTTCAGAAATTTTGCCTCGGCCGAGCAGACGGCTCGCCGCTGACAACCACCCAATTCTTCTCGAGGTTCCTCCCCTTTCGCCCAGAGCACCTCCTCGCTCGCTTCACCGCTCTCACCACGGCCTTCGATTGGGGGAAACCCATGAGAGATCCCCTCAATGCCGGCCGCATGAACCCTGCGCCAGGGGGCCTGCGCATGCCAGAATCTTGTTCCTTCGGCAACTGGATCGCAGGCAGCTCGACGTGTGGTCTCTTGTATAAGGGCTTCGAGGATCTCTTCGCCAGCAGCGACTTAAGGATGACGGCAAATGTGTCAGATGCAGGCAGTGGCGTGGGGCTCCCCGATGTCGAGGTGAGATGCCAGGGGCAACATTGTTCTCTTCTTTCCAACATGACCTTCTGCAGAACGTCTGCGGACTGCTCGGCTGGGACGACGTGCGAGGACTATGTCTTTGACACGGCCTACCGCGGGTCCTTCCAACTCTCGACAGTAGATGTTGTTGGTGATATACTTTGGAACGGCTGCTGTAGCGGTCGCTCTGCCGACTGGCAGTGTGCTCGCAGCGCACCTGTGTGCAGCCCTCTCGACTTCCGCCGCAGTCTCCACGATTGGCTGACCAAGCTCTCCGGAGCTTCTGCTAACGTTCCAGTTGCAGAAATCTCCAGCTCCTTGCGTCTATGCTCTGTCAATCCATCGGCTGTCGATCCAGCGTGGGCCCAGTCGCAAGTAGTTCGCAGTGGCTCCGTCTTGTGGATCAAGGGGTTGGTGTCGCTGGGTGACGCGGCGGCGGCTCAGACTCTGAGCGACAGCACGGCCCAGACTCTGGCGTTGCCTGATGCGGCGTTGTTCAGCCGTTCATCTGCCCCGTTTGATGACGCTGGGCCGCTCGCTCCACCTGTGTTGTGGCTCTTGTATGGTGGTGCAGGGACCTTGGTTCTGTGTCTTGTTTTCTTGGTTTCTCAGTACGGGGGTGTGCTGCAGGGGCCTAGAAAGGTTAACCATATGTCGATGGTCGGACTTGTCCAGCATGATTCTCTGGCATCTCAAGGTGCATGATCATAGCAGGAGCCCGCAGTGCGTTCAGAGAGAGAACAGTTCCGCATTACGCGCATCTGTCGTCAAGGGAGATGCAAACACTAGCAGATCCAAAATTAAAACTGGGTTCTTCTTGCTCCTCCTCTCGCTCTCCTTTCTCCCCCTTGCTCTCTCCATCTCTCCTCACTTCTCGCGCGCGTCCTCTTTCTCGCCTCGGGCGCCCATGCACGGCCAAAGGTGTGTGCGGCATCTTTGTCGTATTTCATTCAAAATGTGACACAAAAAGCCTTTGCCCCTTCTTTCCTTCAGTCTTGCGAGAGGGGTCGGGAGGGAGGGAGGGAAGGTGGATGGGAGGGAGAGAAGGAGAGCGAGAGAGAGCAAGAGAGAGAGAGAGGAAGGGGGGGGAGGAGAGAGAAGAGAGAGAGTTTAGACGCGAGATATTCTCTCTTATTTGTGGCCTCGCCATCGACATCTCCCTCTCTCCTCGTGTGTGTTTTTGTGTTAGTTTCTGTGACTTTCAGACTTTGAGTGTATCCAGCATCGCGTTGTGCTTGCCCAGCGTCTCCAGCCCCAGCCCTGTGTTCGCAGCGACCTGCTCGCACGCACACACACGAAGACACACACACATACACACATGTCACTGAACCAAATATGTACAAACGTGATGGAGCCACTGAGACAGCCAGCGCGCACGTGCAAGGAAATGTGATCAAAATGCATACAAACACTGGTACAAAAATGTTTCATCATTTCAACACCTGCCCGCCCACCCACCCTCCCTCCCACCCACCAAAACTCGCACACCACACACCAAGACACACACACACACACACACACACACACACACACACACCATTCCCGACGCGGCAACCGCCGGCATACCAATCCCCGGGAATACTGAGTCCCCGCAAAGCTTCAAGTTCTGAATAGGCGTATGGCACGTTGGGAAAATATCCTGGCCGGCGACGAGGGCGGGGCCGTAGGTGCCTCGGTGGCGCCTGTCGAAAAGTTCTCAGATGTCAGTGGCGAGGAGGAGGATGCATGTCATATGAGGAGGAGGATGCATGTCATGAATGGCGCCTGTCCAAACGTTCTCAAATGTCAGTGGCCTTTTAAAGCTAGCATACACACGCACTAAAAAGAGTACTTTTGAGAATGCGTGCCGCAAAAATCGCTCGTGTGTGAGGGGGGTGCCGACTTGCGCCACATCGACTCGCTGGCGAATGTCAGGAATGACGCGCTCTATTGCCTTCCAGAGGACCTGGGTTTAGGTATGTGGTTTTAAGGTTTAGGTATGTGCGTCTGTGAGTGTCAGGAGGACACGCTCTATTGTCTTCCAGAGGACCTGGGAGCGCATGTCATTTGAGGAGGAGGATGCATGTCAGATGAAGATGAGGATACATGTCAGATGAAAAGGAGGATGCATGTCAGGAATGACACGCTCTATTGCCTTCCAGAGGACCTGGGAGCGCTTTTCCTTGAGCTTAGCATACTCTTCTGATGAGCGGTCGAGCCCTTTCCAGAGGTCGTAGGGCTCCGTTGCCGGGGTGTAGGCGTGCAGGGCGTGCATGCCGTCTGGCGCCATGGACGTGTCCAATACTGAGGGGATGGAGATGAGGACAAGGTTTTGCTGCGAGTCCACTTGTACAAATTCTGCAAAGTCAGTGCCCTAGTATAGTTTTATACTATATAGCCACCATGGAGCTTTGACTTGTTTTTTGCTTTGAGAATTTGTACCGCCCGAGTCCCAGTCGTTGACCACCATGTAATGGCAGAGCAACTCCTTGCCCCCCATCGCCTCTTTCAGTCCCTCAGCACTGAAGCCGAGGTGCAAGTGCATGAAAGAGGGGCACTCCTTGGTCTTCTCCTTCTCTTCCTGCCACGCCGCAGGTAGCGACTCTGGAGGGCACAGGCGCAGCGTCGACTTCATAGCCGCGTTACTCACCACCATACGCTTGGCGGCGAGCGCCTGCCCGCCGCGCAGCTTGACCCCAGTGGCAGCGCCGTTTTCGACTAGTATCTGCTCGACATGCTGGCCAAGGCGCACTTCGCCGCCGTGCTTCTCGATGCCGCGGATGAGCGCATGTATGATACCCTCACTCCCGCCCTTAGGGTAGTCTAGTTGTACACCGGGACGGTACCACTCAGCGAACATGAAGGCAACTTCCGCAGTAATGGTGCCGTTGGCGGGGAGTCCTGAGAGGAGGAAGCAGAGCATGTCGAGCCAGTTGCGGATGAAGGCTTCCTTGACCTCGAGCTTATTCAGCACATTCGAGTAGGGCCCCAACAGCAGTCCCACATTCGGGTACCGCAGCATATTCGGCAGGTACCGAAAGAGGGTCCACAGCAAGCCCAAGTCAAAACGGATCGCAGCCGGGGGCAACGCGATCGACGCAGCTGCAAGCGGCGTCATAAACGTTTGTAGCTTCTCCCACTCGGCCACGGCGGCCTCGCCGCGTGCGCCTGGCGCAAACGGGTCGTGTCGCGTGTCAGTCGTGTAACGTGTCAGTCATGTCACGTGTCAAACGAGTCGTGTGACGTGTCACTCTCAAAAGTCAGTGCTCTACTGTATTGCCTGTATAAACTTACTACATAGAGAGACTTTTCAGAAATAGAAACCGGGGAAGAGCATGCGCAAATCGCTCTTGAACGGCTCGGAGCCAACAGTGGCGGGAAAGTCGCCCTCGGGCAGGCACACGCCCCACGTGTCGTAGTTGAAGCACGGGACCTCCTCGCCCACGAAGTCGAGCACCTGCTTCAGGGGGTTGACGCAGCGTGCGTTGCCCTTCATCTCCTCGTCCGACACGGAGATACCGCTGTATAGACTGGGACCAGAGTCAAAGGTGTAGGTGCCCTTTTTGGTCTTGACCTTGAAGGAGTGCGCCGCGCCACCGGGGTAGTTGTGGCTCTCCAGCACCAGCACCTTGTACCCATACTTGGCCATTGTTGCCGCGCAGCACAGGCCCGCCACGCCGCTGCCAATCACTATAACATCCGCATCTCCCTCGTCACCCTCGCCCTCCGTCTGCAGGCCCGCAAATGTCCTGGTCATCGTGGTCGTCATGCTGTCTTTCCCCGCGTTGAAGGTTTTGTCTCGCTCCTGTGCGGCGCGGCGGCGTTTCTTGGCTTCCTTGGGGTCATAGAAGCTCGTGTCATAGCGCTTCTTCGTGTAGGCCGCCACCTCCGGGAGCTCGAAGTTCATCACCTTGCGCTCCTGCGAGCTCAACACAGTGCTGGTGTTGACCTTCAAGAACTCCATGGCCTCAAAGCCGAAAAGTAGCTGTTTCGCCGTCCCAGAGATATTCGGGTCCCCATTTTGCCGCAGCTTCGTGTACACATTCTTCGCCTTGAGCCGTTCCCCTGCTTGCTCATACGCCAGGGCCAAATTCAGGTACACCCGCCCGCCCAAGGAGGTCTGGAAGTTAGTCCACTGGGTAACCGCCTCCAGCTCCTCTATCGCCTTTTGAGAGCGTGTCTTTGCCATCCACTTGTCGTACTGCCGCAGCGCCTCTTCGATTTCCTCTTTGTGCTCATCCTCAAGTTGGCGATCCACACCGACAGAGCGCCGGTAGGCATTCAGCTTTTCCATGGTCCTGCGCCGACCGCATAAGTGTCAAAGGAGGCCTAGTCTAACGGCAAAAGAGACCTATTGTAAAGGCAAAGGAGGCCTACATCGCCCGGTAGCGGTAGGCATTCAGCTTTTCCATGGTCCTGCGCCGACCGCAAATGTGTTAAAAGAGACATAGTATATAGAGGCGAAAGAGGGTTTAAGGTTTGGGTATACAGAGCGCCGGGGGGCATACAGCTTGTTCGTGGTCCTGCCCGAAAAAAAAGTTCTGGAACGTCAGCACCCTCTTGTATAAGGCACTATCTAACGGTTTTGCCAAGTTATGAGCTTTTCCGTGCTCCTGCGCCGACGGCACAAGTGTCAAAGGAGACCTATAATAAGGCAAAAGAGACCTATTATAAAGGCAAAAGAGGCCTACAAAGACGTGCATACCTACGCGTATCCTCCTCCAGCTCTTCCTGCGTAGGTTGGTAGCCTCCAACCCCCACCTTGCGCCCGCCGCCGTATGCCTTTGATATGTCCGCTGGACGTTCGAATACGCCTGCAAAAAAGGGGGGGGGGGGGGAGGTTTAGGTTTGTAGTGCTTAGTTCCAAGTTTTGCGAAGTTTGAGGGTTTAGTTCCAGGCTTGGCGCGAGACGGAAACAAATTAAGACAGCAACGAGCAAAAAAGAATGCTTTTACCGACAAGGAATAAAAGAAAAAAAGACAAGACAGCAACAAGCAAAAGAGAATACTTTTACCAACGAGCAAAAGAGAATGCTTTTTGGTTCATTCCCTTGGGTCATTCTTTTGTGGGTTTTCATTTTTTTCTTCATTCGTTTTTTTTCACTTTTTTTTATTCTCTTGTTCATTTTTCTTCATTTGTTTTTCAATGTCCGAGACATAAAAAAAGACAAGACACGAACGAGCAAGAGAATGCCACACAGAAAAAAAGAATGTACAAAAAGAGAAAAAAGATCCACCCCATGAACCAGAGCCCGTCGGTTTGTGGTTCTCGATGTCTTTCTCCTTTGGTGGAGCCCTGGGTTTAGGGTTCAAGGTTCAGGGTTCAGGTTGTCGCATGCGTTTGGAGAGCCCCGTCAGACACGCTCTGACCTCAGATCGACACTGGGTTTAGGTTTAGGTTTAGGTTTAGGTTTTGGTTTAGGGTTCAGGGTGCTCTGACCTCAGATTGAGACAGGGTTTAGGGTGTGGTTAATATGAATCAAGTGAGAATTATTTGCTTACTTTCACCTCCTGTCAGTGACAACGGCAGGAGACCCACAGATACGCACACACATACAAACACACACAACCATAAACGCACACACACACACACACACACACAAACACAAACACAAACACACAAAACACACACAGAGAACACACACACACACACACACACACACACACATGGACGCACGCAAACACACACATAAACACACAAAACACACACGTAGAACACACACACACACACACACACACACACACACACACACTTACACACACACACATGGAGGCACGCAAACACGCACACGCACGAGGCCGCGAACACGCACGAGAGCATGTGTGTGTGTGTGTGTGTGTGTGTGTGTGTGTGTGTGTATACGTATGTAATATATATATATATATATAGGGAGAGAGAGGGATCGAGCGGGAGGGAGAGCGCGGGCGAGAGCCGGAAAGAGAGCGGGAGAGCGCGAGACAGCACAAGCGCGAGAGAGAGATTGGCGCCGAGCGGGGCGGGCAGGGGCGGAGGGAGGGGAGAGAGAGAGAGAGATGCAAAGAGAGAGCGAGACAAAAGGCCGGAACAAGCATCGGCAGACGATGAACACAGAGAGCAAAAGCAGTGAGAAAAGTGTCAGGACGTGTGTGTGCTTGCCCTACGTGTGTGTGTGTGTGTGTGTGTGTATTACACAAAATATGGCACATAGCTTTTCTTTCTCACGCACGCATTCGATGAGTGATGCACGGCACATGCGCGCCTCACCACGTGCCGCCGATGCCCGTAGACGTCATGGGAGGGTCCCCGGATTGCTTGTCAGCGCCGCCGCCGCTTCGGACCTTGTCGGCCAGCGCCCTAGCACGGGCCATCTTCTCCTCCCTGCTCTCTTCCTTCCCCCCAGAGCTGGCGGTGGCATTGGAGGCCTCTGCGACCGCGGGGTTCCTCACTTGCTTGATCTTCTGGTCAAGCCGGCTGGCAGCGCCGAGGCGCACCTCCTCGATCAGGCTCCGTGCGCGCTGTGCCTGAGCGTCCAGCGCCTCATCCTCGGCAGCACGGAGCCCAACGGCGCCAAGAACCCGTGCTGCGGGCCGCGCAGCAAACTGCGATCGCGCGACGTTCCTAGCCGCGGCCGGGCGCGCACGGACAGCCGGCAGACCCGCAAACCCCGCAGCCGGGCACGCGTTGTACAGCGCAGCAATCAGCACACCCGCGCCGCTGAGCAGCGCACCGCGCCCCCGCATCTGCTCGCACCGGCGGCAGTGTCAGCACACAAGGAGCGTCCCGCAGTCTCTGTTGTTTAAGACTCACAAAACCGTGACGGTGACGTGTCGTCGAAGTTGATGCACAAGAGTGCATACGTTGGCCTGGCGCTAGCTTTTCTGGTTGTCTCGGACGCTTTCTCGCTCGGTCTCTCCATGGCGCTCAAGGGACCAGTTAAGTTGGTTTACTTTAACCTCCGTGGTAAGGTGCCTGATCAAAGTTGCAAAGTCTCGGTTCTCCCCAAGTTTTGCTCCCCGCCTTATTCTACATTGACGCATGCTGCAGGTCGTGGCGAGCTGCCCCGCCTTATTCTACATGCTGGGGGTCAGAAATTCGATGACTGCCCGGGTGGCATTGAGAAGGGCGACTACGAGAAGGACCTGCTCTTCGGTCAGGTGTGTAAGTTAAAATTAAAACATTTATGATTCTGTGCACTGTGATCCGAGGATTTGTGACCTCGCCTTCCGCACTCCGCTCTAAAGAAAGTCCCCGGCTCAATTACTATTCGGCACTTGCCTTCTGGGAGAAGCGCAGGCATGCATGAAAGCCCGGAAAACGAGCAAATGGCGCTTGCAGTATTCCACGTACAAGAGGTCGCTTGTCATCTCCCTCTGACTCTGCTTGTCGCCGTTGCTGTCTTAATCTCCTGGGATGCAGGTGCCGTTGCTCATAGACGGTGATAAGAAGATTGTGCAGTCGCGCACTATTACGAGGTGGGATTTCCTGTTGCTGAATCCCCCGTCACCTGCAAACGCACGACGCCACGTGCTGCCTGTACATTATTGAAAAGACACATGCAAACGTAATAATCCGGAGTCGCGTAGCCTGCTGGGTCTTCAGGCGTGTCGCTGCCTTCATCTCCATTTGTACAGGGACTTATTGCGTCTGGTGACAGCAAGTTACCACCTAAGTACAATTACCCACTCCAGTGTCAACGCCTCACGCACCTTGCCAATAGCTCCACCGCGACTTCCCCCGCTTTCTATTCGTAACCTTCTGTCTCCCACCTTCCCTCATCCACCCATCCCACCCAACACTCTCCCACACTCATCACACTAGATACCTAGCTACCAAGCTCGGCTTGTGCGGCGGCGGGTCTGACGATGATGCGCTTCTGTGTGACCAGCTCTTCGAGGTACCATGCTCCATGTGTGCTATGTTGCTGTCGTGTTGATGTGTGTGCGCGCACAGCAATCCTCCCTGGAAACACAGCCCTCCTCCAGTAGCACCGCATATGGTGTGGTAGTGTGGCGGGGGAGTAATGGGCGGTGGTCGGGGCAATTGCCGTTGTGAAGATCGTAGTCGTAGCCGTAGTCGGTATTTGTAGGCATTGTACGGGTAGTACTGCTATTACTACTGCTAGCAACAACACCAGTATCATCAAATTTTTTTGTGTGTAGCAACCCATGACCCAGCTGCAGGATAACATTGATGTGACAGGTGACTGGGATTGTTATTACTACTACTACTACTAGTGCTACGCGGATAATGTACACTACAGATCAGTGTAGTAGAGCGAGAGAGAATGTGTTCTACTCTGAAGTAGAGCCCATGGATCCACCCCTTAGTCACCACCCTCGCTGCGAGGGTGGCTCTTCACATCTAAGCGGTGTTGCTGTGAGGGCACGCGCATGCGCAGCTGTGTGGGAGTGAGAAACTGTGTGTGTGTGTGTGTGTGTGTGTGTGCGCGCGCGTGTGTGTGTGTGTGTGTGCGTGTGTGTGTGTGTGTGTGCGTGTGTGTGTGTGCAGGTGTGTGTGTGTGTGTGTGTGTGTGC
>Ga0315899_10007793_pt1 | contig 11515 bp, 15 predicted proteins | sample LakEriMetagenome_2_FD_203518 | JGI IMG/M metagenome (GOLD analysis project Ga0315899, IMG submission 203518) | Freshwater fungal communities from buoy surface, Lake Erie, Ohio, United States - Buoy 4 MA112 | ecosystem: Environmental > Aquatic > Freshwater > Lake | place: USA: Lake Erie, Ohio... | reverse complement strand
CGCCCATGTCCATCGTACATTCGTGGAAGTGTTTCGGCGCGCCCCCTGCGGCCTCATTGCCATCTCTTTCCGTCTGCGCCGCGGGCTTCATGCGTGCGACCACCTTGACCTCGAACGTCTGCGGCTTCCCTCCGTCCACCTTGAGGCGTTTCGCCAAAATGTTTCTACAAATGGCCTCCTCCTCTCCGGTCAGAGTGTCGTCGAATTCGCTGCCCACCAGCGCCAGGAGGTCTTTGGAGGTCTCGCCCTCCAAACCATGGCTTGCTTGAAACAGCATGCGCGAGGGGTATAGCTCCAGGAAAAAGTCGCGCCAGCTGGGCGAGTTACCGAGCGCAGGCGGGCAGAAGAGCAACGACTCTTCCGACAGCAGCCTACACATCCATGCCCAATGCGCATCATGCGCGGCGAAAAGGCCCAAAGCCGTCCGGTTGAGTGACGCCAGATATGCTCTGCGGCGCCAGTCGCAAAAGTGTATCACCTTCGCGCACACATCGGTCTGCAACACTGCCTGCGCGCTGCCCTGCATCTCTCGAGTTGAGAGTGCGTTTGAAAAGAGTTTGTGCTAAAAAAAAGTCAAATCACAACTTGGCATGCGGCGGGCAGAGGCCGCGGACGAGGAGATGGCGGGTCTGGTCGGTGTCGCTCGGCGCCTCGCACTCGGCCAGCGCTCGGTCGAAGCATCGAGAGGAGGGACTCCGGGCATTTTGAGACGGGCCAGATTTGTCTCCTGTTTGCGCAGCAGTGACAAGCGGAGTGCAGGCCCGTGCGCCTTCGCCGTGCCGTATGAACATGGAATGAACGTGCCCCCGATGCATGGGGGGACGCCGTGGAGCACGGTCGGTGTCTTTCAAAAAGACGTGTGTTTTGCGCCCTTCCACATGCATCGGCTTGGGTGACTAGGCTGCCACGCCCCCTTGGCGCCACACCGGAAACGTGGGCAAGCTCGCAAGGCGACGAAAACAAGGGAGCAGGACCGGCCGAATAGTCACAGGGCCAGCGCCTGGAACAGTTCCAGGCGAAGTGGGCAACGCCGTCATAATCCACTCCGAGTTGGTGCCTTCCTCGATGTCCCTTCGAAAGCGCGCATCCCACCACTCGGCGTCCAGCGTCTCGACAATAATCTCATCTTCGTGGCCGCAATCCTGACACACTCTGTTCCAGGCGCTGGCCCTGTGACTATTCGGCCGGTCCTGCGAAAATCTGCGCCGAGTACGTCATGTCGCGCAGTCGGCACTGCTGCGGCGTTATCGGTTGGCTGACGCCGGCCGCCTCCGGGAGGTTCCACTCAGGCTTGACTATCGATTATCGCGCCTAAACAAACCCCAGGTGGGGTTTGTTGATGAGGGGGGTTTATTCATAGCAAAAGTAGTGAACGAAAAGGTCATAATCATCAGTCGATGATGACAATCTCACGAAGATGAGATTATTGTCGAGACGCTGGACGCCGAGTGGTGGGATGCGCGCTTTCGAAGGGACATCGAGGATGGCACCAACTCGGAGTGGATTATGACGGCGTTGCCCACTTCATGTTGCCTCACCTGGATGTCTCGGGCGTCACGCTCGTGGTAGACTGCGGCAATTCCGATGTCAGCGGGAGGATGTGCGCAGAAGCATCATCGACATCGTGAACACGGACATCTCAAAAGTAGTGATCGACCACGTGCGCGAAATGCATGCACAGAACAAGGCCATGACTTGGATGGTGGACGATGCCGTGAGCATGGCGTTTGACGACTGATCCTTTGACCAGATAGTCGACAAGTCGCTACTGGACTGCATGTGCCACTGCGAAGACCAGCAGTTTGTGATTTGAGGGCTGCGTGAACGACTTCGTGAGCGAGTGCCACCGGGTGCTTCGCCCCGGGGGCGTGGCAATTTTGGCCACCAAAGAGAACCAGGATGTTCTCGAAAAGCGCATGCCCTGCGCAGGGCCGCTCGAAAGCAGATGGTGCGATTTGGACTGGACGATCGCCCGAGTGATAGTATGTGCGCCAAAGGGTGACATTAAGGCTTCGGCCGTGACGGAACCGTCCTTGTTGCCAGCCGACTGCGAAGAGTTCGACACTATTTTCATCTTTACGGCAGTCAAAGGGGCGCAGCAGGGGAATGGGGGGCCAGAAAGAGCAGGATTAACACGACGAGGCGGCACGTTGCGGCGGGGCTGAAAACACCAGGATAAACTTAGGCTCAGGGCTACAGGGGCCGGCAGCGGATCTGGCATTTTGCCTTGGATGTGGCCATGGGCACAGTAGAATCGCTTTAGTGATCCCCTGTATAGGGCTGAGTCGGTCTAGTAAAATCAGGGGAGAGCCTTTTCCGAATCTCCAAGAAAAGGTCACATCCTTTGATTCCGAATCTTCTCAAAGAACCCAGTTTCCCTCATGGACACTTTTTTAATACATGAATGTCCATGAAATCCTGCTTGCAATCCCGAGCAATTGCGGGCAAGATGGCCGTATTTCTAGGTCTCCTTTGAAAGATCTTTCCAGATCTGTCTCTGCCGTTTCTTCCACGACCTCCAACTTACCAACACCGATTTCTGTCCGAAAAAGAATTGGAGCAATCGTAAGAACCTCTCGAACAAAATCCATTCCCTTGAGAGATCTTCTCAAACGATTCTGGGATGAGAGTGAATGAGATTGTGAGAGAAGGGCGTTCAAACGCTATCAAGCTCAATCCTGGAACTGGAACGACGGTTCGCCAAGAACCCCTCCTTGTTGCACCTCTGCTTCAAACTCTTCGATGATCGCCTGCACTTGAGGTTCCACGACCAGCCCTTTGCGGCGTCTTCCCGTACACTCCAGCATCAGACAAAGACGGCACGAGCGACAACGTGCAGTGGCTAGCCGGTGCAGAGGCGCGCGCACAAGGTGGGTGCGGTGAGGTGATTAATCGAGCAGAGGGCAAGTGGGGTCTTACATGGTGCAAATGGCATCGTGAGCCAGCTCGTGCTGATTTTGACCGATGTAATAAAGTATGAGCCGTTGAAAACGCGCCTGATCTCGCAGATCCTGCGACACTGCCACCGGCGAGCAGCCTTGCCGAATTCCCGTGTCTACGTGGAGCACGATCCTCCGAGTGTTTGTCTGAGTCAGCGGTGGGGGGCAAAACAATCACAGGACACGTGAGAATGAGCGGGCAGAAGCGGGGACGAAGTAGCTGTCCACGGAGAGGCAGGAAGACAGGCACGCCATGCAGGCCACGGGCAGGCCGACAGAAACACAACCTTGTCCCAGCCGTGTACCCGAATCTTGCACTCCGCCTCGTGCTCAACTCGCTTCCACGGTAAGTCCTCTTGAAGGTGGATCTGTTTGAAGGCCCTCGTAAGCTTGTCGGGCGACAAGCTTGTCAATCTGCGGCCTTCCCGTTTCTCACCAGCCTTCCCGTTGGCACTCTCTATGGTCCTTGCAGCGGGTCGGGGGTGCGTACCAGCTGCATCGTGTCTTTGCCACATGCCCAACTTGCTACTAGCTTCCTCCTGCGGCTGAAAAGTGCCGCATTTCTCTGCAGGCTCAAAGTTCATCGAGATGATCACGATGCCACGCGCCACCATTCGTGGATCCGGGTGTGTCAGACGCCCCGTCACCCTGCTCAATCCCTGCGTCGGATTCCGCACCAATTCCAACGCCGAAATGCTGCAATTCCCGAGCGATGACTCGGATAGGGGCTCTAATTTAGATTTTTCCTTGCGGAAGACACAAATCTTGACAGTGCAGTCGTTGGGAGCAGGCTCGACACACAACTGCTCCCACGGCACCTCACTTTCGCGAAGATCAATGCCTGTTGTAAACAGCACCGATGGCCTGCTGCGCCGCCTCTGTCCGCGGACTCGTCGCAACTGCGACGCACGTTGCCTTTTCTCCAGTTTCAGCTCGTCTTGGATCAGTGCCATGCCAAAGCTTTCACTCCGTTTGCGCTCTCTGCGGTCTGGCGACGCCATAAAGCCTACAGGCACATCCTCCTCGTACACATCAAACAAAAGCTCGTCGCCGTACTTCGGATTGAGCGCGGCCTTGACCAGCCCTGTTGACCGCTGGAACCTGTTGAAGGCAACGACGACAAAGGAATCGCTGGCATTCAATTCGGCAGCCTCCCCTACCTCGTGGGTGATCAAACCCTTCCCCTCCTCGACCTTTACCTTCAATACCCCCAGCCACCGACCTGTTTCCTCGCACGCGCGGTCCATGGTGCTGTCCAGAATCGGCGAGAGTGCCTTGGTGGCATCAGGGCTCGCCACGTACGTCGCGGGCGATAAGCTTCGTTGCCCAAAGGTCGGGGACATGCCCGCACGGGCGGGCGACGCTGACTGGCTAAACGGTCGTGCGGGCTTGGTTGTGCGCGAGATCGCGCCCCCGTCGTCCATTTCATCCAGCAACGCCAGCTCGTAGGCCCGCGCCCGCTGCAGACAGCCCTCGGAGCACACTCGGCGCGACGTGGGCCACGGAGAGAGCCGCCGCGCCGCGGGCAGCGGGACCAGGTGCGAGACGAAGTAGGCCTCCATGGGCCGCTGGCGCCCGCCCCCCGACCGTCCCGTGGTCTTGAAGACCGCCGAGCCCTTTACTGCCACCGTCCACGAGCCTTGCTGGTGAAAGTTTCTGGCCGAGAACGACTGCCCGCACCACGCACAACAGGCGATCGCGGGCCCGCCCGTCGCATAGTGCGGAAACGCCATCGCGCCCCGCCCTCAGACGGGCAAAGCGCGTAACACTGTTGTCGTCGGGCCCAAAACCGTTTGCGGAAAGTACGTGGTTTGTAGGAGAGTTTCACGGGGATGGCGCGAGGGGGTGCTGTGCGGATGAAGATGGCAATTTGTGTTTTGATGTGTGTTGGGGCGCATGACTGCATCGAAGCCGAAGAGCCGTACATCGGCGCGCATCGCGCTGGCTTCGGAAGGTTCCTGCAGGTGCTGCGCGACGAGATGCCTATGTACGACGACCGCGTGAAGATGGTGAGAGCCGTGTGCGTGTCGGGATCCGACGGAAGGTGGTTGATTGTGGCCATCGCAAATTTTTTGCTTGCATAACGTGCTCGTCTGCGGCGCCAGGTGGATGCAAAAGCACAGCTTATGGAAATGGTTCGGAGCCGGACGCCCATCGACAGGTTCGCCGACCAGCGCTCACCCATGGATGGCACGGGAGTGCGTGTGCAGGGACGCGTGTATCACATGCTCGTTGCGCCTCTCTCTGGCCCGCCGTCTTTCCGGATTCCATTAACAGTCCCGGGCGACTTGGAATGCTGAGTAAAATGATGGAAACGCTGGCAGGGTGTTTGGAGACTCATCTGATCGCGCAGAGTCCAAGCTGCGTCAGGGTGCCATCCGCACGTTGATATTGACCAGTATGTATCTTTCGACCCCGCTCTTGATTTATATGTAAAAGCCCACGGCCACGGCGACCTTCTCGCGCTCACACGCTGCACGTGTAAACACACCGGCGCAGGCACCATCGGGTCTGTCGTCAGCATCCTGTTGGGAACCGCAGGCTACTTGTATTGGCAGAAGAAAACAGCGTCCCCCCTGCACTATATGGCTGACATGATTGCGCGATGTGACGGCGGCTATCGCCAGGACCCCGACTATCGAAACGACTGTGGGTTTCACGTTCAGATTTCCTCGCCTGCCCGCTGTCTTCCTTATGCCTTGCCTGCAATTTCGTGCTTTTGTGACTTGCAGTCACAATGCGTTGTTGGCTGCTGTCAGGTCCTTTCTTGATTCTGTTCATCTTCCTCGTTCTCGTGGCGTTGGTATTACTCGCTGCGATTATTGGCACGATTTCCTCTTTTCACGGCTACGTGGAATTACCGCGGTCTAATTGATCCAACCTTGTATTGATTGGAGCACAGGGCCTTGCCTGTCACAAACAATCTGATTCCGCTGAATTCCACGGGATGCACAGGTTGCTTGTGATGGCTGAGAATATTCTGGATACAGCGACCTTCTTCATCTTGAACCTGCAGGGGCTGCTTGACAAATACGTGGGCACCGAAGAGCAATGCGGAATACTGGGCAACAGGTTTGCTGTCATTCAGTGTGCACATCTGCACCTCAGAGTTGTTTTTTACGAAAGTCAGGGGTCTGAGGTTCAGGAATCTGCGTGAACTTGCAACCCCCTCTTCTACCGCCCCCCAATTCGTCACTGAATTTCTAATTATCGCATGAACACGACATGTTTTAGGTCGAGAGAATTGAAGTTGACGTTCTTAATTGGAAATGACAATATACGTCGACAGCGAGCAGCGCTCACAAGAGATATTTTAGTGCTTCAGCAGCACTTCACAACTTTCAAGGCTGAGCAGTGGTCATACTTCCCGCAAACAAGGATCTATCATGCAGACATTTTTGAGAAAGCGACGCAAAATCTTGCACGGGTGTGTATCTTAGCATTTTCTAGGTCTATGCGCATTGTGCTAGGCGCAGGAGAAAAAGACAAAAATTCTGTTCCATTTCCTCTCGTGCAGGTTTAGGCAGCATGCCTTTTATTTGGGTGCGCGTCTCAACAAAATGCAGGTCCTTGGCCGGATACCACACTTGGAAATGTCCTTCAATAATTCAGACACAAATGTGTACCTGATCGCATCCAGGAACATGAAGGATGTCTACTCAAGCATGGAAAGAATACGCAACCTCACAACTTTGCAGATGGATGACGTACACAGAATGCGCAACAAGACCTTGATTCACTCGCACCGTGTCCTTACTGTGGCAAACCAGGTTCTTTGTCTACAGACTACGTGCACTTTCGAGACGGAGTCATACACAGTGACACGCACGTAATACGCAGAGCGCTGGAAAATCAGAGGACTGATACACACTTCACACTTCGCAATTCTTTCAAAAACTGTGCAGATTCATTTTGGGCTTGTTGTAAGCGCGTGCATATTGGTGGCTAGCAACATTTGTTTGCGCGAGGAAAGAATCTGGTATGTGCAACAAGTTGACAGATGGGTAAGAGGGAGGAGAACTGTGTTTCCATGTGGGTCCCCACAAGTAATACGGTTCCATTGATCAACTGATAAATTGACACATGCACCCTGCTCAGGATGGCTTCATACGGACTGATGGTTTTCTTGTGCCTTTCTTCCTGGTGCCTCCTTGGCGCCATATATCCGGTGGCCGTCGTTACAGATGCAATGTGAGTATTTCAAAAATGTGCTCCGAGAAAGCAAAATGCGTGAAGTGTTCTGATTGCTGACCAGACGCACGTTGAAAAACATTATTACTGTTTTGCCAGCTGCAAGAATCTGAATTCCACCGTCAATCATCTGGGCAAACCCCTCCTGAGTGCTATAATTACATCTGCGGAGCTTGAGAGTCAAGCTAAGCATAACGTGATGCAGGCATGCAAACCCCAAAGCTTGTCGTGGCCTTGTTTTTTTCGCGTCGGTGTACATGATTTGTTAAATGAGAATTCCTGCTATGTGCAGGCACTGTCACGCCGACTCAGCCACGATTGCCTTGATCCCTCTGCTACCAATGACACTGCAAGGTCAGTGGAACGCAAAGTAGTATTGAACTTCGGAGGTTGCTTTCGAATTATAACACATGTGATGCTTTAGATGACAGGGTATCTGCTTTGTACATGGCAGGTTGTTTCATGTGCTGGGACTCTTTCCGGACATAATCTCTTCTACCTTCTTCGAGTACAAGCTTTCTTCACAAGTAATACATGCTAAGGATCTTCAGAATGCTTTCTTATTCTTCCAAAAGTCATTCGAATAGACGGGTAAAACGGTTGACATGCGAGAATGTTGTGCACAGTTTGACACAGGTAAGTTGTTGGGAGTTAGCTACAAGGACTTTGAAGACGTTGCAGGATCAACAACAAGGGATGTCTCTCAAATTCGTGGGCTCGATGACATGATGCCGCACAGCTCCAACAGTGATGGCGACGACTCACCCGTGTGTCCAGGGTTTACTGTTAGCAAGTGCATGGAAAGGGCGCAGACATGTAATCGTATGACGTATTCTAGAGCGTCTCCTTCGTTCACTTTCAATTGCACGAAGACTGCATGTCATGCCTGTGATGTGTGTGAACAGGCATGCAAATGCTGTTCGATGTTGGTTCAGCTCAAAAGTTTGCAAAGCAGATCTGCTGAGCTCATGACAACCTTCAAATCCCTGAATGATACGGTCCGTCAGCTGCAGCGCAACTTGAGTATGGAACTTGACCTCACCAGGAGTAATAGTTTCCACTCTCTGCTTAGCCGAGCGCAGAGTACAGGTGAAGAATCTTAAAGTCCACGTCCGGCAGCGCAGGCACCAGCAACCTCTAGCTGAATGCTTTTGATAATGCACGCACGCGCAGCGCGCGCGCTCATTACATCGGCGCGTGCGCCATGCTCGCGGTAGGTAAGCTCTACTGCTGCCGACGCGGGCAAACGGGCAGAAGCGCTGCCAAAGCGTGAAAAATGCTTTCTTCATGCAGCCTGTCCTCATTGCTGACCCATGAGACATCGACAGTCCACAGTCAGGATCGCTACTGCTGCGCAGCGGAGGGCCTTGGTACACAATATCATCGCATTCGGAATGAACTCTGTGGCAACTTCCTGGTCGATCAAGACATTCAGTGGTTTTGCATGGGGCTTGTAGCTCTAATTACCTCCCCATGGTTGACACTTTTACTTCTCAAAGTGACAGAGGGTCACCAAAACCAAACTGGAATCGGTTTGCCTCCTGTTGTTTCTCCTGTTATCGACGTCCAAGCACAACTCTACCCTGATGATATGAAGGCCTTCGGCGGTGATCCAGCGACATTAATGGCTCCTCCCTTAATTATTGCAAACCCTCCAGCAGCGCAGGCGTTGCGCGATGCTGTTGTGCCAACACCATTCTTGTACGAGCATAATCCTGTCAATAGTCCCTACTGGCAAATCATCTCCGAGGAGGAAGTACACATGGAACCTGGCGGCGCAGACGAGCTACGTGACTCGGGTTGGATGCAGAATTACTCGATGATGCGAAGCCTGGGCTCCGGGATAGAGGGACGAGGTCGAACAGAACGTGTGCCAGTAGAAACAGGACAAGGAGCAGTGGTGTGGAGTGATCTACATAGCTCAGATTGGATGCGGAATGACTCGATGATGCGAGGCTTCGGCGGAGGGAGAGAGGAGGAGGAAATAGGGGGAACGAGAGTAGGACTGGAAACAGTAGGAAGGAGTGGGGCATTGCCACGGCCGCTGGAACTCGATTTGAGCAGGTCTGCAACCTTGCTGTCTGTTGTCTGCCTCCACGTCCCACCTCGCGGTCTTGCAGCTGCAGCAAAAACAGGCTATGCGGGGTGCTACTGACTGATGAATTCGTGCACGATACACGCCCGCTGGCCAATTCGTGCCTTGGCGATACGCGCAGGTCTGACAAGGCGGCGCCGTCGGTGCCACATCGCACAGCTGCCATAGAGAGAGAGCGAGAGAGGCGCGCCGCTCTTGGCGAAGCACGCAGAAGCGTCACCGTCTTCATGCCCCCCGCGGTGAAAGGCGGCGATATGTGATGCGAAACAGCGTCGATGGAAACAGGATGTAGTTCTGTCAATGTTGACAGATTTTTCTCCTCTCCCTCTCGCTGGAACCCCACCCCCTCTACACACACACACAAACACACAGTTTAAATTATAAATCCAATCAATTGACACTCTGTGCATACGAAACCTTCCCAGTCAACTGCCCGCACCCTCACACCCCTTTCCCGTACCATGAGAACTGAGTATGACTAAGCGGCAATCCGTGTGTGGCAGCGCTCCAGGAGAAGCCTGTGTGCCCCTCAGGCAAAATCTCTGCCAGCCCTCCCCCAGCGCCAGCTACCGCGCCTTCTTCCCCTGCACCACCACCACCAGCCCCGGCGACAGGGGGATGAGCAGCAGAGTCTTGCGCTGATTCCGGACGCCGCAGCCTGTGAGGGGCACCTATTTCAACCACCCTCGCTTTGGCCCGCGCCTCCCTCTGCCTTTCCTCACTTTCCCGCTCCCGCTCCCGCTCCCGCTCCCGAACAATCGATGATGCGCTCTGCGCCTGATCCCCAGTGAGGAGGTTCCTTGATAACATCCCAGGCGGGCGCACACGCAAGACCCCTCGTATATCCACCTGTCGAATCCCCAAAAACTCCTCATCCTCCTCCTGCTCTTCAGCCTCTGCAGTCTTTTCCTCCCCCCCCTCCTGCTCCTCCACTCCTTGCTGTGGTAAAAGAGGGTGCCTAACACGTTCGTCGTCGCCTAGGGCACCACCTGCGTCTGCCATGCTGCTATTGCCTGTGTGTGGGCTCGCACGCGCGGGTGGCGCATCTGCTGTCTCGTCGTCGGCGTCTCCATCTGCCCCGCTCCATGGAATGCACTGCGCACAGAAAAAGACGACGCACGCAGCGCGAACGCACGCATGCAAGCACGCACGCACGCACGTGCAAGATTAAGTTTACGATAGGACGCCAGAGAGGGATAGAGGGCGGGCAGGTGGGAGCACCTGATGGAGCAGAGTGCGGAGCTTGATGCTTTTCAGGACGATGAGCTCCGGTCGCAGCACCTGGTGGAGGGTTCGAGGGAAACGGGGCTCTAAGCTTCGATAACACGGCATGCCACATTCCATACGACATGGCCAAGGTGTACTGAATTTCAGAGTTACCTTTTGGTACTTGTCCATGCAGTCACACACGGTGCCAATGTCACGTGAGCCATTAATGTCGATGAAGACTTTATTGAACTGCCGCCCTATCTTGCTCTGCAGCCGCAGCACCGCGGCCATGTCGAAGGCATCCATCACCTGCTCACACACTCACGTGAGTTTCAGCGCGCACCAGGTGGCTGGAGCGCCGCGCGCATACAGCATCCGTTCGGGTCCGACCTCGAACTCCACTTTGCCCGGCACGCGGAAGCGCTTGTTTGCAATGGCAATCTCCGCCGCGGTCTGGTCGATTCCTACCACATATCCGCAGTGCCGACCTGCGGGCGCCGCCTCCGTCAGCAGGCGCAGGAGCCGTGCGCGGCACTCGCCAGGCCTCGCGCATCGCCCACTCTTTTCCACACCGATGATCGACGTCGTCGTCCCGCCGCAGCAGCCCACTTCCAGGACGCAGTCGCCCGCCGCCACGTGCCGCTCGGCCGCCTTGCGGTACTCCACCACGTTCCACGTCACGATCGTGGTTGACAGCCCCCGCCCTAGCCGGGCCTCGAGCGCCGGCAGGCTCGTTCGGCCCATGGCCCCCCACCCTGGCACAACTCCTACGGTTAGTTCGTGCTCGATATCTAGACGATCGGGACGGAGTGGGCGGCAGGGAGCGCGGCTTTCGCCGCTCAGCGGCCGGCAGCGCGCCTTGGAGGGCCCTCGGCCTCGTGCAGGTGCCGCGCGGCATGACCTGCACCTTTCCCCGTGTCGCATGCATCATGTGCTCACCACACACACGCACACACGCACACACATACACACGATCCACGGTGACGCGCTATATACTGCTCCTGCCCCATGTGTGCGCAACTGTCAATGCGACCGGTTGTTCAGGTCGTAGATGAGCGGCGCAGGCACAGGCATGGCCGCC
>Ga0315899_10007792_pt1 | contig 11516 bp, 12 predicted proteins | sample LakEriMetagenome_2_FD_203518 | JGI IMG/M metagenome (GOLD analysis project Ga0315899, IMG submission 203518) | Freshwater fungal communities from buoy surface, Lake Erie, Ohio, United States - Buoy 4 MA112 | ecosystem: Environmental > Aquatic > Freshwater > Lake | place: USA: Lake Erie, Ohio... | reverse complement strand
AAAAATATTATTTTTTAGGAGGCAGTGCAAGTTGGGCGAATATTAGAGGAGTACTTACTAATAATATTTCTGATTTAAAGATATTTGAACAAGGTAGCTATCAGTCTAGTGAGATAGATGTTTGGGGAATTAGCGATAAGAATTTATTCTTAGAGGCAAATAAAACATTAAGCAAAAATACAAAGCCATTTTTTGCCATTATTCAAACAGCCGATAACCACCGCCCTTATACCATTCCTGCTGAAGATTTAAAAGTTTTTGTTAAAAAAACAGTACCGAAAGACTCTTTACTAAAATTTGGCTTTGAAAACAATGAAGAGTACAATGCTTTTAGATATACCGACTTCTGCATTGAGCAATATATAGAAGCCGCTAAGAAAGAAAAATATTTTAATGAAACCTTATTTGTATTTATTGGCGACCATGGTATTAAAGGAGATGCAGGAACAATGTTACCAAAATCTTTTACGGAACAAGGTTTAACCAATATGCATGTTCCCTTATTGTTTTATGCACCCTCCATTTTACAGCCTAAGGAATATTCAATACCCGTATCTCAGTTAGATGTTTTGCCAAGTATAGCATCTCTTTGTAATATTCCTTATACCAATACCACCATGGGTAAAAATGTTTTTATTACAGTTCAACAAAAAGATAACGCTATATTTTTATACGACGATTTTAATCAACAAATTGGAGTATTAAATAATGAATACTATTATGGATATCAGCTTAAAAACCCTTCTAAGCCCATATTTGAGAGTGCCTTAAATAATGAAGTAGTTAAAAATGATAGTGCTCAAAAACAAATGGATATTTTAACAAAGACTCTATATGAAACAGCTAAATACATGTTAAAAAATAATCAAAAACTAAATATTAAAAAGTAGTTATAATTAATATTTGAAAATACGGGATCTCCTTTCTAGCACTAAATTTATGATTCGTTTTCCGGGGCTTCCTTTTTCTCCACTCTTTTGGTGCCTGCATATAATTCATATTCTAGTAATCTGCAATCTATAGTGGCATTATAAAATTCAATTCGTCTGCTCGGTTTTAATCTTACCTTTTTAGCCAGTTCTAAATTACCTGTAAATATATAACCGGTATATCCCTTACAACTATTCTTTAAAAAGTCCCCCATTCTTGCATAAGTGGCTTCTAACTCTAACTCCTCTCCTAATCTTTCTCCATATTCTGGATTAAACATAACGACTGCGCCTTCTGTATTAGAAGGAACAATCGTCTGCTCAAAATCGCAGTCTTGAAAATAAATTAAATGATCTACGCCTGCCATAGTAGCATTGGTCTTTGCCGTTTCAGTAGCGCGCTTACTTATATCAGAGGCTATAATTTGTAGCCCGGGTATTTTAATAATTTGTTCTTTCAATTTAGCATTTTCTACTTCATACATTTCTTTTTTATAACCTAGAATATGCATAAAGGCATACTGTGTTCTTAGTAAACCTGGGACACGATTAGTGGCAATCAGAGCTGCTTCAATCGCTAAAGTACCTGAACCACACATTGGATTGACAAAGGCTCCTTTTTTATCCCATTTGGTAGAAAGTATAGTGGCCGCTGCTAAGGCTTCTAACATAGGAGCCGTACCTGGTAATTTTCTATAACCATGTTTGGCTAAAGTTTCACCAGAAGTATCTAAGAAAACTTCCGCTTCATCATTTTTCCAAAATAAATACACTACAGCCCCTGCTAAATCGGAACCAGTGGATGGACGTTGTTGAGTAACTTCACGCATTCTATCAACAATGGCATCTTTCACTCTTAAATTAGCAAATAAATTCGTTGATATAGTCGGATGAAATACATTACTAGTTACTGAAAAATAACCTTTTGGATCAATTACTTTTTCCCAAGCTATGCTTACTAAATTAGTATAAAGCTCGTTGGGGTCATTGCAAATAAATGACTTTAAAGAATACATTACCTGACTGGCGCATCTTAAATTTAAATTCAACTTAATACAATCCTGAACGGTACCCGTTAATTCCACACCTGTTTGAAAAACTCTATCGGGCGTAAAACCTAAGGATAACACTTCTTTACTCAAAGCGGGTGCTAACCATTTATGACAGGTAATGATAATTTTATTGGGAGTAGTAAATACTTGCATAAGTGCAAAGTTACTTATTAAAATCCATTGCCATTTGATTAATGGATTCATCAGTTAAATCGCCCCCGATGACTAATTTATGTTTAAAAACAATATTTTGTCCTGGTTGTAATACTAATTTAACGGGAGCAGCATTTTTATCAAAATTTCGACCCCCTAAATTATTCATGGCAAACAAACCATAACCTCTTGCATGAGACCAGGCCGGATAATTAGTATTCTTTGAGTGATCTAATAGTGCAATTGTAATTACTTCATTTTCTTTAGTAGCTCTTAAAGCTACCCAATGGGAGCGTTTTCCCCAAACTGCTGCTCCCTTTGCGCCTTCTGCATTTCTATACACTCCATTAACTCCTTCATTATTGAGTACAGGTACTTTTGTTTCTATTCCTTTGGCATCTAGAAATGTTTCAGCTACTGTGGAAGGTTCTTCAAAGGCTCTATCCACGCGAAGTCCAATTAAGCCTTCTTTATTTTCTGTAAATCTGGCTTCTTGTTTTGCAGTAAGCTTGGTTTCGCGTATAATAGTTCTTAAATTATCTTTACCGAAAAAAGTAAAAGTGGTCAATTCGGAAAGTAAAATCGCATCATTTACATCCACCCAATGAGCACTAACCACCAAGGTTGCATTTTTAGAATTAATTGATTCAATCTTATTCAATCTAATCGAACCGTATTTAGGTTTATCCGCAGTTTTAATGGCATAGGAGTTATTCCAAAAATCTAAACCATTGACATCTCCAAAATTAAACCAAAGGCCTACATGATGGGGGTGATCCGTTCTTTCAAAAGGACGAGGGTCTAATGGATACCCTCTAGTGATGAATTTACCTTGCGCATTAACAATTGGATACAAGCTTTGCTTTTCCATATTGCTTGGATAAATAAATGCTGTAAAAAATTTACCCCCTATATACACTTCCACTTTTTTTTCTTTATCAAGTCGTTTAAAAGATACCTTTTGACTATAAGAAAATTGTGACCAAGTTAATAATAAAATTAGGAGGGTAGTTTTTATAAGGTGCATTAGAGGCTATTTAGATTTTAAATATACCAAATATTAAAAAAAAATCCTTCTCAAATGATCGAGAAGGATTTTCTTTGTGGGGGCACACGGGTTCGAACCGCGGACCCTCTGCTTGTAAGGCAGATGCTCTAAACCAACTGAGCTATGCCCCCTTTTGAGGAGTGCAAAAATAAGGGGCAAATAGGAATTTCCCAAAAAAAAGGTGATTTAATTTAATTGTACAGCAGGAAGCCTAGTAGATTGACTATCATATACAAATAGCTCCACTATTTCGTAGTTCCAGTACTTACTTAATGGCGATTTATCCAAGATATCTTTGACTTCTTTTTTGTTATTCGCATTAATGGTAATCCATGAATTTTGAACTTCCATACTCACTGCATAAGTATCAATGATACCCTTATTCAATAAATAATTGATATAAGTGCGATGAGGAGGTACTAGAGACATAAAGTCCCCATCCATTTCAAAAGATATAATAGCTTGGTATTTTTTCATGCATTGAATAAACTTATACTAAGGTACATTAAGTATTGAAAACTAAAAATCATTTTTAGGGAATACTATAATATCCAATTCTGCCCCCTGACCCTGCTAAAAACGCTGCTTTTGTATTCGGTTGTTTACGAACTACATGGAAGCTTTCAGTTGATATTAAATCCCAGCTTTGCCCTTTATTTATTGAAATATCCACTCCAGAAGTTCCGCAACTAACTAAGATATTATTTGAAATAAATTCAACACCCGATCTATATCCATTGGGGTGACCAATAGTTTTATCAATGACCCATCTTGATTTTCTTTTTGATTGCCATTTTTGATCTCTATTCAGTTCTACCATTAATTTTAAACCCACCGCATTATCTATTCTACTTGTATCTTTCATAAAATCTCCCCCTACTATTATAATTCTATTTTCATTAGGCGAGATGGCCATACTATTTGCACCCGTTGAATTTCCACCTTGAATAATGGGAATATCCATGGCTGAACCATTTATCCATAGTCTACTTCTCCTACCTCCTGAAACTAAAAAATCTTCATTATTAAGTTGTGCAATATTAGAACCACTAGAAGCAAAAAAAGCTTCCCCTTTTTCTAAAGGTGTTGTAAAATAACCAGCAGGAACTTCCTTCCAATGTTCTCCTTTATCATTAGTGTTTAATAAAAAAATAGTATTACCAATGGGGTCTCCTACTACTAATCCATTGGAAGCATCTTTAAAATGAATGGCATCTAAAAACATAAGGGTATCGGCATTCTCATATACTTTATACCAAGACTTCCCACCATCTTTTGTTTTTAAAACAACAGCAGGTGCAGCCACAGCCACTATGATAGCTTCTTTATCATTCCATGCATGAATAGATCTAAAATCTCTAGCTTCATAACCAGGCACTTGCATCCATTCAAAATCGGTTCCACCATTTACCGATAATGCAATACTTCCTTTAGAACCACTAGCCCAAATGGTATTAGTATTAGGCACAGCCATTCCTCTAATACTCACTCCTTTTTTCTGAGTAAGTATTTTTATGGAATTATTACCCGAATTTTGCGCAATGCTATTTTGACCTAAAATCAAAATTGCAAATAAAGTAATAAAGCCTTTTTTCATACAAGTGCTATTTAATGACTTAAAGATACGATATGATACCTTATTGGATGAGTAGAACTCAATTAATGTTAGGAAACGAACCAGTAGAGAAATTAATGAGAAAAAATGTATTAGTGATAGGACTGGGTGGCGTGGGAGGCATTTGTGCAGAAATGATTGTAAGAGCAGGCATAGGAAAAATGACTATAGTGGACAATGACACTATTGATGCTAGTAATATTAATAGACAAATACCCGCCTTGCATTCAACCACCAATATGTCAAAAGCAAAAGTATTGGCTGCTCGTTTATTGGACATTAATCCCTTACTTGATTTAACGGTCTTGGAAGAATTTATGGAAGAGGATAAAACCATTCAATTAATTGAAAAAGAAAAATGGGATTATATAGTTGACTGTATCGATACCTTATCTGCCAAGGTTGATTTAATTAAAGGATGCATGGATAGAAAATTACCCATTGTAAGTTCAATGGGGGCAGGTGGAAAATTAGATCCTTCACAAATTAAAGTCACCGATTTATCGAAAACCCATGAATGTAATTTAGCTAGATATGTAAGAAAGCGTTTGCAAGCCTTGGGTATTAAAAAAGGGTTGAAAGTAGTGTTTAGCCCAGAGAAACCAGATCAGTCTCGTATTATAGAAACGGAGAAAGCCTACCCAAAGAAGTCCATAATTGGTACATTAAGCTATATGCCTGCTATTTTTGGCTGTACAGTGGCTAGTGTGGTAATCAGAGACTTATTGGCAATTGATTGATTTATAGACTTGTTTTCTTTGAAATCAGGCTTATTTTTCATTAAATTTGCAGCCTAAGAAATAAAGAGGTTCGGTAGCTCAGCTGGATAGAGCGTCATCCTTCTAAGATGAGGGCCATTGGTTCGAATCCAATCCGAATCACAGTTTTTACATGAAAAACACATAAATGTTTCTAAACCAATGCGTTTAGGAACATTTTTGTTTTTGGGCTACTCCGAAATACTATTTAAAGTCTGTTTATTTTTAGCAACTAATTCAGCAGGTCTATTTTCTAAGTGTTATTCATTATTTCTATTCCAGACTCCCTCCTATTTATTTTTTATTAAAACAGCTAAAAACATCACTTTTCAGCTAAAAGCAAATATTTATTATAAAATATAAGTTATGATCAGATTAAATTATTACCAACTATTATCAAAAGGCAACAAAAAAGATAGAGGCCCAATATATCTTAAAGTAAAAGGCTTAGATAAAAGACTAAATCTATCAGTTGGAATAGTAATCAATAGTAAAGATTGGGACAAAAAGAAAGAAAGAGTAAAACCTCAGCATCCTCAGGCTTATTTCTATAATACTAAAATTGAGTCATTAGAAAAACAAATATGGAGTTATTTAGAAAAGCATACTAAAGATGGAAATGAAATTAATACTACACTTCTTAAAGATTATTTAAATGGTAAAGAAACTCCAAAGGATTCAATCTTAAGCACCTTTGATCAATTTATAGCTCAGCATAATCAAAGCTTAGCTAATGGAACTATTAAGCATTATAAATCAGTTAAAAATAAACTATCAAAGTTTATGATATCACAATTAGGCATTAAGGATACTACGTTAGATCAATTAACTTTTAATTACATCTCTAAATTTAAAATATACATTGAGGATGAATTTAAAAATCATACAAATACTTCAAATAGAGAAATAATCAGAATTAAGACAGTAATTAATTGGGCTATCAAAATGGATTGGATTAAGGATAACCCATTCAAAAACTATAAAGGCAAAACAGTACCAACAGTTAAAAGCATTTTAAATTTTGAAGACATAAGGCTTATAGAAGAATATGAATCGAAAAGTGAACCAAAGAATGTAGTTAAAGATTTGTTTCTATTTATGTCATATACAGGACTATCCTATGGCGATTTAAATGCTTTAACTAAAAATGATATACAATTATCAATAAATGGCAATAAGATTATTAAAATAAGCAGAAAGAAGACCAGAGAGTATTGTATGATCCCATTGATCTCTAAAGCCGAAGCAATAATTGACAAATACAACAATCATCCCAAAGTTTTAAACTCAGTATTGGCATTACCAGTTATCTCTAATCAAAAGATCAATCAATACTTATTAGAAATACAGAAAGAACTTAAAATAACTAAAAAGATGACCTGTCACGTTGCCAGACATAGTTTTGCTACAAATGCACTCGAAATGGGTGTTCCAATAGAAACTGTATCTAAGGCTTTAGGCCATTCTTCAATCAAAACCACTCAGATATACGCCAAAGTCACAGAAACTAAACTAAATCAGGACTTTAAGCTATTTGAGAATGGTATTAATAATAACAACCAAACCCTAACCAAAGCAATCTAAATCACAATGGAGATCGTAACTAAAGAAATGTTCGAAGATTTTAAAAACGAACTAAATGGACAATTAATTGAACTTAAAAATGAAGTTAAAAACAAACAAACTAAAAAAATTATGAAGAATAAAGAACTTAAAGAGTATTTAGGTGTCTCCTATTCAACATTAGACAAAATGAGATCTAATAATGTTATACCATATAAAAAAATTATGGGTAATTATTATTATAGTATAGAAGAAATTAATAAATCATTTAATCATACTAATTAATAAAAAGTTTTAATTGGGCAGAATCTTATTAAACCTGCTTCATTACCTGAGCTGTATACACCAGTAGGATTATTTATTCTTCTTCCATACGTTTCTAATTCATTAATATTATTATAATTTCTAAAATTCGAATTAAAGTTATAGCTATAATAATTTGAAAATTCAAAAATCCCAAACCCACCATATGGAATTAATTTTTTAATTTTTTTATTTGATTTTACTATGTTATCAATAAATAAAGCTTCATAATAATTTGGAATTCTCCATTCATCACCGAGTTCTTTTAACTTTTCTTCAATTTTATCAGTAGAAATAACCGGGCAATTTGTTAACATAACTAAAGCATTTTTTATGCTGGAATTTTCTATTACAAAATAATTATCTTTTACTTCACCTACCGATAAATTAGATATAATATTAAATTCATCAATAATATTTTGTCTACTTTTTTTTAATTGAGAGGTATCTCCATAATATTTTAAAAAAAGATAATCATAGTTAATATCATTATTTATATCAATTTGATATATTTGATTTTTGCTATCTAATGTAAAAAAAGAGTCTTTATCAATTATCAATAAATTTTTAAAACTGTATCTAAAATTAAATTTTTCATTGTTTTTCTGTAAAATTTTTGCTTCTCTCAAATTTGGCAACTTCCATTCTTTTCCGATGGCACTTAAATTATATAAAATAGTTTTATAGGGTGCGCTTTGCAACTCCCAATTATTGGATACTATACTATATTTTTTATCTTCAGATCTAAAAATACATGTAGTACGCCAATGAGATTCTCCAACATTTAAATTTGATATTATACCTTCTTTTGCATTATATTCTTTTAATTTTTGAGCATTTGCAATTAATTCTTTTTCTTTTTTTTCATTTTCAAAATCTCTTTCAATTTTTAATTCTTTTTCTGCTTTTAATATTTCGTATGATTTATTAGCATTTGCAACATCTATAGGTTTGCCTGATATTGTTAAAATATTCACTAATTCCTGAAATTTATCAGATTCTTCAACTTCAATTTTAATAAAATATATAAATCCATTCCCACTAATATTAATTTCTATAATATTAGGATTCTGTTCACCATCAATTGACAAATTAAACTTACCAGATCCATATCCCTTATCAAAATTTACCCAATCGCCTATTATTGATTTAGTTTTATATCCACCCCCTTCCGTATTTGAAAACTTTAAATTGTCTAATCTTCCTCCCTCTCTTTCTTTTAATACTTTACCCGGCAAAAAAACAGTATATGTAACTATTACATTTGGAAAGCTTTTTTTACTATTTGAAAAATCAAAAAATGATTCACCGCGCGCTAATCCAACTCTGGAACCTCCACTAAAAATTAAATTTTTTGAAGTCCCCCATTTATCATAATTCAAAACTTTTAATAAAATATCATAAGGATCTAAGTTTTTATTATTTTGTGTAAAAGCAGAAAAGCTTATTAAAATAAATAAAAAAGGTAGAATTATTTTTTTCATATTTTATATTATTTAATTATCCTAACTGCACGAACTCTATTGTATCTTATTTTGTATTGAAAACCATTTTTTTCCATACCAGAGGAATAACCAAAATTTTGAAACCACGCACTACGATCTAATGTATAAGAGCTCCAATAGTTAATTTGCATACAATCAATTTTTTCCATATTATTATATAAAACTTCTATTTCATTTCTGTTAGGCAATCTCCAGCCATTACCTAAATTAGAACACGCTTTATACGCATCATCCCAATTCATCAAATCTGCAAAATCAAATTGTGCTATTTCCAAATTACCAATTCTATATGGCCTGCCAATTATACTATTGGTAATCAAATTTTTTGAAGCAATCCCTTTTACAGCTCTAACATTTGCAAAATCACTTTTACTATCACTTCCTCCCTGATACCCATTAGCAAAAACTATTACATAGGCTAATGAACTTAAATCTTTATTTGTTTCTGATGTCCAATAATCAGTACCTGGGAAAGGTCCTGTAGTTTTAAAGCCCCCAATTTTACTTCTATTTACATATAAAATATTCAATTCACTTCTATTTGGCAATCTCCATCCCTCCCCTAATTTATTACATTCATACTTCGCAGACTCCCAATCCATTCTACCCAAATCCTTTAAAGCAACCTCTAAACTTCCAATTTTTATTGAAGGTTGAGAATATGTAGTTATGTTTATTAATAAAGCTAAAAATACAATTATTAATTTTATCTTATTTTTTTTCATTTTTATTACTTTAATCCATTACCAATTAAATAGCCAAAGAAAGATGTTACACAAATTGTAATTAACCATAATCCACTCGGAAAGTGCCATGAAGAATCACTAAGTGACATTATGAAACTAATAACCAATCCTATAAATGCACCAATTAATAAACCAATTAAACTTTTTTTCATATAAATTATTTTATTGTTTTAACTGCTCTAACATATAATTTGACATCTTTTTTATATTCTTCCATTTTCCCATCCCCAAAATACCATCCCCAGGCATACTCATCATCATTTTGTACTGAACTCCAATAACTACTACTTATAAATCCCCCAATATTATCTTTATTTTGAAATAATATTTTTAGTTCATCATAATTAGGCAATCGCCAACCTTTTCCTAAATTAGAACAGGCATTTTTTGCACTTTGCCAATCCATTTCATTTGGAAAATCACTTTGTGCAATTTCTAAACTTCCAATTTCTTTGGTTTGACTAATAACACTTTCGCTTTTAACTGATTCCGATTTTAATGAATTTCTGACAGCACGCACTTTTATTATACTAACTTTATTTCGACTACTTTGAGCTCCATCATTCATAGCTGTATACCACGCATCATTCATCCCATCCTGAAATGAACTCCAATACAATTCATCAGATGAAATACCAATTTTACTTTTATTACGATACAATACAATTAATTCATCATTAGATGGAAGTCTCCAGCCATCACCTAAATTAGAACAGGCGTTTTTTGCACTTTGCCAATTCATTTCATTTGGAAAATCACTTTGTGCAATTTCTAAACTTCCAATTTTTATTGGAATTCCAATTATTTTATTATTTGGTGAAACTTCATTTACCATTACTGCAGCAGAATCTGTTATAGCTTCAGTATCAGGACCTTTACAACTATAAAGTGAAAGAAGTAAAATTAATGTGATAATATTTCTCATAAATCATTTTTTAATTTCTGTAATACAGGATCAACATAGGTCTCAAATGCATTTTCTTCATCAATATCCACATCATCTATTGAAGTTGAAACAAATCTAAATCCATCTTCATCTATTACAAATACTCCAACTTCTATATAATTTTGTTCCCAATACTCACCATCTATAATCTCCACATTAGGATCAAATTCACATAAAATCCTATGTAAATTCTTAATTGCAATATCTGGTAAATGATTGCCAGACTCTAAAGAAACTGTATCGTTATCAACATCTACAAAATTGGCCCATTTTGCACCAGTATCCATTTCTTCACCTAATACTTCTGCGAAAGATTCAGCATCAATAATACTTTTATAAATTGAATTTAGCATATTGATAGCCTTTTTATTAGCTTTTACCCTAAAAACAGTAGTAACTATATTTGACATATAACTATTGGATTTGAATTTAAAAACTAATTATAAATGTAATATAATACTTTATTTAAATATAAAATGAATACATTTTGCTTCTGGCACCCTATAATTAACTATAGAATGCCAGAAAAAGCAATAATGTATTATAAAGATTTAAGCTTCAGTCTCTTCTATATTAAGAAGATCTAATAAACTCTCTTTAAAGTAACAAAGATTTAATGCTTTATCATTCTCAGCAATATAATTATATACAATCTCGTAAGGATTAATATAAATAGAATTGTTAAAATTAACTAAAGTCTTAGTAATATCTTCGTTAATTACCCATTCAGCGTTTAGCTCTTCAACTAAGCACTGACCAATAAATAATGAGTAATATTTAGCAGATATTTTAGCGCTTACATCATTATCAATAAAATTAGCTATGTTTTCTATCTCATTGCCAACAATAGCGATAGAATCTAATGTAAAGTCTAATTTGATTTGATTTTTTGTTTCTT
>Ga0315899_10007791_pt1 | contig 11517 bp, 16 predicted proteins | sample LakEriMetagenome_2_FD_203518 | JGI IMG/M metagenome (GOLD analysis project Ga0315899, IMG submission 203518) | Freshwater fungal communities from buoy surface, Lake Erie, Ohio, United States - Buoy 4 MA112 | ecosystem: Environmental > Aquatic > Freshwater > Lake | place: USA: Lake Erie, Ohio... | reverse complement strand
AGAGAGGCTCGGTGACCTTAAAAATAAACAACCAACAGAGAGAGGCCCTTTTGGCGCACGCGGAATGAGTTCTGTACGGTACGGAACTCGGCTCGGTGACCTTAAAAATAAACAACCAACAGAGAGAGGCCCGGGAGGAGGAGGAGGATTTATTCGTATTCAATGATACTGTAGAGGGGCCCAGGGCGCCTGCGGTTAAGGCAGGGCTCATCACTCAAGCCTCACAAGTGAGGGCTCCCCTGTCTCCGGTGGTAGGACAATCCGACTGTGCTCGTTGTGGCCGTCTGACGATCTTCCTACCCCGCTTCGGCCTCCGGCACCGGAGGTAGACACTGGTGCCGGGGATCGAGGCGGAGCTCCGCCAAGTTTGCAGTGGTGGCGGAGACTGTCGGCTGTCGAGAGGGTGTTGACCATCAGGAAAAAACATGTGAAGTGATCACACCATAAGGTGTGATCACACAATTTCCAAAAAATGGACGTTTGTTCACACGAAAATGTGGTCTTGATGACACCTGGAGGACCATGACTACCCGGTAGTCCCTCCTTACTCGTCTTTCTTTTGCCTCTTCTTAGCAGGCTTTTCGTCCTCCGAGGACGAGGAAGAGGAGGAAGAGGACGACGAAGAGGAGGAAGAGGAGGAAGAGCCTGAGGAGGACGACGACGAGGAGGAAGAAGAATCGCTCTCGGAGCCCGAGTCAGAGTCAGACGAGGACGACGAGGACGACGAGGACGACGAGGACGACGAGGACGACGAGGATGACGGCGATGCGCGCCTATGGGACACACGGAGGAGAGCGGCACGCGGCAGGCAAACGGGGGGCGTGCATCAGATCCGCACACCGTCTTGCCGCAAGTGCATTCGCGCGGGCACGATTAGAGTGTGCGCGGCGGGCAGACCTCTTCTTTTTCTTCTTCTTGTCGGACAGGCTGGCGCGCTTGACGGGCTCGCGACTTAGCCTGCACAGCGAGTCCACCCATCAGCTCACCCGCCGAGCAGCCTCGCCTCCACCTCAGCCACTTAGCCTCTCCTGCTACCCCCTGCCTTCTTGCCTTCTGCGAACCTCGTCCCAGGCGACTCTCAACGGAGCTCGCGTGCGGAACACTTGCCTCTACTGTACAGGAGAGCCGGGCACTCGCGGCATCGAGAGCGTGGCGGGAGTGCGCGAGGGGCTGGGTATTTAGGGCTCACCAGTTGTGGCTCGGTTCATCGGGTGGCAGGCATGGCACCGGCACTCGACGTTGCAGCAGATCTTTGCTCCTCTGTTTTGGCGTGTTTCGTGATAGTGTGAACGTGTCAGGAGCCCGCGCGCGGCTGTAGGCTTTTTCGCCCTCATCTCCAGCACTCACCAGTTGCGCTCCCCTCGAAGCGTTCGTGCACACACCACCCGAAGGACGATATGATATGATGAGGCGGGAATGCAAGGCGGAGCAAGGGGAGCAGAGGGAGGAGACCTTTGGGAGGGGGTTCACTTTCTTGGGCACCGAGGTGGAGAGCCCCCAACATTTGCCCATTTGGTACTTGCCCTCAGAAAAAGATCGCGGAACGTAGGCCTTGTTGCTTTCCTCCTTCTTGACCCTCTTCTGCGCCACCACGATCTGTGCACCGCGCCCGCGTCACGCTCCTGCCGCCGACACAGTCGAGTTGCATGCCACACGCCGCGAGCGCCCAGGCATGCGGCGAGGCAGCGAACCTTTTCCGTGCTCTGAGAGTACATGCTCCGGAGCTGGCCCTGGCGCGCCTCGCGTCTGCTAATGCCGACCTCCTCCTGCCCGTAGGCATTGATGATTTTCCCGCCTTTTTGGGGTGCTTTCGCCGCGGCTTGCAGCAGCTTCTGCGTGATTTCCGCGGCCTCGGTGCGCTCCGCGAGTTTTTCGGCCCTGCGCAGATGAGGGGCGCGGGCGCAGTGTAGCGCGGGGGGGTTATTGCGATTGTCCGTCAGCTGCAGGGCGGGCTGCTCGCGGAGCTCGGAGCCGAAGGACGAGCGACAGGACGAGCGACAGAGTCCCGTCCGCCTTGCGTCTGCTTCAGCGCCCGCGGGTGCTGAAGCAGTGCGCGGGTGCTGAAGCAGTGGTACACGCAAAGCCGCCTCGTCGCGGTCCCCCGACACAAAAAACAATCTCCAGCGGGGAGAGGCCATGCAAACAGGCGGGTCGCGGGCGATGGCAGTGTCGGCTTGAGGTCAGCGCCGCTCGGCTTATGTGTGCTCACCGCTTGTTGCTGACCTCAAACCCATCGCCCACACCGCGGTCCCCCATGGTTTGATTTCAGATTGACAGAAATTTGTACCATCTAAAATGGTGGTTTTTGATAGGAACGCCCCGTGCACGGCACGTGCGGGAGCTTGAGGAAGACAGGAAACGGAGAAGCTCTCTCCTTCCAGCCGCCCCCAGGTCACTTCCGAGGCACAACCCGTGCCGGTGAAGTTGTGGCCTATCCCCCCCGTTGAACGATCTGCATTCCCCCGCCGCCGTGCACACGCACCGTCGCTACTAAATCATGGTGAGGCACCCCAAGGACCCCGCGCGCCAGATGCGGAAAAGTAAACAGTCAAGGACCGCGCAGCCCCGCTCGCGACGCCGGGGGCTGTGCCGGGATGTGCGCTTGGCTCGCGGCGCCGGGGGCTGTGCCGCCTGCCCGGCGCGGCGTGTGCGCTGGGCCGGGGCAGCCTCGGGGTTGGGCACGCGCCGCGCCGGGGCAGCCTCGGGGTTGGGCATGCGACGGAAGAGGCGTCTGCGGAGGCGTCTGCGGTGGGTCTGACGCTTCCGGAACATGTGCAGGCCGAAGTCAACCCCAAGGCGTTCCCGCTAGCCCCCGCCGACCTGTCGGTCACCATCCTCGAGCTGGTGCAGCAGGCGAGCAACTACAAGCAGCTCAAGAAGGGTGCCAACGAGGCGACGAAGACGCTCAATCGCGGCATCTCTGAGTTCATCGTTATGGCCGCCGACACAGAGCCCCTGGAAATCCTTCTCCACCTCCCTCTTCTCTGCGAGGACAAGAACGTGCCCTACGTGTTTGTGCCGTCGAAGCAGGCTCTGGGCCGCGCGTGCGGAGTCTCGCGCCCCGTGATTGCATGCTCGGTGACGACGAACGAGGGCTCGCAGCTCAAAGGCCAGATCCAGAGCCTCAAGGACCAGATTGAGAAGCTGCTCATCTAAGGGATGGGATTTCGTCATCAAGGAGCGGGGTGGGCGGGCGTTGCAGCGGGATGGAGGGATGGCCTGCATATTCCCACGCCCTTCACACCGTGGGTTGTTTTAATCGATTTCACTTCTCAGTTACATTTCTTTCTCGATTCTTAAATAAAGCTTTATAAGTTGATTGAGAGTGCAGACCTTTAAAGCAGCTTTGTAAATTGATTCAGCACTCAGGAGCTCACACTGCCTCAGGTCAGCTCCGTGCTGGAGCGTGGCTGCTGATCGGCAGAGTGCGGCGGCGGTGGCGCTTCTCGGCCAAAGCGGCTATGCATGATGACCCAGCTTTTGGGGTTCGCAAGCACTCTAGCCGCCTCTGCCTCCCCCGCGATGGGCTGAATGACAACGTTCCTGATGTTGAGCTCTACCCAGGTTGGCGCCCGGTGCGTCGTCGAGTACCCGTACCTGCCACTCACACACGTTAGCACGCTCTCCTTCTCCCTGGTGCACCGGGGAGCGAGAGAGAGGGCTGACGATGGATAGAGTGATAGAGGTGCCGTCACAGTAAGAGGTGCCGTCAGAGTGAGTCCACGAGGTGCCGTCACAGTAAGTCAACGAGGCCAGAAGAGAGAGCGCGGAGGCAGAAGGGAAGAGAGGGCTCACGATGCATAGAGGCTCCGAATGTGCTGGCGTTCGACATGGAGGAAGAGCTCTTGATACCCGAGGTGTTTGCTTGTGCATTCACACCACCGCTGTGTGACAAGTGGAGCAAGAAGACTGGTGAGCGCCAAGAAAGAAGAGGGGCGGGAGACAAAGAACACCAACGCGAGACAAAGACCACCAACCACGAGCGACCGTCCGATGCCTCGTCGCCGGTAAGCGGGGTCGACACACAGGTTGAAGAGGTACGGTTTCAGTGGCGCGGGCCGGGCGGGATAAGGCAACAAGATTAGCTCGACCGCGCCCACGATCTTGCCCGTTGCTCTGTCTACCGCCTGCACCCCAGTGTCACGTTAATCAAGCTCCTTGCTGTGTGTGCGTATGGCTGTCATAATATCTCTCTCTCTGTGTAATGTGTGATAATATACAGCTAATACATCTGTGTGTGTGTATATGTGTGATAATGGGTGCGTGTACATGTGTGAAAGCAGCCCAAGGCATGCCGTCTCAGACGCGCCGTCACATGATGCCATCATGCCTCAGACCCACCATCTGTGCCACGCCGCAGAGCGCCTGCAAACCTATCACATCTGTAAACCTATCACATCCGAAGACCTGTCACATGATGGTCTGAAAATCGTATAGATTTACAGACCATCATGTCATAGGTTTTTTTTTGGCGTGCACGTTGAGCTTACGTCTACAGACGTCTGTAAATCTATCACCGCTGTAAACCTATCACATCTGTAAATCTGTCACATCTGTAAACCTGTCACATGATGGTCTGTAAGTGTGTGTGTATATGTGTGATAACAGGATTTTCTAGATCCCACGATCTTGCGCGTTGCCAGACACATCTGTGCACACCCCCGATGCTAAGCTCCGAGGCAAAGCTCGCAAGAAGCCAGACCTTGCCCACCCGGCTCATCGACTCTGAAAGTGTGCCTTTTGTGGTCGCTGCCAATCGATCCTCCACCTGTCCGATTGCGAATCTTACATAAGGACAGAACAACGCTGATGTGTAATGTGCGTGCGCTTGCTCTTGCTTCCTGCTAGAGCCTCATCGCGGCTGCTCGACAACGCCTGCTGCAGTTTGTGCATGACAGGTCGGACGCAGATGGAGCCGATACCTGCTTGCGGGCCCACACATACTCGTATCCAACATACTGGTCCCCCGGCGGCGACTGGTACTGCGCGAGCAGCAGCTGGATTTTCTCGCGGACCCCATCAAGGCCGGTCTTTTCCGACGCGATCCATGGTAATGCCCTCCCCATTTTCCACGGTCGCCCATAGAATGCGTCCATCGACACCTGCGCGATGGCCGCCATGTCCTCCTCGGACGCCTCGCTGATCACAACTCCCGTAGCCTCCTCGGTCATCAATAGCGCGGGCGGAGCGCGAGGGTGGGGCGGAGGGCGCCGTGCGCGATACACGGGCCTGAGACCGCGCACGGTGTCGACACCGCGCGCGCAGTGCCGCGGCCTTCCGCCCCGAGCTTTACAGTTCGCAATGCCTGACTTGACAAAAAACGCAGCAACCGGCCCCTGCACGGATGCGCGCGTGTAAGACGGGAAGTGGACGCAGGCAGCAGGTGCAGGCGCGGGCGCACGCTGGGAGGGGGGGGGGTGCACCAGGACAATCGCCAACCAAAGCAGTGTGCGGCTCCACAGAAGTGTCGCTCCCATTGTGATCAAACTAAAAAGAAAAATGGGGGTCCGTTGTGGCGAAACCTGGATCGTTATTCCTCATGTCCAACGCGAAGGCGGCAGGGAAGACGCAGGGAAATGACGGAGACCTGGTGCCGAGGAACGAGTTCGGCGGGGTGTACGTGGATGAGGAGGAGCTGCGGGCGGCCTTTGACTTTTTCGACGTGAACAAGAAGGGCACGCTGGTGGGCGTCTACTTTTGTTCCGCCCCTGCTCTCTGCGGCGTGGCGTGCGTGTGTCCGGCTCGCACATGCAAGCGAACCTGTGCCGCGGCTCCCTCGATTCCCGCGCAGGGAATCGCCCATGCGAGCGAACCCTCGGCGCAGCTCCCTTGTTCTGCAGCATCTGACCCTCGCCTGCCCAGACACCCGCCGACTTGAAACAACGCCTGGGCGTGTTTTACAAGAACCTGCCAGCTCGCGAGTACAAGTTCCTCATCAGCGAACCCGATTTCAATTTCAATACTCTGAAAAAGCTGCTCGTCAATAACGAGCTGCGGGACTTTGATCCGGTGAAGGAGGCATTCAAGGTCATGGCAGGCCTGCGCGGGAGTGTTTTTGCACGCAGTGCGCCCGAGGCTCGTGCCTTGAGGAAGCGTGCGGTGTTGCTCCATGCGCCTGTCTGCTGCATTCATGAGTGAGCGTCACGCGCGCTCTGAAGGGTTTTGGTGTCGGTGCAAAACAGGTGTATGACCCACACGACACTGGATTTGTAGACCTAGAGGTCTTGCGCTCAATATTTTCAAACCTGGGCTTCGGCGAGGTGACCTCAGAGGATGTGAATGTGCTGATAGAGACAGCAGATGTCGACGGCGATGGAAAGATTTCCCTGTCTGACTTTCGGAAAATGGTGTCCCATACAAAGGACGCCGAGAAGGATCTTGATAATCTAACCAGCACCCTGAATGCTGTCAAAAAGAGCTGATCTTTCTGCCACCGAGTGTGCGCTCCATATGCGCCTTTTGCATGTGCGCAATGTTGCGCAAAGTGCGCAATGTTGCGTCCAATAAAAATGTGTTCGCAAAGTTGACTTAGACTTTGCGATCACTTTTTTATTGGATTAGGTCATTCTTTTTCCTGTTATCTCACTCAGTTTGTTGCCCTGTGTGCAGTCCTATTCCATGCGTCTCTCCCATACTTAACCATTCCGCTCACTCTTCCTATGCATTCCACACAAGGAGAAGCAAAGCCTGAGGCAGCCTGCGACACCTGCAAGAGAAACCACAGGGCGAGTGCCAGCCTCTGGTAGCTTCAGGCTGCCTCTGGTAGCTTCCGCTGCTTTCAGCCAGACTCTCCAGCATGCCACACCCACCTACAGAATTAATTCAATAAAGCCTTACAAAACTACAGGCGTAATGGGGCGAAGAGGGGAGAGCGGGCGGAGGTGGCGGGAGTGATAGCGCGCCAGAGGGGAGTCATAGCGCGCCAGAATGTCACGAGTCATAGCGCGCCAGAATGCGGTCAAGGAGGAGCGCTGACACCTTCCTGGTGTCGTCCAGCACTCGGCCGTTGATGAGTGTTCGCCATCGCTCGTCGCCAGGAGCATGTACATGGTGCTTGAGTGTGGGTGGCTGACGAGCAGCATCCAAGTCCTCAACAGCTGCCGCCCCCGCGTGAAGGCTCAACATCTCATGGAACCTCTTCAATTTGCCTGCACACACAACACAGCCCTTGAGCAGTTCGCGCGATGCAAGGAATGTGGACCGCCGCGGACAAAGGAGCCAGCAGGCAGGCGCACACGGGCGCATGATGGGCATCGTGATGCGCCCTTGTGCCTCCTGAGGGCCAGGCCTCTTGGGGGACAGACCTGAGCAACGGTGCTTGCCAATCGTGAGTACCTGCCGACCTCCCCCGTCACCTGCTCCCGCCGGAAGAGCACACGCCTCCGATGCCATGCTGACTGAGTCTGCGCTCACCTGTCGACCCACGTCCTCTCTCACGATTTTGACACCACACAGGCGCAGGACGCACTAGGACAACTTCCTGGCACACGCAACTAGAGGAATGAAGCTGGAATGGCAGAGGAATCAAGCTCTCAAGCATCGTCACAAAAGCAAGAAAGATCGGGGACTCCACGTGTGCATACCTAATCTATCCCTTCTACGCATATATACCTAATAATCTGGTACGCCTACTCTCCTGCGCCTGCTTCTCACGCATACAGATCTACTGGAGAGGTACCGCAACGACATTGGCACCCAGCAGCAAATGCAAGTAGGGATTGGCGTCGGCGGATGCCTGAGAATGTGTTAGCATGTGGTTAGGGTGTGATATTAGGTGGTTGGAGTGTGATAGCACGTGCTTAGAGTGTGCTAGTATGTGTTTAGAGTGTATCGTACGTGGTTAGAGTGCGATAGCGTGTCGTTAGAGTGTGTTAGTACCCGCGTTGCAGCATCTCCATCTGCACACAGTAGTGCTTGCGTGGAGGACACCCTCTATCCCCGCTTCTTTCTCTGATGAGGCGCACTTACGAGATGACAGGCACAGGCGGATGGGGAGGAGTCGACACCTTTTGCGACGTTTGCACACGAGAGACCGAGTTTAGGCAAGGCAAGTCAAGTGATCCCTGAGCCCCCCCCCAAGGAGTGTCTGCCACACCGTGCCGCGCTCCGAGGCAGTTTGGTGGAGTGTAGACCCTGGGCACCACACGCATGGTAAGTGCTGCCGTCAAGGCTCGTTTTCTCTGCCCCTCTGCTCCTCTTGCAGACGTGGAGTGTGTAGACATGGAGTCTTGACTTGACCAAGCTCTCTCGAGCCAAGCTCGAGAGCTCAGCTCTTTGACTGAGCTCTTGGACTTGGCACAAGTGTTGCACACAACTGCTTGACATGCGTGCTCCACACTTTGTTGCAAGTCACTTGCCACAGGTGTTGCATCCAAGTGCTTGACACGGGCGCGTCACCAAGTTGCTTGCAGAGCACAGCCTGCAAAAGTTCCGCGCGCGTCCGACGCGCCTGCAACCATGCCGCTGCGCCGGACAAGACTAAACCTGCACGTGCCGGGAAGGGTGCGACTTGCCCATGCGTGCACACCAGCAACGACCTCGGCACTGGATCGCCTTGACAAAGATATTGCAATCAACCTCTGCCTCTTCCCCACGCCCTGGCCGCCATCACGCGCGCCTCCGCCGGACAAGATATCCAGCCCACGCAGCAAATCATGCAGCGTCCACCTGCCACGGCGCAAGATGTGAGCCTGCGCCACTGTTCGGCCTTGCATCTACATGATCAAACACAGCCCAAGGCATTCCATCAACATGCTCAACGAATCCAATACGTGCCAGGAACGGCCGCGCGCGCTGCTCGAAACACGTGTGTGCAGCTTCTACAACGTGACTCCGTCTGCCCTTGCTGCTTGCGCGCCAGCAACAACAGCAACGCAACAGCAACGCAACAGTAACGCAACAGCAACGCACTACAAAGAGAAATCATGTCGTCAACAGCAAAGATTTCGTACGCCTCGGCACGTATACCGACATGAAGCAAGGTGCTTTAATAATACACGGCACGCGGTACCGGCAATGCCTCGTGGGTGCCCCTAGCAACACCGCCACAAGCTCCGTCTGCTGCGCGTGCTCCATCCTCTGTGTGTGATCCACGCCCTCAGATTCCCCATGCGCGCACTTTTTTGTACTTCTTGCTTGGATCCAGTGGATGAGAGCGCTTCGATGGAGCGCTGGCGTCGCAAGCCTCCATGCCCCGAGCGTGGCGTCACTCAACGGTCCTGCTTCACTGGTGCTCCACTCTTGATCCCAGGCCAATGTAGGGAGGTCATGCAGAGAGCCAACGCACGCGATCAATCGCCCGGGACGACGTCCGCCAGTGGACAGCCACTGCCATACCTCCGCCTCCCCAACACCGGGCAAGTCATGAAGCGGGGTGACAATGGCGTCGAACGCCTGCCGCCAGCCTCTTGGATCCTGCTCGAAGCTGTGTGTTGAGTGACGCGAGTTGAGGCTTGCTCATGCATGCATGCTGGCGCCAGCACACTATCCTGGAGCAATGGATGCACTGCTGGAGCTCGGTGCGTTCTAGGCGTTTGCAGCACCTGTCCGCTCTCCTCCATCACATGCCTCAGCTAACTCCAATCAACGGCAGAAAGGACAGAGAGCACACCGCACCTGTATCTGGACAGAAAAGGTGGAGGCGCCTGACGCGGCTTTCACAGCCACACTCGCCTGCAACAACCGCAAGGCAACCTGGTCAAACGCATCACGCAAGGGCACTTGCGTCCTAGAACCTATTCGCCACTGCCGCGTAACCCACAAGGCGATTAAGCACGAACCGGCGCAGTTGTGCGGCCAGAAGCTATGAGCACGTGCGGGAAAGGCGCCGCAAGCAGTTCTCTCTCCTCCCAGTCCCCTCGACGCATGGGAGCATCACGCAGCCTCGAAAAAATGTGCTCATGCCGCGCTTGGCCTCCCTCAGGTGCCATTCTGCCCACCCAACGCGACAAGGACAGCATCATCGACACCGCAGCGTCGCGGAATCCGCTCCGCAAGCAGCTGATGCACGAGAAAACGGGCGGCGAGTCATGACAAGTAACATTGATGAGAGAGAGAGATTAAGAAACCCATACCCCCCGCGTGCATTTGGGGGCGTGAATTGCAGGCGCTGCGGGATGCCGATGCCCTCCAGCCCCTGCCTCTCATATCGTTCATGTCAGAATGCACCAGGGGGCGGTGTCCAAAATACTGGCGCCCAGCCCACACGACTGCGCTTTGGCGCAGGCACGCTCGTCGGAGCAAGTGAGAGTAAGCATTCGCCCCCTCCCGCCTTGCCTTGCCCTGCCTTGATCTGCCCCATCCGAAAGTGCGGCAGGTTGCATGCCAGACGCAGAGGCGCTATGCCAGCAATCGCGCACATGCCTCCTGCAAATCCAGCTGCCACTCCATCAACAAGCGCACGTGCATTCTCCACGTTGCACACGGACGATCGAGGGATGGCCTGCACCGGCAGTGCGATCAGCGCCATGTGCACGGATGCTGGCACCGCCCGCCACCAAAAGTGCGGTATGACTCGAGCAAACACTGCGTGGGCGCACAGAGAGAGTGCGTGAGCGAGAGAGCGCGCGCGCGCAGGTTAGTTCGGGCGTGCAATCACACGATTGTGATTGCAGCATACATGGCCAAACAACCACATTCAGAGGCGAGAGGCATTCAGGGAGGAGCACACCCAACGCAAAGCGGGGAACGCACACCTGGGTGCAAGTTGCATTTGCCCCTTGCTGCATGCAGCATCTGCAAAAGTAGCCCGACGCTCTGGTTTTCTGCCCCTGCGCATCCGTTTCCAAGAACCAGCACCTGTGGGCATAGAGCACCACAATGCACCTCACACCGGGGCCGGCACAGGGCAGAGGGTGACAAAACGATGTGCGGTACGCTGGACAGCGCTGGATCCAGCGTCCATTTGCCGTCTGGCGACGCGACAGGCTCGAGAGGCATGGCACGATGCTTGGGAGTGCGACGGCGCTCGCGTACCTGCAAGTCCTTGCGTCCCGGTGCCACTCCATTTGCGGCGAGGTCCAAGCACAGCTGCCAGCTGCGCGCGGCAGAAGCACAGCGAGCACCATGTCTCAGAGCGGCACGCATGCAGTTTCTGGCACATACAGGCAGCGCTTGGCCGAACACCTGCGCGGCGGGCCCTGCGCAAGGGACGAGCAACGCAGCAGCTCATAGTGCCGGGCTGTGCGTGCAAGCCACCACACGCCCGCGCCGCACGTAGCACCCAGCCCGGCCGAGACCCATGCCCAGGGCATGTTCCTCGATGTCCGACAAAACTCTAGGTGTGCAAAGTACTGTGTTGTTCGTGGTATTGTCAACAATAACGTAACTTCAGACGGGCCAGGACTTGTACGGCGACAGGAATGTCGGGGTCCAGCGAAGAGGAGGAGGGAGGCAGGCCCGGACGCATGCCGGGGTCGCCGAAGAAGGGCTGGTCGACCAACAACGCTTTGAACGAGGACCTCAACTTGATGCGCACGTTTCAGAAGAAGGTGTCCGCCCAGGCCAGGCGCGCTGGGG
>Ga0315899_10007787_pt1 | contig 11519 bp, 10 predicted proteins | sample LakEriMetagenome_2_FD_203518 | JGI IMG/M metagenome (GOLD analysis project Ga0315899, IMG submission 203518) | Freshwater fungal communities from buoy surface, Lake Erie, Ohio, United States - Buoy 4 MA112 | ecosystem: Environmental > Aquatic > Freshwater > Lake | place: USA: Lake Erie, Ohio... | reverse complement strand
ACTAGTGAGCAAGGTCGCTTTTTTGCGCATCTCGGGCGACAGCACCATCTTGCCCATTTGTTCGAACCATTTCATCCGCGCGCCCGTGGTGATACCGTCACGGCCCTCCAGATCGAACAATAAGCGCTCGAAATTGCTCGATACCTGAATGTCCATCGATGGCGATGCCGTTGGGGTCACGCCCAGCACCGAATAGTCGCCTTTTGACAAAGCGCGGTGCAAAATATCGTTAATGTTGGTGGCCACAATCAGCCGCTCAATAGGCAGACCCATTTGCGCGGCGACATAGCCTGCAAACACATCACCAAAATTTCCGGTCGGTACCGAAAATGCGACCTTGCGTTCAGGGCCGCCAAGCCGAAGCGCGGCATAGAAATAATAGACCACTTGCGCCATCAGGCGGGCCCAATTGATCGAATTGACCGCAGAGAGGGTCAGCGGGCCATTCACATCCTTGTCGTTGAACATCCGCTTCACCATGGCTTGGGCGTCATCAAAGCTGCCGCCGATTGCGATGTTATGAACATTGGGCGCAAGGATAGTTGTCATCTGCCGCCGCTGCACATCGGACACGCGATTATGTGGATGCAGCATGAAAATTTCAATCTGCGCGCGTCCGGCAACGGCATCAATCGCGGCTGAACCCGTGTCGCCAGAGGTTGCGCCGACAATGGTCAGCTTTGTGTCGGTGCCCGACAGAAAACGTCCAAAAAACTGGCCCAGCAATTGCAGCGCCACGTCCTTGAACGCCAAGGTCGGACCATGGAACAGCTCCAGCAGCCAATGCTGGCCATCCAACTGCACCAAAGGCGTAACCGCGGTATGGGCGAAGGAACCATAAGCTGTGGCGCACAAGCTCTTCAGCTCCGCTTCGTCCAAAACGCCGACCGTAAACGGCGCCATGATACGCGCGGCGAGGTCCACATAAGACAGTCCGCGCATCGCCGCGATCTCGTCGCGCGAAAATTGCGGCCAATGGCGCGGCACATATAGCCCGCCGTCGCTGGCCAGCCCTGTTAGCGTGACGCCTGCAAAATCAAGCACGTCTGCGTGGCCGCGTGTGCTGATATATTCTGTTCCGTTTATCGCCATAGCGGCCACGCGGTTAACCGCAGCGCCGCATTTAGGCAAGATTATTGCAAATCAGCGCGGACAAATTCGGCGCATCTCTCGCCGATCATGATGCTTGGCGCATTGGTGTTACCGGAAACAAGGCGCGGCATGATACTGGCATCGGCCACATATAGCCCTTCTATGCCCCGATATTTCAGGCGCGAGTCGACAACATCATCGTCATTCGGCCCCATGCGGCAGGTGCCAACGGGGTGGTAGACGGTGTCGGCGCGGCTGCGGATCAGGTCGTCCAATGCTGCGTCGTCATTGAGATCCACCGGATGCCGGTTCTGGCCATTATATGCGGCCAGCGCAGGCGCTTCGAATATGCGGTGCATCGCGCGCACGCCGGCGCGCAGTGTGGCCATGTCGCGGTCATCGCTTAAAAAGGCCGGGTCAATGACGGGGGCGACTTTGGCGTCCGATGATGCCAAGCGCACAGTGCCGCGGCTTTCAGGGCGCAGAACACAGGCGTGGCAGCTAAAGCCATGGCCTTTCACTGAGGAACGGCCATGATCTTCCAGCATCGCAGGCACGAAATGATATTGGATGTCGGGTGCTGGCAAACTTGGGTCCGAACGCCAGAATCCACCTGCCTCGGCAAAGCAGGTGGTCATGACGCCCGTGCGTTTGCGGCGATGCTCGATGATAGCCATGACCATCTTGGCTGTGCCAGCCAGCGAATCGCCGAAGAAATCATCCTTGGATTCGGTTTTGAAGCTGGAGACATAATCAATATGGTCTTGCAGGTCGGAACCAATCGCGGCTTTGTCATGCACAACGTCGACGCCAACACTGCGCAAATGTTCGGCTGGGCCCATACCCGACATCATCAGGATTTGGGGTGAACCAAATGCGCCGGCGGATAGGATCACCGCCCCGCGCGCCTTGATTGTCCGGCGCTTACGACCCTGACGAATGACTACGCCTGTGGCGCGCCCATTTTCGACGATGATCTTTTCGGTCAGCGCGCCGGTGAGAACTTCCATACGGTCACGTGCCGGTTCGACATAAGCGCGCGCGGCGGTCCAGCGTTCACCGCCTTTTTGCGTAACCTGATACAGACCAAAGCCGTCCTGCGTCGCACCATTGAAGTCGGTATTGACCGGCAATTGCAATTCGGCAGCGGCTTCAACAAAGGCAAGGCTACCTGCTTGCGGCCAACGTTGATCGGATACCGAAAGCGGCCCGCCTGATCCGTGAAAAGCGTCTGCACCGCGTTCATTATCTTCGCAGCGTTTGAAATATGGCAACACATCCTCATAAGACCAACCATCGCAGCCCAAGGCGGCCCAATTGTCATAGTCATATTTATGGCCGCGAATGTAGACCATCGCGTTGATTGCGCTCGACCCGCCAAGGCCCTTGCCGCGCGGTTGGTAACCCGTGCGGCCATTCAGCCCCTTTTGCGGGACGGTTTCATATTTGTAATTGGACGCATTGCGGATGAACGGCATGAAGCCAGGCGTCTTGATCAGCATGTTATTGTTATTGCCGCCGGCCTCAATCAAGCAGACCTTATATTTGCCACCTTCGGACAGCCGTCCGGCGGCTGCGCTGCCTGCAGAACCACCGCCAATAACAATGATGTCAAATTCGTCCATATCGCCTGCTCCCTCTACGTCGGAAGGTTTAAGCGGACGATTAATTACTGGCAAGGGTGTAAATAGGCTCAGTCGGCTTTGGCTTGTTGGCTTTGCAGCCATTGCGCACGAATGCTGTCCGACGTGTCCCGGCTGCCATCATGGCTCCAGCCCGGTGGGCGCCACAGATAGGAAAACTTATGCCGCCATGGTGCGGACCATAGATCCTGGGCTATGCCAATCCATTCATGAAAAACGCTCCAGAGCAGATTGAACGTGCCCAATTGTTTGACGATCCCATAACGGATTTTTTCGCCTTCAACTTCCTCGGTAAAGGTGCCGAACATGCGGTCCCAGATGATGAAGGTCCCGGCGTAATTCTGGTCCAGATAGCGCGGGTTGGTCGCATGATGGACCCGGTGATGACTGGGCGTGTTCATGACATATTCGATCCAGCGCGGGAATTTGTAAATTGCCTCGGTGTGGATCCAGAATTGATAAATGAGATTGAACGCGCCGACGAACAATAGCATCGCGGGATGAAAGCCCAGAAATGCCAGAGGTATCCGGAAGATAAAGCCAAGCGCGATAAAGCCCGTCCATGTTTGGCGCAGTGCGGTTGATAGATTATAATGTTGGCTACTGTGATGGTTCACATGGCTTGCCCAGAACCAACGGACACGGTGCCCCAAACGATGCGCCCAATAATATGCAAGATCATCGAGCACAAAGCATAAGGGCCATGCCCACCAGACCCAGCCGATATCGAAAAAGCGATGTTCGTATATCCACATGGCAAGGCTGAACACCAACGCCCCCGTCAATGCGCCGGCAACGGTGCTGCCCGTGCCCAAAGCGAGCGATGTCAGCGTGTCGCGCGGTTCATATTTTTCCGGCGCGCGCCGCCGTGCCCACAACATCTCTGCGACGATCAGGATGATGAACGCTGGAACGGCATAATCAATTGGGTTGAAGAGATCTGGCATTTCTGCGTCCTATACCGTCAAATTGCGCAGGCCAGCCGCCCAGTGCGGCGCCTGCGCACCCAGATTGAGTGTCACCGATCCAAAGGTTTTTTCGCCAGTTCCGACGGTGAGGAAATTTTGGTCTAGCCGCGAGTCATTATGCCGGTCGAGCAGCCTTCCCACCCATTGCACGCCATGGCGGCGCACCAAAAGATGCCTGCCAGTGGCATCGCGCATCAATGCGGCCATGCCCGCTTTATCAATGGCGATTTCCACCGGATCGAATCCGCATAAAGTTTCTTGGCCAATTTCGCGCGCTTGCGCTTCGCTGCGTATGCGGACGTCGCCACCGAGTTTCCAGAATCGCGCAAGCCAAGCGATGAACATAATCGCAGCGATAGACCCCGCCAGCTTGAGCAATTCTGCTATCACGAAGCCCGCCCGCGGAGCATATCCATCATCGCGGCCACAGGCGTTAAGTCATAACCGGCATCAGCTGCCTTTTCGGCCAGCACAGCAGGATGTTCACCCTTGGACGCTTGCGCCAAAGCCCAAAGCAAGGTCGAGCGCGTGCCAGACCGGCAATAAGCGAGGATTTTACCGTCGGCCTTTGCCAGCGCATCAGCCATGGCGGTCACTTGCCATTCGGCAAAGCCGGCATGGGTGACCGGAATAGCGACATAATCCAACCCAGCGGCCCGCGCGGCGGTTTCAATCGCTGCACCGGATGTTTGATCGGCGGATTCATCTTCGGGGCGGTTGTTGATGATAAGTGTGACGCCCGCTTGCGCAGCGTCCATCACGTCGCCAACCGCAATTTGCGGGGCCACATAGATACGGTCTGTGAGTTGGCGAAACATCTAAAAAATCCTATTATCCAATCGCCATAGCTGGCGATAATTTACCTGCCATATTTTAATCCGCAATTGATAACAAGGAAGGACAATGCCGCGATAAACTTCTGCTCTAAAATTCGGCGATGACCGACAGAAATTCTGCGCCATAAGCCTCCAGCTTGCGCGCGCCGACGCCGCTGATCCGGCCTAAGGCACGGATATCAGCTGGCCGTGTCAGCGCCATTTCGCGCAAGGTCGCGTCGTGAAAAATGACATAAGGCGGCACGCCGACATTTTCGGCAAGTGTCCGGCGTTTGGCGCGTAAGGCCTCAAACAACGGATTGCCAATGGGGTTGTCGGGGCGTCCAGCGCGGCGTGTGTTGCCGGGTTTCACCACAGCGATTTCAATCCTTTGATCGCCGCGCATAATCGCACGGGCATCGCCGCCAAGTTTCAAGCCGCCATGTTCGTTGGCGACCAACGCGCCGCGCGCCTGCAGCGCACGGGACAAGGGTTTCAGCATTGCGGCCTCCGCCTTGTGCACAATGCCAAATACCGAAAGCTGGTCATGCCCGAACTGGGTGATCCGCTCGTCGCTGTTGCCCGTCAGGACCTTTTCCAAATGCCCCATGCCAAATCTTTGGCCCGTCCGATAGGCGGCGGAGAGCAATTTGCGGGACAGCTCGGTCGCGTCGTGCACATCCGGCGCATGTAGACAATTGTCACAATTGCCGCAGGATTCAGGCGGGCTTTCGCCAAAGTGACGCAGCAAAACAGCGCGGCGGCAGCCGGGGGTTTCGACCAAATGCGACAAGGCGGCCACGCGCGCCAATTCGGCCTCACGCCGCTCCGGTGCAAGCTCACTTAAGCGTTCACGCGCGCGGTTGAAATCGCCTGCGGACCACAGCATATGCGCCACCGCGGGGTCCCCATCGCGCCCCGCCCGACCGCTTTCCTGATAATAAGATTCAATGGATTTTGGCAGGCCCGCGTGGACGACAAAGCGCACATCGGGCTTGTCGATGCCCATGCCGAACGCGACCGTTGCGACCATGACCATATCTTCGGAGGACACAAATTCCGCCTGCGCACGGGCGCGGGTCTGTGGCTCCATACCGGCATGATAATAGAGCACCCTGCGGCCCGTCTCGGCAATCTGTGCGGCGATTTTTTCGGTGCGGTCGCGCGTCTGGGCGTAAACAATGCCTGCACCCTGCAACCCCTTTACCAATGACGCGATGCCGCTGTTCCCAGCGGCTTCGGCGATGTAGCGGATGTTGGGCCGATCAAAACCGGCCACCATAACGCCATCTTTGGCTATGCCCAATTGTTCGGCAATGTCATCGCGCGTGTGGGTGTCGGCGGTGGCGGTCAGCGCGAGGCGCGGCACATGCGCAAAGTCATCCAGCAATGGCCGCAGCAGGCGATAATCGGGCCGGAAATCATGGCCCCATTCGGACACGCAATGCGCCTCATCAATCGCGAACAGCGAAATTTTGGTCTCACGCAATAGGCTGCGAAATTCTTGCCCCGATGCCCGTTCTGGCGCGACATATAACAGGTCAAGTTCCCCTGCCCTGAACCGTGACATGGTTTCGGCGCGATTGTCGTCGACGGAGGTCAGCGTCGCGGCGCGAATGCCCACGGCATCAGCCGCGCGCATCTGGTCATGCATCAGCGCAATCAGCGGCGAAATGACGATGCAGGTGCCATCCATGATCACGGCGGGCAATTGATAGCATAAAGACTTGCCAGCGCCCGTCGGCATGATCGCGAGCGTCCGCTGACCCGAAAGAACGCGCGTAACCACCTGTTCCTGCTGCCCGCGAAAGCCAGCAAAGCCGAACAATTGGTGCAAAACATCGGCTGGCGTTTGGGGAGGAGCGACGGAGGCCATTGGAAAGCCCTAGCGTGCCGCAAGGGCCAATGACAGAGCGCACATGCCTATGATTCAAGACGCTTGTGGATAGCGCGTGATTTTACGCGGCGGGAATGGCTTCTGCCTCGGCTTCATTTTGCTGGCGTGCCCACATGTCGGCATAAAGACCATTTTTGCGCAGCAACTGCAGATGCGTTCCTTTCTCCGCCACGCGGCCCGCCTCCAGCACGATGATCTGATCCGCGTTCACTACGGTCGAAAGCCGATGCGCGATAATGATGGTCGTGCGGCGTTCCGAAATGCGCTCTAGCGTGGCCTGAATTTCTGACTCGGTTCGGCTATCCAAGGCGCTGGTCGCCTCATCGAGGATCAAAACCGGCGGATTTTTCAACAAGGTGCGGGCAATTGCCACGCGCTGCTTTTCGCCGCCGGATAGTTTTAATCCGCGCTCGCCAACCTTGGCGGCATATTGGTCGGGCAGTGATTCGATGAAGCCGTGGATCGACGCCCCACGCGCCGCCTCTTCGATTTCCGCCTGATTGGCGCCTTCGCGGCCATAGCCAATGTTATAGCCGATGGTGTCGTTGAACAGCACCGTATCCTGCGGAACGATACCGATGGCGCTGCGCAGGCTGGACTGGGTGACATCGCGCAGTTCTTGCCCATCGATGGTTATGCGCCCGCCGGTGATATCATAAAACCGATAGAGCAAGCGCGCGATGGTCGACTTGCCTGCGCCCGATGGACCAACCACGGCGAGCGTTTGGCCGGGCTTTATGTCGAAGCTGACGCCGTTTAGGATTTGCCGTTCGGCGTCGTACGCGAAATACACATCATCAAACACCACCGCGCCGCCATGGACCGCAAGCGCAGGCGCATTGGGCTTGTCGGTGATTTCGGCTGGCGTATCAATTAGTTCAAACATTGCGGCCATGTCAGTGAGGCCCTGGCGTATTGTGCGATAGACCATGCCCAACATGTCTAAGGGCCTAAAAAGCTGCGCCAGTAAGGTGTTCACCGTCACTACATCGCCTGTGGTAAATTGCCCGCGTGACCAGCCCCAAACGACATAGCCCATGGCCCCCGCCATCATCAAATTGGTGATGAGCGATTGCCCGATATTGAGCGCGGCGAGGGAGTTTTCCGATTTGACGGCAGCATTGGCATAATGGCGCACAACCTCAGCATAGCGGCGGGCCTCGCGCTTTTCCGCATTGAAATATTTGACCGTTTCATAGTTCAACAGGCTGTCGACGGACTTGGCCACGGTTTGCGTGTCGAGTTCGTTCATTTCTTCGCGCAATTTGTTGCGCCAGTTGGTGATCAGGGTCGTGTAAACAATGTAGCTGACGACCATGATCAGCGTCGCAATGACCATGCCCCAGCCAAATGAAATCTTGAAATATACCGAGACTAAAAACAGCTCCAGCAGGGTAGGTGCGATGTTGAACAACAGGAAATAGAGCATGATGTCGATGCTTTTGGTCCCGCGTTCAATCACCTTTGTGACCGCGCCGGTGCGGCGGTTCATGTGGAACCGCATCGACAGATTATGCAAATGGCTGAAGACATTTTCTGCCAGACGGCGCGTTGCTTCTTGGCCGACGCGTTCAAAGACGATGTTGCGCAAATTGTCGAATAACACCCCGCCAAAACGCGCCCCGGCATACGCCGCGACCAAGGCGACGGCGATCGCGACGCCGTCTTCCATACCCGGCACCATGCGGTCAATCGCCTGACCATAAAGCCAGGCCATGCTGAGCTGAATGAGTTTGGAGACAACCACCAGTAGCAAGGCAAAGACTATGCGGACACGCAAACCTGCTTCGTTTTTCGGCCATAAATAGGGCAAAAATCGCCGCATAACGGCGAAATCGGGCTTGGCATCGGAAGATGGGGCTAGTGGCGGCACAGGGGTCGTATAGTTATTTTAGCGCAAAGCACAAAGGCCCATCACGCCTTGTTTGACAGCAACACCCAACTCGCAACGCCGTTTATGGCAGTGTAAGCGGCGTAGAGAAGCGACACGGCCAGGGCACCTGTATTGGCCAACCAAAGGGCGCCGATGAGCAAAGCCAGTTCAAGGGCATAGCTTCCATACGGACCTATATGCCTGCGGAAATAACGCTTGGTCTCTTCGACATAAGGATGCCCAGATTCCGCCACCGCTTTGTGCATATAGAAATTGGCGATGCCCAATAGAAAGCAGATGGTCAGCAACATAGGCTTTTGATCACGGCCCTTCGCGGATACCACGCGCTTCATTGCGCTCGGATTGCCGCTCCAGGGCGACCTTGATCATCGCGATGATCGGGTCGGCCAGCGCAAGCCCTAAAATGCCGAACAGCGCACCGAAAAGGATCTGCGCGCCGAGTACTAAAGCGGGGGCCAAATCGACCGCACGTTTTGCGACCATCGGGACGATCAAATAACCGTCCACCGTCTGCACGACGAAATACACGAAAATGGCGTAGAGCCCGACATCAACCCCGGCGGAAAATCCAACGAGGATGATAAGGGCCCCGGATACGATTGCGCCGATATTGGGCAAGAATGCGAGCAGGCCGGTGAGCACACCCAGCAACGCCGCCATCGGCACGCCACCAAGGCTGAGTAACGCCCATGTACCCACGCCTTCAACCGCCATGCCGAGCAGACGACCCGCCATCAAGCGCCGCAGGACGCTGCCCATTTTTTCGGCGGTGCCATAAAAATGCGCGCGCTCGGCCAATGGGAGCATCCACGCGACACCGCGTTCATACATGCGGGGCTCGGCTGCGATAAAGATCCCGAGAACCAGCATCATCGCAAGGTTTGTAACGGCGCCCAAAACGGACGATACCGCTTCCGTGACGCGGCCCACGGAGTTCAAAATCTGCGAACCAAGACCCTTCACATCTTCGGCTGAAATGTTGAAACCTACGGCCTCCAGTTGGATGCCGATTCTTTCTATTTGCGTTTCAACAATCGCCTGCAGGCTTGCGGCTTGCGCGGCGAGTTCGGACCCTGTGAAAACAAACGTCCAATACATAAACCCAAAGACGGCCAGCACGACAATCGTCAAGCGGAAGCCGCGCGGGATGGGGAGCACGCGGCCAAGAAGTCGCGCGCCGCCGTCAAACATGGCGGCAAGAACGATGCCGCCAATGATGAGAAGAATGGGCTGCGCAAGCCAGATGAAGGCAGCAACCAGGCTGGCCATGCCAATCCATACGGCAGCGCGCTTTATCTCCGAACGAATGAGGGGGTCGTAAAGCTCGGTTGGGCCGACCTCTTCGCGAAAGCTATCCTGCACCCGCGCTGTAGGCTTTTTCCGCGTGCGGCGTGGCTTGCTTTGCGCAAGGGGGGTGTCATCACTCACCTTGGCTGACCTTTTCAGGACGCAAGCTGTCGCCAGCGCGATCACCGCGCAGAGCGTTGAACCAACTGGCCGGATTCAGGCCCGTGCTGCCATCGACCGAGAAGGTAATGATTTCCGCACGGCCACCGATGCGATCCCATGATACGGGACCACCAAGGCCGCCAAGCTCCGCCGCTACGCGACTGTCGGAGCTGTTATCGCGGTTATCCCCCATCAGGAACACATGACCAGCAGGGATTTTTACAGGCGCCATATCATCAGTATCGCGCCGGCGCGCGTCAATGGTGTCATATTGCGCCCCGTTGGGCAGGGTTTCGCGAATGATCGGCAAATGGCATGTCAGCACGCCGTCATCACCGCGCGTCAGTGCGCCCGGAAAGTCATAGTCATTGCAAGGGCTGTTGGCGTCGACGGGCAAGATCAGGTCGGGCTGAGCTTCCTGTTTCACAGGCTTTCCATTCAGGAAAACCTGGCCCGCGCGCAAGGCGATGGTATCGCCCGGCAAGCCTATGACGCGCTTGATCCAGTCCTGATATCTGCCCTTCGGCGTCAATATCACAATATCCCCGCGCTCCGGCATCTTGCCCCACACCCGCGTGTTGCTCTCGGGTAACGGCACCGCCAAGGCGTCTACCTCTTCACGCAACACTAGCCAGCGGAAGATGGCAACAGGGTTCGGTATCGTCGGCGACACATGGCTCCATCCATAAGGATATTTGCTCACGAACAGCCGGTCGCCCACCAGCAAGGTTGGCATCATTGAGATGGACGGGATGTAAAATGGCTTTGCAATGAAACTGTGGAAGGCAAGCACGGCAAGTAAAAGCCAGAACATGCCCTTTAACTCCGTCCAAGCAGCAGATGCCCAGCCTTGCTTTTCAGGTGCAGGGGTTGGCGGTGTTGTCGAAGTGCTGTTGTCGTCGGTGGTCAAACTGGTCATGCCTTTTACGATCTCAACGCTTCTATAATGACAAATGCCTGTGCCCATGGATGGTCATCGGTCAGCGTCAAATGGATATGGGCTTCATAGCCCGAAGGGATCATTGCGTCGAGCCGCGCTTTTGCGCCGCCTGTCAGGGACAGCGTCGGCGCACCCGAGGGCGCATTGACAACGCCAATGTCCTTCATAAACACGCCATGTTTAAAACCGGTTCCAACAGCCTTTGAAAAGGCCTCTTTGGCAGCAAAGCGCTTCGCATAGGTCCCGGCTTTGGTAAATGGGCGCTTGGCGGCCTTGGCACGTTCTACGTCGGTGAAAACACGATTTTCAAATCGCGCGCCAAAGCGCTCGATCGACTTGGCGATGCGGTCGATATTACACAGGTCGGAGCCCAGCCCGATGATCACCGAGCAAGATCCATCAGCGCGCGCATTTTACGCACGCTTTCTTCCAAACCAATGAAAATAGCCTCACCGATGAGATAATGCCCGATGTTCAGTTCGGCAAATTGCGGAATGGCGGCAATGGGCTGAACATTGTCAAAAGTAAGCCCATGGCCCGCATGGGGCTCGATCCCGTTCTTTGCCGCGAGAGCCGCAGCATCGGCAATCCGGCGTAACTCTATTTCGCGCTCCTCACCTTCCAGATGGGCGTATTTTCCTGTGTGGAATTCAACGATATCTGCTTTCAGGCGCATAGCGGCTTCAATCTGGCACGCTTCAGGCTCAATGAACAAGCTTACCCTGATGCCCGCGTCGGTGAGCCGCGTGACGATGGGCGCGAGCTGATTATGCTGCCCTGCTGCGTCCAATCCGCCTTCTGTCGTCCGCTCCTCGCGCCGT
>Ga0315899_10007783_pt1 | contig 11520 bp, 11 predicted proteins | sample LakEriMetagenome_2_FD_203518 | JGI IMG/M metagenome (GOLD analysis project Ga0315899, IMG submission 203518) | Freshwater fungal communities from buoy surface, Lake Erie, Ohio, United States - Buoy 4 MA112 | ecosystem: Environmental > Aquatic > Freshwater > Lake | place: USA: Lake Erie, Ohio... | reverse complement strand
AGTAAGTACAGCAAACGAATCTGGTGGAAGCCTGCGCCACCACTCCCACAACAGGTTCTGAATTCCACCAACCTTTGGTGGGAAATCGTTCGTGACAAGAAGGTGTTTCATGGAAGGCGCTCGCACTAATACTTACAGATGCGTTAGTCAACCCGCACTTCAGGCAAGTTTCGCAATTCCTCAACTACGACAGTGTCTTCATCGGTTACTGGAATGAACTGATGTAGGCCAAGCCGCGCTGCGCTCCATATTGCATGTGCTCGAAGCATTGGCTCTGCATGTGCACAGAATTTTATAATGGCGTCACGTACTCCCTCATCGTTTGCACTGCCAATGTTGCCAAGAACGATGAGTAAATTGCGCCGAACCCACATTGGATTTCTGTCAGCGATGTACCACTGGCCAACTGATTCAAGCAATTCTGTGTCGTCCATTTCGAGCATCTGCAAAATAGGAATCCATGCGCGCACTACCGACGGTTTAGTGGTGATACCCAACCGAATGGTTGGCGGACACACGTCTTGACACGAGTCGCACCCATACACACGGTCGGCAAGTGCAACTCGGTAATCGCGATTGAACACTCCAGGCTTTTGCACCAACCACGCCAAACACTTTGCGGCGTCGATGACACCAGGTTCGACAATGGCATTCGTTGGACATGAGTCCAAGCATCGTTTGCACGCACCACACCCATCTTCGACTGGCCGCTCGTTCACCACTAGCGGTGCGTCAGTGATCACGCTTCCCAACACGAAGAAACTCCCCGCTCCAGTGATGAGCAGGTTTGCGTTCTTGCCATACCAGCCGAGCCCGGCGAGGTAAGCAGACTCACGATCGACAAGCGCATTGTGATCCACGAACACCTGCGCATTCCAGCCATCGGCCTGCAATACATCACTCACCACACCAAGACCCGTTCGAAGCGAGTCGTAATAGTTGGCCCATGCATATCGCGCCACACGTGCGCTGAGTTGCTGTGGTTCGGGCGGAGTTTCTGTTGCATACGAACACGCGCCAACAATCATTGATTGTGCATTCGGCACCGACACTTGCGGGTTCGTAGAACGATCGGGATTGCGATACGTGAATTGCATACTGTCGTGCAACCCAACTGCTTTACGCGCATGCAATGTTTCGCGAGCGCGCTGCATGGTGGTTGCGGGTGCAACACCTAGTCGATCGATTCCGTTTTCCACACCGAGTGCAAGCAACCGCTCGGTGTACGCAGCCGCTTCTTCGCGGCTGAATGGTTGCTGGTTAGCTAACGGCACGATGCCGAAGCGTAGGCACCATTCCGGCATTTGCGAGCAACCGGACTGCGCGCTGCTCTTCGAGGTTGAAAACTACGGCTGATTCTTGGGAATCTCCGCACATAAAGGTGACGAGGCAATCGCTGCACGCATCGGTTTCGCGCATGACGCACGAGTCGCAATTAATGACAAGGACTGGCTGATTATTGGCATTCATGATGGCTCCTGTAGTTACTGTCAGTGGGCTTTGGTTTCGGTTATTGAGTTCATGTGTGCGCCAATTGCGTACAGATGAAGTCTGCCCACCGGGTGTTACGGAGTTAGATGAATACCGCCCCATCGTGATCGATGTCCAAGATGTGCGAAGCACCAGACTTCGGCAACTGGCCTGCGATGCGAGCGGCATCGGCCTTAGCGCACAACACACCAACCGTTGGTCCAGAGCCCGAAAGCCATGAACACCAAGCATCGGTAGCAAGTGCTGCCTTGAAAGCTTCGTGTGAGTTTGGCGAAGCCGCAAAGCGCACGTCTTGATGCATGCGGTCTTTCGTGGCCTCCCGCAGCACTGCAACATCGCCTGCTGCAAATGCCGCCATCAGCAGTGCCGTGTGGCCAATGTTGAACACCACATCTGGCAAAGGTATGGAAGAGGCAATAGCGGTGCGCGACTTTTCGGTAGAGGTTTGAGTTTCAGGCACCCAAGCAATGAACGCTGGGTCAAAACCAAGAGGCAACTTCACCACTTCGCCACCGGTGCTTGCCGTTACGCCACCAACGAGCGAGGCAGCAACGTTGTCAGGATGACCTTCAAGTTCGGTGCTGAGGCGCAACAACTCTTTGCGATCTGCAATAAGCGAATCCTTGCCGTTGCGTTGTGCGTGGCCCAGAACTACGCCAGCCACTCGCGCTGCACCACTAAAACCGAGACCGCGGCCCATTGGAATGACAGAGCGAACCCAAACATTTCCTGTTCCGCCAGCATGGCGAAACGCGGTAAGCGATGGATGACTGTCGTCAATGACTTTGGCGAATTCTGGAAGCGCCGATCCGTCGTCGATTCCCATTTCCAAGTGCAGCGACAATGCCATGCCTAATGCATCGAAACCTGGTCCCAAGTTGGCCGAACTAGCGGGAACGCGGACGCGCAATGCACTCATAGCGATCTATAGTGCCACAGCGTTACTAGAAATTTTCAATGCTTCGACAACGCGTAAGGCTGCACCGTTATCAATTGAGGCTTGCGCGAGTGACACGCCCTCTTCCATTGACGAACTGATGCCAGCAACAGTGAGACCAGCGGCCGCGTTTAACACCACGATGTCGCGTACTGGGCCAAGTTGACCGTTGAACGTGTCGAGCACAACACGGGCGTTGTGCGCTGGGTCGCCACCACGAACTGCAGTGACATCTGCAGGCTGCAGACCCAGGTCGTTTGCATTGATAGTGAACTCGCGCAAAGCATTGTCGCGGACTTCAACAACCGAGCATGGTCCGCTAAGTGAGAGTTCGTCTAGTCCGCCATGTCCGTGCACAATCCATGCACGTTCAACTCCGCGCGTTGCAATTGCGCGAGCCATTTTCTCGGCTGCACTTGGGTCGCCAACCCCAACCACCATGAACGAAACATTTGCAGGGTTAGCCATTGGGCCAAGCAAGTTGAATGCAGTGGGTACGCCAATTTCTTTGCGTGTTGGACCAGCGTGACGAAATGCTGGGTGAAACTTCTGTGCGAAGCAAAAACCCATGCCAGCTTCCAGTACACAGCAAGCAACATCTGCTGGGTCTAGATCAATGCGCACACCAAGTGCTTCAAGTACGTCGGCTGTTCCGCATTGCGAAGATGCAGCGCGATTACCGTGCTTACACACCGGCACGCCGGCTCCGGCAACAACGAAGGCTGCCATCGTAGAAATATTTACGGAATGCGACTTGTCGCCTCCTGTGCCAACAATGTCTATTGCGCGCGCTGCAATATCTGCTGGCAGGTCAACACGAGCAGAAGCATTGCGTACCTCAGCGAGCATTCCTTCTAATTCGACTGCACTCTCACCTTTCGTGCGCAATCCCATGACCAGTGCAGCAATTTGTGCTGACGTTGCTTCACCTTCAAGCACGGTGCGCATCGCAGCACGTGACTCATTTAACGACAAATCGATTCCCGATGAAATTTTTCCGAGCACTACTGCCCAGCCGCCCACTTCTTCAATGGCGCTCATTGCGCAACTCCGTTATGCAGATTGACGGCGTTGACGCAACATTTTGCGGCGGTCACGAGCGGTTGCACCACCCCACACACCCTGTTGTTCGCGAGTATCCAACGCATAGTTAAGACACGCTATGCGAACCGCACATTGCTCGCACACCGATAAAGCGAAGTCGGCGTGGTCTTCATTTTCGGGGTAGAAGATTTCAGCATCGAGTCCTTGGCAAGCGCCATTGCTGCGCCACGCCACATCCGCTATCGCCATGCACGGCCCCCTTTGCCAAATGCTGACTACTTCCCCACGGGTGACTGTAGAACGGCTATGGGTGTTCGTGCCAATTTGCCTATGAGGCCCAATACGGGCCTAGTTGCGACCCTTACGGGCGAAGATCTGTGAGCAGGTCGGTGGTGGTCGCCATGATTATCTCTCCTCTGCAAAGCCGTATGCGCGTGCAACAACTTGCAATGGGTGCACAGGCTTGTTCCCTGTTTGTTCGTTAATTGCGGTGTTTGCTAAGTGGCAATCGCCCGATACGACGTCACCGTTTGCTTCAGTAATCATCTTTCCGAGTTTCTCCGCGATCGGTATGGACAAGTGAGCATTCTCGGCACGCAACCCCCACATGCCGTCAATGCCTGAACACTGCTGCACAAGTTTGATCTTTGCACCAGTCAGTTTCATAAGGTCACGACTCTTAAGACCAATGTTCTGCGCACGCAAGTGACACGGTGTGTGATACGTAACCGTTTCCGGGATGATTCCTTTGAAATTGGTATCTAACGACTTACCTTCCGTCGTGTGGATCATCATTAAGAATTCGGCAGCGTCGTACGTGTGCTCGGACACCAACTTGGCGTCTGGACCACCGACATAGTTGACATAGTCCGTCTTCAATATGTAACTGCATGTTGGCTGCGGAACGACAATATGTTTGCCAGCACGAACATCTTTCACCAATGAAGAAATATTCTTTGCTGCAACCTTGGTAAACGTGTTCATATCACCAGAGTGCAAGTACGGCGCTCCACAGCAGTTGGTTGAGCTGGAAAGCGAGCATGAAATACCGTTGTGCTCGTACACCTTCACCATGTCGTGACCAATTCGTGGTTCTTGGTATTCAACGAGGCATGTTGGGAATATCGCAACATCGCCTTGTGATTTTGTGAGACGAATTTGTGGACGCTTCTTTGACCACGTGGTAAAGCGCTGCTTGGCGAATGGTGGAAGCATGCGCACACTCGAGATTCCTGCTGTTTTTTCTACTACTTTGCGAACAAGAGATCCGGGCTTAGCACTCATGACCAAGTTGCTGATTGCTCCGCTCCTCGTTGCAACTTTGCCAAGCACGTCGGTGTGTCCCATGACGGCCGTGGTGATCTTGTCGCGAACAGTCACCTGGTCATTGGCACGGCGCATAGCGTGTGTGCGAAGCATGAGGCGAGGGAAGTCAATCGCACGCTCGTGAAGTTCTGGAATATAGGGACACGTGACAAAACACAATTTGCACTGGAAGCATTCATCAGCAACGTGATCTTGCTGAGCAGGCGTCATTCTTCCCGAGTCTTGATCTTTATGAAAATCAATGTACAAAAATAGCGTTGGGAATGAAGGACAAAATTCAACACACAAACGACACCCGTGGCATAGGTCGTAAACGCGCGCTAGTTCATTGCGAGTGTCTGCCTCGTCTAAATAGAGCGGGTGATGCGGATCGTAAATTGTTGTCATTATCCACCCATTCCTGAATATTCCATAAATTAGGAAATACTCTTCAAGCCTTCTGCAAAGCGGCCAGCATGGCCCTTCTCGGCGCGAGCAAGAATTTCAAACCAATTGGCAATTTCGGTAAAGCCTTCATCGCGAGCGGTCTTTGCGAAATCTGGGTACATCTGTGTGCACTCATAGGTTTCACTTGCGATTGAAGCCTTCAGGTTGTGCTCGGTCTCGCCAATTAGCTCTCCCGTTGCTGGGTCGCCTACTTCTGCAAGATATTCAAGATGACCGTATGCGCGACCGGTTTCGCCATCAGCAATGTTCCTGAACAATCCAGCAATGACTGGGTATCCCTCTACGTCTGCCTTCTGTGCGAACCACAAGTAACGAAGATTTGCTTGGCTCTCCCTTGCAAATGCTTCCTTGAGGTTTTCATGTGTATTGGTGCCTGCGAGGCCTGCCATGATTTTTCCCACTGTTGTTGAATGTATGAGTAGCAAGATAGCGGTCTTAGTGGGGCAGGCGTTTAGGCTGACGGCGTGAATTTCAACCGTGATGCCAATATTGAACGCCTGAAGAGCGAGCAATTTGATGTCTTGGTTATTGGTGGCGGAATTACCGGGGTTGGAGTGGCCTTAGATGCCGCATCGCGGGGTCTGCGCACCGCACTCGTTGAAAAGGACGACTTCTCTTCGGGCACTTCGTCGAAGAGCAGCAAACTCATTCACGGCGGCCTGCGCTACTTGCAGCAGGGTGAGATCGGACTGGTATACGAAGCACTGCACGAACGTCAGCGGCTTCGAAAGAACGCTCCACACCTGGTGCACATACTCCCCTTCATGATTCCTATTCTCACCAAGGACGGTGTGGTTTCGAAGAAGATTGCTCGCGCACTCGGTAGCGCATTGTGGATGTATGACCTCACTGGTGGTTGGCGTATCGGTAAGTTCCACCGTCGCTTAAAGGCAAAGGCCGCACACAGCCACTTGCCCACCATGCCTTTCGAAAAGCTTGCAAGCGCATACCTGTACTACGACGCTGCTGCCGATGATTCACGTTTGTGCGTAACAGTTGCTCGGACCGCTGTGCAACATGGAGCAGCAATTGCCAATCAATGTGCAGTGACCAAAATTGTGCATGACGAAGCAGGCGTGGCTCGCGGTGCATACGTTCAACCAACTGATGGCGAACCTTTCACTATTCGCGCAACCACAGTCGTCAATGCTGCAGGAGTGTGGGCGGACAATGTTCGTCAAGCAGATGAAGGCACCAATCCACACAGCATTCGACCTGCAAAGGGAATTCACATCACCGTTCCTTGGAAGAAAGTGCAGAACGACATTGCCATCGTGATTCCCGTGCGGCGAGACAAGCGCAGTTTGTTTGTGGTGCCATGGATCTCAAACGGTGACGGCACGTACCAATACACCTACGTTGGAACAACTGATACCGACTTTGCTGGTGGCGTAGATGAATCGCAAACCAGCGCAGAAGATATTCACTACGTTCTCGAAGCGTTGAATCAATCCATCACCACGAATGTGACCATTGATGATGTAACCGCGGTGTGGTCAGGCCTTCGACCACTCGTGCGTAACGAAGATGGAACAACCGCAAAAGGTAAAACAGCAGACTTGTCGCGCAAGCACAAAGTGAAAGTCTCAGACTCCGGTGTTATCTCCATCATGGGCGGCAAGCTCACCACGTATCGCAAAATGTCTGAGCACACCGTTGACGAAGTGGTGAAACACACTGGTAAAGCCAAGAAATGCAAAACAAAAAAATTGCAATTCATTGGAGCCAAAGGATTCAAGTCGTCCATGTCACATGGACCAGATGCCCACTTGGCAGAACGCTTTGGTGGCGAATTGAATAGAGTTAAAGACTTAATCGCACAGGACCCCTCACTAGGCGAGCCACTCATTGCGGGCCTGCCCTACTTGCGAGCAGAAGCTGTATTTGCTTGTCGAGATGAAATGGCCCAGACACTAGATGACGTGTTGTCTCGTCGCACCCGCGCTCGCATCATTAACCGCCGCGCAACCCTTGCTAGTGCTCGCAAAGTGGCTGAACTTATGGCCGCCGAACTGCACTGGGATGCTGCTGAGATTGACCGCCAAGTGGCCTTTTTTGTCGATTCATGTTCACGTGAAGAAGCCGCAGGTTTGGTGAGCGAAGCCGAATTCTTGGCATCTGTTCAGTAGCCGTAATCTCTTTGCATGACTCAACCAACCGAACCAATTGAGTTCGCAGTTTCTGCACACGAAATAACTGAACGCTTTTCTGGTGGCTCAACACTGGCAAATTCGATTCTCGAAGAGTTGCGTGCAATTTGTGCAACTTCCGTTGATGACGAATCATTAGCGAACCATGGTCGCGACTGGTGGCCACTGGCCATGCACTGGGCACTGAAAGGTAAGACGCCTCGCAAACCTGGAGCTGTATGTACGCCAAAAGCCACTGAACAAGTTGCGGCATTAGTTGCAGTGTGCAACAAGCACGACTTGCCACTTACGGTTGCTGGCGGTCGAAGCGGTGTGTGCGGTTCTGCTGTTCCGCTGTATGGCGGAATTGTTCTAGACGTCACTGCAATGCAGGGAATTGTTTCTGTAGATGAGGTTTCAGGAATAGTTGAAGTACTACCGGGAACGTTTGGTCCTGATTTCGAAAACGAGTTGCAATTGAAATACTCGCTCACCGTTGGACACTTTCCGCAGTCGTTTGATATCTCAACTGTTGGTGGATGGGTTGCTTGTCGTGGTGCCGGACAATATTCAACGCGCTATGGAAAAATTGAAGACATGGTGGTGGGACTTGAAGTTGTTCTTGCCAATGGTGAAGTTGTGCGTACGGGTGGTGCGCCAGCATCGGCGATTGGCCCAGACCTCACTTCCCTATTTGTTGGAAGTGAAGGAACCCTTGGTGTCATTACGAAGGTATGGCTACGTGCCCACCCACTGGCCCAGTTCCAAGCTCGCGCTTCGTACGTGTTTCCTTCATTTGTTGACGGGGTGAACGCGTGCCGCGATTCGGTACGCAACGGCGCAACGCCAGCCGTACTTCGCTTGTACGACGAAATTGAAAGTCAGCGTTCGCATGGTTTAGATGGTTCACACTGCACGCTGCTTGTACTTGACGAAGGCGACGAGCGTTTGGTGAAGGCAACACTCGACATAGTGCGTGAATCGGCGATCCAGAATCGCGGCAAGGTCGGCGAAATTGAATTGGTGGAAAAGTGGTTGCATCACCGTAACGACACCAGTGGGCTGCAAGCACTTACCCGCAAGGGCTACATCGTGGACACGATGGAAGTTTCTGCTCCGTGGTCCAAACTTGATTCCATTTTCAACGGAGTACGCACAGCGTTCATGTCGGCACCTGGTGCTCGCGCTGCATCGTGTCACCTTTCGCACAGCTACTTAGACGGAGCATGCTTGTACTTCACCTTTGCTGGCGATAAAACCGACACGGTAGAAGACAACTACATCGCCATGTGGAATGCGGGCCAACGCGAGGCCATCAAACTTGGAGCAAGTGTTTCGCACCACCACGGCATTGGGATTAACCGTGCCCGATTCATGCAGGAATCACTCGGCAATGCAATGCAGTTGCTACAGGGGCTAAAGAACACACTGGATCCGAAGGACCTACTGAACCCAGGCAAAATTGGTCTCACTTCCCAGCGCAACAACAGTAAGCCGGTTTGGCCGTGAGCGTTCTTGTTATTGACGTAGGCACAACTGGCCTTCGTGCAGCAGTTGTGCGCAACGACGGAAGTGTTTCGCACTTGAATTACGAACTGTGCTCTCCTACTTCTCCTTTTGCTGGCTTAGTTGAATTTGATGCACTTACCATGCGCGATGCTGTTCTACGTGTAGCAAGTAAAACACTTGCGCAAGCCGGCAAGGTTGATGCGGTAGGAATCACTACGCAACGAGCGTCGACTGTGGTGTGGGACGCGAACACCGGAGTACCAATTGGCCCTGCGCTGTCATGGCAAGACTTGCGCACTGTTGGTGAATGCATCACTGCAAAAATTGAACACAACCTCACGCTTGCACCTAATCAAACTGCAACGAAGGCTTCGTGGATGTTGAAGAATTATCCGATACCTGCAGGTGCGGACATTCGCATTGGCACTGTTGACACATGGGTTGCCTACGTCTTATCGAATGGTGCTCTGCACGTAACCGATCATTCCAATGCAGCAGTTACTGGTTTGCTCGACCCACTCACACAGACGTGGTCGCAACGTTCGCTGTCGCTCATGGGCGTCGAAGAATCAATGTTGCCAACAGTGATCACATCCAGCGGAGTTGTTGGAAACGCAACGGCCCTCGAGGGAGCACCACCGATCGCCAGCATGGTTGGCGATCAACAAGGATCACTAATCGGTCAAGGTTGTATCGAACCTGGGAAAACAAAAATTACATTCGGAACAGGCGGAATGCTCGATATTTTCACTGGCTCTGCTGCACCAACATCTGCGCAACGCAGTACAGGCGGAACATTTCCTATCGTTGCTTACAGCGATGCACACTCGATGAACTGGGGTGCGGAAGCCATCATGCTTTCCGCTGGAACCAACATCGATTGGTTGTGCAACGACATGCATCTCATTGACACACCACAAGAGAGCAACGATGTTGCTGCCCAATGTGAATCAACTGACGGCGTGGTATACGTTCCTGCACTTCTTGGTCTTGGCACTCCACGTTGGGACTACGGCGCACGTGGTTCACTGTTTGGTATTACTCGCGGCACTTCGCGAAGCCATATTGTTCGTGCAGTACTGGAAGGTATTGCGCATCGTGGAACTGATCTCATCGAAGCTGCGGAAACCGATTCCGGCCTCACCACAACAACGGTTCGCATCGATGGCGGAATGAGCAAAAACCGAACCTTTGTTCAGGCTTTGGCCAATGCATCTCAACGCACCATTGAAGTGTCTCCCGTCACCGAGGCAACCACACTTGGTGCCGCATTTTTGGCAGGTGTGGCAGTTGGAACGTGGAAATCCCTTCCAGAAGCGGTCAGCACGTGGACTCCCGCCGAAATTGTGGCTCCAAATAAGGCTTTGGATCGCGCACAATGGAACGAGGCACTGAATCGTGCAGCTGGTTGGATACCCGAGTTATCGGCTCTTGACTTCTAGATTGTTAGCGCCCCATCAGGCAGAATTTGTCAGTACTTGGAAAGGAATATTCACGTGACCACCGCGCAAGCACGCCACCCGCGCAGCACGCCACCCGCACAACCAACAGACGCCGACAAGCAGCTGTTGTTATTTTCGCAAGGTGTTGAGCTAGCCGCACGCGACCTATACAAGAAGGCTGTCGAATCTGGAAAGTATTCGGATGATGAAGCGGCAATGCTGTCCATGTTTGGTGAACACCACAACACGTACGCCCAGGCAATGAACGGCCTCATTGGCAAAGTTGCAACAAACAAACGCAATGACTCCTTGTACTCAACACACGTTGGCCAACTTGCCTCAGCCCAATCGACATTTGCGGCGCTTCAGTCACTAGAAAACACGCTGGCCGTAACAAACACAGACATTCTCGGTCAGTTGAGCGGTTTGGATGCAGCACGAATTCTCGCCTCCATCATCACCACCGAAGCACGAATGGCTGCCGTTTTCGGAGCGCTTCCTGCAATCAGCCTCACATCTGCCCTCAATTCAAGTGCGAATTCACTGGCACCAAAAATTGCTCAAGCCTCCGATGCAACAACTGAAACAACGGTGGCACCATGAACAACATTTCTCGTCGTGATGCGCTCCGCGTTGGCGGACTTTCAGTGTTTGGTGCGGCGTTCCTTGCAGCATGTGGCAAGCAATCGGGTGTTGTTCCTAGCGCAAACATTCTGAGCGAAGGTGTAGTAACTCCGACAACAGCTCTTCCGGAAGGCGTCATTACCGACGCTGTACTGCTGCGAACCGCGGCATCGCTTGAATACAACGCGATTGATACCTACAACGCAGTTCTTGAGGGTGGTCTTCTTTCTGGAGATTACGCAAAGCTGACCGATGCGGTGAAACGATTCCGCGACGATCACCAAGCACATGCCGATGCAGTGAACCAACTTGTTGTTGCACTGGGCGGCAAAGCCCACACGTGCGCAAATGCTCGCATTGAGTCTTTGTACATTCAGCCTGCGCTTGCATTGGTAACCGCCAAAGACAACCCTGACATGAGCAAGGACGTCATCGCACTTGCACACGCTTTGGAAAATCTTGCAACACAGACGTACCAAGGAGTTGTAGCTTCGCTGACGGCTCCGAGTCTTCGGGCTGATGCAATTCGGGTGGCCCAAGACGAAGCTCGTCACGCTGTTGTGCTCGCACA
>Ga0315899_10007782_pt1 | contig 11520 bp, 12 predicted proteins | sample LakEriMetagenome_2_FD_203518 | JGI IMG/M metagenome (GOLD analysis project Ga0315899, IMG submission 203518) | Freshwater fungal communities from buoy surface, Lake Erie, Ohio, United States - Buoy 4 MA112 | ecosystem: Environmental > Aquatic > Freshwater > Lake | place: USA: Lake Erie, Ohio... | reverse complement strand
GGGGTGCAGATGACTAACGGTCATTCCACTATACTGAAGATATTCCTAACTTGGAACGGGACATTTTGGCCTCGTTTATGAGGTTATTATACTGATTTTATTGTCAGCAACGAAGTCGACCTGCAACTTCAATACTGACAATCACCTTGATTGTGGGTATAGTTTCCTATAAAGTGAAGCCATGGCACGCCCCGTTTCGAACCCTTTTGCCACTCATCTAACCCCTGACATCCGCCAACTGCTGGATCAGGCACCGACCCGCTATGTCCGCGCCCAGGTGCTGGGATTTGTCGGCTTTTTGTGCCGGGAAGGACGCCCCTTATCGAGCGCAACTCAAGCCGACCTGCTGGCTTATGGGTCTGAGATCTCAAGTCTGGGCCTCACTCGCCCGAAACAGGCGCTGCGCGACACCGCCCACGCTTGGAACCAAATGGCAGGCTCTGTAACGGGCTGGCCCGACATCCGCCTGATACCCCCAACGTCCACCCGCACCATGATGCGCTACGAGGACTTGCCACCAGAGTTCAAAGCCGACTGCGATTGCTATCTGGCCTCCCGTACGGAAGCGGGCGAAGAAGACCTGTTTTCGTCCAACAACAAAAAGCCCTGGGCGCCCGCCACCCTAAAAGACCGTCGTGGCAAGCTCTGCCAGCTGGCCGTTCTCTATGTGGAGGCGGGAGGCAAACTGGCCGATCTCCACAGCCTCAGCGATCTCACTGCCAAGAAGACTGCAGAGAAGATTCTGCTCTACATGGACAAGAAGCGTAGCGGACGCACGAATGGCCATTTCGCCAATCTGGCGCACCTGCTTCGCATCATCGCCAAATACTATTTCGACACGCCAGCCGATGTTTTGGCTCGCATCAGCAATGCGCAGAACAAGTTCCGCCCTGCGAAGAGTGGCATGACCGCCAAGAACCGTGCGCGCCTGCGCACTATTCTGGAAGACAAGGCTCTGCCGCGCCTTCTCAAGCTACCATCTACGTTCGTCGACACGCTTGATACGTCTAACCCAACTCTGGCAGACGCCGTCCGCCTGCAGTCGGCACTAGCCATCCAGATTGAACTCGTCGCTCCGATGCGCGCGAAGAACCTGTCTGCGCTCGATATCGAAACCCATTTCGATTTCGTGAGCGACACACAGTGCCACATCATCATTGAAGGTGATGAGGTCAAGAATGATCAAACGCTGAACTACGTTCTGGGAGAAAGCTTCATCCGCCTCTACCGTATCTATGTCGACATCTACCGCCCTCTTCTATTGAAGGCGCATACATCTACGGCGCTCTTCATTTCGCGGACGGGTCGCACAAAAACTCCGGCAGAGCTTGCCACGCAAGTACAGCGCTTCATTAAAGACCAAACCGGTCTTCACATGAACATCCACTTGTTTCGCCACCTGACCGGATACATCTACCTTCTTCATTATCCGGGTCAGTACGAGCCAGTGCGTCAGCTACTGGGTCACAAGGATATTCGCACGACCGTCAATTTCTACGTCGGACTTGAGGAAGATGCCGCATTCAAGCGCTACGGCCAAATCCTTGAGCGCCTGATCTATGAAGACGACGGAGATCACAATGACTGATCCTACTGTCTTCAAGATCCGCTACGTGCCGGTCGAGGAATGGCCGATCGGCTGTCAGCAGCAATGGCATGCAGCCTTTGACGCCGCAGATCTATTCGCAAAGACCAAACCTGCCACACAATGGCGCAAAGCAACCATCCGTAAGGTTTGCTGCGGGATTGGCAGCCTCATGAGTTGGATAGCTTATCAAGGCCATTTAGATCCTGACTGTGAGATCGCCGACGTCATTACGCGCGATAACATCTCGGGCTTCGTCGCAGATATGCGTGAAGCAGGATACGCCCCAAATACGATTTATAGCCATATTCAAGGAGCCTATCAGGGCGCAAAAGTTATGGAGCCATCTGCAGAGTGGGGCTGGCTACTCAATGCGGTCAAAAAAATCCGCGCCAAAGCTAAACCGGCTCGCAACAAACTAAAACGACTCCAGCCTGCACAAAAGCTCGATCGGCTCGGCCGAAAACTGATGGACGAGGCCCAGAACAACACCAAGCTCACGCCCTACAAGCGTGCATTGATGTTTCGTGACGGCTTGATGATAGCGACTCTCATTCATCGCCCCCTGCGCTTAGGCAACTTCGCATCCATCGATATCGGAGGACGCCTCACGTTTTTCAGCAAAAGCGCGATGCTGTCTTTTGCCGCTGATGAGATGAAAGGCAAGCGCTCCTTCGAGGCACACTTTCCGCCCAAATACTTTCAGGCACTGAAAACCTATATCGACATTTACCGACCCTACCTTCTCTCGCTCAAACACGAAGATGCGCCCAACCACACCAATGGCCTCTGGATTTCGAACGAGGGACGCCAACTAGCAGATCAATCGCTGCGCAATGCCATAAAAAAGCGCACTGCAAAAGAGTTCGGACAGGATCTGACGCCCCACCTATTTAGGGATTCAAGCGTCACGACTTTGGTGCGCGACGCACCCGAATCTGCACGCCTTACCCGACCGATACTGGGACACACCACAATCGAAACCACGAACAAGCATTATAATCAGGCCAAGATGATCGACGCTTCGCGCCGCCACACCAGCCTGATGGAAAGCCTCTTCAACAAACCCAAACAGGATGAAGGCCAATGCGCGCCGTAATCTACGCCCGCTATTCCTCTGACCTGCAGAGCGAAGCCTCGATTGAAGATCAGGTGCGTGTTTGCGACGGATTTTTGGCTGGGCGCGGTTGGGTAAAAGCCCAAGTCTATGCAGACCGCGCGCGCAGCGGCTCAAACAAGCTGCGCCCCGCCTATCAGCAATTACTGATCGATGCGCGTTCTGGTCAGTTCGATGTCGTGGTTGCAGAAGCGCTTGATCGCTTGTCCCGAGACCAGGAGGATGTAGCTGCTCTTTTCAAGGCACTGCGCTTTGCAGGCATCGCACTCTTCACGCTTGCCGAGGGGGAGATCTCAGAGCTGCACGTTGGCCTCAAAGGCACAATGAATGCGCTCTTCCTGAAAGACCTCGCCGCCAAGACGCACCGGGGACTGCGTGGACGGATCGAAGACAAGCGCTCGGCAGGCGGGATTAGCTATGGCTACCGCGTCGTGCGCGAACATGACGCAAAGGGAGAACCCATTCGAGGCAAGCGCCTGATCGAGCCAGGGGAAGCCATAAACGTCTCTCGCATATTTGACGAGTTCACAAAGGGTGCCTCACCTCGCGCCATTGCGAAGCGCCTCAACCAGGAGGGCATCCCAGGCCCGAATGGCAATCCGTGGCAGGACACAACAATCCGGGGCCACGCAAAGCGCGGCACGGGTATTTTGCGTAACGAACTATATATCGGGCGCCTCATCTGGAACCGTCAGCGCTTCCTTCGTGACCCACAAACTGGCAAGCGGATCGCGCGCCCTAACCCGCCTGATCAATGGGTCATTGAGGACATCCCTGAACTGCGCATCCTCAGCGACGATCTCTGGTTAGAAGCCAAAGCGCGCCTTGATGAGATCGCCGCCTCACCTGTTGCCATGAACATCAAAGCAAGCGTCTTTTGGACCAGGACACGCCCCAAACATATCCTGACGGGGCTTGTTTATTGTGGGGCCTGTGGCCACCCGATGGCAGCGGTGGGCAAAGATTACCTTCGCTGCGCACGCTCATTGCGTAGCGGCACCTGCAGCAGCAAAGCGAGCATTCGGCGCAGCATCCTCGAAAACATCGTCATTCAAGGGCTCCAGCACAACCTCATGGCGCCCGATCTCGTGAAGGAGTTCGTGACGGCTGCAAATGAGGAGTTTAACCGCGCCCGTAAGAACGAGATGCTTGAACGAGAAGAGCGCCAAGGTCGCCTGCCCAAGATTGAAAAGCAGATCGAGAGCTTGGTTGAGGCAATTGCGAGCGGCATGCGCTCAGCATCTATCAACGAGAAGCTGGAGAGCCTTGAGGCAGAACGCGCTGCCCTTCTTAAAAATCTCGGCGGCCCAACTCCGAGCCCCATCCGCCTCCTGCCAAATCTGGCAGAAGCCTACCGCAAAAAGGTCAGCGACCTGCATGCGGCCATTTATTCGGAAGACACTCGCGATGAGGCATTTCAGATCATCCGCACGCTGATCGACAAAGTCATGATCCACGACGGTGCCAATAAGAAGCCAACGATTGAGCTCGTCGGCGACATCGCATCCATGATCTCGATTGCCTTGCCTGCCTCCAAAACGCAAAAAACCGCCCGTGAAAGGGCGGTTTTGAGTGACCGAGACATTCGTTCGGTCGAAGTGGTTGCGGGGGCAGGATTTGAACCTGCGACCTTCAGGTTATTAGCCCCAAAGCTGTGTTTATTTTATGGGGCTAATTTGCTTAGTTTATTACTTAGTTTATACTTTATATTATGGACGAACCGCCCCAAAAGCCCTCTAAAAACGCCCTCAAGGGGGAGATCATTCGCATTTCCAAAGGGCTCGCGATCTACCAGACCCACGCATCGCCCTATTGGTTCGCCCGTATTAGGGACCCTATTTCCAAACGGAATGTCGTCAGGTCCACCAAAGAGACCTCAAGACTGGCAGCCCGTAAAGTCGCCGAAGAGCTTTTCATCAGCATTTTAAAAGGCGGCGAAACCGTATCCAAAACCCCACGCGAATTTACCTTCGGATACTTCGCCGAGGAGCTCGTGAAGGTGGAAAAGCGCAAAGGCGCACAGGGCGAGCTCAATCACAAACTCTGGGCGAACACCGAATTCTATCTTGAGCATAAGAATTGGGGAATATTGGAGAAGTTCGACAGGGTGGACGTGCGATCCATCGGTACGGTCGAATACCTCGCCTATATGGATTGGGTGCGCACAAGGGACAAAAGCCTCAAGCCCGCCACCCGCAACCACATCACCAGCACGTTCTCCAAGGTCCTGAAGCTCGCTAGGGACAGGGGAGCTATTCTGACGGTCCCAGACCTCCCCAGAGCCCAAAAGAAGGACAATCCCCGCCCCTTCTTCCGTTTCTATCCCCTCGTCCCCAAGAAAGAGGACGAATACCAGAAGCTCTTGGACAAGGCTAAGGAGCTGGCGGCGGAAGGACGAAAGGTCCGAGAGAGCACGATCACCACCGAGCTCTACGACCTGATCCTGTTCCTGACCCATTCATTCGTGCGCCCCATAGAAACCGAACTCTATGGACTGAAGCACAAGCATGTGACCATCGCCCAGGACCCCAAAGCGCTCGCTCTAACCATCGCAGACGGAAAAACGGGCTATCGGGTCAGCAGCACGATGCCTGCTGCGGTTTCGGTCTATCAGAGGATCGCCCAGCGCTATCCAGACCTATCAGGTCCCGACGACTATCTATTCTTCCCGCAATACCGCAACCGCTCGAGCACCAAGCGCATCATCCAGCGCCAGTTCAATGAACTTTTGAAAGCGTGCGAGCTGAAGTCGAACCCCGTATTTGAATACACGCATTCACTCTATTCGCTTCGCCACACCGCGATCTGCATGCGGCTAACGCTCAGCAAAGGCAAAGTGAACATCTACACGCTGGCTAAGAACGCTGGCACAAGCGTGAACCAAATCGAGCGCTTCTACGCGCGACACCTGCCGTTATCGGCGGAGCTAATTAGAAACTTGCAGACGTTTGGGGACGAGTAAGAAAAAATTAGAAAAATCAGATGGACAGCGGACTAAAAATTTTTGTCTCGAGATCAGCGCAGTACCTATTTAATACACTAATGCCAGATGCAGTTAAAGTAAGATATTTCGATCTCGCGTCGCTGCCATTTATGTGCGAGCTGACTAACTTCTGAGCTTCGAGGGCGCGTATATGAAGCCGAATTGCAGCATCGGTTGCTTCGATTTTTCTATAAACCTCCGTCAGAAGTACACGCCCCGAATTCGCAGCAAGAAAAAGCATTATTTCAAAACGAATCTGGAGCGCCGTACCGAACATTTCCTTCTCGAGCGTTGCGAGAAGTAATCTAGCCTGAATTATTGGAGACAGGCGCTCATCAAATTTTTCCAGAGAAGCGTGCATAGATGGTCGCTCAATAGACTTCAGAGAGCTAATCAGTCGCAGATAATTTCGATTTTTAAAATTGCTGAAGCCCATCGCTTTCTATTATCGAAAAATAATATCGATAAATGAATCGCTTGAAATATCATGCTAATTACATTTTCTAACAAATATAAATTATGGAGAAAAAATTGTGTCTAAGATGAAAACAATAGAATCTGACTACGATCGCCTCGAAGACGCCATTTGCGCATATCTTTTTGAATGCCACGATCAAACACTCGCAGATATAACTTCGTGCGATCATGACGCTGGAGTTTGCTGGTGCAAATACAACACCGCGCACAAAAACCTTCTTCAGATTCTTAGAAGAAAAAACTCTTTAATTAAGAATTCAGCGAAGAAGCAAAGCTGATAGAGCCCATCGGGACCTCAAATAGGCATGGAACTGCAGTAATTAATTACTTCTAGGCAGGATATCCGCCTCTCTCGACAGAGCTAATCAACAGCTCACATTAGGCTGAGTTAGACTACACCAACGCCAGCGGGGACGATTACCTATTCTTACCGCAATATAAGAACCGCCAGACCGCCACGCGCATCATACAGCGCCAGTTCAATAAGGCGTTGGAAATCGCTGGTATCAAATTCGACGCCTACACTAATCAGAATCATAGCGTTTATTCGTTACGCCATATCGCGCTTTGTATGCGAATTATCCTCAGCCACGGACAGACGATATCGTCAATCTAGCGAAGAATGCGGGCACCAGCGTTGAACAGATCGAACGCTTCTATGCCCGCAATCTGCCGTTGAGCGCTGAGATGGCGAGGAACCTGCAGACTTTTGAGGAGGATTAAGTGCTGAGAACTACGCGGAAAAGTTTTTCCCGCTCATTTTTATGAATTTAGCGATACTAGCGCAAGCCTAACAGACCCTTCAGAAAACTACCAATTGAATTCTGAGAGCCCTTTTCCTCTTCCTTAAATAACAGATCACATCGCTCCCTAGCGTAGCTCCACGCAGAAAATCTAGGCTCACCATCATCAGGCACAATATAAGGGTCATCACCAAAAGAGACATAACGATCATATAACTGATCTGCAGAGTTACACTCTGGAAGGTATTCTTCAAGGCAGCTGTCAACGATCTGACGACAGACTGAGAGAGCTGTTTGGTAGTCCGAATATTCGCCTTTCCGCCACGTTTTTTCAGAATCCATATAGTGAAAATTGTCGTTGACGAATACGATCCAAATTGGCGCATCAAGAGTCATTTTCCCACTCCAACTCGCCCTAGATACTCTCACCTATTTGAATCCATTTTCTCGGAAATATATTTCATTACTTCCTCCAGTCTCTTTTCCTTATTTTTTTTCTCAAGAGAATTAAGAATTGGCGGTTTCCTGTAAAAAGGATCAATAATCGAACTTGAGAACCCATTAATTCGGGTGAATTCATTTTCAATGACATATGCTAATTTTGTTTTTGTTTGAGCATCAAATAGATGAATATATTCTTCCCGTTTTGATGGATTCGACAGGCTCAATTCAGACAGCGTTATTAATGCATAACAATAAAGTGTTTTCGTACTGAGGTTACTCTCAGCTTTAATTGAATATTTTGGTCCTGAGTTTTCGGTCTTTATTGAAGGCGCATCATAATAGTAAGAATATCCGTCTGGCATTGTCATTATGACACCAATGGATTGATCTCCCCGCTGATGTCTTATAAATGGCGCCGCAATCTCATCAGCCATCGCTTGGCACTTTGTTCTCAACTCGAATATCTCTGTGGCGGTTGGCGCAAATTGAGCCATAGAAAACGGAATCATAAAGATCGACAAGATTGTTAGCAAAACAAGGCGGACCATCGTTCCTCCAACATCGTGCGGCGACCGCTGCGTATATTGCCGCTTTTTCTTTACTGAAGCTGACTGAAAGCTTCAGCCTGAAGTTTCCTAATCTCTTGAAATTCACACCATGAAGCCTTGCTGTATCTTTGGTTCCAAGAATTCACGTCTTTCTGCATGTCTCTGTATGTTTGAGAGTAGGGTGGAATCTTGCACTTTGAATAAAGCCATTCCTCAATTGGTCTTGGATATCCAACAATATCCTGGAGCATTTCCGAGAAAGAAATCCTGCGAGAAGTTGACGAGGGGGAATTCAGCATAAGAGAAATATAAGGCTTTGGGATAGACATCTCTTCTAGATAGCGAGTCACTTTTTCTTCTATTTGACGATTTATTGTAAGTGTCTCCGCCTCCGTCAGCTGCGCGTTAGCTCCTCTATCGATATAAGGTCTATGGATCTCAACGGCACTCATTTGGCGCTTATAACCCGCGGCATATATTAGAAAGCACGCACTCGCACAGACGCAATTAGCCGATTTAGCGGTTCTAAAAAGCTTTGTTTCTGTAACCTCTTCACACGAAGAGACATTTTTTTCATTTAAAAATGGACCGACTGTCGAAGCTTTTAACTTACGAATCAGATATCCAATCTCCATCGCCGTATTGACATCCCCCCCCTCTGAACGGAGAAAAACCCTCTCGAGAGGGACCTGCATTTTACGAATTACTTCCCGAAATTTTATATCGTCGCCTTTTTCTATTTTTCCGCGAATGACAACTGAGCCTTCCCATTGGATCTTTCTATCACATGCGGTTTCGCCTTTAAGTTGAAAGACCATACACAAGGATGTTTCATAAATTTCTGCCGCCTCTGGGGGAGGTGCTAACGGGAACAAAAAAAATGGAATTGTTGAAAATCTAATTCCAAAGATACGAAGCGACGAGCCAATTGACATTAGAACCCTCACACCATCTCCACCACCCGCCGCTTAGCCTCCTCCGATCCCTCGATATAGCGTTGGGTTGTACTAAGCGCCGAGTGACCAGCCAGTAGCTGCACGTCCCTAAGGCTACCTCCCACAGTCGAGATTCGTCTAGCGGCGTTAGTTATGAAAGTACGCCGACCGCTATGGCTGCTAGCGCCTTGGAACCCGAGCATCCGATACCAGCCAGCGAACTTGTTCACTAGAGCGTAGCTAGTGGTGTGGTCCGCTCGTTCGGTGGTGATAATGAAAGGGCTGGTACGAGGACTAGCAGCCATTAGGAGCTGCCATTCAGCTAGTGCGGTCCGCAGCTCCTTGTTCAGCGGTATGACGCGTCCAGAGCGCCCTTTAGAGGCATTGTCGGTAAGGTAGATAGCGTCCCCTAGCCTTCCCTCCGCGTCCGTCACCATCGACCACTTCAGCGAGGCTATTTCTTTCGCCCGCAAACCAGCTTTCACGGACAGCAGGAAGATCACTCGGTCGCGTTGGGGATAGCGGGTCGTGGCGAGATAGCCGAGGACAGCATCGATCTGGGCTTTGGTGAGAACCTTCGCCTGTTTGCCGAGAGCCATAGTAAAGCTCCACTCGTTGTGAAATCATAAGCACAACTACAAACATAATGAGATCGCCGAAATTACACTAGCGCTATTTTCAAGATAATTATGTTTTTCAGTGACTTGGGCGAACTGGTTTTAAAAGGAATGTTTTACAACCAGTGGCAGATCTTCGCCTAAACCATCTGGCGCCGCATATGCAGTAAAGCCCGCGTGAGTAGCGCCGTTTTCTATGAAATAGACGCGGAGGGCTTCGTTATGCTCGAAGTTAAGCCTATCACTAGCCGAGAGACCTTTGTGCAGCCCCTTCAGGCTGTGTCTGTAGCTGCAAAGGAGGCTCACCATATGGTGGGTCCTGCCCCAACGGTGACGATTTCTGCGGCTGCGGCTGCCCTAAGCACTAGTAATAAGCCAAGGGCAGCAAAGGATCAGGACAAAGAAGATCCTCGAAAATCCTTTCGGAAAAAAGTTGACGAGATTCTTGCGCGCATTTTGAAAAATGAGAAGGAAATAGATAGCCTTTAGCCCAGCTGATTGTCTGGGGGGGATCATGAAGGCGACACTCGTATTTTCGATCTTTCTAATAAGCCCAACATTGGCGCTCGCCCAACAGCCGATCCTCAGGAACGGGTCCTGCCCTTCTGGCTATTATTCCAGCGGAAATTATTGCGTTCCGACATCCAGTGCTTCGCCCATGATAGAGCGTAATGGTTCTTGTCCCTCTGGCTACTACAGCAGCGGCAACTACTGCGTGATGACCTCTTCGGGCAAACCCGCCATTCATCGTTCTGGAAGCTGTCCGTCTGGCTATTATTCCAGCGGGAATTACTGCGTCCGCTCAAACTAAGTTAACTCGTCAGTAAATGCGTTCCATCCATGCAAACCAAAAGATGGAGGGTTATTATGCTAGAAGAGAAGTTGGAAAAGCTCAAAAATGGCATCTTCACAAGAGGCGAAATGCTTCAATTGCGGGATAGCGCCAGCAAGCTAGCTCAAAAAGGAAATGTCATCGCGCAAGCAATCGTCGATATCATTCATAACAAGGAATTGCCCAGTCATGAAGTGGCATATCTTTTCATGGGGTTTTGCCCTGGGGCTACGTTCAGGAATCGCAAAGATGAATACTGGATCGAAGAAGGCATCTGTAAGTTTGATTTTTTAAAAGACTACTCGCAGATGAAGAAATTTACGACAGTTTTAAAGGGCGATTTCGTAATTCTAAAGAAGAACAAAGAATTCGGGAGGACTATGGAGCTCTTTGGGCATGGACGAGTGCTTGAAGTATGCCGCCGCAAAGCGGACGAGTTAACCTATCTAAGAGTAGACTGGTCGGATCAAAAGCAAATTCTGGAAGTGCCAGCAATGGGGTGCACCAAAACCGTCAATATACGCCCGTTTGAAAAAGTTAAAGCTCGGATGCATCCCGACTTTTGGAGATGGCTTGGCTCAAATGATCCAACTGGAAGATAAAAAAAGACCCACGGAAATAATCCGTGGGTCTAAAAGTTTTTAGCCTGCGAATTCGAAGTCTATTTGATTTGCTACCGCCCTTAAATCGGGGAAGTAAATACCGAGAATTTCTCTCAGTCTGGTCGGATCATATTTTATCCTGAGTGACTTTAGATGCTGCTCGTATCTAGAGAGCATTTTACCGATCACCTCGTCCCTTTCTCTTATAGAGACGTCAAAGCATAAGCCTACGCAACGGGATTTTATGGCGCTGGTCATTTTTGTGTAGTCATTCGCGGTCATTATAAAACGCGCGTTTCCTGAGACCTGCTCGATTGTGTAGCGTAGCGCGTCTTGTACGTTACGAGGCATGAAGTCCGCTTCGTCTATGAAAACAACCTTAGGCTTTCCTATAAGAGACATTGTGGAGCAAAACGTCTGGATGGCATTGACCATCGTTTTGTCTCCCGAGTTGTGGCTTCCATTAATTTCGTAGACATCGGAATTTTTAAGCATGACCCTCGCTGCAGAACTTTTCCCTATGCCAGGCTTCCCGTAGAAGATCATGTTTAAAGGGAAACCTGTCTCCTGCATTTTTAATAGACGTGCGACCGTCTTCGCTGGAAGATTTAAGTCTTCCAGCTTTTGGGGACGGAGG
>Ga0315899_10007781_pt1 | contig 11521 bp, 12 predicted proteins | sample LakEriMetagenome_2_FD_203518 | JGI IMG/M metagenome (GOLD analysis project Ga0315899, IMG submission 203518) | Freshwater fungal communities from buoy surface, Lake Erie, Ohio, United States - Buoy 4 MA112 | ecosystem: Environmental > Aquatic > Freshwater > Lake | place: USA: Lake Erie, Ohio... | reverse complement strand
TGTGGTTGAGAATTTGCAAGAGTTGGAAGACGAAGGAGAAGTATATGAAAGTATTGATGATATTTGGCCAGATTACCCAAGTAATGACGACTTCATGTTTAATGAAGACGAATATTAATTTCCATGGGCTTTTTGAAAAATAAGCCCATAAAAATTAATCTCTAATTATGAGGAAAATTAATAAGGGGCTAAGCTTTGCTAGCCCCTTATTTATTTAAATAATTGAGGCATAACCAGCACATCACGAAGCTTTGCTTCGTTCTTCTCTAATGATTTTTATCTCTTATGATGAAGAAAAATAAAAAAGGGTCCCGATAAGTCGGCGACCCTTTTTTAATGTAGTGCTTATTAAAGTGAGCGCAAAAAATATACTTAAAAAGTTAATTTAAAATACAATAACATTAAACTCAGTATTAATACAATTGTGTTTGCGATAAGTACTGGGCGACTATTAATTAAATAGGCATAAGTTAGCCAAACAATACAGCTAAAGTTTACAATTAATACCATGAGTAAACTTAAATCCCCCACACTATGTGATTTCCAGGATAAATAAACCTGAGGCACAAAAGTGATACAACTTAATAGTGAACCTAGGTAACCGATGGCTTCTACTAGTTTAGGATTAATTTCTTTATTACTCATGTGTTATTTTTAATTGGCGGTGCTAAATTTTTTATCCTTCTGTGATGCCTGCTTTTTGCATAATCATGTCACTCACGCCAGTAGTTGAATAACCGCCGTCATGGAATAAGTTTTGCATTGTAACCATCTTGGTTAAGTCGGAAAATAAAGTCACACAATAATTAGCGCAATCTTCAGCTGTTGCATTTCCTAGTGGCGCAATCGCATCTGCGTAATCAAAAAAGTCACCAAATCCTTTTATACCAGTTCCTGCAGTTGTTTTAGTAGGCGATTGAGATACTGTATTCACACGTACTTTATTTCTTAATCCATAGTGGTAGCCAAAACTACGTGCAATGGATTCCAACAATGCTTTAATATCAGCCATGTCGGTATAAAAAGGGAATGTTCTTTGTGCAGCAGCATAAGTTAAAGCAACCACACTCGCGTGGTCATTTAATGCATCCATTTTATAAGCAACACTTAGCATTTTATGTAAGGACATTGCAGACACATCAACGCCTTTTGCGTAGTAGTCGTAATTCAATTCAGGGTAAGCAATTTTTTTACGAATATTCACACTCATACCAATTGAATGAAGTACGAAGTCAATTTTACCACCTAAAATTTCTTGAGATTGTGTAAAAAGATTCGTTAATTCCTCAACGCTAGTCGCATCGGCTGGAACAATCTTAGAATTTGTTTTTTCAGCTAACCCATTAATCTCACCCATACGCATAGCGATAGGGGCGTTGGTTAAAACAAAAGTTGCACCTTCTTCATGTGCTTTTTCAGCTACTTTCCAAGCAATGGAATTACTATCAAGTGCACCAGTAATAATTCCTCTCTTTCCTTTCAATAAATTGTATGCCATTTTGATGGTTTATTTAATTACTGTAAAAATAATTATAATATCCTTTAAAAAGTCAATAATTACCTGAATTGACTAATAAGCTTTCGTTAAAACAAGTGAGTGTTATAAAATAGTAATAATTAAACTAAGAACTACACCAATATTATGCTCCTAAAAGTTCCTTGGCATTTTCCAAAGCAGATTTACTAGGTGGATCACCGCCAATCATCAGGGCAATATGTTGTACCCTTTCATTAGCGCTTAGTGCCCTTAAAAAAGTGTTGGTACTGGTGCCCTTTTGTTCTTTATATACAAACAAATGTGCATGGCCTTTGGCGGCTATTTGCGGTTGGTGGGTAATACATAAAACCTGTCTTGCTTGACCTAAGCCTTGTAACAATAAACCTACTTGTTTGGCAGGCTCTCCTGAAATTCCAGTATCAATTTCATCAAAAATCATAGTAGGTAAATCAATGGACTTAGCCACAAGTGATTTTATGCAAAGCATCAAACGACTTAATTCACCACCGCTCGCTACTTTTTTAATAGGTTCAAACTTTTGGGTATTGTTTGCATCAAACAAAAAATCAATTTTATCTTTTCCGTATGCATTATAAGCAACCTCGTCAATCGTAACTTTTATTTTGGCATTCGGCATACCTACTTGATGTAAAAGTTGGTTTACATTTTTGGTAAACGGAGCGGTTTCCTTATTTCTCTTTTGTGTTAAAGAAGTTGCTAATTCCACTACTTGTTTTTCATCCGATTTCACTTGTTTCGTGAGCTGATTAATTTTCTCATCCAAGCTAAGCACCGCCGTTAAGTCAAGCTCCAATTGTTGTTGGATGCTTATGAGTTCATTGGTGCTTTGTACTTTGTGCTTTTTTTGTAAGCTATATCCTTCTGATAAACGGTCTTGTATCAAAACCATTTTCTTGTCATCAAAATCTATTTTATCCTGCCAGCTGCTTAGTTCATTCGCAACATCGGCAAGTTCAATTTGTGCAGCTTTTAAACGGTTTAATAAATCAGCAAATTCAGGTTGCCATTTTACAATACTGTCTAAATTATTCGCAATTTGTTTTAACTGTTGCACAATTGGATTGTCGGCGCTTTCTAATACCTGAATGCTTTGATCTATTTGCGCTTTTATGGAAACGGCATTTTCTAAAAATTTAAGTTCCTGTTCTAATTGCTCTAATTCATTTTCCTTTAATTGCAGTGCTGCTAATTCTTCTAATAAATGTTTTTTATAGCTCTCTGTTTTTTCAAACTCATCTCTTCTGGAAATTAATTCAGCCAATTGCTTTTGGTGGTCCTTCCATAAATGGAAAACAGATTGGTATTGTGCTAAATCCTTTTGAACTCCGGCCAAAGCATCAATTACGGTGCGTTGAAAATCGGTATCTCCCAGAGTAAGGGTATCAAATTGTTGGTGCAAATCCACTAACTGCGAAGTAAGTTGTTTCAGCTCGTTCAAATTAATCGGTGTATCGTTGATGAAAGCCCTTGACTTGCCTTGTGCATTAATCTCGCGACGAATAAGTATTTCATCTGTTAAATCAAGTTCGTGTTCGGTGAAAAATGCATGATACGATTGTTTGTTGTTCAATGAAAAAGTGCCTTCAATAAAACATTTTTTTGAAGCGTCTCTACAAACCGTGCTATCAGCACGATCGCCCAATATTAAACCCAGGGCACCCATGATAATACTTTTACCCGCACCAGTTTCACCAGTGATCACAGATAATTGATTGGACAAGTCAATACTGAGTTGGTCAATTAAAATGTAATTATGTATTTCGAGTTTGGATAACATGGCTTAATGCAATATACACTACCCTAAAATGCTGCACAAATTTTGTTGTAATAAAAAAGGGTCCTGATTGCTCTGGACCCTTTAAGGAATATTTTCAAAATAGTTTTAAGTCTATTTTTTGGTCTTTTCTGGAGCGTTCGCCACATCTGACTCTACTAAAATACGACCGCAGTTTTCACAAACGATGATTTTTTTATGTAAGCGAATTTCGCTTTGACGTTGTGGAGGAATTGAATTGAAGCAACCGCCACAAGCATCTCTTTCAACAGTAACAACGGCTAAGCCATTGTGGTAACTGTTCCTGATACGATCGTAACTGTATAATAAACGATCGTCAATATGTGCACGCGCTTCTTCGCTTTTAGTTCTTAATTCTTTCTCTTCAATTTCTGTATCAGCGATGATTTTTTCTAATTCACTTTTTTTATGGGTCAATACACCATCTTTTGAAGCGATTGTTTTTTTAGCAGCATCCAATGCTTTGATTTTTTCGCCTAAATCTTCATTTGCATCACGGATATGTTTTTCAGCAAGTTTGATTTCTAACCCTTGCATTTCAAGCTCTTTATTAATTGCTTCAAACTCACGGTTATTTTTAACATTCTCACTTTGAGATTCATATTTCGCTAATAAAGCTTCGCTTTCTTTGATCGCTGCTTTTTTAGTTTCAATGAATTCAGTGATACCATTAATTTCTTCTTCAATTCTAACTTGTCTGTTTACCAATCCTTGAACTTCATCTTCCAAATCTTTTACCTCCATTGGTAATTCACCACGTAAAATTTCAATTTCATCGATACTACTATCAACGCGTTGAAGTCGGTAAAGGTTCACTAATTTTTCTTCTACTGAAAAGTCTTTGACTGATGCCATATTTTCAAATTTATTTGGATGGTCTTAATGCTGTGAATCTCAATCTTTAAGATAACGCACCGGTTGGGTGTTTACCGAGGATTCGAGGACGGCAAAGGTAGGGAATTTACCGGTTAAATAAGCAACAATTAGGGCCGGAACAAATTGTTCGCTTTCCCCATGACCAATATCAAGGAGTAAAAGCTGTCCGTCGGCCTCAAAAAACTCATGGTATTTGAGGTCGCTGGTGATAAAACAGTCAATCTTTTGTTTTTTAACCGCATCTATTAAAAAGCTCCCTGCACCACCACATAAAGCAATGGTTTTCAGTTGTTTATATATAAAAGGCGTATGTTTTACAATAGCCAAATTGAACTTTTCTTTGACCCATTTAATGAAATCTTGCTCATCCGTTTCAAGGGGAAGTTCGCCCACCAAGCCGGCACCCACAGGATCTCCATTTTTATCAAAAATTCCTGGTATAGGCGCCAAAATGGAACGATTTTCTAATCGAAGTTTATCGGCCAGGGTTTTATTAACCCCGTCGATGATATTATCCAAATTGGTGTGAATGGCGTAAACTGCGATATTATTTTTAATGGCCTTAACTGCGACCCGAGTCACATAGTGATTGGGGGTAAATTGTTTGATTCCCTTAAATACAATAGGATGGTGACTCACAATTAGGTTACAACCTTGGGCGATGGCTTCGTCAACCACGACTTCCGTACAATCTAAGGAACATAAAATACCGGTACAATTGGCAAGCGGATCGCCAATAATTAAGCCTGCATTATCATAAGATTCCTGATAGGACAGGGGCGCCCAAGTTTCCAAGGCTGCGGTAATAGTGCTAATTTGCATATCTAAAATTAATTATAAAAAAGCAGTATTTTATTAAAAGTGGACACAACTATTTTAATACTGAATTGTTAATAGTTAGATTTGCTTCAACAAGCAATTAAAATAATCCAATGGCAGCACCTATACATATATTTTGGTTTAGACGCGATTTAAGATGGGAGGATAATGCTGGATTGTACCATGCACTTTATCAGGCAAAATTACAAGGCACCCAGGTGTTACCTATTTTCGTTTTTGATAAAACCATTTTAAATCAGTCAGAAGATAAGGCAGACAGAAGGGTCGATTTTATTCATCAAACCCTAACTAGGTTGCAAGGGGATTTAGTGGCCAAAGGCAAATCGCTTTGGGTGAAATATGGCACGCCAACGGAAGTTTTTGAAAAGTTGTTTTCTGAATTTAATATCAGTGCAGTTTATACGAATCATGATTATGGTCCTAAGGCCAATGCTCGAGATGCCGCTATTGAAAAGATGGCTTTAAAAAATAAAGCGACCTATCATCATTTTAAGGATCAGGTTATTTTTGAAAAAGACGAGGTGACCAAAGATGATGGCAAACCTTATACGATTTATACCCCTTATGCAAATAAATGGAGAGCAACATGGGCAGTGAAAACGCCCAAGAAATTTCCATCGGATAAATTATTGGATTATTTTTTAGACACAAAAGAATTTAAGCTGCCTACTTTAAAAGAAATGAGTTTTGAAAAAACGGATTTAGATATTCCGCCGATGCAGTATAAAACATCGGTGGTGAAAAATTATACGGAACAAAGAAATTTCCCTGCATTAAATGCAACTACGCACTTAAGTGTGCATTTACGTTTTGGCACCATATCCGCAAGGTCATTGGCTTTGGAAACGCAAAGCTTAAACGCTACTTTTTTTAATGAACTTATTTGGCGCGATTTTTATCATATGATTTTATGGCAGTTTCCGCAAATTGCAGATGGAAAATCATTCAAACCAAAATATGATTTTATTGAATGGCGTAATAATGAAAAAGAATTTAAAGCTTGGTGTGAAGGGCGCACAGGTTATCCAATCGTGGATGCGGGTATGCGTGAATTAAATACGACAGGTTTTATGCATAACAGAGTGCGTATGATTGTTGCTAGTTTTTTAACCAAGCATTTATTGATTGATTGGCGTTGGGGCGAAGCTTATTTTGCGCAAAAATTATTGGACTTTGATTTAGCAGCGAATAATGGTGGTTGGCAGTGGGCGAGTGGTAGTGGTTGTGATGCAGCACCTTACTTTAGAGTTTTCAATCCGCGCTTACAAACGGAAAAATTTGACAAGGACTTAAAATATATCAGGCATTGGGTTCCCGAGCTAGATAGTTTTGACTATCCCAAACCAATTGTAATACATGAGGCAGCGCGGGAGCGCGTCCTAGCCGCATACGCCAAGGCTTTGAAGGAGTAGTAAGTTTTATTTATTTAAGGTAGAAAAAGATTGTTCTAATTGCGCTATTGCTTTTCTTCCTGTATCGCCCATGTCAATAGTAAAATCGTTTACATATAAATCAATATGTTGTCGCATTACTTGTTCGGACATTTCTTGTGAATGGCACTTTACATAATCGGGTAATATATCGTAACTATTGGCAAAAGCATATTCAACACTTTGCTTGATCAAATCATCTACGATTGCAATTTCATTTGCATGAACATCATTGCGCGCAATAATGCCACCTAAAGGTATTGGTGCGTTAAATGTTTCTTCAAAATAAGTGCCTAGGTCCATCCATTTACTTAACCCTTTATCGGCATAAGTAAAACGGTTTTCGTGAATAATAACACCGGCGTCAACTTTGCCATTTAAAACAGCATTTTCTATTTCATTAAATACTAAAAATTCCTTGTTAGTAACATTGGGAAATGCCAAACTAAAAAGTAAATGCGCTGTGGTATTCACGCCAGGTATGGCTACGCGCATGGTGGAAGCCTCAGGCTTTCCTTCGGGGCGAGATGCATCTTCCTTGTAGACCAATAAAGGCCCTACGCCTTTACCTAATGCGCCACCACTATTTAACAAAGCATAATTATTTTTCACCAATGGCCAAACGCCATAACTAATTTTTGAAAAAGGAAATTTGCCTGCAATGGCCCACTCATTTAAAGTTTGCACATCTTGTAAATGCACTTTAAAAGTATACCCCTTGGTATCTATTTTATGATTCACTAATGCATCAAAAATAAAAGTATCATTAGGGCAGGGTGAAAAACCTATTTCAAACTCAGGCATGGTTAGGCAATTTTATTAAGGGCATCTAAATATTGCAATAAGGTTTCATTCAAATTATAAATGGCTTCCTGCATGTTCCATTTTGCTTTATTTCTTTCGCCCACATAATTAGATACCGCACGAATTTGTATAAAAGGAATATTTAAATCACGACCCATATAATGTAAAGCCGCACCTTCCATGGATTCTAGGGTTGCTTTATAACGACCGCTGTATAAATCAATTTTATTTTTATCGGTGCTAATGGTATTTACGGTTACGCCTTTTTTAGTAGGCAGCTTCAATAAATTGTATTGACTTAACCAAGGATTCGGCAATGATTTTTTTTCATAAGGAGCGTCATTGGGTTTGTCCAATTTTAAATCAAACAAATCTTTCCAAACCTTATTTTCCACGACACCAATATCTCCTGCAAAATCATCTTTCACCGCAAAAACCTTGCCTAAGGGTACTTTTTTATCAAAGCATCCAGCTATACCCACTTGTATAATTAAAGAGGGGGTTTCTTGTACAAACATCTTCATTAAGGAGACACTACTCGCCAATAAACCAATGCCAGATTCATGAAAACCTACTGAAAATCGCTTATTTGTACCTGCATAAGCGGGGTTAATTTTTTGGAAACTGGGCATCCATTCGCCATTGGTGGCTGCGGTAATGATTACTCTCATATAACAAAGGTCGGGAAAGGCCTGTGAAAAATGACTATCTTGACAATCAAATTTATATCTTTGCAAAAATTATAGCGCAGATGGTTTATTTAACCCGAGTGGAACATTTTAATGCAGCACACAAATTAGCTAACCCCAATTGGAGTAAGGAAAAGAATGAGGAAGTGTTTGGCGTATGCGCTAATGAAAATTGGCATGGGCATAATTATGAACTCTTTGTAACTATTAAAGGGGTTCCAGACGCCGAAACTGGCTTTTTGTTCGATGTAAAAAAGCTAAGTGTTATTATAAGACAGTACGTTATAGATGAACTAGATCATAAGAATTTGAATATAGATGTTCCTTTCATGCAAGGCCAAATGTGTAGCACTGAAAATTTAGCGGTGGCTATTTGGAAACAATTAGCACCCCATATTCCACCAGTGGTTCAACTGCATTGCGTCAAATTATATGAAACCCCACGTATCTATGTGGAGTACTTTGGGGAATAATTTTATAGCCATCCAGTACCAAAAGCAGGAATTTATTGTCGAAATTGGGTAATACGACAAAATTGTTTAATTATTTTGGCGTGTTCTCTAAACAAAATGAATGCAATAGCGTTATTAATATTGTAACTTTGACGTCTTAATTTGGAACCATGGAACAAAAAGTAGCGGTATTTAGGAAAGAGCATTTTAATGCCGCGCACCGATTATTTTGTGCGGATTGGAGTGATGCTGAAAACAAACGAGTTTTTGGTGCCTGCAGTAATCCAAATTATCATGGTCACAACTATGAACTAGTGGTGCAAGTAAATGGGGTGCCAGATCCAATTACTGGATTTGTAATCAATACCAAGGACTTGAGTATACTAGTTGCAGAAGAAGTGATTTCAAGGTTCGATCATAAAAATTTAAACTTAGATACAGATGCGTTTAAAAATTTAAATCCCAGTGCTGAAAATATAGCTATTGTGATTTTTAATTTATTAAGACCCAGAATATCTGAAAAACTTGATTTAAAAATACGTCTGTATGAAACAGAAAGAAACTTTGTTGACTACCCCGCTTAAGGAAGAGAAAATTGAACTCAGTCATTTAATCATTGAAGAAATGGGAGATGAGCATAAAGCAAGTTCAGTGGATACGCCTTTACGTTCGGATGCATTTGATAAAACAGATGACCAAAAAATAGCAGCCATAGAGCCGCATTTTAAAGCCATTATGGAAATTTTAGGAATGGATTTGCGTGATGACAGCTTAAGAGGTACGCCACTACGTGTTGCTAAAATGTATGTTAAGGAATTATTCCAAGGATTAAATCCTGCAAACATGCCAAGCATGACTTTGTTTGAAAATAAATTTCAGTACAATGAAATGTTGGTTGAAAAAAATATCAATTTTTATACGAACTGTGAGCATCACTTTGTTCCCTTCTTTGGTAAAGCGCATGTGGCTTATATCAGCAGTGGTAAAGTAATTGGATTAAGTAAGTTGAATAGATTAGTGGAATATTTTTCAAAACGCCCGCAAGTACAAGAACGTTTAACTATGCAAATTGGTAAAGCATTACAAACAGTATTACAGACACAGGATGTTGCAGTGATGATGGATGCAAAGCATTTATGTGTTTCAAGTCGTGGCGTAAAGGATGACAGTTCGAATACGATCACTTCGTTTTTTGGAGGAAAGTTCCAAGATGAAAAAACAAAGTTAGAATTTCTGAAGTATATTGAAATAAATGATTAGGTAAGTATGGGTTAGTTGTTTAAATCGTAAGTAAATGGCGGAGCAATAGCTTCGCCATTTTTGTATCCAATACCTACGCGCAACTATTCTTTCACATATAACTGAATTCATATATTTTTGTAAAAACGAACCACATGTCAAAAAATGCATTTGTATTCCCAGGACAAGGAAGTCAATTTTCTGGAATGGGAAAAAATTTATATGAATCTAATACCACTGCAAAGGAAATGTTTGAAAAGGCTAATGAAATTTTAGGTTTTAGAATTAGCGATATCATGTTTGAAGGAACCGATGAACAGCTAAAACAAACCAATGTAACACAACCCGCAATTTTTATACATTCTGTGATTGCTTATTTAACGCAGCCTGCAGAAACAAGCATTGCCCCCGATATGGTTGCAGGTCATTCATTGGGAGAGTTTAGTGCACTAGTTGCAAATAAAGCATTGAGTTTTGAAGATGCATTACGATTAGTAAGTATTCGTGCCAAAGCAATGCAAGCCGCTTGTGAAATACAACCTTCCACCATGGCCGCGGTGTTAGCGCTTGCCGATGAAAAAGTAGAAGAAGTTTGTGCGCAAGTACAAAATGAAACTGGTGAAATAGTGGTCCCTGCTAATTATAATTGTCCTGGACAATTAGTGATATCTGGTTCGGTGAAGGGAATCGCGGTTGCTTGTGAGCAAATGAAAGCAGCGGGTGCAAAACGTGCCTTGGTTTTACCAGTGGGCGGAGCATTTCATAGTCCATTAATGAATCCTGCAAAAATTGAATTGGCTGCTGCTATTGAAGCTACCCATTTTAACCAACCTATTTGTCCCGTTTACCAAAATGTAACGGCTACTGCAGTATCCGATCCAGCCCAAATAAAGCAAAATTTAATAGCCCAATTAACGGGCGCTGTGCGTTGGACGCAAACGGTTCAGGCCATGGTTGCCGACGGCGCCACCCATTTTACTGAGTATGGTCCAGGCAAGGTTTTGCAAGGATTAGTCCAAAAAGTACATAAGGAAGTAGTGGTAAATGGCGTATCGTAGATAAATATCTATTCTTAGCTGATTTAAAGTATTGATTTTAAGTAAAATATAATAGACCCTTGTGCAATCCGCAAGGGTTTTTTTCGTTTTGTTCATGGGTAACTATGCCTGATTTACAATAAACTGTTTTACCATATTTTGAAAAAGAGGATACTATATATTTTATTGGGAGTGATGCTATCTTTTCAAGGGTGGGGGCAGAGTATAAGTTTAGTAACTGGGTTTCCTACACCATTTAAAAATTGTGGATTTGTTGAGTTTTCAGCAAATCGGGGAGCGTATACCTCTGCTACATTATATATATTAGAATGGTCAGTTGATAATATTGTACCATACACGTCAGTTGGAACATACTTAGTTTCGAGCAAGGCACCTGCTACTAATACAGGATATTATCGAATTCAATTTTCTAATTCTACAGGTATAATTGGTACCCCAGTTTATTATGCAAATTATATAGAAATAAATCCAGATCCAATAATTTCTACCTCGTTAACTTTTGGTACTTCATCATTTGAAATAGTTTATGGTAATAGTACAAACTTAACTGCAAATACTAGCCCTAAAATTTCAAATTCCTGGACCAGTTCATCTTCAACTAATTTATCGCTATTAGATAATGGGTCAAACGTTGATTTAAATGCGATACAAGTTGGCGGTCCCACAACTTTCACATATACAGATATTAATGGATGTAGAAGCACAATTGATATTACAGTTAATGCAGCGACACTAACAGTAACTGCGAGTAATCAGAGTAAATTATATGGAGCAACATCGCCATTAACAGGGACGTTGAATACGAATTATACAGTTACG
>Ga0315899_10007780_pt1 | contig 11521 bp, 4 predicted proteins | sample LakEriMetagenome_2_FD_203518 | JGI IMG/M metagenome (GOLD analysis project Ga0315899, IMG submission 203518) | Freshwater fungal communities from buoy surface, Lake Erie, Ohio, United States - Buoy 4 MA112 | ecosystem: Environmental > Aquatic > Freshwater > Lake | place: USA: Lake Erie, Ohio... | reverse complement strand
CAGTGACCAACGCCCAGATCAAGGAGGCCCCCGCCTCCTCGCCGCTCGGCACGCTGAACGGCCGCGTGGCTGGCGCGAGCGTGACGGCAGTGAACGGCGAGCCCGGCTCGGCTCCCCGCATTCGCCTGCGTGGCCCCACGTCGCTCACCGGGTCGCAGGATCCGCTCATCATCGTGGACGGCACCATCAGCCGCATTTCCCTCGCCGACATCAATGCCCAGGACATTGAACGCATCGAGGTCATCAAGGGGGCGGCGGCCAGCTCGCTGTACGGCTCCGACGCGGCGAACGGCGTGGTGCAGATCTTCACCAAGCGCGGCGCGACGCTGGCCACCGGTCAGACCCAGATCACCGTGCGCAACGAGTTCGGGTCCAACGACCTCCGCAAGACGATCCCCAACAACTTCTCGCATCCCTACAAGGTCGATGCCCAGGGGAACTTCCAGCGCGACGCCAACGGCAACCGCATCCAGGAGGACGACCGCATCTCGGACAACTCCTACCCGGTCATCTACGATCAGCTGGGCGAGGTGTTCCGCAGTGGCCAGTTCATGACCAACTACATCTCGGTCGGCCAGCGCAACGCCAACTCGAACTTCAATGCGTCGTTCGAGAACTCGAGGGACCAGGGCATCGCCAACCTGCTCAGCGGATACAACCGCCAGAACTTCCGTCTCAACCTGGATATGGAGCTGCACCCCAAGCTCGACTTCCAGACGGGTGCGTTCTACGGACAGTCGAAGGCCGACCAGGCCGAGGATAGCTCGGGCGACGCCTTCTTCGGGCTGCGCTTCCTCGAGCCCAACATCGACCTGCTGGCCAAGAATCCCAACGGCACGCCGTATCTGGCCGCCATCCGCCAGTCGCCGGCCTCGGGTAACGTGAGCAATCCGCTCTACAACTGGTCAAACATCCAGAACAGCAACGACCGGGCCCGCTTCACCGGCCTGCTCAAGGTGCGCTATCGCCCCACCACGTGGCTCACCGCCGAGGCCAACACCAACTTCGACCGCGGTTCGCGCAACTTCCGCTCGTTCGTCCCGCTGGGCTACATCGGCTCCACGGGTACCGTGAGCAAGGGGTCCATCTCCAATCAGGAGATCGTCACCCGTGCCTACAACCTGGGCAGCACGCTCACGGCGGTGAAGAACTTCTCGTGGTTCACCAACACCACCAAGCTGGCGTGGGTCTACGAGGACCAGGAGAATACCCAGACGACGGTGCGCGCGACCGCGCTCACCGTGCCGCGCGTGACGGAATTCACGGCGGCCTCGCGCGACCCGGACAATCCGGTCATTCCCGGATCGTTCTCGCAGCCCATCCGCAACCAGAACTTCTTCGCCATCACCACCTTCGACATCAAGGACAAGTACATCATCGACGGGCTGATCCGTCGTGACCAGTCGTCCCTGTTCGGCGAAGACCAGCGCTCCCGCACCTTCAAGCGCCTCTCCGGCGCCTGGCGCGTGTCGGAGGATATCACCCTCCCGGGGGTGAACGAGTTCAAGCTGCGCGCCTCGTACGGCGAGGCCGGCCTGCGTCCGGTGTTCGACGCCCAGTACGAGCAGTTCGCCATTCAGGGCGGCAGCCCGGTGAAGATCACGCTCGGCAACCCCAACCTGCGCCCGGCCTTCTCGCGCGAAATCGAGGGGGGCTTCGACCTCACCTTCGCCAAGAACTTCCAGCTGCAGTACAGCTACTCCAGCAAGATCACCGACGACCAGATCCTGAACGTGCCCGTGTCGTCGGCCACTGGCTTCCGGAACCAATGGCTCAACGCCGGTTCCCTGGAAGGCAAGACGCACGAGGTGCTGCTGAGCGCCGTGCTCGCGTCCAAGAAGGATTTCCTGTGGAGCGTGAACATCGCCGGCGACCGCACGCGTCAGAAGGTGCGCAGCCTCGCGGTGCCGCCGTTCCTCGTGGGCCCCGTGGCGAACACCACGATCTTCCGGCTTGCGGCCGGCCAGCCGTTCGGCATCATCTACGGCAGTTCGTGGGTGCAGACGTCCGATCAGCTCGCCTCCATGATCGCCGCACGGCGCCTGAGTGGCACCGCGGCCGATTACGTGCAGAACGAGGAAGGCTACTTCGTGTCGCGCGCCGACTGGCGCACCATTCGCGAGCGCCCCATCAAGTTCCTCGACGCCGACGGCAATGCCCTGCGCCAGATCGGTGACGTGAACCCCGACTTCAACCTGAACTTCAACACCCAGCTCAACTGGAAGAAGTTCTCCGTCACCGCCGTGGTGAACTGGGTACAGGGCGGACAGATCTACAACTACACGCGTCAGTGGCCGTTCTTCGACCAGCGCGACCCGGCCTTCGACCAGCGCGGCAAGCCCGAGGTGGAGAAGAAGCCCACCACGTACTACGCCACGTTCTACAACAACTTCGATCCCAACACCTACTTCGTGGAGGACGGCACCTACGTGCGCCTGCGCGAGCTCGCCGTGAACTACGAGATCCCGCGCGCCTTCACCAGGCGCCTGGGCATGGGCACCGACCGGTCGGCCCGCTTCGGCATCGTGGGACGCAACCTGCTCACGAGCACCAAGTACAGCGGCTACGATCCCGACGTGTCCGGTGGTGGTGCCAATCCCTTCGCCTACCGCGTGGACTACTTCACATATCCCATCTTCAGGACGTTCACGTTCATGCTGGAGCTCGGTCTGTGAGCCCCCTCAATCCGAAGTTCGCCTTCTCGACCCGCCACGCGGTCGGCATCGCCCTGGGGGCGCTCCTGCTCACGGCGTGCAACTCGCTCGATGTCGAGAACCCCAACGCGCCGGACGCCAACCGGGCATTGGCCGATCCGGCGGCCATCGAGGCCGTCGCCGGCGGTACCCTGCGCTCCTGGTTCAATACGTGGGACGGCATGGAGGGCGGTGGGCCACTCGTCACCATGTCGCAGACCTACTCGGCGTCGTGGAACAACTTCAACATGAACTTCTACAGCTCGATCGACGCGGACGGCACGCGCAACACGCGCGCGTACCAGAACGATCTCGCGTCGGCCGGCCGTACCACCATGATCGCGTACTGGGAGGGATACTATTCCACCCTCTCGTCGGCGGTGGACGTCCTCACGGCCATCCGCAAGAACAACCTGGTCATCAGCAACGCCGGGAACACCCGACGAGCCGAGACCATCGCCCAGTTCATGCACGGGGCAGCGCTCATGGGGATCGCGCTCAACTACGACAAGGGCTACGTGATCGACGAAACGAGCGATCTGGCCACTCTCGCGTACAAGAGCCGCAAGGAAGTGCGTGACGCTGCCGTCGCGTCACTCGAACGGGCGGCCACACTCGCCGCGGCCAACCAGTTCACCACGCCCTCGGGCTGGACCAACGGGACAGCGTACACGAACGTGCAGATCGCCCAGCTGGCCCGCACCATGGCGGCCATGACGCTGGCCTACTATCCGCGAACGCCGGCCGAGAACGACCAGGTGGACTGGGCCAAGGTGTCGCAGCTGGCGTCGCAGGGGATCTCGTCGACCGGGAGCGGCTTCGACTTCATCTTCACCGGCGACGGCTGCAACTCGTGGTGTCACGAAATCCTCTACTGGTTCAATGCCTTCGACGGCGGGCGCGTGAGCACCCGTGTGGGGGCGCTGCTCGATCCGGCCACGCAGCGGCATCCGTACCCCAACGGCGGCAACCCACGGCCCAATTCGCCCGATCGGCGCCTGGGTGACGGCTCCTTCGGTCCCGACGACGACGATTTCGCCGGCTACTTCGGGACCAATCCCAAGACGGCACGTGCGGGAACCGACTTCGTGTACTCGCGCGAAGAGATCTTCCGTCCCGATCGCGGCATGTACCACCAGTCGAACATCGGTCACATCCGCTACGACCGCAGCGGCGAGCAGTCGCCGAACGCGATCTACGGCGGCTTCGGTGTAGCGCCGGTGATCTCGCGGCACCAGAACGATCTGCTCTGGGCCGAGGCGGAACTGCGCCGGTCGGGGGGCAACCTGGCCACCGCCGCATCGCTCATCAACAAGACGCGGGTGGACCGTGGCGGTCTCGCGCCTGCCACGGCCGGGGAAGGGGCGCCGTCACTCATCGCCAAGCTCATCTACGAACAGGAAGTGGAATTGCTTGGCCTGGGGCCCGTGTCGTACTACCAGCGGCGCCGGGTGCCCAACGGCCTGCTGCCGGGAACGCCGCGCGAAATGCCGGTGCCGGCAAAGGAGTTGGGTGTGAAGGGGGATCCCTTCTACACCTTCGGCGGCAGCAACCCGGCCAGCAGCAACACGCCGTAAGCCGGTTGCTGATGCTAGGTCGTGGCCAGGGAGCGCGGTGCTCTCTGGCCACGCGCCGTTTTCCGGCGGCCATGTTCGCCGCGACGTCGCACTCACCCACCGCGGGCCCCACACGTGGCAGTATGATTGAGGCATGTTGAGAGGCATGTTGAGAGGCACGATCAGGGGCGTGTTGGCCCGCCGGTTTCCGCTCCTCGTTCCGCCACTGTTGGCCGCCTGCGGCGCCAACGACCGGTCGGCCGGCCACGAGGGCGTCAGTGCGCTGCAGGTGAAAGAGGCCCCGTTGCCATTGGTGCTCTCACCCCCTGATGGCGCTGGTGCGCAGCGTGGCCGTGCTGCGGGTGCGCCGGCCGTACAGCTGGCCATCGTGCCCCGATCCACCAACGACACGGATGCCGACGCGCGGCTGTGCGCCGTAATGGCCGGTGCATCGCAGTGGTCGGTCGCGCTTCCGTTCCCGTGGCCCGTGGACAGCGTGGCCCCCCGCCTGCTGCGACGTGTCGTGCGACGTGGCGATGTCGAGGGCCTGCGGTTCGTGGTGCCCGGTGTTCGCGCCCAGTATGTCTTCGAAGGGTTCACACGCGACGGATCGCGGCGCGTGAGCCTGCGTTGGCCGGTCTCCAGTGACCCCGCGTCACCTGTGCCGGTTGGCGCACCCGACAGTGTGATCGAGGCCGCGTTGCGACCCCACCCGGCGCTGCTCGATTCCACGGTGGGCGCCCTGCGTTTCGCGCCGTCCGTCGAAAGTGGTTGGCCCACGAAGCCCACGGATACGGCGCCGCTGGTATCCCAGGCGGTCACCGATGATCCGCCACTCCCCGTGCACCGCATGGAACTGCGTCACGCCTGCCCGCAGGCGACGTACCTGCTTCCCATGCTGGCGCGGGCCGATCACACCGTGCGCGTTCCCGTCGATTCGGGCGACCGCCTTACGGCACACGCCACCGTGCCGAACGGAACGCTGCGCCTGCAGTTCGATGAGGCACCGCCCGCCGGCGTGCCAGTGCCGGCTCAGAGCACGGCGCGCACCGACATCGAGGCGACGTCCACCGGGGTCCTCACCCTGCGCGTGCAACTGCAGGTACTCCCCAAGGTGCAGGCGGCGCGTCAGACCGTATATCTCAGCGTGCAACGCTCACGTCCTGCGTCGCGTCCGTGACCTCCTCGCCACGTCCTGTCATGCGTCCTTTCCCCGTTGGCTTCGGAAGCGCCCGCCGAATGCAAGCCTCCCCTCGTCATGCGTGGTGGTGCACCTGCACTCTGGTGGCGCTGTCCACCGGGCTGCTGGCGTCGCTGCCACATACGGCCATCGCGCAAACTGTGCCCACACCCATGGCGGGCCAGAGCATCGAGCCCTGGTTGGCCCCCCCCTCACCGCTCACGCTGGCCTCTGCGAAGCGTACCGACCGGCTCGCGTTCATGGTGTACGAGCGGGGGCAGCGCAACGTGTACACGGCCGCGGCGCCCGACTTCACGCCGCGCGCGCTCACGCGTTTCCTCGACGACGACGGCATCGATCTCACCGATGTGAAGATCTCCGACGACGGGCGCGTGGTGGTGTTCGTGCGTGGCACGGCGCCCAACCGCTGGGGGTGGGTCGCCAACCCCAACCACGATCCGGCTGGTGGTGATCGGGCCATCTGGGCCGTCCTGACCGCCGGTGGCCCGGCATGGCGGGTAGCCACGGGCGCGTCCCCCGAGCTCTCACCGGACGGACGCTGGGTGCTGTTCACACGCGACGGACAGATTCATCGCGCCCGGGTGTCGCGCGCGCGGCCGCTGGCGCCCTCGGACACGGGTGGCGCGCCACTCATTCGCCTGTGGGGGCGCAACGGGTCGCCGCGCTGGTCGCCCGACGGCAAGCGCATTGCCTTCGTGAGTGAACGCGAACACCACAGCTTCGTAACGGTATACGATGTCGCCTCGCGCACCGTGCAGTATGTGGCGCCGGGGGTGGACTGCGATGGCGCGCCGGTCTGGTCACCCGACGGGCGGTACCTCGCCTTCTCGCGCACACCGGGTACCCCCTTCGGCCTGCAGCGTCGCACGCCACCGGGCAATGCCAATCCCGCCGTGGGGTGCGGCACCGGCTTCGGCGCGCCGGCGTCCACGCCGGTCACCGAGGGGCAGGCGAATCTCGTGCGAGCACCCGGGTTCTTCACGTCCATGCTGCCGGGGGGATATCGTCTCGCGCTCATGGTCGCCGACGTGGGCGGGGCCAGGAACATCACGTCTCCCCTCGTGATGGCGCAGATTCCCGCGCGCGAAGTCTGGCACAACGCGGTGGGCGATTCGGTGTTCACGTCGCTGGCCAACATGACCTGGGCCGGCAACGCCATTGCCTTTCCGGTGAACGTGCCCAAAGACGAGTGGGAGCGCTGGTACGCGGTGCCCGCCACGGGGGGCACGCCGGTACGCCTCACCACCACCGACGGGCTCATTGAAGACGCCACGAGCGTGGCCTGGTCGCGTGACGGCGGGCGCACCATGTACTACACCACCAATGCGGGGGACATCGAGCGCCGCCACATCTGGGCCGTTCCCAGCGATGGGGCATCGCCGCCGGTGCGCATCAGCAGCGGCGACGGCGTGGAAACCCACCCGCAACCGCTGGCGAGCGGCAGGCAGGTGGCGGTGCTGTACTTCGGCGCGCGTACGCCGGCCTCGGTGGCGCTGGTCCCCGCGAGTGGCGGGGCACCGCGCATCATCTACCCCACGCTGCCGCGCGACTTCCCCACCAGCGCCCACGTGACGCCGGAGATCGTGAAGACCCGCGCCGAGGATGGCCTCGAAATCAGCAACCAGCTCTTCCTGCCGCGCGACCTCAAGCCGGGGGAAAAGCGGCCGGCCATCGTGTTCGTGCACGGTGGTCCGCGCCGGCAGATGCTGCCGGCGTACCATTACATGCAGTTCTATCACTGGTCCTACGCGGCCAACCAGTGGCTGGCCGATCAGGGGTACGTGGTGCTGTCCATCAACTACCGGCGCGGCGTGGGCTACGGCAAGAGCTTCCGCGATGCCCCCAACGCGCGTGACCGTGGCAACAGCGAGTACCTCGACGTGGTGGCGGGCGCCAAGTACCTGCAGCAGCGGCCCGATGTGGACGCGGCGCGCGTGGGCATCTGGGGGCTGTCGTACGGCGGGCTGCTGGCCGCGCAGGCGCTGGCGCGCCACAGCGACATCTTCGTGGCCGGTGTGGACATGGCCGGCGTGCACCACTACGACTACGCGCTCGACAGCACCAGCTCCGGCTTCCGCTCGGCGGCCATCGGCGCCATCGACACGTGGAAGAGTCCGGTGTTCCTCGTGCACGGCGACGATGACCGCAACGTGGACTTCGCGCAAACCGTGGGGCTGGTGCAGCTCCTCCGTGCGCGCAACGTGTACCACGAACTCATGGTCGTGCCCGACGATCTGCACGAAAGCATGCTGCACGCCAACTGGATCGACACCTTCGACCGCATGGGCGTGTTCCTCAAGCGGTTCGTGTGGAATCGCGAGACGCCACCGGCGCTGCGCTGACGGCGGGGAGCAGCTCGTCGGAGACGCGGAGATACGGAGCAGGGCACATCCGCTTTGCAGCGCGCTGCCACTCCGTGCCTCCGTACCTCCGTGCCTCCCACGATCAGTTCCTCTCGCCTAGCGCACCGCCCCCGCCGCGCCCGCCCGTCGCGGGTCGGCGCCGGCGGTCACGGTGCCGCGCCCCAGGCGAATGGCGGCGCCGTAGCCCTCGCGCAGCTCGCCGCGCGCCGACACGAAGGTGAGGTCGTAGCCCAGAGTGCGCAGGCGGTTCACCACCTGCGGCGCGAAGCCGTCTTCGAGTTGCAGGTTGAACGGCGGCGACGCGGCCGCCCCGCTGCCTGGAGGGGCGCCGCCTCCGCCGGGCAGGAAGCGTGGCAGCTCGAGGGCCGCCTGCGGACCAAGCCCGAAGTCCAGCGCGCCAATGAGTGACTGGTACACGGCGCTGGTGATCCACGCGTTGCCGGCCGCGCCCACGGCAAACACGGGGCGCGAACCCTCGAAGGCAATGGTTGGTGCGAGCGTGCTGCCGTGACGCGCGAAGGGCAGGCGTGATCCGTACTGGGTGGGGTCGGTGCCGTAACTCGTGAGCTTGTCATTGCTCAGGAAGCCCAGCCCCGGGGTCACGTAGAAGTTGCCGCCCCACGTCCCCAGCGTCTGCGTCACCGCCACGGCGTTCCCGTCGGCATCGGCCACCGTGTACGCAGTAGTGCCCGCGGCATGGCACACGGTCATTTCGCGCGCGTGCTCGTCGCCGCAGGGGCTGGCGTCATCGTGGGCGGCGGCGTCGGCGTACGCCGCATCGCCGGCGCCTTTCTCCCCTGCCGGCGGCGGCGCGGTCGGCCGATTGCGCAGGCACTCGAGGGTATCGCCGCGCACCAGGCGCGGGGTGAGCGCCCGATCGGCGTTGTAACACTGCCACCGCACCTTGGCCGTGTCCTTGTCCACGATGCTGGCCACGTCCACCGGCCACATGGCCGGATCGGCAATGCGATTGCGTGATGACGGCGTGAGGAACCACGCGGAAAGCATCGCGTGCAGCGTGGCGGCATCGTCGGTGTACACCCGCGGCGACGGGAACTGCTCCAGCAGGTTGAGTCGCGCCACGAGGTCGGCCCCGCCGCTCACCGGCGGCGCCCCCGAGCACAACCGATAGCGACGGTACGTGCCGCACACCGGTTCGCGCTCGTTGGCGAAGTAGCGCGCCAGATCGCTCACCTTCATGGCGTTCCCCTTCGCGCGCAGATCCCCGGCGTACCTGGTGGCCACCTCGCCCTTGTAAAAGCCGTCTGCCCCCTTGGCGGCAATCTGCTCCAGCACCCACGCCAGATCGGGGTTGCGAATGGTGTCGCCGCGCTGCAGCGGCTCACCGTTGCGGAAGAACAGCGCTCGGCTGCCCTCGTACTTGGCGAAGTGTTCGCGCTCGGTGGCCAGCGTGGTGGCCAGACCGTCACTCACCGCATAGCCGGTGCGGGCCGCGCGAATGGCCGGCTCCAGCAGCGCCGCCCACGGTACCTTGCGGCTGCCGTAGCGTTGCCACGCGAGATGCATCCCCGCCACCGTGCCCGGCACATTCACCAGCACCGGCCCGTCGCTCGGATACCGCCCGTTCACCAGCAACGACGTATTCGACAGCCCCCCCTCTTCGGGCACGCGACTCATGAACTCGATGAGGGTGGGCTGCTTGCCCTTGAGCGCAATCACCATTTCGCCGTAGCCCCCAATGCCGCTGGCGTCGGGCTCCACCACGCCCAGCGCAAAGCTCACGGCCACGGCGGCGTCGATCACGTTGCCGCCGCGTCGGAACATCTCCAGCCCCGCCTCGGTCGCCACCGGGTGCGCGCTGGAGACGGCAGCGCGGCCGGAGGCGTCGGCGCGCAACGGGGGCCGCGCCGCCAGCAGCGCGTGAATGGCTGCGTCACGTGCGCTGTCGGTGGGCGCGGCGATGGCCTGCGGCCGGAAGCGGGCGCGAGCCTGCTGCCATGCGGCGCGCGAGGCGGCGGGCGCTTCCGCACCGAAGTAGAGCCGCGCACTGCGCTCCCACACCCGATCGAACGCCGCCGCGTTGGCGGCCGCACGATCGATGGCCACCGGTCCTGCCACCGCGATCTGTCCAACGTCCGGCGCCAACGGTGCCGGCAGCCGGATCATGCGCGGGGCGGCAAGCCCCTGCTGCTGCACGGTCCGCTCGTGCGCACTGCGATCCACCCCGCGATCGGGGTCGCCATTGTAGCCAACGGTCACGTCACGCACTTCGGCGATCGTCACCAGGATGCCGTCCGGTGACCAGTCGAGCTCCCCGTGACGACGTGACAGCAGGTTGGTGTAGCTGGTGCCGCTGGCGGGCACGATCACCACGCCGGTGCGGGTGGAGACTGCCACGCGCTGCCCGTCGGGCGACAGCGCCATGTCTTCAATACCGGCGTCGCTGAACACCACGCGGTCGTTCACGATCACGCTGCGGGTGGTCTCGGTGAACACGATGTACGCCGCCACCGCGCCGTCGGCGCTCAGGCGCGGCCGCTTCTCCGTCTGCTCCCGCTTGCTGAGCCGGCGCTCGGTGGTACTGCCGGCGTCGATCGTCCAGATGCGCGACTCGTTACCGAGGCCGCGCTGAAAGAGCAGGCGCCCGCCGGCCGCCACCGGCGACACGTCATGCGCCGTGCTGGTCGTGACACGCCGCGTGGCGCCCGTCAGCTGTCGCCCATCGGGGGCAACGGTGCGGGCGAGAATGTCGTACTGGCCCAGCGAATCACTGGCCCAGTACAGCGTATCGTGCTGCCACGTGGGGTCACGATGATAGGCGCTGCCGCCGGTGAGGCGTGTGGCCGGCTCGCCCGCCCGCTGCGCGTACAGTTGACCGTCACGCTGGAACACCAGCACCCCGGCGAGCGATGCCGCTGGACGACGGGCTTCCACGACCAGCGAATCGGCGGTTGGGGGCTGCTGGCGCGCCGGAGGAACGCCCTGCGCCTCCGCCAACGAGGCCGCAGCGGCGCACAGCGTCAGCATGAGCGGGGCAGCGGCCTGCACTCCACCGGGGAAGCGCCGCATCACGACGCCCCGCGCGTGGAGGGGCCTGCGGGGAGCGCCGTACGCACGATTCGCACCGACTCGATCACGTCGCCTTCCTGGATGCGGTCCATCACATCGAGCCCCTGCACCATGGCCGCGAACACGGTGTAGTCGAAATCGAGGCGCACGTTGTCGATGAGGTTGAAGTAGATCTGCCCGTCGCCCGTATCGCGCCCGCGCGTGGAGATACCCAGCGTGCCGCGCCGGTTGCTGGCGCCCACCTCGTCACGCATGAAGTACGACGTGGCCGGATCGTATTCGTCGGCCCCGGGGCTGCCCCCCTGCACCACGAAGTTGGGCACTACCCGGTGCAGCGTGCGCCCCGCAAAGTCGCCCCGTGCGGCCAGGCGCACGAAAGACACGACCGCCATGGGGGCACTGTCGGGCAGCAGGGCGAGGGTCATGCGCCCCTTGCCCCGAATGGTGAGCTCCACGGTCGCGCCGTGCAGCGCGCGCAGCTCCGCCTCGCCCACGAACGGTGGTGGCACGTACGGATCGGCGGTTGCACTCCAACCGGGCAGTGCCTCCGCCGCCAGACGCTGGATCTCCGGATCAGCATCGCGCACCCACTGCCCGAGCCACAGGCCACTCACCGGCGGGTGCACGTCGCGGAAGCGCACGAGGTAGCGCAACAGCGCCACACGCGGATCGCGCCAG
>Ga0315899_10007779_pt1 | contig 11522 bp, 13 predicted proteins | sample LakEriMetagenome_2_FD_203518 | JGI IMG/M metagenome (GOLD analysis project Ga0315899, IMG submission 203518) | Freshwater fungal communities from buoy surface, Lake Erie, Ohio, United States - Buoy 4 MA112 | ecosystem: Environmental > Aquatic > Freshwater > Lake | place: USA: Lake Erie, Ohio... | reverse complement strand
TGGCTGGAGACCGGCATCACCCTCTGGTTCATCGGCATGCTGCTCTTTCTGCTGGTGCAGGCGATGGGCTATGCGCGCTTCCGCCGCCACATGCTGGATGGCGCGACCGATCTTGGCCAGGAAGGCCGCATCCGCCTCATCAACAGCCCCAATGCGTCAGGGCCGCTCGCCTTCGGCCTGTTCCGCCCCTATATCGTCCTGCCCACCGATTTCGGCCTGCGCTACGACGCGCAGGAACAGGATATGGCGATCGCGCATGAACGCGCCCACCATGAGCGTGGCGACCTGATCGCCAATATGGTCGCGCTCCTGCTGCTGGCGGTGCATTGGTGCAACCCGGTCGCCTGGCTTGCCTACCGCGCCTATCGCACGGATCAGGAAACCGCCTGCGACGCTCGCGTCCTTTCGCTTTACGGCCGCGAATCCGCCCATGCCTATGGCCGGGCTATCCTGAAGGCGGCGGGCGGACGACAATTCGCCGCCGCCTGCCATTTGACCCGCGTCACAGCTCTTAAAGGGAGGCTGAAAATGCTTTCGAACCACGACATGTCGCTGCGCCGGATCAGCTGGGGCATGGCCGCCGTCGCGCTCGTTACGGCGACCGGTCTCGCGCTCACCGCGTCCGGCACCCGCGCCGCGCAGCAGATGGCGGCCATCACTGATAAGGTCGAGGCCGCCGACTTCACGCGCCTCAAGAATTTGGTGGCGCAGCCCGCCGCCGCCAGCGTCGCGACTGCGGCTCCCGCCGGGTCGGCAACACCGGCAGCGCCTGCCGCCGCTGCCACCCCTGCATTGTCTTCGGCCCATGCCGATGCCTGGCCTGTCGCACCTGTCCCCCCGGTGGCCCCGGCCGCTGACATGATCGCCCCGGTTCCGCCAACGCCGCCGGCGCCGCCCAGCGTCCGGTCGGAAAAGAATCGGATCGTGGTCACGCATGCCGATGGTCGCGTCGAAACCCATGCCATCCCGACAGAGCGGGAGATCGCGCGAATGATGCCGGTGATCGACGTGCGCGAAGGCTGCGATGGCGGCAACGAGCAAATGACCAGCCATCGCGAATGGGTCGATGGCGACGGCAAGCGCCATGTCCGCGTGCGCATCTGCAACCGGGCGATCGAGGCGCAGGCGCACCGCGCCGAAAGGCAGGCCGAAGCGCAGAGCCGCCAAGCCGAAGCGCAGCGCCGTCAGGCCGAGGCGCAGGCCCGGCGGATGGAGATGATTGCCGAACGCGAAGCCGCGCGCGCCGAGCGGATGGGCAAGATCGCGGCGCGTCGCGGCCTGATGAACGCGCGCACGCAAATATTGAACGCGTCCCTGTCGCCGTCCGATCGGGACGAGGCGTTGCGCGACATCGATCGCGAAATCGCCGCGCTCGACCGCGACGACGACTGATTTTTCAGACCGCTACGATTTCAGGCAGGATCGCGTCGAGCAGCAACATGCCGCTCGGCGTGACCTGCAGCCGGGTGCCGTTCAGATGGACAAGGCCGTGGCGCTCAAGCTGATGCACGGCCTGTGCATCGATCAGATTGCCCGCCGGGACGGCTGAAAGCGCTCCGATCCGCGCCAGATCCACCCCTTCGCCCAGGCGCAATCCCATCAGCAGCGCTTCGCGCGCCCTGTCCTGCGGCAACAGGCCTTCCTCGCTCTGGATGCCATGGCCGTTGCGCGCGACCGCGCTCATCCAGTTTTCGGGCTTCTTGTGGCGCAGTGTCGCCATGCCGCCGCGCCGGCCATGCGCGCCCGGCCCGATCCCGATATAGTCGCCATAGCGCCAGTAGGTAAGGTTGTGCCGGCTTTCCTCGCCCGGACGGGCATGGTTGCTGATCTCATAAGCCGGGATGCCGGCTGCGCCCGTCATCGTTCGCGTCAGTTCATAGAGGGTCGCGCCATGATCCGGGTCGACCGGGGTCAGCTTGCCCTGCGCCACCAGCGTCGCGAAGCGCGTGCCCGGCTCGATGGTGAGTTGATAGAGGGACAGGTGGCCGGTGCCGAACGAAAGGGCGCGTTCCAGTTCCGCCTGCCAGTCCGCCTCGCTTTGTTCGGGCCGTGCGTAGATCAGGTCGAAGCTCACCCGGCTGAATGCGGCCTGCGCCGTCTCAAGCGCTGCCAGGCCCTCCGCCACATCATGCGCGCGGCCCAGGAAATGCAGCGCCTCATTGTCGAGCGCCTGCAACCCCAGCGACACGCGGTTCACGCCCGCCGCGGCGAGGTCGGCGAAGCGCGCTGCCTCCACCGAATTGGGGTTCGCCTCCAGCGTGATCTCTATGCCTGGCGCAAAGCTCCAATATCGTTCCGCCGCCGCGATCAGGCTCTCCACCAGCGCGGGCGGCATCAGCGACGGCGTGCCGCCCCCGAAGAAGATGGAGGCGAGCGGCCGGCCGCCGCTCAACCCGGCTTCGTGCGCCATGTCCGCCAACAATGCGGGACGCCATGCGTCGATGTCGATGGCGTCACGGACATGACTGTTAAAATCGCAGTAAGGACATTTGGAAACGCAAAAGGGCCAGTGGATATATAAAGCCAAAGGCTCGCCGCTGGTCGGCAGGAGTCGGGGATTTGAGGACATGATCGGGGGCTTCCCTAGCCGCCTTTGGCGCGGCTTGCCATGGGCGCTGTGTGCAGTTTCATCGACCTGCGGGTCTGCCGCCATGGCGTCGGAAGCCGTGATGCCCGCGATCCCGCTGCCAACCGGGCCGTTTCAGGTCGCCGCGATTCTACCGCCCCCGGCATTGCCGCCCGTCGCTTCGTCGCCCGCCCCATTGCCAGGGGCGGCGCAGACTGTCCCGGCACTGGCCGCGCGCAAAGCCTATGCCTATCCCACGGCGCCGACCGCGGCGGTCATGGCCGCCAGCTTCTATGGCATGCAGGAAGCGGCACGGGGCGAGGCGCTGCTACGGCAGGTGATGCTCGACGCCCATAATGACGAACGCTTGGCATTGGGTCATGCGCCGCTTGCCTGGGACGATGCTCTGGCGGCGGACGCAGCCCGCTACGCGACGGAAATGGCGCGAACAGGTGCCTACCGGCACAGCAGCAGGGCCAGCCGAGCGATACCCAGCGGCGAAAATCTCTGGATGGGACCGCGTCGCCTTTACAGCTACCAGCTGATGGCGCAGGCCTTCCTTGACGAAAAACGCAACTTCATCCCCACGGCGAAGCTGCCGGATATCAGCGCCACCGGCCATTGGCAGGAAGTTGCGCACTATACCCAGATGATCTGGCGCGGCACGCAGAAAGTCGGCTGCGCTGTCGGTGACGGGCGCGATTATGAATATCTCGTCTGCCGCTATTTCCCGGCGGGCAATGCCTTCGGCAAGGGGCCGTTCGACGTGGACGAAGCCACCCTTGCCATGGCCGCGCCGGGCGAGGGGCCGCGCTAGAAAACCGCGGCCACCAGCTTGGCGAAGGCGTCGGCGCGGTGGCTCATCGCATGCTTGGCGTCGGGGTCCATCTCACCAAAGCTGATGTCGAACCCCAGCGGCTGGAACATGGGGTCGTACCCGAACCCCTTGTCCCCGCGCGGCGGCCAGACGAGCGTGCCGTCGACCCGCCCCTCGAACGCCTCGACATGGCCGTCGGGCCAGGCGAGGGCGAGGGCGCAGATGAAATGCGCGTCATGGCCGGCATCCGGGCCTTTGGCCTCCACGCCGTCCCAGACCTTCTGCATGGCGAGGCCGAAATCCTTGTCCGGTCCCGCCCAGCGCGCCGAAAACAGCCCTGGATCACCGCCCAGCGCCTCGACGCAAAGGCCGCTGTCGTCGGCGAGAGCGGGGAGGCCGCTCAAATCCGCTGCCTGCATCGCCTTCAATTCCGCATTGGCGATGAAGGTCGTGCCGGTCTCCTCCGGTTCGGGCAGGTCCAGGCTGCCGGCCGAGATCGGCTCGATACCATAGGGGCCAAGCAGCGCCGCGATCTCCCGCACTTTGCCTGCATTGTGGCTGGCGATCACCAGCTTGCCCGGCTGCAATTTGCGGATCGCCTGTTCCTGTCCGAATTGGTCGGTCATTTTATCTCACTCATTCCGTTCGCTTCGAGCCTAGTCGAGAAGCGGATAGCGCATCCATAGCGTTTCTCGACCTCGCTCGAAACGAACGGAGATTGGAGGCTTACCGCCCCGTCGCCGCGTCCTGCGCCGCGAAAATCTTCGCGCAGCCGATTCGGGCGAGGCGCAGCAGTCGGAGCAGTTCCTCCTCGTCATAGGCCGCGCCTTCCGCCGTCGCCTGCACTTCGGCGAACTTGCCGTCGCCGGTCAGGATCAGGTTGGCGTCCGTCTCGGCATTGCTGTCCTCGGCATAGTCGAGGTCGAGTACGGGCGTGCCTTGATAGATGCCGCAGCTGATCGCCGCGACCTTCTGGATGATCGGGTCTTGCGTGAGTGCGCCCGAGGCCAGCAACTTGTCCACCGCGATGCGCAGCGCGACCCAGCTTCCCGAAATGGCCGCCGTGCGCGTGCCGCCATCGGCCTGGATCACGTCGCAATCGACCACGATCTGCCGTTCGCCCAGTGCTTTCAAGTCGACGATGGTGCGCAACGAGCGGCCGATCAGCCGCTGGATTTCCTGCGTCCGGCCCGACTGCTTGCCCTTGGCCGCCTCGCGGCTGCCGCGTGTGTGGGTGGCGCGGGGCAGCATCCCATATTCCGCCGTGACCCAGCCCGATCCCTTGCCGCGCAGGAAGGGTGGGACCTTCTCCTCCACCGACGCGGTGCACAGCACGCGCGTGTCGCCGAAGCTGACGAGGCAGCTGCCTTCGGCATGGATGGTGAAGCCGGGCTCCATGGTGATGTCGCGCATCTGGTCGGGCGCGCGGCCGGAAGGACGCATATCTGTTACTCCGAAACGATCAAGGGACGGCGCTTAGCGCCCGATGGCGTCAGTTGCCAGTGGGCAGACGCGCCTGCGATCGATATGAGAGCGTATGAGGATAAAAATCATGGTTGCGGCCGCCATGCTCGCGCTTGCGGGCTGCGCGGCGGAAACGGAGAGGCTCGAACCGCCGAGGGCACCGGGCGACATGATCCGGTTCACGGCGGGGCGCTGTTTCGGCGCTTGTCCGGCCTATACGCTCCAGGTGTCGCCCGACGGGGCTGGCCTGCTGGAACCGCAGCGCTTCACCTCGGTTCCAGGCCCCACCCGCTTCACCGTCACCCCTGCGCAATATCGCCGGCTGATCGCGACGCTCGCGCCCTATCGTCCGGCATCCGGCACGACAAAGCGCATCGCCCATGGGCAGGATTGCGACCGCTTCGCCACTGACATGCCCAGCTATGTTGTGGAATGGACCCGGCCGGACCGGCCCGCGACGAAACTGGAATATCAGTCGGGCTGCATGGATGCCCGCCACGGCAGGCTGCGCGTTGCCATCGCCTCAGTGCCCAAGATCCTGGACATCGAAACGATGCTCAATCCCAAAGCCGTGACGCCGTGAGGCCATCTTGAGGGCCGCGCAACCTTCCCCTAGATAGAAAGGCATGTCGGTCACCCCGATCTCTGAACTCAACGATCGCGCGCGCGATGTCTTCCGCCTGGTGGTGGAAAGCTATCTCGGCACGGGTCTCCCCGTGGGCTCGCGCACGATCAGCAAGATGGCGTCGCTCAGCCTGTCGCCCGCCTCCATCCGCAACGTGATGCAGGATCTGGAGGAACTCGGCCTCCTCGCCGCGCCCCATACATCGGCCGGGCGGATGCCGACCGAAACGGGGCTGCGTCTGTTCGTCGACGGTATGATGCAGGCGGCCGAACCTTCCGCGGAGGAACGGCGCGCGATCGAAGCGGGGATCGCGGAAAGCGGCCCGATCGAGGAGGCGCTTTCCGCCGCCACCGCAACGCTTTCGGGCCTCTCCGCCTGCGCCGGCATCGTCATGGTGCCCAAGCGCGAGCCGGTTCTGCGCCAGTTCGGCTTCGTGCCGTTGAACGCGCGGCAGGCGCTCGCGGTCCTGGTGGGACAGGACGGGTCGGTCGAAAATCGCGTGCTCGACCTGCCCGAAGGCGTCAGCGCGGTCGCGCTCAACGAAGCCGCCAATTTCATGTCCGTCCGCTTCGGCGGCCTGACCCTGCGCCAGGCGGGGGAACTGCTCGCGCGCGAGATGGAGGCGGAGCGTAGCGCGCTCGATCACACCGCCCGGGATCTGGTGGAGCGCGGCCTTGCCGTCTGGTCGCACGATGCGGATGACCGGCCCGTCCTCATCGTGCGGGGCCAGTCCCATCTGCTGGACGACTCGGCCGCCGCCGACCTTGAACGCGCCCGGCAATTGCTGGAACAGCTGGAGGGCAAGCAGGAAATACTGGACCTGCTGCGCGGCGCATTGGCGGGCAGCGCGACCAAAATCTTCATCGGATCGGAAAACAAGCTCTTTTCCCTGTCCGGTTCTTCGGTCATAGCCGCGCCCTACCGTGGCGCGGACGGCCGGGTCGTCGGCGTGGTCGGCGTGATCGGCCCCACGCGCTTGAACTATGCGCGGGTGATCCCCATGGTGGATTTCACTGCACAGACGCTGTCGAGATTGATGAGATGAGCGAAGACAAGAATCTGGAAAATACCGAAACCGTGGACGTCCTGCCCGAAGATGCTGCGCCTGCCGGAGAGGCGGGCACGGATCGGGTTGCCGCGCTGGAGGCCGAACTCGCCGCTGCGAAGCAGGACATCCTCTACGCCCATGCCGACACGCAGAATGTGCGCCGCCGGCTGGAAAAGGAACTGGCCGACGCCCGCGCCTATGCCGCGACCGCCTTCGCGCGCGACATGCTGTCGGTCGCCGATAATCTTGGGCGGGCGCTCGCAGCCATCCCGGCCGACCTGCGCGAGGACGAAAAGTTCAAGGGCCTGGTCGTCGGTCTGGAAGCCACCGGCCGCGAACTGGAGAATGTGTTCGGCCGCAACGGCATCACGAAGCTGGAATCGGTCGGCCAGCCGCTGGACCCCAACAAGCATCAGGCAATGATGGAAGTCCCCTCGGACGAGGCGGAGCCCGGCACGATCCTGCTGGAAATGCAGGCCGGCTATATGATCAAGGACCGTTTGCTCCGCCCCGCCATGGTCAGCGTGGCGAAGAAGCCGGAATAGCCTTTTCAACCCGTTCGGGCGGAGCCTGTCGAAGCCCATTTCTTCTTCGAGAAGTGAAGCCCTTCGACAGGCTCGGGGCGAACGGGGATATTTTGTGCGCCACGACCTCAACCTCATTACGGACCGGCCGACCTTCGTCACCCATCTCGAATGTTCGCTGACGGGCGAGCGCTACGAGGCGGACCGGCTGCATGGCCTGTCGGCGGCGGGCAAGCCGTTGCTGGTGCGCTACGATCTGGAGGGCGTGCGTGCCGCGCTGACGAAAGGCGCGCTCGCCGCCCGGCCGATGGACCTGTGGCGCTGGCGCGAACTGCTCCCCGTCCGCCAAACCGCCAGCATCGTCAGTCTGGGCGAAAATGCGACGCCGCTGATCCCGTTGCCGCGCACTGCCGCGCGGCTGGGAGCCAGGCATTTGCTCGCCAAGGATGAAGGTCGCCTGCCGACCGCCTCCTTCAAGGCGCGCGGGCTCGTCATGGCTGTGTCGATGGCGAAGGAACTCGGCGTAACCCAGGTTGCCATGCCGACCAACGGCAATGCCGGCGCGGCGCTCGCCGCCTATGCCGCTGTCGCCGGGATGGAAGCCGTCATCTTCTGCCCCGCCGATACGCCCGAAGTGAATGTGCGGGAAATTGCGGCGCAGGGTGCGCGCGTCTATCGCGTCGATGGCCTCATCGACGACTGCGGCGCCATTGTGGGGCAGGGCGCGAAGGAACGCGGCTGGTTCGACTTTTCGACCCTCAAGGAACCCTATCGGATCGAGGGCAAGAAGACGATGGGCCTCGAACTGGCCGAACAGCTCGGCTGGGACTTGCCCGACGCGATCTTCTACCCGACCGGCGGCGGCACTGGCCTTATCGGCATGTGGAAGGCGTTCGACGAGCTGGAAAAGATCGGCTTCATCGGCTCCCGGCGCCCGAAGATGTTTGCCGTCCAGGCCGAAGGCTGCGCGCCGATGGTCCGCGCGTTCGAACAGGGCGTCGAATTCGCGGAGCGCTGGGAGGATGCGCATACCATCGCCATGGGCATTCGCGTGCCCCGCGCGGTTGGCGATTTCCTGATCCTGCGCGCCGTGCGGGAAAGCGGCGGCGCGGCGCTGGCCGTGTCCGACGACGCGATCGCGGCGGCCGTGCGGGATGTGGCGCGCGACGATGGGCTGCTGCTGTGCCCGGAGGGTGGGGCGACGCTCGCCGCCTACCAGCGCGCGCTGGAAGAAGGACTGATCGGGCGCGACGAGCGCGCGCTATTGTTCAACTGTGCGAGCGGCCTCAAATATCCGCTGGAGGACCAGAGCCGAACGTTGGACCGCCACGCCCCGATCGATTTCGGGGCACTCTAGATTCTTTCAAGATCTAATTAAGATACATCTTATCTCTTGACGCCGAACATTTTTAAGATATATCGCAAAGCATCAAGATCGATATGAAAGAAATGATATGAGATTCCCCCATTTTTCCCACGGCCGGTTCGGCGGGGCACGCCACGGCTTTCATGGCCACCGCCACGCCCATGCCGGCGGCTTTGGCGGACGTCCGTTCGGCGACGACCCTCTACAGGATGACGGCTTTCGCGGCGGCGGCCGGGGCGGCCGGGGCGGTCGCCGCCGTCTGTTCGACAACGACATGCTACGCCTGATCCTGCTCAAGCTGATCGCGGACGAGCCGCGTCACGGCTATGAACTGATCCGCGCCATCGAGGCGCTGTCGGGCGAGGCCTATGCCCCAAGCCCAGGCGTCGTCTATCCAACGCTCACCTTGCTGGCGGAGATGGACCTGATCGTCGAGCAGAGTCCAACCGAGTCCGGCTCAGGCAGCCGAAAGCGCTTTGCCATCACCGATGCTGGGCGCGTCCAGCTTGAGGAGCGCAAGGCTGCGCTCGACATCGCGCTGGCCCGCCTGTCCCACCTCGCGCAAAAGGCGCAGCGCATGGACGGTGGTCCAATCCGCCGCGCGATGCACAATCTGCGCTTCGCTCTGCAAAACCGGCTGGAAAAGGAAGGCGCGGACGAGCAGACCCTGCTCGATGTCGCCGCCCTGATCGATGAAGCCGCCCACAAGATCGAAAGGCTCTGATCCGATGACCGTTACAGCTACCGTACCCACCGAACATGCCAGCCGCTATCTGCAGCAACTGTCCAAGCATTGGAGCCACAAGTTCGACGTCAATTTCGACGCGCACAAGAGCGCGATCGCCTTCCCGATGGGCGCGCTCCGCATGGAGGCGCAGGCGGACGCGCTGGTCGTGACGCTGGAGCCGAATGCCGACGTGGATGTGGACCGTTTCAAGCAGGTTGTGGCGGACCATCTCGACCGCTTCGCCTTCAAGGAAGCGCCTCTGCCCTTCGATTGGAAGTAAATCTTCGCAGGCGCCACACGGGTCAGGTTCAGACCTCCGCGATCATCTCCGCCAGCACCGCCAGGCAATCCTTGGCGAGCTGGATGGAGCGGGCGGGGGACCAGCCATAATCCGCGTCGGGCAGGTCGTCATTGTCCTTGAATGGCATTTCCAGCGTCATTGCGACCGCGCCGAACCGTTCCGCCACCTGATTGGTCGACATGGACAAGTTGGCCTTGCCCGCACCCGCCACGGCATAGCCCAGCCGCGTCTGGAAGTCGGGCGTGCGCTTTGCCAGCGTGTCGCGATAATGGGTGTATAGTCGGCTCTGCTTCTCGGTCAGGGACGGAATGCCCTCGAACCCCGCCAGGAATACGGCGGGGATCGCTTCGTCGCCATGCACGTCCATGGCGAAATCGACGCCGCTCGCGTCCATGGCGTCGCGCACCAGCTTTACTTCCGGGCTGCGCTCCATCGTCGGCTCGTGCCATTCGCGGTTGAGGTTCACGCCCGCCGCGTTGGTGCGCAGGTGGCCGCGCCGGCTGCCATCCGGATTCATGTTGGGCACCACGTAAATGGTCGCTTCCCGGCGCAGCAACCGGGCGACGGCGTCCTCTTCGTCGCACAGCCGTTCCAGCGCGCCTTCCATCCACCATTCCGCCATCGTCTCGCCCGGATGCTGGCGGGCATAGAGCCAAATCTTCTTCGGACCATCGCCAATGGTCAGGAGGTCCAGCGGCTGCCCGTCCAGCGTCAGGCCCAGTTCGCGGTGCTCGACGCCGGGTTGGCTCGCCGCCCAGGCGATCAGGTCATGATGCCGCTCCATCGAATAGGGCGCGAAATAGGCGATCCACACCGCATTGCTGTCCGGCATCAGGCGGATGGTGAGCACGCCATCGGCATAGTCGGTGTCGGCCAGGAACCAGTTTTCCCGATCCTCGCTGACGCGCGCCGAATATCCCTTCCACCCGTCCGGATAGGCGGAACTCCCGCAATTGACGATGCGCAATTCGACCTCGCGGCCTGCCGCATTGGCCAGCCGGAAATGGAACCACTGATAGAAGTCGCTCTGGTGATCGGTCACGATCTCCAGGTCGGCGCGGACGCCGTGTGCGCTGTCGGTGACGGAAAGAACGCGAATATTGCCGCTGTCGAAGCCGCTGGAAATGCTGATGGTCATTTGACCGTTATAGTGCGCCCCGATTCGCCCGGATAGCCCCCGATCAGCGCGGTGGCCAGTTTCTGCGCGGCGGCGACCGGCTGCGCAGCCGGACTGCCCTGCTTCGCTTGCGTCGAAGCGCGTCCTTCCCACACCGCTGCCGAATCGGACCGGCGGCGCAACTGCACATGCATCTGCGTCGTCACGATGTCCTTCGGCTTGCCCGACAGGTTGATGCCGACACCGACGCCAAGCCCGCCGAAGCTGCCGCCGCGGCGTCCTCCGCCGCTGCCGAAGCCGCCGCCCACGCCCACGCTGACCGGTCGGTCGCTACCATTGTCGATGCCGCTTGGGCGGAAGCTGCGGTCCAGGCTGACCAGCGCCACATAGTCGCTCGACGCGCCCGCCGGGGCGGGGGTGAAGCCGACCCGTTGCAGCTCCTGCGACACGATCCCCGCATAGGTGCGAAACTCCAGGCTGACATCCGGATTGCCCGGCATTTCCTCGATCGCGACCGTGCCGGTCCGCGCCGGATCGGCGACGTGGAAGCGCGTGACCTCGACCGGAGCGGTCGTCGTGCAGGCGGCGAGCGGCAGGGCGAGCAGGGCGGAGAGCAGGACAGGCTTGGTCATGGCGACAACTCCAACGGGCATGTACCGCATACACGGCGCGGCAACGGATATTCCATCCAACGCGTGAAGCCACGAACTTGCTGCACACGCGATGAACGGCGGGAAAAGACCGGCGGTCACCCTTGACTTTGGCCGGTCGCGCCCATAGGGGCAGCGCTTCCAGTTTTCAGTCACATCAGAATCATCGAAGGCCGATAGCCATGAAGATCCGCAACTCGCTCAAGTCGCTCAAGGGCCGCCACCGGGACAACCGCGTGATCCGTCGCCGCGGCCGCACCTACGTCATCAACAAGACCAACCGCCGCTTCAAGGCCCGCCAGGGCTGATAAGCGCCG
>Ga0315899_10007776_pt1 | contig 11523 bp, 11 predicted proteins | sample LakEriMetagenome_2_FD_203518 | JGI IMG/M metagenome (GOLD analysis project Ga0315899, IMG submission 203518) | Freshwater fungal communities from buoy surface, Lake Erie, Ohio, United States - Buoy 4 MA112 | ecosystem: Environmental > Aquatic > Freshwater > Lake | place: USA: Lake Erie, Ohio... | reverse complement strand
CTCATCCTTTTCGAGGAGCCTGAAGCGTTTCTTCATCCGCCACAACAAGATGTACTCGCTTCGAGTTTGCGTGCAATGGCAGGTAACGACTCACGACAAGTTATTTGCTCAACGCACTCATCGCATTTCGTAAGTCGGAATATGATGGATGTCCCTTCAATTATTCGGATGAAGCGTACCGATGGAATAGTGCAGGCTTTTCAAATTCAGAACACGGATTGGGATACAATCGTGGATGGCAATCAGCAACTAAATGCAATCGCACAAAAGTATCCGAAGCTCAAGCAGGGCTTATCCTCTTCGACCCTGTTGTAGCTCTAAATTTACTGCGGCACTTAAAGAGAAGGTTTTGCCATACTCCCAAAGTCCACTTTTCGACACATTGGGATTGACGAAATCGACCTCGCTTTACGATGCTACAAAGAATCTATCCGAATTGGTTACGTTGAAGAACCTCGGTCAATTCCGTGCCGAATCAGATCAACTGGTTACTGAACTGAAGGATGTTCTATCGGAAGTTTGCGTTAACTACATCGATGCTGACATCTACATCCTTGACGAATTCCAGCGGTTCAAGGAACTGGTGACGCAAGAGGATGAATCCGATGCAGCCGAGATCGCTCAAAGGATCTTCAGCAAGCAGGATGCTCGAATTCTTCTGTTGTCTGCAACTCCGTTCAAGGCATATACCGGTGACGCACTTTGGGAAAGTGGTGAAGAGCACTACAAGGAATTTCGCAGCATCCTGAGCTTCCTTTTCAACGGAGACAAAGATGCCATCTCTAAGTATGACCACCATCGTCAATCGCTCTTCAAGCAGCTTATTGAGCTTGGCAGCAATAACAATGAAATTGATTCCGTGCATCGTGACGAAGTTCAGCAAGTCTTGCGGCGAGTAATGTGCAGAACCGAACGACTCAGCGTGTCAGAAGACTTTAATGCGATGACAGTAGACAAATGGCGGACTCAACCGCTGCAAGTAACTGCTGGTGACATCCAAAACTTCATCGCCACCGATAATGTTGTTCGGTGTCTGAACGATACGGGAGACAACAGTCAACATTCCCTGCACGCTCCCGTTGAGTTTTGCAAGTCAGCACCGTTTCCACTTTCATTCCTTGATGACTACAAGATCAAGAGTCAGCTTAGTTCTCGAAAAGATGAGCCAGAAGTCCGACGACAGCTTGAACTCAACCGAAGTGCTTGGATCAATCACGGTGATGTAAACAAATACGAGTTGCAATTTCAAGATAGAGCCAACGCCGCACAAAACTCGAAGTTCAGTCAGGTTCTTGAGGAAGTTACCGCAGACAACGGTGAGTTGTTGTTATGGGTTCCACCAAGCTTACCTTGCTACCCGTTGACGGGGCCTTTTAGCAAGGCATCTGGCTTCTCCAAGACTCTGATTTTTTCGTCGTGGCTAATGGTTCCACGAATGATATCGTCTTTGATCTCATACGAGGTCGAACGAAGAACTATCGGTCATACTGAAACCATGGACTCTCAAGAGCAGAAAGAGAGGAAGTACTTCCATGGTAAGAACGAACGTCGCCATCCGATCCCTCAGTTGACGTTTTCTCAAAAGAAGTCCGATGCTGGTGAATCCCCCAACAACATGTCCAATTTTGCTTTGTTGTATCCATCACAAACGTTGGCGGACCTGCTTGATTGTGATTCGGTACGACTGGGAGGCAACTCCCTCCAAGCTATTCGTGAGAACTTGGTCGCCAAGCTAAACGGACTCATCGATGATGCTGAGTTGCACAAATTCGGAACGCCTACCGGGGAGTCTGATCGCTGGTACTGGGCAGCACCACTCTTGCTTGATCGACGTACACCGTCGATCCGAGATAGACTTGACGATTGGTTAACGAAGGTGCTTCAATCCCACGGTTCAACCTTCTTTGGGGCATCAGTGGAGGGCAGTGCGAGGAAGGAAGAAAGCAGCTCCAAAGAGAAACACTTTCAAGAATTCGTAAACTGCTTTTCGCACCCCAATCAAGCTGGTCTGGGTATCCTTCCGCCAGACTTGGCAGAAGTACTCGCTGACATCGCAATCGCCAGTCCCGCTGTTACTTCGCTCAGATCAATACAGAAATGCTTCGATGCCCCGTACTATGACCGAATGCTCTTCGCATTTGATTTAGCTGCTGAGTTCCTTACTGTGTTCAACAAGCCGGAATCGATTGCAGCAGTTCGCCTTAGTACGAGTAAGGAAAGCTACTGGAAGCGTGTGCTCAAATACTGTGAAAGCGGCTGTCTTCAATCTGTGTTCGACGAGTTCTTCCACGTCTTACGACCAGACGCACCTACAATCTGTGATATGTTCCAGCGAGTGATAGATTCCATGAATCTAGGAACATCATCGATCAAGGTTGATGACCTCAAGAGTTTCCTGAACGAAAAACGCAGGAACATGCGTTGCCATTATGCAGTTGATCTTGGTAACCAAAGGATCGAAACTGAGGATGGTAGAAAACGTATCAAGGGAATTCGATACAACTTCAATTCCCCATTTCGTCCATTCGTTTTGGCAACAACCTCGATTGGGCAAGAGGGTTTAGATTTCCATTCTTACTGTCGCAAGATTGTCCACTGGAATTTGCCGAGCAACCCAATTGATCTGGAGCAACGTGAAGGACGCATAAATCGATTCAAGGGACTAGTAATAAGGCAGCAAATTGCGGCTAAGTACGGCTCCCTGCTCACGAGGGAATTGATTGATCAATATGGTCTTTGGGATGCTCTCTTCTTTATCGCAGATCAAAATGAGCGTGAAGGAACTGGGAAGTGTGAATTGATTCCCTATTGGCATGTCAAGGCCGACAGATATCAAATTGAACGCATCATACCCTTTTATCCGTTCAGCAAAGACAGGGCAAAGCTCACTTCACTCCTCAAGACACTGGCACTGTATCGACTGGCTTTCGGTCAACCCCGACAAGCTGAATTGGTTGAGCACTTGCTTGCCAATGTCCCCGAGGATCGGATTGCGGAATTACGTACAAAGCTGATGGTTGATCTCAGCCCAATCAATTTCTTTGCCCATTCAAACGGGCCAACAAACACTCACGAACAGCGAAGCCAGAAAGCGAACTGACAAAATGGCAATTCCTGATTTTCAAACCATCATGCTACCGTTTATGCGACTGTTGAATGACCAGCAAACATGGACGACCCGTGATCTGACCGACAGACTAGCAGTCCATTTTGAACTTACAGAGTCGGAACGCCATCAGTTACTCCCCAGCGGGCAGCAAGCGATCTTCACGAATCGGGTTGCATGGGCTAAATCGCATCTAAAGAACGCAGGGCTAATTCTCAATCCCAGTCGAGGCAAGGTCATGATCTCCGATTTGGGGCTTCAAACTCTTAAAAAGTCGCCAAGCTCGATCAACTGCAAATACCTGAAGCAGTTCCCGTCGTACTTGAAGTTCATCGGTGCAACGGACTCCGATGATTCTAACCAGTTTGACAACAAAAATGGCGAAGTCGAAATCGAAGCCACACTTACGCCGCTGGAGCAGATTGAATCGTCCTTTGAATCGCTTCACAAGGCAACTGCTGAGGAACTTCTAACGAGACTAAAAACGTGTAGCCCATCATTTTTCGAGCGTGTGGTCGTCTTGTTGCTAAGAGCGATGGGATACGGAGGAGTAACGGGAGATGGATCTGTAACCGGCAAGAGTGGTGATGGTGGCATCGATGGCATCATCCGAGAGGATAAGCTGGGGCTCGATGTGGTTTGCATTCAAGCAAAAAGATACACCGACACGACCGTTGGTAGACCTATTGTCCAGCAGTTTGTTGGAAGCATGGATTTCGTACAAGCCAACAAAGGAGTGATCCTAACCACATCGCAGTTCAGCAAGGATGCTTATGATTTCGTGGATAGAATTGTCGGCAAGAAGATTGTTTTGATTGACGGTGAGAAACTTTCTAGCTTTATGATTGAGCACAATGTAGGAACCACAACGACGAAGGTGTATCATCTAAAAGAAGTCTCCAATGACTTTTTTGATGAGGATGAGGGATAGTGGCGAATCATCAAATGTGTCTCTAGGGGAGTACTCGAAAAATTACGCTTTCATCGATTACGTGGAAGTTAATGCGAATTAGGCATGTCTACGCTGACTCAGTTGATGTTCAAATCGTATAGGTGAACTCGGGGGGACGAAAACAGTGAACAAGGGATGCGCATTAGTCTATTCTAAAAGAGCATGGCTCATGTCTTGGTATGACGTTTGCCCTCAATGCCGGCAATCATTCGTTGATGAGTCGATCACGGATCTTGATGGATGGCTACGAATTTGAAGGCAGATTTCTGTCCGGTCGGGGAATTGTTGTGGGGGAAGAGGGTGGCGAGGCTGGTATAACTATCAATTCCATAATGGTCATCAAACGCTAGTGGGATATGTGGGGGTAGGGAAGTGGACAAAACAGAAACAACAGAGCCAACGCTTTCGAAGGAAATGCTTTCAGAAATCAAACAAAGAATGGAAATCCTGTTAGGAAAACCTCTTTGGGATTCATGGAGGATTTTAAATGTGCAGATTTTCGATTTCGGAAAGCAGATTAGTCATGTAAACAAACATGGTCAGACAATAGCTAACGGTGAAATATCCCTTCGTGTAGATTGCTCGTGGAGGATTACTAGGAATGCTTCCGTTGTGGTAGGCGTCAACGACCGGAGACTGCCCGACCCGGAGTCATCCGAAAGCGGTGATCGTTGGACGCTTTTAGAGGCTAGGCTTGAGAAATGGTTAAAAGGCAGTGTTGACCTGCCAAAAATTGTAAAAGGTGTCGAGGTAGATCGTTTTGGGGGCGTAAGAATATCTTTGTCGGATTTGTCATGTCTTGATATTTTCCCGTCAACTTGTAACGGAGAGTATTGGAGACTGCTGTATCCAGAGTCGGGTTTTGAACGGCACTTTATCGTTTACGGAAATAAGTTGGAATTCAGTGAAACCGAAAATTGACACCCAATATCAAGCAAAGTTTGTGAAACATCCAGGACGCCATGATGGGGGCAACTTTGCTCAAAGTTGCCCTCAGCTATGGAATTAAAATCGAGGTTCCACTTCATGAATGAAGTACGGTTTACACGAGAAAGGGGTGATGATGTTCCTTCTTCGAGCCTTTGCTGTTTGGCTTTTCATTATTGCAGTCGAAACCGTTCACGGCATTCTTCGGATCTTGCTTCTCGTTCCGATGATGGGTGATTTTCCAGCCAGACAACTTTCAGTCTTCACCGGCTCGCTCTTGATCTTTGGAGTAACACTGTTCCTCATCAATTGGATCGCAGCCAAGAAAAACCTTCAATTGATCGTTGTCGGCGTACTGTGGGTAGCGCTAACAGTTCTCTTTGAGATCACATTGGGCCGTTTGGTCCTTGATCTATCATGGGATCGAATCACTGAAGACTATAGCATCACCCGTGGTGGCTTCTTGGGGTTCGGGCTTGTGTTCATGGCATTATCGCCGCTCCTGGCGGCGAGGATGCGAAGTCGTAACGACAAGGTCACGGGACAGTGAAGTTCTGATGCGGTTTCGATTGAACGACAAGCACTACTTCAGCATCTCAAAAAGCTCTCGCCTCGGAGTATGATGTTTTTCCGGGGGGGCGTACCCCATGCGAAACGGGTGCTGGGGAAATAGCTTCGGATTGGGTTGCAGATCGGCGACAAGATTTCGGCATTCTTCAACCTGAAGAATCTGGCTCATCGGCTGGGTCCAAATACCAAAGGACGCCGCCAGTAACGACAATCGCTGGTAAACCTGCCCCACTTTGATCTGGCTGATCCGGTCATTGACATCGGAACTGATCAGCCCCAGTACCGGAGAAGACATCAACACTGAAGAATCTTTCTTGCCCTGTGAAGTACCCATGTTCACATAGGTAACGGCCAGCTTGCCAATCTTTGATATCAGCCACGAAGTTCCAAACACTCCCTGACCAATCCAGTAACCAAGTTCTTCCCGAAATGCCGGGTTTGCAAACTCAAGGGCATCAGCGTGGATGACCAATTCATCTACTCTTTGCCTGATTTCCAGATCGGACGTCATGTACAGGATGACTCCAGATTCGACACACACTTTCTGAAACTGATCCAGTATGTCAACAGGAATCGCAGTGCTCTCATATTCTCCGTGGTTTGTGTGTCGAATCCCAATCATCGGGAACAACGAAGCCGGACGCTCCTTTGAGATCTTCCCGCGGTGCTGAATACGCACGGTGGCAGCGAGCATCGGATTTTTAGAATCCGGCAGATAGTCTGTCTCACAATCAAGACCAAAATGCTCGGCAGCCACCAGCAGATTTTCGAGGGTACACCCGATACTGATATGGAGTTCCCTTTGATCGACATCCGCCACTTTGAGCCAACGAGTTTCCTCTATAAACAGATCAGCGGCATTTTCCCGAACCCGGAACGACCACGGTTGCGTATTGTGACTGGATGGAGCAAGAGTAGCGTAGCGAAGAAGGAAGGTGAGTCGGTCTGCCCATGGGCCGTTCTGTGGATACCCACTAGCGTCAATATTCCAAGGATTTGTGTGTGACATCGCCATTTTCTCCGTTTTAACATCAACTCACTTCTTTGCCCGTTCCACCTGAATCCATTCAACTTCAAGTTTGAACGGTCCAGCCTTTTTGTTGCCCAACATGAAGCCCACAACATTGATTTCTACTGGCTTCACCGTCCCAAAAGGGAAATCGGGGACATTCGTTGCCAGTTCAATGGCCCGCTGTACATTGAGATTGTGGTCGTTCATGCAGTGCATTCTATCATTAGCAAGCCAGGAATAAACAACCAAAAATGCCACCAAAGAGGCCATGTCATCGAATTAGGAACAACGCTGCTCCCGCGGCGGCAGACACCCCAAGAGTTACTGCCATTCCCTTCTTCCAATGAAAGGTCAACATGCAAGCCAGGATTGCAATTGCGCAAGCTGCTATGTCCGCAGTTGCAAGTTCGGGGACTTGAAGCCTCAAACCGAAGAACTTCATGGTTGTCACTTTCCCAAACAGCGTGTGAAGCGAAAACCATAAAGCTAGATTCAAGACTACACCGACAACGGCAGCGGTAATGGCCGAGAGTGCTGAGTTCAGTCGCTTGTTTCCTCTTAATCGCTCTATGTAAGGTGCTCCGAGAAAAACCCAAAAGAAGCAAGGTACGAATGTGACCCATGTTGTCAGTATCGAACCAACGATGCCGCCAACTAATGGGCTGAAAGGCCCTGGATCGCGATATGCTCCCATGAATCCGACGAATTGAACGACCATGATAAGTGGGCCTGGAGTTGTCTCCGCCATGCCGAGGCCGTCAAGCATCTCCCCAGGTCGCAGCCAGCCGTACTTTTCGACTGCCTGTTGAGCGATATAGGCCAGTACAGAGTAGGCACCCCCAAACGTCACGACTGCTGCTTTACTGAAAAACACGCCTTCTTGGAAGTAAACAGAAGAGACGCCGAATAAGAGCCACACTACGACTAAGGGGCCGAACCAGAGAGTCAGACAAATAGAACTAACATAAAAGCTGCGCAGTATCGAGGGCCGCGAAACAACTTGCTTCGCACGGTGATCTGGCAAAGCGGACTGTGTGCCGGCATCTTTGTTCTGGCCGTGACCTTTGATGACATCGAATCGTTCTGGCGCAATCTGGCTTCCGATTAGTCCGATCAGCCCTGCTGAAACAATCAGCATGGGAAATGGTACATCCAAGAAGAATATCGCCAAGAATGACGCTGCTGCCAACATGACCATCGTGCGGTTTTTCAGCACGCGCTTTCCGATCCGAATCACTGCCTGAATGACTATTGCCATGACAGCAGGCTTGAGGCCGAAAAACAATGCTTGTACGAAGCTCGAATCCTCATAGCAGGCGTAAATGATGCTCAAGGCGAGAATCGAGACGAACCCAGGCAGAACGAACAACACGCCTGCCAGTAAACCGCCAATCGTGCGGTGCATCAGCCATCCGATATAGGTGGCGAGTTGTTGGGCTTCTGGCCCAGGAAGCAACATGCAATAATTGAGTGCGTGCAGGAACCGTTCTTCGTTAATCCACTTTTTCTCGTCCACAACGATACGGTGCATCACAGCGATTTGCCCCGCTGGTCCGCCGAAGCTCAATGCTGCAATACGACACCAAGTCCAAAACGATTCTCGAATCGTAACTTTATGCAATGCCTCTGTTTCAGTTGGTGTCAGGTCATTCATCACGTTGGATTGGTTTCTGTGCGGTAGAATACAAGCGGCAAGGCATAGTTATGTTCTATGGGATAAATCCACAAGCGAAGCAACTTTGTTAATGATTGCTGCTGGTGGTAGACTAGCTAAGAAGGACCAATAACGCATCATTGAGTTCAATCTGCATCATACCCGTTTGACTAGGCTTCCGGTGTTTAACGATCAACGTGTCGCTCCATTTTGTTTCATTCTTCGTTGTAGAATGATGGTTGATGTGCTGGTTCATAAAGAGGTTTTACCACGAATGGAACGAATCAAACGAATAAAGACAGGTTGTTGATAAATTCAAAAGGTGTTCGTTCCAGTTCATGCTTCTGAAAGACCACCAAGGAGACGTCATGTTTTTGGTCCATCTGTATATTCATTCGTGTGATTTATTCGATTAGTGGTTTAATGTCTGAAAGCATTTCACCATAAACTGCCGATTCCCTACGGATTGAACTATTCGGGATTTCCGAATCAATCGCCAGGATTGTATTCGACATCATGCTTTACGACGACGACTAACAACTCGAGCAATCACCCGTCGTTGCCAATTGCTATATGAATCGTGAGCGTGAAAGGGCAGAAATATCGAACGCAGAAAGATGGATGTTCATTTTTCTGCGTTCGATTTTTCTGCCGTGTTATTTCGTTGGCAACCTAGGATTGGCATGCCGAGACTGAAGCTTTGGTGGACAGGTTCGTTGTTTCGTTGAGGAGGAATTTTGCGAAATGACCTGGACTGTTGCTAATGCGTTCAGGGGAAACTTATCGAAAAGCGAGCCGAGGAAAGGTTCAACAGGTCCAGATCAATTCGGGTTTTGCCATAATTAAGTCCCTGTTTCCATTTCCAACGGCCCAAGGGCAAGTCAATGTTACGTCTCTCAATACTACTCTTTACAGTCCTGCAATCCGTAACTAACGCACAAGAGCGTGACCCTTGGCTTGGAAAAAGGGTGTTCATAAAAGATGGTGCAGTTGCCAAGGTCGGCAACGACACGATTGATTGGTCCAAAATCTCCTGCCCTGCAACAGTTCGAGATGTAAGCGGCGATTGGCTTTGGCTGGGCCGAGCTTGCGTCCAAAAGAAAGACCTTATGGATATTCAACAAGCTCTTAATTTCTATACAGAAAGAATTCGCCTGAGTCCATCGGACGCTGTTAGTTGGCAAAATCGTGCATCTGTATGGCTTGAGAAGGGTGACATCGAAAATGCGATTAAGGAGGCAGGGGAACTTTCAAGTCGATATCATGTGGAAGGCGTTCCGTTCTTCATCGTCAACAGCAAGATAGCATTGTCTGGCGCACAATCCCCCAATGTGTTTGTGGCTGCATTCGAGCAAGCTAGTGATGCAAAGTTGGAGTCCTAACTATGAACTACTATTCTATAGCAGCATCGTTCGTCGTTTTACTGACTACTTTGACCATCGCCGATGAGCCATTCAAGATTACGACCAAGCGATCTGATGATCGAGTGGAACTGAAGTCCGAGAAAGGTAAAGCAATGTTCATCATTCGCAGTCCCTTTGGAATCAGCAATGCGACCATCGAGCGAACCACAGAGCAGTGGCCGGACAAGGTTTTGATCCAATTGCGATTGAAGGGGCTGGAGAGCTTCAAACTATCAACCGACAAGCTGAAGCTGGAAGCGTCTGTATCGAGTCATGATGCCAATGTACGATTTTGGAAGGACGGCAAGGAAGATTCACCGCTGGACTCAAAGTGTCCTTATTGGATGGAGATCAAAATTCTGGATAGTGATGGCAAGCCAACCAAGGCCATTCCGCTAAAGGATGGTTCGTTCGAGATGCAGTTGCCTAAGAAGTTCATCGAGGACAATCCAAAGGCGTTCAAGATGGAGTGGATCGATTTTTATCGGAGTTGATAGTGGCTGTTGCTACTGAGTCGATGCTTCTCGGTCCTAATTCGGCTATAGCTTTCTACCCTAATTTGAGTTCCGTTTCGAGCTCGCTTAAACAATTCCAATCATCGCCTGATAGCACTACAAATGGCTCAAGTTGATCCTGCCACGACTCTGGAACAAACAATCCATCGCAATGAAAAGGAATGGAGCCATCCCCAGTCCATCTAAGCCTTCTCGTAGACTGAATCAATGAAATGTTTTTTTTAATAATGGGGAATTGTGATATGTTCTCGCAAATGTTCCTTAGCGGAGAATGTTTACTTCCTCCGAACCAACACTGCACGTACGAATCTCTCGAAAGAGCGAGATGAAGAAGTTGAGTCAATACTTGGGCGAACTGGGCTAGGAATTTCTGGAATCTTTTTTGACCAAGTAACCTCAGTTAGCTTCTCTTCTTGAATAGCACTCTTCCGCATTTTACGTCGCATCTTTCGTGCCTCTTTGAACCGTTCCTTAGTCTTATTAGTTTTGCGTTTCTTTTTTTTGGGGAATAATAGGAGTCGTCATGAATGCGATATTCAAGGTGCTATAGAGCGGCTTAGAAACAACCTTAATTTTTCGAACAAATGAATCAGCCCAGATTCTCGCAGAACCACTATGGTGTCTGGACAAGAGTTTGCTTCGACGTTTACTCATCTGTCTAAAGTTCCCAACAAAAATGCGTATAACAACGACCTTGTTTTGCTCAATATACCTTCCACCCATCGGGGTATATGGTAATAGATCGGACAAACCAGAGCGGAAATCTGTTTCGGGGTCCCAAGAGAGAGAAAAAGGGGATGGGGGCAAATCACGAATTGCCCCCCGTCCCCGTCTCTCATTCATTGCTTGCGCTCCGCTTGCATCTTTCGAATTTCTTCGACCGCGCGCTCTAGCGTGGCATCGCGGCCTGGGATGGGGGCGACCTCGATGTGGGGCCGCACGGGGCCCAAATCCGTCTCGTCGCCGCTCGCACGGATGAACATCTTCTGGCTGAAGTTCACGACGATCCCCGAGTTCGGCAGTTGGAACGGCCCGATGTCGCCGAGCGTGTTGGGCACGCCGCCGGTCGGCTGCCCGATCGTGAGCATGAGGTCGTAGGTGCGCATGCCGTCGGCCAGAGCCATCGCGGCGGAGAATGTCTGGTCGCCGATCAGCAGGCAGGACGGCCCGTCGAAGCCCGGTTCGACCCGCGGGCGGCTGGTTGCCTCGAACTCATAGGTCACGTCCTCGCCGTGCTTGAGCTTCGTGTACTCGGGAATGAAGATCGGCAAGACGATGGTCAGCCATCGCCATATCGGCTTTGCCTTCATGCGAAACAGCTCGTCGGACTCTTCGCTCCTGCGCCACACCAGCCTTGAGCTCATGCGATAGGGACGATCGGTCA
>Ga0315899_10007774_pt1:0-10000 | contig 11524 bp, 13 predicted proteins | sample LakEriMetagenome_2_FD_203518 | JGI IMG/M metagenome (GOLD analysis project Ga0315899, IMG submission 203518) | Freshwater fungal communities from buoy surface, Lake Erie, Ohio, United States - Buoy 4 MA112 | ecosystem: Environmental > Aquatic > Freshwater > Lake | place: USA: Lake Erie... | reverse complement strand
AGTGCACGTGCGTGCGTGCGAGCGTGCGCGCCCGGGTGCGTGCACGTGTGAGGGTGTGCGGGAGTCAGGGAGGCAGTGTTAGAACCCGCCCTGTCCACCTGTAGTCCTTGCTCGGGGCTCAATCCGGAAGAGACAGTAGCAAAGCCCAGCTCTGATGCCTCCATCTCCGCGTTTACAGTCGCAGGGCCTCGCTGCGCGTCACCGCGCAACTGCTCGTTCGGGTTACCACCTTGCCGAGTCGATTCCATACCCACGACCAGCCCTTTAGCTCGAATAAAATCTTTTCTCTCTAACCACTCTACAGCTGCCTTGACCTCCTCCTTCAAGCATTTTCCTGTTCCATCTCCCCTCCCTCCGCCTGTGCGCCACCCTATCCCACCACCAACGCGATCAGAACGTCCCTCTAAGCCCTTTCCGGCGTCGTACCCCGCCGCTGCAGTCTCAGCACTAACTTCACACAGAGGTGCAACCGCACCCTCCTCACCGGCCTTCCTCTCTGCAGCGTCACAGAATCTGACGCCTCGCTCCTCCTCAGCGAATAGGAGGGTTTTGGCCAGCAGTTGATGCGCATCGACGCCATGCACTACGGCCTCCAACACCAACCGTCGAATTGCCTCCTCTTCCGCCGCCTCCTCCTCCTTGCCCTCCTTTTCACACTGCAATGAAGAACACATAGCACTGGAAACCATGGGCAAGTCGCCGACACAGAGTCTGGCAGCCAGAGCAAGCTCCGAGGGCTTGATCATCAGATAGCAGTCTCCCGCACTGTCAAACCCCTTTCTCCCCGCGCGGCCAACCATCTGCCGATAGCGCGTGATGTCGAGCTCTTGCATGCCTACATACGGCTCGCGCACGATGACGCGACCCGCTGGAAGATTTACACCTGCGGCCAGCGTCGAAGTGCACGCGAGGATGTTGAGGGTACCCGCGCTGAAGGCGTCTTGGATGAGCTCTCGTTCCTCTGCAGTCAATCCCGCATGGTGGAAGGCGACGCCGTGCGGTACTACCGCCGCCAGCGCCGGGTCGATCCCGCTTTGGCTGCGAGCGAGCTCCTCTATGAGCGCTGCTCGGAGCATCGTAGTCTTAGAACTCTGCTGTGGCGTGCAAGCTGCGTTGGCCTTTTGCGAGTGCTTGCCGCACCCTTCGGCTAGCACCTGGGCGAGGCGGCGCGCGCAGCTCTCGCTCTTGGCTTTGGAAGAACAGAACACCATCACTGACTGGCCGTCCTCCAGCCCTTCAACGCACAAGCTCGCAAGTAGATCACGATCCTTGGCGCCAAACCTAGCTCGCAATCTCCGCCCTATCGCCCCCCGCGCACTGCCGCTGCCGCCTCCCGTTCCCGCAGCCGATGCTAAGCGCGACATCAAAGAGCGCGGCTCAAGGCAATCAATGGGCCGCACAACGCCATCGACCACGAAGTGTTCCCTCAGATCAAGAGGCCTGAAGCAAGTCGAGTACACGGTGGCGTTGAGCCAGCGCGAGAAGAGCGACAAACTTTCCTCTTGCAGCGTCGCTGATAGTGCCAGCAGCTGCGTGCGCGGCAAGAGAGCGCGAATCTTGGCAATGGTCAGCTCCAAGATGGCGCCGCGCTCACTGTCCGCGACCATGTGTGCCTCATCGACTACCACCAGCGACAGGACGCAGCTGCTCCCAGCACCAGCCTGCGAGAGGAGGAGACGGTTTACAAGGCTGTTGGCTTTCTCGATGGTGCACACGGCAATCTCAGCACCAGGCAGAGATAACTTTGTCCCCTTATGTCCGTAGCACTCCGAGATGCGGATACCCTTTTGCCCCGCAAGCCCCGAAGTGAGGCGTCGCAACTGCGACGAGCGTTGTTGAACCAACGACACGAAGGGAACTACGTAGATCACTTTGTTTTCGCAATTGCCACGTGTTGCTCCATCTGCGGGTCCTCTGCTCACGGCCTCTTCGCCAAAACACTCTCGATTGTCGGCACCATCTCTGCCCAGGGCATTATCGCCGCCGCCGCACTCTCCCGCGTGCCCGCCTCCGCCTTCTGCTCCTACAACGCCCGCAAGGGCGCGAAAGAGAACGACGTCGGCAATGAGAGACTTGCCTGCACTAGTGCTTGCAGAGACTACTGCATTGTGTCCTGCGAGCAGCCCGCTACGTTCCAGGCATTCTATCTGCCACATAAAGAGCTCCTGCACTCCGCAGTCAGCGAACCCGCTCCGAATTTCCGCAGGCAGCACCCACCGGGACAGCCAGTGTTCTGCGTCTGTCACCTGCGCCACAGGCGCTCGCAGGGACAGCAGTGCCCGGGCTGTCTCCGCTGGCGGAGACATCCCGGGCACAGCTGTCCCTGATTTGCACGCGCGCCCGCGTGTCGACAGCTCGGAACAGAAGCGCTCGACGGCATCGCGACAAAGCGGCTTGTCGGTCACCTTTGCCTTGAGCCACTGCAAGTACTCACGGGGGACCTCGCGCAGCGCCTGTCCCCGGTGCTTGCCGAAGTCTAGCACAAAATCGCCTGCGCCGCCCTCGGCATCGATCATCATCGACCCCTGCATCGGCGCGGCGGCGAGGACGGGCGCAGCCGTAGTTGCTCCGATGGCGAGGAGTGCCGCGACCGCGAGGAGCGAAGCGCACGCATCGAACCTGCCGCGGCCGACGACCATGGCATCTGGCTGCAGTCAGCGTCGCAGAGGCATAGGCTTGGCGCTGCAATCAGCGTCGGATTGGACTTTATGCCAACGGAGCGCTGATAAAGTCCCGCATAACGTCGCGGCAGCCAGCGTCGGAGAAGCACAAACTGAGGCCCACTGCTATCCATACTATCGCTAGAAGTACTGAATAGACCCTGACGCGCGCCGACTTGCACACATTCAACGGGTTTGCAATGCCCATGAAACCCACCACGATTGTCGCTTTTTTTTTCCTTCCATACTTCGTAGTCTCGTAGAAGAGGGTCCCCCCGAAGTGAGAGAGCGCTTCAGCTGCATTCTGCGGGCATTCGGAGCACGATGCAAGCGCGCTCTGTTCTCCGAGGGGGCGTTGCAGCTGGGGTGCGTGCCCTGGCTGCCGCCAAGGTGTCCAACGCCCGAGTGGTCTCTGCAGCTGCGATCCGCTCGCGCGCCTTCCACGTCTCCCGGCCCGCCTTCGCCAAAGGTGGGTTCCTTGAACTCCAGACGCTGTCTTGCGCGTGCTAGCCTGCGCGTGCGGCGCGCCTGCCTGTCGCGCGTCAGCCCGTGCTCGACGGGGTCTCAGAGGGCGCGGTGCGCCCGCCGGGCCACCGGCGGCGGAGCGGAAGGCGGTGGGCGCGGTGACCCTGCTCTGCCCGTCGTGCTGGGCTTCCTGATGGCGCAACGCTGCGCGCGGGGCGTGCCCGCACGGGCGTGCGCGTCCCTCGGCGTGAGGCTGATTCCGCCGAACACCTGCGCCAGACCTTGTGGATCACCCCTAGCATCATCGCCCCGTGCGGCGCACCCCTGACGATGCCTTCTACCCACAATGCTCTGCTTCCATGCATGACGGCCGCAGAGGGATGGCGGGTGGTTGGCTAGGGGTCGGGTTGTCAGGAGCAAAGCGCTGACGAGATTACGGGAATGTCCGAGCAGAGTTTATCGGCGAGGGCCTGGAGGCTGATCCGACACGCGGCGTGCGCATCAAGCCCGAGGCCTTTCATGCTGTGCCTGGTGTGCCGCGATCGTCCGAGTACGAGAGCGTGCTCGAGCAGGATCCCTTTGGTGACAAGCATGAGACCGGCGGAAACGATGACATCTGGGGAGAGTGGGGTCTCGACAAGGACGCCCCCTTTCTGTCCACCCTTCAGGCGCTGGGGCTGTGGGGCGTCGGCATGACATGTCTCTTTGTCACTTACAAGACAGCCCTTGCGAACGCCCCAAAGCCAGTGGCGGTATGTTATGCTTCTCGACAGCGAGCTCGCGTCCGCGCTCGGGCTGTCTGCCAGAGCGGTCAATGGTGCAGGATTTGAGCAGGGAGATCATCTTGGTGCCACATGCACGCGTGACTCCATGCACTCCTGACGCTGTTGTGTATGCATGCTGTCTGTGTTGCCTGCCTGCCACAGGCGCCGCGCGAGGGCGTGTGGGGAGTGGCATCGGAGTGCCTCGACCGCGCGTCGCAGTGAGCCGGTCAGGCGAGCGGGAGACCCTTCTAACCTTCGAACACTCTATAGGCTGCACTGCAGTACGCTAGCAGTATATCAGCCACGCTGAGCCGGTTACCGCAAACGCCCGCGTATGTGGCGGGCTTTTGCGGTAACCGCGCGCCTTGCGGGATTCCGGTTTTTCATGTGCTATACCTGACTCTTTAAGTCTTTTGGGTGGCAATACAAAATATGCATGCAAAATCCGATGTCCCCAACCAAAGCCCAAACGCACTTTCGCTTGAACTGAGGAGTGGGGATGTGTCGCACACGGCCATATCATTTGCCCCTCTCTCTCACACCCTCCTTGACCCCGCCCACCCGCCCTCCCTCCTCCCAGAACTCTCTCCACGCCTGCGAGCCGATGCGAGGGCCTGGCTGTGTGTGTTGAGTGTTTAATTGGAAAACAAAAGAAACCAATTCTCTTTAAGGTGTCACGGCTTCATTAGGATCAGAAGACCGGAAACTTGAAGTTCGAAGTTGAATTTTTTTTTTGTTGCTGATTTCGTGCTGCATCACTAAACATACCCATTAAACACACGCTCTACACACACACACACACACACACACACACACACACACACACACACACACACACACATAGGTCTCTTTCCTTCACACACTCGTTATAGAGAACACAATGTATCTAAGCAGAAATGTGTAGAGAAGACTGTCTACCTACCACCTACACACACACTCGCTCTCTCTCTCACACACACACCACACACACATACACACAGGTGAATAGAGCAACGTGCCAGTGAAGAGAGCAACGTGCCATATCTGCACACACACTTGTTGTGCGCCAGTCTCTACGCACTCACACTCACACACACACACACACACAGACACACACACACACACACACACACACACACACACAACGTGCCATATCTACGGACGACGCAGGTCACCATGACGACGCGCGATCCCGCAAACACCGCCTGCGGCACCCGCGTCAGCCGCCGCCGCGGCTGCTCGTCGCCGAGGCCCAGCAGGCCGTCAAGGCCCGCGCCGCAGGTGTAGACCGCCCCGTCCTCCGCCACCACCGACAGGTGGCAGTAGCCGGCGCGGAGAACGTTTAGTGAAAATCAGGGTGCGGGTGTTGATCGTGGTCGATCGCGGTCTAGAGGCAATGACCCAAGAGTAGAGCCTATCCACAGCGCCCCGTGTGCATAATAAACTCAGACTCTCACCCGACGCCCTGTCGCGAATTTGTGGCCACTTGGTGACCCGTTGAGGACAGTCTACCTTCATGCTCTCGTACCCGGGGGGAGGGACGAACCGCTCATGGTTCAAGCAGAGGGACGCACAGGAATGTACCATATGATACATCTGTGTCATTGAGATTTATGGAGCCCAGACCTTAAGAGAATAAGGTCTACACGGAGATCTGAACCATGTATTACATCTTTATTTCCCTGTCACAGAAATCACTTGAAGACAATCATTAAAAATTGCACATTGTTCCTGCTCACAACCACTGTGTCCGAGAGATCTTTTGGCGAGGGGAATCGCTGCCAAAGAATTTGCAAAGCGGAATGCTCTCTCTCTCAATCGCTCTCTCTCCCGTCCTCCCTCTCTTCGCTTCCCTGTATATATCCTATATCGGTTCGTGCACGGTTTTGTCATTCTCTTGCAGACTCACGTGCGCATTCTTTCATACAATTTCACTCATGGCCGAGCCCATCCGAGCAGCAGGGAGGCGGCGAAGTGTTGGAACTTGATGTCCATGTGCTCACGATAGACCGCACGCCTCATCCATCATCGACAAGTTTCATAGGCTGTAAAGCACCTGTGACACCACACATTCAGTCACACGATCAATCATGCACAGAGAGGGTGTGGTGCCAGAGAGACTGGGTGTCTGAGAGCGCCGCAAGACTGCCGCAAGCAGCAACCGCAGCCATCCATGTCAACCAAGCACACTTGTATCGCACCCTCTGAAACCTTCCTTCTCCCCCCTCTACTTCCCTCTCTTTCCTGCTACTTACGTCCTGAGCTCTCGCGCCCTCTGCTTGAATGTCCACCTCCCGAGTGGGAAGAGGGGAAATAAAAGGGGCAAACGTGCCCTCCCGCAACACTCCTTGAGAGCCTGTGTATCCCCTGTCACCAGGGTGTGTCTGAGCGTGTACAACCACCCTGGGTGGATGGCGATCTGCTCCCCTCTGAATATCGTCATGTCGCCGATGCACAAGGCCGTGCTGTGCTGCTGCCAGAACCGAGTCTGGAGACCCATGGTGTTGTGGGTGAAGACGCTGCGAGTCGGCGTACGGTGAGACGCCGTATGGCTGCTGACCAACCTCGTCTGCCAAGCCCTGCTGCTTCGGCGGGCGTGATGCACCAGAGCCACCAAGGGGCTGGTGCGGCGGGGATGTGGTGCCGTGCGCACTACGCGGTATAGGTTTAGAGCAACTCAGATCTCGCACCCCCGGAATGATATTGCTCATAATCTCTCGGGCCGATGCACGCACGGTGTTGGCCGTCGACTCCATCGAATTGCGCATGTGCGAGGGCTGCTCTTGGAAATTCCAGAGGCCTGTCAAGTCCGAGACGCCTCCCCACGACTTTGGTGCCGCAGGCGCTGCATGCCTTCTCGAAGCGCCATTGTGCCCGCCCCTGTCATCTTGCATGGGACTGGCATGCGCAGCGTTGACCGACGGGGCAGCCTCGCGGGCCAGCATTGTGGCCCCGTAGGCAGGGGCCTCCTTTCCTGGCGAGCCAAAATAGGGCCCGTCCGCGGGTCGCAGGGGCGGGAAGAGCACAGGCAAGTGATGCAGCAGACCCGTATATGACTGTACCTCCGTCCCACAGGCATGGATCCTGAGATTTGACGCCTTGTCCAGCACAAAGATGTGCGTGGGAGGGATTGCCGCTGCAGTGTAGGCCATCACGTCGGTCTCGTGGTTGCCGAAGCCAGCAGCGAACGCCACAGGCGCTGACTTGGAGGGCGAGCCATGCATACCGTCTGCCGAGCTGCAAAACAGCTCCTGGATCTGACTCAGCACCTCGATTTTGAAGACTTCGTGTTTCGCCTGCAGAGCCTTCATGGTTCCGTGCGGCTGAGTGATGAGCGGGCCCTCGGGCATGGCTGCGTTTTGCAACCTCCCGACCGAGGCAAGAAAAGCTCTGGTCTGGTCTGCAAGCGTGATGGGTCGCGCTGTGAGGTATAGAAGCTGGTACTCGCACCTTGCAATGTACGTGAGCGCGTCCGCCACGCCATCGTGCGTGTAGTCCGTGTTGAGCGCCGTTGCTATGTCTTGCGTCCACGGGTTGAGGTTACTGATGAAGGACGTCGTGCTCTGCAGCTGCGAGGCGACCAGCCCGCGCACATCCGACTTGGTGATGGTCCCGTCGACGTCGACCACTACAATCCGGTCCCGCGCACTCCATAGCCAGAGATCTGCGAACGCGCTCGTCCCGCCGTCGACGCGGAACTCCATGCGATTGCGACCCCGGACGAGCGGCAGGGACAGGAGCAGCTGCGGGTCCGGCTGCAGATGACCGCCCGGGAATACGAAGCACCCGGCCTGCTGGTCGCGGATCATGACCAGGTCCGTGGCGCGGCCATTGATTTCGACGCTCGCCCTCACCGCGCCCTGCGCTCCGTTGTTGACGACCACGTTGAAGCTGCTGCAGCCCAACTCACCGGACGGGTGCACCACAGCCACCACGTCCGTCGCGTGTAGCTGAGGCGGGCCCGTCACGAGCTCCATCGCTCCCTGCCGGGAATCAAATACGGCCGTGTCAAAGCTCGTCATGGATCGCACCAGCTCGCATGCGGGGCAGGTTGGAAGTTGGAACAACTTGAAAGTGGAGATGGGGAAAAGTAACCTATGCTTTGCTGGCGCAGGGCGCTTCACCGACTTCATTCTGCACTCCTGCCCGCGCCCCATGTCGCCGCACTGATTGACTGGGACTTGCGCATCTTGTCTTTGCGCAGTACCTCAACGAGAACCGGAGGCAAGGAACACGGCGCGTGAAAGGAAAGAGGGCAAAATGGCCGGACTGGTGCTGCTCGCCAAGAGCAGCACAGGCAAGCTGACGCGGCTCCAGCTCGCCCCCGACGCGACCGTGGGCCAGCTCAAGCGCGAGCTCGCCGAGCGCTTCGGCAGCGAAGCGACGATGCGCGTGCGCGCTGGCGGCCAGCTCCTGGTGCCCGACGACGCGAGGCTCCGCGAGCTGGGCGTCTCTTCGCAACAGCTCCTGCACGTCGATTTGGACCCGGTCGGCGGCCGCGCGCCCCAGGCCTCCGCGCCGCACCGCGCTGAGGCACCGCGCCACGTGCTGCCCAACGGCGAGGCTGGGGATGGCACGGGGAAGGGGCGCATGAGCGCCAGCGCGCACGAGGCGACCGCGGTCCTGGACAAGCCGGAGTGGCGGCAGCTGACCGCCAAGGTGGATGCTGTTGCGTCAGAGCTTGAGTGCTGGACTCGCGAGCAAATCAATCGGCTCCAGGCTTGCTGCGACGGCCTGCTGGAGCGTCTGTCGCAGCTTGAGCTCAAAGCGGCGCACGCGGCTGAAAATGCCGCCAGGATGAACGAGATGCACGCAAAGTTGCAGGCGCTCGAGGCCAAAGTCGCTGGCCCAGCACGAACCGCCGATTTCTCCCTGTCGCCAGAACTTGCGTCGCGACTGGCGGGACTGGACGAGAAGCTTGCGTCGGTGCTGACAGCCGAACGCCCGGGCTCATGGGCTGTAGCTGTCGAAGAGCTACGAAAGCGGCTGCTCGCGCTGGAAAACAGGCCCCCAAGTAGCACCAATCGGGATGGCCTGGTCGGCCAGCCTGATGTGACTGCCCAGGTCTCAGAATTGCGCGAGCGGGTCAAGTCTCTCGAGGAGAGCGGCCTGATGCCTGGCAAAGCGGATTTTAATCAATCTGCAAACGCAGATCCCTCTGGCAGTGGTGCTTCGGGCATGGAAACCAGGTTGACGGACCTGGAGGGCTCAATGAAGATGTTGCAGGAGATTAAGCTGGCTGGGCTCGACACATCAGTCAGGGGCTTGGAGGAGAAGGTGAAGGATCTCAGGAAGCTGAGCCAGCAGATCGTCAAGCAGCAACGCCAGCGCGCTGTCGCACAAGGTGGGAAAACCATCATTCATGTACAGATCACGGTGATGATTTTGCAGCTGGATTTGTGCTGTGTGCTCACCGCGTCTCTTGGGTGCGCGCTTGCGGGACAGGTGAAGCTCCGCGCATCGAGGAATCGGAAGTGAAACCCAAAGGCATCAGCCACAAGGAGCGAATGCAACGAAACAGGGAAATGCAGCAGAAGAAGGAGATGGACCTCCTCACAACCGCCGTGCGAGAGAAGCACGTCTGTTGCCCCTCATGCCTCTTATGCCCCATGCGCTCCTATTTGATGGGCTTGCTTGCCCGTCCCAGAACAGCGATGCTCGTCTAAATACTGTGTGCGCGCCAACTCACGCGACACGGCACGCAGGGCCTTGCTCCGGTTGAAGTTTCCTCCAGCAAAGGGTTCGGCAAGACGGCGCCCGCGGGCGCATTTGGCGCATTTGGAGCGCCTACTGCAAAACCGAGTGCATTCGGAGCGCCGGCTGCAGGGCCCAAGGGTGGATTCGGAACACCTGCTGCTACAGAATCCAAGCAGGGAATTGCTCCAGCTGTGCCTGCCGTCCAAGCCCAATCGCGGCCAGCGAATCCTAGTGAAAGTGAATCAAATTCCTCGGTCACGTCTGCGCAAACAACTAAGCTGGGTGCTACTGAAACGGAGCCTGCTGCATCATTGTGGAGGGATTCAACAATCCGAACCCATGTAGGTGGCGGAGGGAGGCTTGTGGAGACGCGAAAGTTGGAGGGGGGCGGGGCGGGGGGGACTAGAGCGGTGTGCTGGCACGGGGTGCATGTGA
>Ga0315899_10007773_pt1 | contig 11525 bp, 10 predicted proteins | sample LakEriMetagenome_2_FD_203518 | JGI IMG/M metagenome (GOLD analysis project Ga0315899, IMG submission 203518) | Freshwater fungal communities from buoy surface, Lake Erie, Ohio, United States - Buoy 4 MA112 | ecosystem: Environmental > Aquatic > Freshwater > Lake | place: USA: Lake Erie, Ohio... | reverse complement strand
AGGCGCGGGATCCATTTGGCACGGATGGCGATAAGTACGTCCATGTGCGCTTTGATGCGATCACAACCGATGCCCTCCGCTTGAATATCCAGGCGCAAAAGGGCTGGGCCGGCGGGGTACACGAGTGGCGTGTTTACCGCCCGGATGGCAGTGAGCTCATCTAATGCGACGACTTCTGCCATTTCTTGGACTGCTGTGGGCTGCCGGCGCAGCCCACGCGGATGTCCGTCTCCACCCCCTCTTTTCTGACCATGCCGTTCTCCAGCGGGATAGAGACATTAAGGTATTTGGCTGGGCGGACAGCGGCGAAAAAGTGACTGTGTCGCTTGGGTCAGCGATGGTTTCGACGATCACACCGGCATCTGGGAAATGGCAGCTCACGCTCCCAAAGCGTAGCGCATCCACCACGCCATTAAGTCTGGTTGTGCAGGGTAAGAACCGGGTTGAGCGTACGGACATTTTGATTGGGGATGTCTGGCTTTGCTCGGGCCAGTCAAATATGGAGTGGGGTCTTGGGGGATGCGATGACCCGGATGCGATTCGTTCATCGGCGAACCCGCTCATCCGCCACTTTGGCGTCGAAATGCTCTTTGCCCGCGACCCGCAGGAAACCGTAAAAGGCAGCTGGGCGGTGGCAGGTCCATCGACAAGTGGTGGCTTTACCGCTGTTGGCTACTACTTTGCGCGCAAAGTTGTCAAGGAAACCGGTGTTCCGATTGGGCTTCTCCGCTCGAGTGTTGGCGGCACGAATATTGAGTGCTGGATGCGTCAGGAGACGTTGCTGGAGACGCCTGTGCTAAAGCCATTTGCGGACCGGATGCGGACAAGCCTTGCGCAGTATCAGGTTGATCTCAGGGCGTGGCACAAGGCTGTAGATGCGTGGGTCAAAGCAGAAGCCAAGCGGGTTGCGGGCGGAATGGATGTCAGTTTCCCTCCCGAGCAACCCAAGTTTCCATTTGGTGAGCAGGCATTCAATCCGCGGTGTGTGACGTTGCATAACGGAATGATCGCTCCTCTTGGAAACTTCCAGGTAGCGGGAGTGCTCTGGTACCAGGGCGAAAACAATGCTGGGAATGCTTTCGATGGCAACCAGTACATCGAGAAGCAGCGCGCGATGATCACCGATTGGCGTACTTGGTTTGGTACTCCTACGATGCCTTTTTATTCCGTGCAGCTGGCTGGCTGGCAGGCTCAGAGCAAAGACCCTGCGGGCGGGGATGGCTGGTCGGAGTTTCGGGATGCCCAGCGGCGTGCGCTTGCGATTCCGAACACCGGGATGGCAAGTGCGGTGGATGTTGGGGATGTTGATGATATCCATCCCAAGAACAAGCAGGATGTCGGAGAGCGGCTAGCCCTTTGGGCGCTGCGGGACATTTACGGCCGTAAGGACACAGTGGTCAGTGGCCCGTTATTGAAAGGTGTGCAGCCGGGCAAGCCGGGAACGTTGGTCGTGGCGTTTGACCATGTTGGCGGGGGCCTTACAGCGGGCCGCATGGCTGGCCGGGGCAAGTTCGAAGCCACACAAAACATTCCCGTTGGTGGGTTTGCCATCGCTGGGGATGACAAGGTCTGGCACCGTGCGACAGCGGTTGTTGATGGCGACCGCATTGTGTTGTCGGCATCGGGTGTTGTGGCGCCAAAGTTTGTGCGCTACGGCTACCGGATGAACCCACTTGATGCCAACCTCTACAACAAGGTGGGTCTTCCGGCGAGTCCATTTCGGACAGATCCTCAGTAATCCATTTTTGGTGCTGGTGTCCTCAGAGTTGGTTGGCAGAAACTACTCTGGGGATACCCGCAAGGTCAGGGTGGATTTTGATGTTAGTCAAGCCAGCGGCGGCGAACATATCGGAGATAGTGCCTGCCTGGGTGTGACCGCATTCGACGGCGAGGAGGCCGCGGGGGCGGAGGCGGGTTAGCGCGAGCGCAGCGATGCGCGGATAGAGCGCATAACCGGCATCCGGGGCATACAGCGCAAGCTCAGGCTCCCAGTCACGGACTTCGATTGCAAGTGTTTCGATGTCATCCGGGTCGATGTACGGCGGGTTTGCCGTGATGACATCGAAGCGCAAGTCCGCAGCGACATCGGAGTCAAGGTCCCCAACGATGAGCTGACTACGCTCGAAGACGCCGTGGATCTCTGCGTTTTGCCATGCGATTGCGATGGCATCTGGTGAGAGGTCAGTGAGCGCACCGGTTACACTGGGGTTACTCGCAAGGGTCGCGATTCCGACGCAGCCCGAGCCGGTGCAGAGATCGAGGATGTGCTGGTTTTCCGCTGGGTTTTCCTGAAGATGTTTGCAGCTAAGCTCGACAAGCAGCTCTGTCTCCGGTCGTGGAATTAAGACATCTGGTGTGACCAAAAATCGCATCCCGTAAAACCAGCGCTCGCCCAAAATGTACGCGAGGGGCTCCCGGGTGGCACGCCGGAGTACACGTGCAGCGACCCGGCTTTCTTCGGCTGCAGAGAGGCTGCCATCCCGGAGGAGGAGCTGTGTCGAATTAAGACCTAGTGTTTCGTGCACAAGGAGACGGACTTCGACGCTTGCATCATGAGCGGAGATTCCAGCCGTTGTCAGCTGTGTCACCCACCCGTTCATCGCGTTTTGAAGCGGCGTACTCAGCTTGTGGAAACTTTCAGCTGCTCGACCATCGCTTTAAACTGGTCGGCATCTTCAAACTGGTGGTACACGCTGGCGAAACGGATAAAAGCGACGGCATCGAGTTTGCTGAGCTCAAGCATAATGGCCTCACCAATCAGGTGGCTCTGTACTTCGCGGTCACCACGTGCCATCAGGTGGCGTTCCACCTGATCAATCAAGTCGGAGATTGCGGACATCGCGACAGTGCGCTTGTTGCATGCCGTTTCCAGCGCACGCGTTAGCTTTTCGCGGTCGAACGGCTCGCGTGTGCCATCCCGTTTGATGACCGACAGCCGTAAATCCTCGATTTCTTCGAACGTGGTGAAGCGCCCTTCACAGCCGTGGCAGAGTCGGCGCCGCTTGATTGCCATACCATCCCGGACAGGCCTTGAATCCAAAACCTGATCGCGGTCTATTACGCCGCAAAACGGACACTTCATGGGGTTATTACCATATGTTGGAGGATATAGAATTCTATCCGCTAGATATAGATGTTTGCATCCCGGATGTATCAGGAGGGAATGTTTTTCGCCGCTGCTGTTCTACGCAAGCGAATTTCTTTGCCACTCCATTGCAACTTCATTGCAAATTAGAGTGCAAAATGCCACTTTCATTGGCTACAATCTAACCGGCAACTGATTGCATTCCGAAACTAACGGATATGTGTCTGGTGAATGTTCTGTATTGGACATCCCTTAGCGGACACATAAGTGGAATACGATGACTGCCCGACCAACCCCTATGTCGTACGAAGATAACCCAATACCGACGCCGCTCACCGACGTCGTCGAACGCACGCCATCCCTACGGCGTGCCTACGTGCTCTTCATGGACATCGTAGGGTTTGCAAAGCTCCCAACCGATCATCAGGTCGCCGCCCAGCGTGAACTTGGCCAGATTGTCCAGATGACTCCGGAAGTGGCATCGGCGAAGTATGACCCCGAGAGCCTCCTGGTCCGCCAGACCGGTGATGGCATCGCGTTGATGTTCTTCAAGGATCTCCTGTCTCCGCTGCGGTGTGCATTGCAGCTTCACGGGATGATTCAGGCGGACAATGCGCGTCTGAAGCAGTTAATCGGGACGCCGCTCAAGCTCCGGATGGGTGTGCATGCGGGTGAGGTGACGATTGTTCAGGATGTCAATGGCCAGCGGGATGCCGCGGGTGATGGCATTATTACGGCGCAACGTGTGATGGACCTTGGGGATGCCGATCACATCCTCTTGTCGAGTGAAGTCGCTAAAGTCCTTATCGATATGGACCCTTGGGCCAGATACATCACGCATCTGGGCGAGGTCCGTGTCAAGCACAAAATCATCGTGGACATTTATAACCTTTATGGCCGTCTGGATGGACCGTTTTGCGGTAATCCGGGAACGCCTAAACGGGTTATTGAGGATGGTCGTGCGCGTAGCCGCGAGGCAAAGGCGCTGCGTCCTCGGTTTTCAGATGTTATTCGACCGCACTGGGGTCGTATTTTTGCGTTGATGTTTATTGGTGGCTTGGCCGGTTCGACATATTACGCCTACCAGAAGTATCCAAAGCCGTTCAAGCTTGCGTACGGTAAGTTTGAAGGCTGGTTGTCATCCAACAACAAATCGAATCCCGGAAAGCCTGGCGCGAAACCTCCAAAGTCCAATGGTGGTAATGGCGGAAGCAAGCCCAACGTTACGCCTACATCAAATGAGGCTGGAGTCGTACGTGTCCCTGACCTCATGGGCCGTGAGACACACGAAGCAGACACCGTTGTTCAGGGCGAGGGCCTCCGGATGAAAATCGTGATGGGAGATTTCACCAAGTATCCCGAAAACACGGTTTATAAGCAGAATCCGCCTGCCGGGTCTCGTATCCCGCGCGGTGGAACGGTAAGCGCTACCATTTCGAGAGGCATCAAAGGGGCAAGCGTTGAGTACCCCACCGATGGCTCCGGAACGACGAAGGACAATCCGGAAATCGACCCGGATACGACGCCCGACAAGCCATCATCTCCGAGCGGAGACCCAGCGGACAACTAATCGCAGGGTTTTCGTTTGACGGTGGTACTATCCCCGTGTGTCACTGGTAGAACCCCTCCCCAACCCCATCTCTGATGTCATCGCTGCAGCCGGAATGCCGCTAGCAGACCTGCTCATCGCCATCGCATTTGACCTCAACGAACGCTCGCATATCTGCCAGCGCTGGGTCTGCGCAACCCGAACTACGGTTGCCGTCATCGAAGCTGATGGCGATACCGCAAAGGTAATTCGCACCTGCGAGATGACCGCAATTCAGGATGCCAAAACGGAGACGCTTGTTGGTTGTGGCGCATTGCTCCTCTATTCCGGAATCGACACGATTGAGGTTGCACGCTATACAACGATGTATGCGGCTCGGATGACGGGTGCCGCAAGAGTGCTGAGCGCGCTGGCGAAAGAAAAAGAGCTGCCGGTTGCGGGAATCGATGACAACGACAAAGTCTGTCCCAAATGTGCGCGGGCGCTGCCTAAGGACTCGGATGTCTGCCGTCACTGCTTTGACAAGCGCGCGACGCTTCTGCGACTGCTTTCGTATGCATCCCCTTACAAAATGCACGTGGTGGTGCTGCTGGCCCTGATGATTGGTGGCACCTGGGCTGGACTCGTCCCGGGTGTGATCGTGCGTGACCTGACGGATGATGTCCTGCTTCCGAAGGCTGGAACGCTGACGGATGCGGTTCGCATCAATAAGCTTGGGATTCTTGTTCTGTTACTGCTTGGCAGCCATGCACTTGGTGCCATTATCGGAATCGCTCGAGGGCGTCTCTCGGCATTTCTAAGTGTCAACCTCACTTACCGCATACGAACGCAGCTGTATGCAAAGCTGCAGAAACTTGGGCTTTCGTATTACGACAAGCGCCAGACAGGTACATTGCTGACGCGTGTGACGCAGGATGTCAACGAGCTGAACAACTTCCTCGTGGATGGCTTGCAGATACTCGTCGTAAATGGCCTGACGATTGTCGGCATTTTGATTGTGCTATTCGCCCAAAACTGGCTGCTGACGTTGTTCGTTCTGGTTCCAGTGCCTCTCGTGGTCTTGTCGACGATCAAGATTTGGCGCTTTCTCTGGGGCCGTCTTGAGCGCCTGTGGCACTTGCGCTCGGTGATGAACTCTGGGGCAAACTCGGCCCTTGCGGGTGCACGTGTTGTCAAGGCATTTGCAGCGGAGGACCGCGAGAATGACCGCTTCCTCACACGGGCGACAAATCTGCTCCGTGTAAACCTCGATCTTGAGAACTGGTGGGCAACGCTGTTCCCGGTGCTGGCTCTTTTGATGATGTCCGGTATCTTTGTGGTCTGGTACGTGGGCGGCCGTGAGGTTGTCAAGGGCACGATGTCACTTGGTACGCTCAACCTCTTCTTCTTCTATCTTGGGCAGCTTTACGGCCCACTTCAGGGGATGACGCGGATTGCGGACTGGCTTTCGCGGGCCCTTACAAGTGCGGAGCGCGTGTTCGAGGTGATGGACACCGAGCCAGATGTCGCCGATGCAGCGGATGCACAACCAATGCCGCATATCACTGGGGCAGTGACCTTTGAGAAGGTCAGCTTTGGGTATGACAAGGCACGACGTGTACTGGATGATTTCAGTCTCGAAGTGAAAGCTGGCGAGATGATTGGCTTGGTTGGCCATTCTGGTGCAGGTAAGTCCACCGTCATCAACTTGATTTCCCGTTTCTACGACCCGAATGAGGGTCGCATTTTGGTGGATGGAGTTGAGATGCGTAAGATCAAGCTCCACGACCTGCGAAGTCAGCTCGGGATTGTTCTGCAGGAGCCGTATTTGTTCCCGGGGAGCATTTATGAAAACATCGCCTATGCCAAGCCAAGTGCTGATCCACTGAGTGTGATCAAGGCAGCAAAGGCTGCGAATGCGCACGACTTTATTATGCGTTTCGCGGATGGCTACGATACGCAGGTTGGCGAGCGTGGGGCGCGGCTGTCGGGTGGCGAGCGTCAGCGGATTTCGATTGCGCGCGCTATTTTGCATGACCCGCGCATTTTGATTCTGGATGAAGCAACGGCATCCGTGGATACCGAGACCGAGAAGCAGATTCAGGAAGCGATTGAGCGCTTGATTGCGGGCCGGACGACATTTGCGATTGCGCACCGTTTGTCAACCTTGCGAAATGCGGACCGCCTGGTGGTGGTGGAGAAGGGCAAAATTGCGGAGGTTGGCACCCACGATGAGCTTTTGGCCAAGGAAGATGGCATCTTCCGCAAGCTGGTAGATATGCAGAAGGAAGTCAACGAGCTCCGGGTGGTCTGAGGGGGTTGTTTTTCTTCTTTTTCTAAGCCGAGCATATAGATGTCTAAGCACTTGCTAAATGTGGCATCGTCCGCAAGTTAGTGGATATGCAGAAGGAAGTCAACGACCTGCGCGTGGTCTGGTTACTTACTTACGAGCTTTACGTTGACCAGCCGGGCTCACCCCAAAGATCATAGCTCGCGACAGACGTTGACAAGACTCTTCAGCGCATCGCTGTCCAGTACTGTGTGTGTTCCATAGTCAACATTTCCCCACTGCGTTGCCGGTCCATGTTGGACACGCCGAGGTCCTGCATGGACATATTCGGTTCCAAGTAATACATGTAGTTCGGCAACATTGGTTGCCCTAATCCCACCGGCAGGTACAAATGTCAAGCTCTTATAGCGTTCTAACCAACGGACCAAATTGGAACTCCCAGCGAGACAAGTTTCCCCTGCTCCACTTGTCAAGATGCGGTTGACGCCAAGGTTTTCCAGCTCGGAAAGGGCATCCTCGGGGTCGACACAGACATCGATTGCTCTATGGAACACCGTCTGAAGTCCAAATGTCTGCGCTACGTTAACCAACGCTTTGGTGGCTGGTAGATCGAGCATCCCGTTTTCAGTCAATGCGCCAAAGACGACACTATCGACGCCTTGGGCGATCAGCCGGATGTCAAGACACATCGCATCGATGTCTGCTCGTGTGTAGCAAAACCCCCCAGCGCGAGGTCGGATGAGAACCGCAATATCGATGTGCGTTCCGGCAAGCGCTTCGGCGATCCCTGCCACGACGCCCGGCGTCGGTGTAAGGCCACCAAGCTCGGGAGCACAGCCAACTTCGACGCGACTAACTCCGGCTTCTGCAGCCGCAAGCGCATCATCAACGTTATCCACCACGACTTCGACTTTTAGCATGCTCGCTCCACGCTGTCCGGAACATTTCAAGCAACGCAATCGTAGTGGCGTTATTCCCGTAATTCAGCGGATATCCGATTTAGTAAAGACATTGTAAGATGTCTGCATCCCTGAATAAGGCATGTCCCGGAAGAAAGAAAAAACATGAAGAACTTAATGCTTGCTTTCGCAATCGCAGTGATCAGCACCAGTGTAATGGCCCAGACAAAGCCTGCAGCAAAGGCAGCTCCTAAGAAGGCATGCTGTGCAGTAAAACCAGCAGCTGAAAAGAAGAAGTGTTGCGAAGTCAAGAAGGCCGAAAAGAAGGACTGCAAGGACTGCGGTATCAAAGCAGCGAAGAAGAAGTAGTCGCTTTCGAACTCCGAACCAGCGGGCCGCACACGGGATGACTCCCCGCAGCGGCCCGCATCCCGTTTAAGGGATAGACAAAGTCAAGGTCTCATTCCGAATTGAGTGGGACAAACAGCTCAGTCCGCAGCTCATCCACCGGACACGTCCGCGGATCGCTGACATACACTTCCATCGCAGCTGTCCCATTCACCACATGCCCAGCTCCCCGGATGGCATCGCTGAATTCTCTCCAGGCATCGGCGAGACCACTATACGGACCAATATAGACACCACGGACGTACCGGCCAGCGGGAATAATCAGTTCATCCACATCGACGGGTAACACACTATCCGGCCCCACAACAACTGCTGCATCGGAGCGGAGCTCTGTCGCTGGCACTGTATCCGGGCAGTCATAGGTCATCATTAAGGTGCAGGCCTCCGGAAGCGAAAACCATCCACTCACCACAGCAATCCCGACTAGCTTGTCAAACACCGGGCCAATCTGCGGATATGGACCTACGTGCCGTAGCGCCGCAGCGCGCATTTGTGGTCGTTCAATAACATCTATTTGCATATTTTTCTAAATCCCTCGTAGTCATAATCGGCATCACGGGTCAATTCCGGAATGCACAAAACAAACAATTGTTTGCCAATATTTGAGCCCAAGTGTATGGTGTCAACGGACGCATGGCAAGAGATGTACACTGTACGTAAGCACGCAAACGGTGCGGGATTGGATGGAGCATCGATGACGATCGTAACGGGTCTCTCCGGGAATGAAATGTACTGTCTGCACTCCAAGGGCTTTACGCCCGGCGAGCTTGTTGTTGGAAACTCAGTCCATTCCATCGGGTTTGCAGGTGGCATCGGTGCAGGGATCAAAACCCTCACTGGCGGCGAGGTCGAGCAAGTGACATCGATTGTGCACGAAGGCCGCCAAGCTGCGGTTGAGCGCCTTATGCGGGAAGCAAAGCAGCATGGCGCCACGGGCATCACCGGGATGAACTCCGAGCTGGTGTGGCAAGGTGGCAATGTCGAGTTTTTGTCGATCGGTAACTGTATCCACCACGATGGCCAGAAGTCCGCCGAACCGCTTTTTTCGAGCAGCGCGGATGGCCAGGAGCTGTTTTGCCAAATCGATGCCGGATTTACTCCGATGAAGTTTGTCTTTGGGAATGTCGCGTATTCGATTGGCGTCGGTGGCGGGATTATGGGTGGACTCAAAAGTCTTGCGCGTGGTGAAGTTAAGGAATTCTCCGATGTCTTCAACGAGACGCGCCACCGTGCCCTGTGGCGTATCACCGAAGAAGCCAGCCATGCGGGCGCGAATGCGGTCGTCGGTATCAAAACGAACATTCTTCCACTTTCCGGGATGCAGGAGATGGTGATGGTCGGGACGGCGAGCCGCCATCCGGCATTTGAACAGCTCTCGCGCAAACAGCCCATCACCAGCGACCTCACCAATGAGGAAATGTGGAATGTGATCAAGATGGGCTACTTCCCCATCCAGTTGGTCCTCGGCGTCAGCGTCTACTCACTCGGCTTTGTCGGCAGTATCCGAAGCGCCTTTAAGTCCCTCGCGCGCGGCGAGATCACCGAAATGTCGACGCTTATCTACGAGGCACGCGAGAATGCGATCAAGCGCGTTAAAGCCGATGCCGAGCTTTGCGGAGCCGATGATGTCGTTGGCGTCAAGACGTATGTCTATCAGCTCTCAAATGGCCTGATTGAGTTCATGGCCATCGGGACCGCCGTACGCAAAATGACCGGACTCACTACCCAGAGCGAGCAGCTTCCTCCGCAGGCTGTGATTGCCGATAAGGATACGTTCATCAATATCGCTGACCGCCGGATGGCAACAGACCTAAACCGCTCGATGTCTACGCAGACGACGGGAGGGGGTTCCTGATGTCGCTGCGATGTACGAAGTCGTGGAAGCCAACACGATGCAGCTAACGCCTGAAGTCCTTGGGGATACCCGCTGCGTCGATGTCATCCGCAAACGCTCACTTGTCAACATTCCACAGACAAGCCAGACGGCATACCGAGACAATACCGTTCCCGCAAAGTTGTCACGTGTACAGCGTGAATGGCTGAAAAAGACAAAGGTCGATCCCGACAGTGAGCTTGCCAGAGTATTGATTGGCGCGACGCGAATCTACACATCTCAGGTTTCCGGCGGTCTAACATGGGGCTTTGGTCTCGGCTGTGGCGTTCCTGCATTCATGATGCTGGGTATGGGAATCTTTCAGGGCAAGCTCGAGGGCTACCTTATTGGAGGTTTTTTCTCAGCGCTCAGCCTAGGTGGCGTAATCATCGGGCAGGTGGCTCCACAGGAATCATACAAAAAGTGGATGTCGACACCGCTGCACATCGCCGAGCTGGATGAGATGCTCAAAGAAGAACACGACCCGCTCTACAAGTCCTTTGTGCTTCTCATACGAGATGCCATTTCGCAGAAAAACCTCCCCCGCGACACAGAAGACAATGTCACCGCTGCCATCACGGCACTGGGTGCGGCCATCTACCGCCTCCCGGACCCAGGTACAGCCCTCGAGCCCATCGACAGCGCCACCCTCCGCACACAGGCACAGCAGCTGGTCGATCAAGCGCACAGCGAGAGTGACAGTGTCATCCGCGACTCCTTGCTACGACGCGTTGAAGCGCTCATTCGCTCAGCCGACTCGGCGGATGAGACTCATCAGTGGCAGCGACGGACAGCCTATCTACGTCAGGAGCTGGATGCGCAGATCACAAGCCTTCGACATTCCCTGCAAGCCAACATGGATGGCGATATCGCCATCGGAACCATTAAGCGAGCGGCAAATGAAGCCACAACACTGGGCCGGGAGGCATCCAAGCTTAGAGAAGCAACGCTTGAACTCGACCGCTACCTCGCAGCGAGCGATGCAAAGACAGACAAGCAGCAGGTTCAGGGGCAGCGCTAAGTCAAGGCATCCAGCCGTTAACGAGGTGCGGGTATCGATTCGGAAACCACCCCAAGCAACAATCTGCCAAATGACAGACTGACGCCCCACTAGCCGCGAATGATACAACAGAAGGTTATGTTTGCGATTACGGCTTTCTATCACTTTGTCCCACTTAGCGCTGAGCAAATCGATGCCGTCGTAACACGGTTCAACGAGCTCGGTCCAGAGCTGGCGGTTCGTGGTCTGGTTCTCGTCGCTCCCGAAGGCATTAATGGCACCGTCTGCATGCCCCCTGACAATATGGATGCATGGAAGGCAGCAGTCAGAGAAATCGTTTTCGGCCGGGATGTCATCTTCAAAGATGCAACCGCAAATGATTACGTCTTCCCGCGCTACAAAGTCGACATCCGCACGGAGATCGTAACGGCCGACATGCCTG
>Ga0315899_10007772_pt1 | contig 11525 bp, 9 predicted proteins | sample LakEriMetagenome_2_FD_203518 | JGI IMG/M metagenome (GOLD analysis project Ga0315899, IMG submission 203518) | Freshwater fungal communities from buoy surface, Lake Erie, Ohio, United States - Buoy 4 MA112 | ecosystem: Environmental > Aquatic > Freshwater > Lake | place: USA: Lake Erie, Ohio... | reverse complement strand
GCGGATAGGTTCATTCTCTATCAAGGGGCTTTGAACAAAGGGAGAGGGCTGGAGAATCTTATCAAAGCCATGCATGCTGTAAATGCCAGGTTATTGTTGGCCGGAGAAGGGGATCTAAGTAGCCAACTACGGCAATTGGTTGTTGATGAGGGTCTTTCTGAAAGGGTTGTGTTTTTAGGGAAACTTCATCCGTCAGCGCTGCCCGAGCTCACTTCCAGGGCTTGGATTGGCTACAATGTCAGCGAACCAATGGGGCTTAGCTACCAACTTTCACTCAATAACAAGTTTTTTGATTACGTTCATGCCGGTCTCCCTTCGCTCATCAATCCATTTGAGGAATATGTAAAGCTCAACTCTGACTATGAAGTGGGGCTACTCACCGAGCCCAATGTTGAGACAATCAGTCGAAATTTGCAATTATTACTAAATGATAATGAGGTACATTTGCGATTATCGCAAAATTGTATCAAAGCTCGTGAAATGTGGAACTGGGAGCATGAAAAGGAGCATCTGTTAACAATTTTTCATAAAGTCTTTAAACGTGTCTAAAACCCTCCATATCATCGCATTCGATATGCCATATCCTGCTGATTACGGTGGGGTTATTGATATTTATTACAAAGTCAGGGCGCTGAGTGAGCAGGGTGTGAAGATAAAATTGCACGTATTTCTGTATGGCGGAAAAACAGCATCACCCCATCTGGAAAGTCTTTGTCAGAAAGTTTATTATTACGAGCGTAAACGATTTAAAAATCCATTTACGGGAGAATTGCCCTACATAGTGGCCACCCGTATTGATGAGCAGTTGTTGTTAAACCTGAGTAAAGATGATGCTCCGATTTTGTTTGAAGGTCTGCACAGTACCGCTTTGCTATCTGCTCCGGAATTGTCGGGAAGATTTAAAATGGTAAGAACCCACAACGTGGAGCATGACTATTACCAGTTTCTGGAAGAGGCGGAAACCAGTTTTTTCAAGAAGTATTTTTTTCGCATTGAGAGTGAAAGACTGCGCAGGTATGAGTCTGTGCTGGGATATGCCAACCTTATCATGCCTATATCGCCCAAGGATACTGCGTATTATAAAACCAAGTTTAGCAGGGTGCAGTACCTGCCTGCATTTCATACCTCAGACAGGGTAGAATCTCAGACAGGCAGAGGCGAATTTGTGCTCTATCACGGCAACCTGGGGGTGGGTGAAAATAATAAGGCAGCCCTTTTTCTGGTGCATGAGGTTTTTCCTTATCTGGAAATGCCCTGTTTCATTGCAGGCAATCAACCCACAAGACAGCTAAAGACGGCCGCTGAGGGGATGCCCCATGTAACCCTGCTTTCCGATATCAGCAGTGAGGAAATTTTACAGAAGATTGTGCAGGCCCATGTAAATCTGCTGGTAACATTTCAGTCTACGGGAATAAAACTGAAGCTGCTAAATGCCCTGCACAAGGGCCGATATTGTGTAGCCAACAGGCCTATGGTGGCTGAAACAGGGCTGGAGCCTCTGTGCATGGTAGCCGATGATGCCGAAAGCTTGATAAGGGCTACCCAAAGCGCTTGGTCATCGAGTTTTGGGGCAGAAGCATTATTGCAAAGACAGTTTTTGCTTAACGAGGGTTTTTCTAATAGCAACAACGCCTCCCTCATAGCGTCTTATCTTTAATACGCATATCCTTATTGTGCAGAAGTAAAAGATTTTGCATGATTAAGTCGTTGTAATTTTGATAAGGAATATGAAAATTCGTCTTTTATTGCTCACTTCTGTCTTTGCATTGCGTTTGGCGGGACAGGGAACACAGGTCAATCGCTATCCCGGTATTTACTATCAGCGCGGGGTTGAGTTATTCGATGAAAAGAAATATAATGCGGCGGTAACCCAGCTGGGGCTGTATTTGCAAAGTGATGAGGTGTTAACCAACCGGATAGAAGCAGAGTATTATCTTTCTGTGAGCAAAATGTTTGCGGGGCACACAGATGGGGAAGCATCCGTAAGGCGGTTTTTACTCAACAATCCCGGATCCCACAAAACCCACATGGCCAATCTTGCCATGGGGGATTTTTATTACCTGAAGCAAAAATACTCTACTGCGCTGTCCTATTATAAAAATGTGGACCAATCGGCCATATCCGGAGATATTTCAGACCGATTCTACTTTAGAAAAGGGTATTGCCAGGTGAGTACCAAAAAATATAAAGATGCGGCCGAAACCCTGCAGCCATTAACCAAAAGAAACAATGAATACAAAACCCTGGCCTTGTATTATTATGCCTATTGTGCCTATTACAACGGGCAGTATGCCGATGCCCTGACTGCCTTTCATTCCATTGAAGATGAGGGACCGAAAGCAGTGAAACTTTATATTGCCCAGATCTATTATCTGCAAAACCAGTATGATAAAGCGTTGTTGGCAGCCGATAAAATCAAGGGGGGAGTACCCGCCGGCAGGGTGAGTTTTTTGAAAGGAAAATGTTACTACCGCCTGGGTAAATATACACAGGCAGCAGAGGCGTATAATGCCAGCGGTATGACCCTCGACAGTCTGGATAGAAACGAAGTGTATGAATTTGGTTTTGCCAATTATAAAGCCGAGCAATGTACCAAGGCCGTAGAATGGTTAAAAAACATTGCCTATTTGGGCGATAGCATTGCGCAATATGCCAGTTACAACCTGGGAGATTGCTATTTGAAACTGAGAAGCAAACGTGACGCCATGAATGCATTTGCTGAAGCCTATAGAAACGCATATAGCAGGGAAGTAGCGCAGGATGCCCTGTTAAATCAGGCGAAAATAGCCGTAGAGCTAAATGAAAGCAATGCTGCTACCTTGCTTCAGAAGTACATCTCAGCGTATGGGAATTCTTCCAAGAGTAAAGAAGCCAAAAAGCTTCTGGCAGGTCTGTTACTAAATACGGATAATTATAGAGACGCAGCAGCAGTGCTGGAGAGCATCTCCGACCCGGATCCTCAGACTGAAGAAGCATTTCAGCGGGTGAGTCTGGCCAGGGGCATGGAGTTGTTTAAAAACAGAAACTGGGATGAGGCATCCGCCATGTTCGATAAGTGCATGTCAAAATCAGCCAATCGCAATCTGGCGGGGCAGGCAGCATTGTGGAAAGCGGAGGTATACATGCAGCAAGGTAAGTTTAATCAGGTTTCAGATTTTTATCAGCGGTTTCTGGATGCTCCTGGCGTAAGCGATCTTGAGGTCTATCCTTTTGCGTTTTACGGATTGGGTTATAGCCGCTACAAGGAAGAGTCTTATGGCGATGCCATTCCATATTTTGAAAAATTTCTGAAAACCATCAGCCGTGGTCGCTACGATGAGCGCATTTACAACGATGCTCAGCTGCGTCTGGGTGACTGTAATTATTCACAGGCAGCCAAATTGGGCAAAGATGCCAATACCCAAAAGCGAAAGCACATGGAGGACGCCATTACGGCCTATGCCTATGTTACCGGTAAAAAAGGGGCAGATGCCGATTATGCATTGTATCAGACTGGAATGTTGTATGGGCTTCAGGGACAGCTGTTTGACCTGTCGGGAATGCGTGAGAAAAAAATTACTGCGCTGAAACGCCTGGTGACTGATTTTTCATCAAGCCGTTTTTTACCGGATGCCTACTTCGAACTGGGCTCTGAGTACTGGGTTGCAGGTAGTAGTCGTGAGGCTGAGCGCTATTATTCATCTCTGGTAGATGATTTTAAAACCCATCCTTTGGTGTTGCGCTGTCTGCTTAATCTGGGGCGGTTGTACAACAATAATGGGCAGAGTGAAAAGGCAGTGGAAATGTATACGCGTCTTTTTGATCAGTTTCCGGGTACACCCGAAGCAAAAACCGCCTCAGAAAACGTGAAACGCATATACACAGACCAGGGTAAGGGTGGCGAATTTGTTAAATGGACGAAGAACAGGGGCGGTATGACGGCCTCCGAAACGGATAGTTTGCTTTATTTCACTGCGTTCAACCTATATGAAAGGGATAAATACAAAGAGGCCGCAACGGCTTTTCAGGAATATCTGACAGAGGTTAGCAGAGGGTTTTTTAAAGTGGCTGCCAATTATTACAAGGCAGTTTGCCATGAAGAATTGAAACAAGCCAATGAATCGTTGCCGCACTATAAAATTGCTGCCGAATCCAATGGCTTTGAATTTCAGGAGGATGCTGTGCTTAGCGTGCTTGAAATTTTGGGGGCTAAAGCAAGTTGCGGTGATGCAATGCCCTACCTGACCCGCCTTGAGCAAATTACCCGCGACAAAGAAAAAAGACATCAGGCATGGAAAAATATGCTCCGTTGCTACGAACAGCAGAATAACTGGGCAGAAGGAAGGATCCTGGCGGCGAAAATCGGAACAGAGCTCAACAGTACGGATGATTTAAAGGCCGAGGCCCTCGTATTTATTGGTAAAGCGGATGTGCAGGATAAAAAATGGGCCGATGCACTGATTCGTTTTAAGGAGGCCTACACTAAATTTAATAACAAGTTTGCTGCAGAAGCCAAATACCGCGAAGCGTGGGTGTATTATACCACGGATAGCTTTGAGCTGGCCAAAGAATCCTGCTATGGTGTGCTGGATCAGTTTAACAGTTATGACTTTTGGGTGGGTAAATCCATGTTGTTGCTGGGCGATGCATTCCTGAAAACCAAGGATGAATTCAATGCTAAAGCCACCTGGAATAGCGTGGCCGAGAACTTTGAAATTCAGGAACTGGTGGCCGAAGCCCGCGAAAAACTGGCTCGTCTACGCGATAAAAAATCCAGACCCGGCGACGAATAAGCCATTAGCGCTCGGTGTAGATATCACCCAGTAATTTCTCCGTTTGCCCAAACTTCTCTCCGGTTTTTTTGACCAGATTAATCGCTTGTTTAGCAGCAATCTCTGCATCATCATATCTTTTAGGGCTTATATCAATGCGGCATAGGTGTCAGTCTGTCAAAATCTAACTACCCATAAACCCCCAAAAAAAAACACCCGTTTAAGGGTGTTTTTTTTGTTACAATCTATCTTTTACTTTAAATCCAGCACTTCACTGCCAATTTTAAATCCATCGCAGTAGAGCTCGATGGTATATTTACCTTTTTTCAAATCCCTGGCAGGGCGCCATTTGGTGGCCGGTACGGCCTTGCTCTCCTGGTCGTAGGATACAGAGAATTTATAGGTGTATTTGCTCTCTTTGCTTTCATACTCGAATGTGCCGCCTTCATTGCCGGGATTGGTCAGCGTGATACCTTCCGGACCGGTTACTTTAACAAAGATGGTTTTATCTCCGGGTTCTGCTACTTTGTTTTCAGCCAGTGTAAATGAAGTTCTGAAAGCTTCTACATCTTTTGCGCGGTTGGTTGTGGCTTCCTTACCGGTAATCCAGCGTTTTTTGAGCGCTTCTACTTTGATACTGCCTGCCTGTAATCGCTGGGCGATATTTTTGTATTTTTTCTTTTCTGCGCTTAACTGTTTATTTTCAGATACTGCGGCCTCTTTCTCCAGTTGCAGTTGGTTGTTTACCTCTTTTAACTCTTCATTTTCTTTCTGCAATTGATCTAATTGCAGCGACAATGCTTCGATTTTTGCCTTTAATTCCGCAATTTCAGCATCGCTGGCATTTTTATTATTACGCAGTTTGCTGACCAGTGAAGCAATTTCGTTCTTTCGTTTCACGAGGTCAGCATTAAGCTCCTTATTGTTATCTACCAAAGCAGCGCTGTCCCGCCTGAATTTTTCAAGTAAAAATTCTGCTTCTTCCAGTGCGGCTGTTTTTTCTTTTAAGTTACCTTCTGTGGTTACCAGTTTCTTTTCCACGATTTCCTTTTCATTGCCGCCTTTTTGCCACATGTAAAACAATCCGGCATTCAGGGCTAATAAAATGCCGATGATGGTGTACAGCAGTGCCTTACTGTTGCGATTTTTTTGTTCGGCTTGGTTGGTGGGCGTTGTTTCCATAATTAGGGTTTTTAACGATATGTGCAAATGTAAAATTACAAAATATCTTTTAAATATAAAATATTTGCAACTGTCCAATACAATGGAAATAATTAACGAGCCAATTCCGGGATTGTGGTTGCTGAAACCCAATGTTTTTGCCGACCACAGGGGGCATTTTTATGAAAGTTACCGCGCAGACTTTTTTAACATGAAAGGGATAGATATCAATTTTGTTCAGGATAATCAGAGTTTGTCCAACCGTGGGATAGTGCGTGGATTGCATTTTCAGGCCCCGCCCCATGCCCAGGACAAATTCGTGAGGGTGGTGGCCGGTGCTGTGCTTGATGTGGTGGTTGATATCCGTAAGGATTCTCCTACCTATGGAAAAACATTCGCGGTGGAATTAACGGCTGACAATTTCCTCATGTTGTTTATTCCTAAAGGATTTGCACATGGGTTTGCCACGCTGGAGGATCATACCATATTTCAATACAAATGCAGCGACTACTATGCCCCGTCTGCAGAAGGGGGAGTGCTTTGGAATAGCCCTTCACTGGAAATAAACTGGGGCTTTGATGAGCCGGTACTGTCGCAAAAGGATACGCTTCATCCTGATTTTAGCCACTTTGAATCTCCGTTTTAAACGGTGATTTTTTGATTAAGTCTGTCCATATCCCATCTTCCTTGGTTTTATTAAAGCCTAGTTTTGATAATATGTGCATTGAAATTGTATTATCTCGGTGAACCTGTGCCAGAATTGATGGCAGTTTGAGTGAAAGAAAACCCCATTCTACACAAGTTTTCACTGCGTCTGTAGCAATGCCCTTTCTCCTAAAATCAGGGTGCAATCTATAGGATAAGTCAATCTGGTTGCTGAGGTCCTTTCGCACCCTGAGGCCACACAAGCCGGCCAGTAAGCCACTATCATTATGCTCTATAGCCCATAACCCGAATCCATGACGCCGGTAATGAGGGTAGTAATTAAGCCATGATATAATATCCGACAGGGATTGCTGCCGCAATAGTCGGGTAAATCTCCGAGTTTCAATGTCAGTATGGATTTCCAGGATTCTCGGTGCATCATGAAGTTCCATTTTGCGAAATCGACAGCCGGTTGTTTGGGAAAGTAATGGAATTTGCATGGCTGATGCAATGTTACCCATTGATTCTTATGTTTGCAATATGCAGGAAATTACGCTTTCACAGGCCCAGCAGAGGGTAGATGAATGGATCAAAAATGTTGGGGTACGTTATTTTTCAGAATTGACCAACATGGCAGTTTTAACCGAGGAAGTGGGAGAACTGGCGCGAATCATGGCCAGAACTTATGGCGACCAGAGTTTCAAAGAAACAGATTTGAACAGGAAGCTGGGAGATGAAATGGCAGATGTGCTTTGGGTGTTAATTTGCCTTGCCAATCAAACCGGTGTGAATCTGACGGAGGCCTTTGAGCAAAATTTGCAGAAAAAACAGGACAGGGATTCAGAAAGGCATAAAAACAACCCCAAACTAAATCCCTGAACTTCTGCTTACGACAGAATGACTTTGTTTAACGACTAGCAGGCAAACATTCCACAGGGCTATTCGTTACCTTTGTATTCATTTTGGAAAATAACGATCTCAGCTCCCGCAAAACAGATCATATTCAGCTGGCCTTCGAGGCACAATCCAAAGCCCTGGATGATCGATTCTATTACGAGCCCATGCTTCATGCGCACCCGGTTTCCGGTGCTATCCCCCCGTTGCAGCTGGCCGGAAAGATTTTAAAGGCCCCATTGTGGATCAGTAGCATGACCGGCGGAGCACAGCTGGCGGGCAACATTAACCGCAATCTGGCTTTGGCCTGTAAAAATTTTGGCCTTGGGATGGGTTTGGGCAGCTGTCGGTCTTTGCTTGAAAGCAATGACTATTTTCATGATTTTGCTGTTCGGAAATTTATGGGGGATCAGCCATTATTTGCCAATCTGGGAATTGCTCAGGTAGAGGAATTGCTTGCGCTTAACCAGTTTGAAAAAATTCGTGATATGGTTCGCCGGCTCGAGGCCGATGGTTTGATAATCCACGTAAATCCTTTACAAGAATGGCTGCAGCCCGAAGGTGACCGAATTGTCAATCCGCCGATACACACCATTACACAATTTCTGGAATTGGCCGATTTTCCGGTCATGGTTAAAGAAGTGGGGCAGGGGTTTGGGCCTGCAAGTCTTCAGGCACTGGCACAATTACCGCTTGAAGCCATAGAATTCGGTGCCTCCGGTGGTACCAACTTTAGCATGCTCGAAAACCTGAGGCGGGATGATTTTTTCAGAGAACAGTTTGGTCCCGTGGCCAATATTGGCCACAATGCCAATGAAATGGTAAACTGGGCCGCTGAACTTTGCACTGCTCCTGCAAATAGCGTTAAAACACGCGCATTCATTGTTTCCGGTGGAATCAAGAACTTTCTGGACGGTTATTATCACGTTCAGCGTTTGCCCTGGAAATCGCTCTATGCTCAGGCGTCGGCATTTTTGAAACATGCCATGCGCAGTGAAGATGAACTAATGGAATTTACCGAAAATCAGATTCGGGGATTGGAACTTGCCTATACATTTCTTACCGTTAAAAAATGAAAAACATTCAGCCCGTCAAAGGATTTAGCAAACTTAGCAAACACGCAAAGCTGGAATGGCTTATATCCCGGTACAGCCAAAAACCGGAATTATCGCAGTCTATGCTCAGCGGATACTGGCACGCTGATGCAGAAGTTCAAAAACTACACGATGAATTTATTGAAAATACCATCAGCAATTATTACCTGCCTTTTGGTGTTGCCCCCAATTTTCTGATCAACGGAAAGTTGTATGCATTGCCCATGGCCATAGAAGAGAGCAGCGTGGTAGCTGCAGCGGCTAAAGCAGCCAATTTTTGGCTGGATCGCGGCGGTTTTCAAACCCGTGTTATCAGCACCCGGAAAATAGGGCATGTTCATTTTTTGTGGGAAGGAGCTGATCCACAGCAACTTTTCAGTTTTTTTGACAGGGTAAAAAGTAAGTTTTTTGATCAGGCAGAACCCCTCACACGCAATATGGTGCTTAGGGGTGGCGGTATTGCTGATATTCAGCTGCGCGACAAAACCGAGCTTGAGCCGGGATATTACCAGCTGGAAGCAACATTTGAAACCTGCGACAGCATGGGTGCCAATTTTATCAACTCATGCCTGGAAAATTTTGCCAAAACACTGCAAACAGAAATCGCTGAAGATGACACATTAAACGCAGCGGAGCGTACTGTACAGGTAGTAATGAGCATTTTGAGTAATTATACCCCGGAATGCATTGTCAGAGCAGAGGTTTCTTGCAGTATTGATGAGATTAACGAGGGCAGTGGCATCGGTAATCGTGAGTTTGCCGATAAATTTTGCCGTGCCATTCGAATTGCAGAAATAGAGCCTTATCGGGCTGTAACGCACAATAAGGGCATAATGAATGGCATTGACGCGGTGGTGCTGGCTACCGGCAACGATTTTAGGGCCGTGGAGGCATGTGCTCACGCTTTTGCCTCCCGAAGTGGCAGTTACCGCAGTCTTACCCATGCCGAAATTATAAATAATCGTTTTGTTTTTTCATTGGATATTCCCCTATCGCTGGGAACCGTAGGGGGTATTACCAACCTGCATCCCATGGTGAAATTTGCCCATGAAATTCTCGGTAATCCGGGTGCTGCAGAATTGATGCAGATCGTGGCTGTTGCAGGTCTGGCCCAAAACTTCAGCGCCGTGCGCAGTCTCATAACCAGCGGTATACAAAAAGGACACATGAAGATGCATTTGCTGAATATTCTCAACCAACTGGAGGCCACCGATGAGGAGAAAGAAAAGATTGTAGATTACTTCAAGGATCATGTGGTCAGCTATTCAGAGGCCGTTCGGGTGTTTTGCAGTTTACGCGGGGTGACCGCCCAATCCAATTAAGCTGTGAAATCCTATTTTTCACACGGTAAAATTTTGCTGGCCGGCGAATACGCGGTGATGTGTGGTGTGGAGGCCCTGGCCCTGCCTGTAAAAGCGGGTCAATGGCAGCATGTATGGGAAATGCCCGCAAAAGGAGTGTCTAAACTGGTGTGGCAAAGCAAAGAAGCAGATGGAACCGTTTGGTTTGAATGCAGAATAGACACGGATATTATGCATGTATCAGAAACAGATAACACGGCATATTCTGATACTTTGCTGAAGCTTTTATTGCATATTAAAGAGCAAAAACCGGATTTCTTTTTGCATAAAAATATTCGCATTGAGACTGAATGTGAATTTGACAGAACCTTTGGACTGGGCAGCAGCAGCACCCTGGTTTGCAATTTGGCCAAATGGAGTGGCGTGAATGCGCATAATTTGCAGGAGCATGCATTGGGTGGCAGTGGATATGATATTGCCGTGGGAAATTTGGGTAAACCACTGGTTTATTGGCGCGAACAATCCGAGCCCAATTGGTCTGCATGGCAATTGCCCGTTGATTTTACCCAACATTGGTATCTTGCCTTTCCGGGTAAAAAGCAAAATAGTCGCGAAGCATTGAATGACGTTAAAAAGCAGCTGGAAATCATACAGACTGATGTTGCGCTCCTTCAGCAGATGAATGCCTGCATTCAGGCCATTAAAACACCGCGCAGTCTGCCCATGCTGGAGGCGATGCTTGAAATGTGGCAGGCGTTGCTGGCTCAGCGATTAGATTTACCGCGTCCTTATGAAACCCTGGGTTTATCGCCCGTTAGGGGGGGATTGTGCAAATATCTGGGGGCTTGGGGCGGGGATGTATTGCTCATCAACCATACTTTTCTGGAGGCCAATGAATCTGCATTTGAAAATATGCAACTTGTTCCCTGGAATGAGTTTGTAATCTCAATATAGCGAAAAAAAACGACAAAAACAAGTGAAATCGACCTATCGTTGCTCGTCTAACATAGCCCTGGTAAAGTACTGGGGTAAGAAAACCGGTGGTATTCAGCTTCCGGCCAACCCCAGTATTAGTTTTACCCTTAAGGACCTGTATACTGAGACCACCGTTTCAGTTGAAGGGAACAATACTACCGGAAAACCGGCGTTTGATTTCTTTTTTGAGGGAAAGCCCAAACCTAGCTTTATACCGAAACTTAGCGATTTTTTCGATCGTGTTGAGCGTGAATACAGCATTTTGAAAGCATTTCGACTGCATATTCACTCATCCAATAATTTTCCGCATGGAACCGGCATTGCCAGTAGTGCTTCAGGATTTGGCGCATTATCCTGCTGCCTTGCAGCACTGGAGCATCAACATACAGGCAAGGTTTTGGAATCTGAACAAATCAGCCGCACGGCCCGTTTGGGGAGTGGCAGTGCCTGTCGCAGTATGTATGAAGAGCCCGCCATCTGGGGTATTCACCCGGAAATTGAAGGCAGCAATGATGAATTTGCCATTCCCTTGCCATACCCTATGCATAGTGCATTTCATGAGATGATGGATGCGGTTTTGATTATTGATGCGGGCGAGAAATCGGTAAGTAGCACCGTGGGGCATGGGTTATTGAAGGGGAACCCTTTTGCTGTTGCCCGATATGGAGAAGCTACTTTGCATCTTACGGAAATAATCCAGGCCC
>Ga0315899_10007770_pt1 | contig 11525 bp, 8 predicted proteins | sample LakEriMetagenome_2_FD_203518 | JGI IMG/M metagenome (GOLD analysis project Ga0315899, IMG submission 203518) | Freshwater fungal communities from buoy surface, Lake Erie, Ohio, United States - Buoy 4 MA112 | ecosystem: Environmental > Aquatic > Freshwater > Lake | place: USA: Lake Erie, Ohio... | reverse complement strand
TCAGAAGGTAACTACGATGCTCTATTAGGAATGGTTACTAACTTTAATTTTACGTATAATCAAGACGGAGGTTATGATTGTACAATAAAATTAATGGGGCTTGGTATACTAGGAGATAGTATTAAGATCAACAACCCTAAAGATCTTCCTAATATTTTAGCAGAAGAGATTAGAGATTATAACAATACACTAATACAAATTGCTACAGCAGAAGAGAGAGCTAGAATTTTAGCAGAGCAAAAAGCAGCAGCACAACAAGAACAAGCAAGAAGAGAGCAATTAATTCCTGTTGATGAGTTAATAAAAAAATATGTTACATACAACCCTAGTAATGGACAAGTTTCTGGAGGAATCTATTCATACCCTTCAACAGCTCCAACAAGATTTGAATTTGCTGACTTAGGTTTTGAAACCGAAGCCTGGGGAAGAGTAACTGTCATAAGAAGGTTAAAAGGTTTTATTCCTCAAAAAGATGAGCTATTTGAAAGAGTCAAGATAAAATTAGACTATGATAAAATCAGTAGCGTAATATCTAAAACTGGTATTAACTTAAATAGTATAGATGTTTGGCAAGCTCTAGATTCAATTATTGAGAGAGCAATACCTGAAAGAGAAAATAATTCCAGAGAAGGAACTTTTACATACCGTAGTAATAATGGACTAGACTATAATATTCGTATTAAGAGAAAGTTTTTTGCTGTTTCTCAAAATAAAGACGCTGTAGAGCAGTTTATTCCTATAAAAGTACAAGACTTTTCTCAGCAGTTTTTATCTGTAATAAAAAATACTAATAACGAATATAAGCTGATAAAGATAACTCAAGAGGACTTCAACACTTTTTCATATACATTAAAGTTCTCAGTACCATTTTCAAGAGACGCACAAGTACTACAACCTCAAGCCACTAATCCAGATGGTAGCATAGCACCTAGAACAACTAAAACAGAGAAAGTTTTATATACTTTAGAAGTAGAACTTACTTTTGAAGATAGTAGTTTTATCAAAAGCTTTACTACTGAAGGTGTAACACAGCCTTTAGATTTTATAGGAAATGAAGCCGCAATAGCAGCGCAGAATCAAAATCAATTTCCAGCACAAGAAAATCAATATCCTGGTCAAGAAGCATCTATTGAACAGATCACGCAGGCTTTGCAATCGCAGTCAGGTCTAGAACTAACACTAAGGACTATTCAAGTGCATGCTTTGAATAAAGCTATTAAGAGAAACAATAACGATTTGTCTATTGGCAAAAAAGTATTTGTTCTAAAAATATCAGACCCTAACGATGCACCATCAGGAGTACCTTTCTATAGGCAGATATTTTCTAACGGTATTTATAGTACCTGTATAGCAGATCTAATAGATGAAAATAAAATAAACGATTCTGTTTACAGTACCAATACAAATATTAGTGCTATCGATAGATTCAGAATATATGCTAAATATGGTTTTGCTACAGAATTATTATCTGGTAGAGAAGACATATCTAAATTAAGTGGTAAACAAGTTAACTATAAAGATCTATTAAGAGCGTTTGTGGTACCTTATGAAATCAATCAAGAGATCATAAAAGGAACTTCTACAACTCATCCAGTATACATTCCTTTAGGTTTACTACTGATGATATTGAATCATAATTGTACAATATATGATACAAAGAACTCTACTTTACAGACTCCTTTAATTTATATTGACTATAATCCTAAACTAAACTTCTTCTTAAGCAATAACAAACAGCTTAGTACGAACCCTTGGGTAACGCTAATTCCTTTTGAAGGAGGCTTTGGAGACTATCAAAGTTTGTTTGTCGATGATATATTAAGTAAGAATAAAACAGCTATAGCACCTTTATCAGGAAGTAAAGAGGATTCTCCTTTATTCAATACACAGAATCAAGACTTACTGTCTTACTACTTACCTCCTATCAAGTCAGCAGGAGAAGATTCTAACCCTTACAAAGGGAATCTTATGAACGTTCTTTTGAATGTAGACTACTTAGTTAAGTTAGTAAGAGACTATAGCTTTAAAGATGGTACAAATAGCATATATCTAAAAACATTCTTAGAGCAAGTTATATCAGATGTTAACAAGTACTTAGGCAATTTCAATGCTTTAAGACTTGCTTATAATGATGGTGCAAATACTTATCAAATAGTAGATGATCAGATTTTACCTCCAGGAAAAAATGAGTCCATACTACAACCTAAAGATAATACAACTCAGATCCCACTAGTAGGTAAAACTAGTATTGCTAAAAATTTAGAAATAAAAACAGAGGTTAGTAATAAGCTAGCTAATATGATAGCAATATCTGCTAACTCGGATGTCAAAAATAAATCTACGCTCTCTGTAAATGGAGACAATTTTGGCTTTATTAACACTAACTATAAGGATAGATATGTACCAACAAAAGGAGACGTTACAACTAATCTAACTTCTAGTTTAGATTCTGTAAAAGCATCAGCTATACAGTTTAATAAAACTATATCAGACTTCTACAGTAAGATCAACCCTTCAGAAGCAACAGTTTCTCAGGCTACTAACTACTATATTGAAAGGATGAGTAAGATCAAAAATGATGACTATCCTACTAGAGCGTCGACTATGATCCCTGTTTCTGTTAACTTTACAACAGACGGTATATCAGGTTTAACTATGGGACAAGCTTTCACAATATCTGATCAACTACTTCCTTACACTTATAATAATCGTAGTGTTGAAGGTGTAAAAGGCCTTGAAAAAGACAGTATCAATAAAGTAGGATTTGTTGTAACTGGTTTATCTAATACCATAGAAAATAACCAGTGGAACACTACTGTTAAAGGTAATATGATTTTCTTGAAAGATGCAACAGACTTTTCTGGGTCATTTATTGCACTACGTGAAAATCAAGGCGCTTTTGGTGTTAATGCTAACAACGCAGCTTCGCCTACAGTAGGACAGGCTCCTTTAGGAGATTTAAATGTGAATCAAAGTTGGGAACAAATAGCTTTTGACTTTATATCAAAGAGAGAAGGGTTTTTAGATAAGCCAAGAAATGATGAAGGTACATTAAGAGCAGGATACGGTACTGATAAGATAGTGTTAGCAAATGGAGAAATAAAATCAGTTGGTCCTAATACTGTATTTACTAGAGAAGATGCAAAAAGAACCCTTATATATCAGATAAAAACAACATTTGCTCCTAAAGTAATTAATCAAATAGGTCAAGATAAATGGAATAGTTTGAATGATAAGCAAAAAGCATCTTTAGTTAGCTTTACTTATAACGTAGGAAGTCTACGATCTGTAATTGTAACTGCTATAAAATCTAACACAGGAGCTACTGCTGTAGCAAACGCCATATCTGAAGGACCGGTTACTGGAAGAGTTAGTGGTTTTTTACAGGAATTAGCAAATAGAAGAAAAGCAGAGGCAACATTATATTTATCATAGAGTTATGTTAAGATACTATCCATCATTCGCTATAACTGCTAACCTTAATACTCAAGGAGCTGAGTTTGTTTTAAATGGACAAAACTATTCTGGTAGTTATTACGAAACATATGATGGTAGAGCTTTTACAGGACCTAATCCAGAGCAAGGACCTAATCAAGAACTACAAAGAATCCCTTACTATGCTTCTGCACCAGGTTTAGATAATCTTAATTTAAGCGCTAGAAGAAAAAGACAAATTGCAGAAACAATAGCTGTAGGTGAATCTACACCTACTAATCCTAGAATACCAGGTCAACCTAATTCTTATTATCCTCAACCAACTGAGCAAGATTATAGAAAAGGTTATTTAATTCGTTACTTTACTAAAAAAGAAAATGAGCGCGGCTTTGTTACAGAAATATCTCAAGACGAGTACAACTCAATTGTGAACGGTACTGCTGACTTTGATATATCAATTTATCAAACTACGACTATACTTTGGAAGTTAACAGGCCCATTAAAGAGCACAAGACAATCACAGTATAATATTATACCAGGTATCATTGATACAAATCAGCGTCTAACTGAATCTGCTAATAGAACATTCTTAGGTATCGTTGACTTTGTTGGAGGCGAGTACTCCAAATTTGCTAGGCCTACTTTATAGATAGTTTTTTTACTATCAGGCCAATAGTATATTATTGTGACTAATAACAGGTTATGTATTTCATCATCGAAGATAAAGAACAACTTCAGCGTCTAGAGCTTTCAGACGAAGCGTTTATACAGATAGTAACTTCAAACGATTATTATCACCCTAAGCTTTCAAGAGCTAGTTTAGTATATTATAACAATGGTAAGAAAGGCTATGTATTTGTTATCAATCACTCAGAAGGCTTTTCTCTAGAGTTAAAGTTAGTAGAAGACTTCTTAAAAAAGCACACTAAGATCTATCTACTTGACAAGAAGTTCCACTCATACTTCTTAGATCTACCTAACTCAATCGATGTACAGTTTATCTGTCTAGATAAAAACAACGAGTACAGTTCTTTTAATTGTGACACAGTAGTACACAAGGACTTTTATATCAAGCACCCAGTACTACCTACCTTAAACGAGATCATACCAATTGCTAAACACTATGAGAAGTGTGAGTGCTTGTATAAGTTAGTTAGAGACTACTTCCACCTTGAGATGGACATTGAACTTCAAGAAAGACTGACCGAAGCTTATAAAGGAGTAGAAGAATCTGGGATCAAAGTTGACCTAAGCTGCTTCCACAAGAAGTTTCAGTTCCAGCACCCAGAATATAGTTTGTTAGGTGATACTATCTATTCTTACTATAACCTATACAACTTAACAGCTAGGCCTACTAACTCATTCAATGGGATTAACTTTCTAGCCATTCCTAAAGACCAGGACTTTAGACAGTGCTTTGTTCCAAAGAACGACTTTCTTGTAGAGTTTGACTTTGACGCCTACCACCTAAGACTGATATCTAGGCTGATTGGCTTTCAGCCACCTAAAGAGTCTATGCACACCTATTTAGGGCGCGCGTATTTCAACCTGGACGAGCTAACTGATGAGCAGTATAAAGAATCAAAGACCATAACGTTTAAACAACTGTATGGAGGGATTGAAGCCCAATACAAACACATTGACTTCTTTAAACACCTAAGTGAGTTTATTGATCAAGAATGGAAGAAGTACAATGCTCATAAGGCGGCGGTACTCCCTACCGGCCGTATCTTGAAGAAGCTACCTGGCATGAACAAGTTAAAGCTGTTCAACTACATTGTCCAGAACCTAGAGACCAAAGAGAATATTGACAAGATCTTGGAGATAAACAAACTTCTAAGTAAAAAGAAGACGAAACTAATCTTGATCACCTACGATTCATTTTTGTTTGACTTCTGTCAGCAAGACGGCAAAACCCTCTTAAAAAAGATAAAAGAGGTGTTAGAAAAGAACGACATGTTAGTAAAACACAAATACGGCACCAACTATGCTTTCTAGTAATATATCTAATATTTATAATTAATAAAGTTATGCAAGAATTAAAAATAATTGAACTTACCGCAGACTCGCTTATGAATAAGTTGTTTTGTACTTTCTCTTCCAAAGATGGTTTGGATGACACCCTAAGGGAAATAAACAGAGAGTACACCATTCTATATAAAAAGATATTTGTTTTGGCCTCTCCAGAGTCTGAAGAATATATGTGCACCTATAATATCGAACTTCAAGGTGGACAGACCAAGATCCTTCCTAATACTATCCTACTTCATAGAAAGAAAGAGTCAAACACTCTTTATACTATTAACGCCTTGAACACTTTGATCAAGAAGTTGAATAGTGGTGTACTAGATACATCGTTCATGATCAACTGGAACGACTACAAGAATAGTATCTTGTTGACTCAAGGTGATGACTTGAAGAAACTCAACACCACTATCCACAAGATAGTTGCAGTGTAACTAGAAAGAACGATTTTTCCTGTTCTTTAACATTCATTACATTTACCAAAACAGTTATATATGGACATTTCAGTCATTAAATCAAGATTGTCGGCTCTACAGAATCCACGTGGAGGACAAAAGAAAGACCTGAGCCAAACCATTTGGAGGCCAGGCGTGGGTAAACACTCGGTACGTATTGTGCCATCTGTGTTTAATAAACAAAATCCATTCAAAGAGGTTTACATGCACTACGGCATCAATAACCGTTCTATGATGGCATTGACTAACTTCGGTGAAAAAGATCCTATTGTTGAATTTGCACAAGGACTTCGTAAGTCTAGTGAGAAAGACAATTGGCAATTAGCTAAGAAGCTTGAACCAAAAATGCGTGTATTCGCACCTGTTATTGTACGTGGTGAAGAAGACAAAGGTGTTCGCCTTTGGGAGTTTGGTAAGCAAGTCTATATGGACTTACTTTCTATCGCTGAAGACGAAGACGTAGGAGACTACACAGATCCTATTCAAGGTCGTGACATTACAGTTGAAACGGCTGGAAAGGAAACCACAGGTCTTATGTACAACACATCTACTGTACGTGTTAGAACTAAGTCAACACCTCTATCAGAAGACGGCGACAAAGTAAAGCAGTGGTTAGATAATCAACCTGATCCTTTGACACAGTTCAAGAGATACAGTTACGACGAAATGAAAGAAGCGCTTCTTAAGCACTTGAACCCAGAAGAAGACATCAAAGAACAAGCAGATCAAGTTGTTTCTAAACAGCCTGAATCTAGTCAATACACTCTTAGTACAACTAAGCCAAGTGTAGACTCCGCAATTGACGATTTGTTCGATATTTAATAACGAAGCCCTGGCAATAAAAGCCAGGGTTTTTTAACTCAATAGTTTTGTATGGCAAAAGCAAAAGAATCGCTTACTAGCACTATATCTAGTGCAATCAAAGGCACCGCTGATCTAGAGAAGTTTAAGAAGGGCAAGAACCTTTCAGCAGGTGTTGTTTTCAAAGAACAAAGTTGGATACCACTTTCACAAGCATTTCAAGATACACTACAAATTCCTGGTATTCCTGTTGGTCACATTACACTGTTAAGAGGACACTCTGATACTGGTAAGACAACTGCACTACTTGAAGCAGCTGTTAGTGCACAAAAGTTAGGAATACTACCTGTGTTTATTATCACAGAGATGAAGTGGGATTGGACACACGCTCGTGAGATGGGCTTTCAATTTGAAGAGATAGCAGACCCTGCAACTGGAGAAGTTGTAGACTACAAAGGCTTCTTCTTATACATTGACCGTGAGAAGTTAGAGTGTATTGAAGACGTAGCAGGGTTTATCGCTGATATTTTAGATGAGCAAAAGAGAGGAACACTTCCTTACAACATCTGCTTCTTCTGGGATTCAGTTGGATCAATTCCTTGTAGAATGTCGATTGAGAAAAGCACAAACAATAACGAATGGAATGCAGGTGCCATGTCACAACAGTTTGGTAACTTCATTAACCAGCGTATTGTATTATCACGTAAAGCATCTCAACCATATACCAATACATTAGTAGCAGTTAATAAGGTGTGGGTAGCAAAGCCTGATTCACCAATGGGTCAGCCTACACTCAATAACAAAGGTGGTAACACCATGTACTTTGACTCATCTTTAGTTATCACATTCGGTAACATTGCAAGAGCAGGTACAAACAAGATCAAGGCTACTAAAAATGGTAAAGAAGTAGAGTTCGCTAAGAGAACTAGAATTAGCTGTGACAAGAATCACGTAACTGGTGTTACAGCTGTTAATAAGGTCATTATGACTGTGCACGGGTTTATCAATGATGATAAGAAAGAGCTTGATAACTATAAGAAAGAGTACTCTGATCAATGGATGAAGGTCCTTGGATCAAGCACTTTCGATGTAGTAGAAGAAGAAACTGGATTATCACCTGATATATTTGACACAGAAGATTAATGAACAAAGAATACAAAAAAATATTCGACTCTTTAAAAGAGGAGAAGGCCCTAGACTCAGTAGACAGTCGAGTGCTATTAATAGACGGGCTAAACACCTTCTTGAGAGCATTCGCTGCTATTGGTTGGGTTAACAAAGACCTATCACATATTGGTGGTTTAACTGGCTTTTTAAGGTCGTTAGGCTATGTTATTAAATTAGTTAGACCAACTAGAGTGATTGTAGTGTTTGATGGGCAAGGCTCATCTACAAACAAAAGGTACATTTACCCAGAATATAAAGCTAATCGTGGACTCACGAGAGTTACTACTTGGGATTCATTTGAATCACAGCAAGAAGAGTCTGACTCTATTACTGAACAATTAGTAAGACTAATCTCGTATCTAAAGACACTACCAGTCGACATGATCTCTATTGACAAGATAGAAGCAGATGATGTTATTGGTTATATTAGTCAAAAGCTTACTGGTGAAGTTACAATCATGTCCAGTGATCGTGACTACTTACAGTTAGTGTCTGATAAGGTAACAGTCTACTCGCCTACAAAGAAGAAGTTCTATGATCATGATCTAGTGCTTACTGAGTATGGTGTTAGCCCTAACAACTTCTTGACACAAAAGATATTGTTAGGTGATTCTGGAGATAATATACCTGGTGTAAAAGGACTCGGTTCTAAGACAATGTTGAAAGAGTTTCCTGAGTTAGCGAAAGATGATCTAGTAACTCTAGATGATGTTCTAGCAAAGTGTGATGGTAGGAAAAAGATACTAGAGTCGATCAAGAACTTCGAGTTTCAACTTAGAATCAATCAAAGGCTCATGGATCTAAAGAGGCCTAATATACCAGAAGAAGCAGAAGAGGAAGTAAAAAGTGTGTTACTCAACCCAAATAAATGCTATGATTCACAGAAATTTCTTACATTGTATCATGAGGATGAGTTAGGCAACTCAATCCAAAATGTACAAACCTGGCTTTTTAATCATTTTCACAATCTACAAAAGTATAAATAGTTATGTCGAATTTAAATCAGTTACAGCAGTACGGTATCGGTTTTCAAGTAAAGGTTTTATCTAGCTTATTAAAGCACAAAGAGTTTCTACAAAACATTAACGATATCTTAGATACAGAGATGTTCGATAATCCAGCTCACAAATGGATCGTAGGTGAGATACTACGCTTCTACTACAAGTATCATACAACACCATCTGTAGATGCACTACAAGTTGAAGTTAGAAAGATAGAGAACGAAGTGTTGAAGGTGTCAGTAGTAGAGCAGTTAAAAGAATCGTTGAAAGCATCTAATGAAGATCGTGAGTATGTAGAGCAAGAGTTTAGTAGTTTCTGTAAGAATCAACAGATCAAGAAAGCTATCTTAAATTCAGTAGGCCTTTTAGAGAAAGGTCAGTACGACGACATCAAGTATATGATGGACGCTGCGTTAAAAGCAGGGCAAGATAAGTCCATAGGCCACGAATATGAGAAGGATATTGAGACCAGGTATCGTGAAGAAGAACGTGCCGCTATACCTACAGCATGGCCACACGTGAATGAGCTACTAATGGGAGGCCTCGGTTCAGGTGACCTTGGTATTATATTCGGTAATCCTGGAGGAGGTAAATCATGGATGCTAGTTAATATGGGAGCCATGGCAGTACAACGTGGTTACACAGTATGTCACTACACATTAGAACTGTCTGAGTATTACGTAGGTAAAAGATACGACTCATTATTCACAGGGATAGATGTACAAGCTGTGCACAAACACAGAGGATCTATTGAAGAAGCTGTGTCTAAGGTAAAAGGTAAGTTGATCATTAAAGAGTTCCCGATGGGAAAGGCAACTACACATACTATTGAGTCACACATCCAGAAGTGTCGTGATCTTGGATACCCTCCAGACCTGGTTATTATCGACTATGTTGATCTACTCAAGAGCAAGACCAAGTCAATTGACCCAAAAGATGCAATCGACGACGTCTATACTGCTACCAAAGGTATGGCAAGAGAATTGAAGGTGCCAATCTGGACAGTATCACAGGTTAACCGTGCCGGTGCCAAAGACGATGTAATCGAAGGTGACAAGGCAGCAGGTTCATATAACAAGATGATGATTGCAGACTTTGCTATGTCACTGTCTAGAAAAAGACAAGACAAGGTAAATGGTACAGGCCGTATACATATTATGAAAAATCGTTATGGCATGGACGGTATGACCTACGCTGCCAAGATCAGTACCAACAACGGATCAATTGAAATTAACCCTGACAGTCTAGATGATGACGAGTTAAATATAGAGACCTCAGCTCCAATCTCTGGCTCCAACAAAGGGTATAGCTCTAGTCTAGACCGTGATGAGAAGGCTTATTTAGCATCCAAATTTTTTGAGCTGAATATCTAAAGCCGATATTTATTAGAGAAAAACAGACCCACATGAATTTTTTGATAGATCTACTTAAAAAGGCAACCAAAGGAGATAACTTCCGTGTTAAAGCTACTCCAACAAAGTACAATGACAAGATTGCCCAATTAAACACTACTTCAAACAATCAGTTTGATAGACTAACTACATCTAAGATCAATCAGATTCAGAAGACTGGCAATTCTGTTTTGACTCAAACGAGCTCTAAAGGCTCTATCCTACCAGGTTCTTAATCGAACCTATCATCACTTAAGACTGAGAAACAGGTTATATTGTTGACTAGAAGGCTTACCGGTCTCTTAGAGGCCACTTTATTATATAAACTATTTTAAAAACTAAAACAAAAAATGGAATCGAAGGACATTCTTATCCCATGGGGCGAAATTGGATACATTACATTTAAAAGAACTTATGCTAGAAGACTAAAAGAGGATGATCCTAATTCTAAAACAGAAGAGTTTTGGCAAGTTGTACAGCGTGAACTAGATGCTTCAGACAAGCAGTTAAAAGTTGGCTTTACTGAAGAAGAGAAAAAGAGGTACGCTGAAATGAGACTTAACTTGAAGTTCTCTACGGCTGGTCGTTTTATGTGGCAGCTTGGTACAAAGACTGTAGATAAGCTAGGTCTACCATCACTTCAAAACTGTGCATTCGTTACAGTTAACAATCCTATTAGACCATTCACATGGGCATTTGAAATGCTAATGTTAGGTTCAGGTGTTGGCTACAATATTCAAAAGCACAACGTTTATCAACTACCTAAAGTAAAAGGAAAAGTTAAGATAGAACGTAAAGACGTTAAAGACGCTGACTTCATTGTACCAGATACTCGTGAAGGCTGGGTGAAGTTGTTAGGTAAAGTATTGAAAGCGCACTTCTATTCTGGAGAAGGCTTCACATATTCTACAATGATGATCAGATCTAAAGGCGCTACTATTAAAGGATTCGGTGGTACAGCATCAGGCCCAGAAGATCTTTGTTGGGGTATTGCTGAGATCAATAAGATATTGAATGGTCGTGCTAATAAGAAGTTAAGACCGATTGACTGTCTAGACATCATGAACATTATTGGTATGGTAGTTGTTGCAGGAAACGTTAGACGTTCTGCACAAATTTCTATTGGTGACTATGATGACATCGAGTATTTGAAAGCTAAGCGTTGGGACCTTGGTTCTATTCCTAACTGGAGAGCTATGAGCAATAACTCAATTGTAGCACCAGAGAACACTGATGATCTACTTCCTGAA
>Ga0315899_10007767_pt1 | contig 11526 bp, 13 predicted proteins | sample LakEriMetagenome_2_FD_203518 | JGI IMG/M metagenome (GOLD analysis project Ga0315899, IMG submission 203518) | Freshwater fungal communities from buoy surface, Lake Erie, Ohio, United States - Buoy 4 MA112 | ecosystem: Environmental > Aquatic > Freshwater > Lake | place: USA: Lake Erie, Ohio... | reverse complement strand
CGAATACGAAGGTCTCCAGCAAAGGCTCCACTCCGTCGACGGTCGGGCGCGTCCCGAGACTCGCCACACCACCCATCGCTTGCTTTGTAATGCCATGCACCCGAACGGCATAGATGCCACCGAACGGGAGCTTTCGCCGCCGAACCCGAATGTTAGCTGTCGGGAAGCCGAGTTGCCGCCCGAGTTTGGCTCCGGACACCACACAGCCTCGGATCGAATATGGCCGGCCAAGCAGCACCCTCGCCTGATCGAATCGTCCTGCAGCGAGCGCATCGCGGATAACGGTACTGCTAACGCGCTCACCCTCGGCTGCCACCGGCTCCACCACGGCGACCTCGAAGCCATGGCGACGGCCCGCCTCGGCGAGAAATGCCGCATCGGCCTGCCCAGCCTTGCCGAAACGAAAATCATGGCCGACGACGAGACCCTGCACTGAGAGATCACGCGTCAGGATCTCGACGAACTCCTCGCCGGTGAGCGAGCGCAGGCGATCGTTAAAGCGCAGTACGATGAGCGCATCGAGCCCGACCGGCTCGAGCAAGCGCCAACGTTCACGAAAGTTGGTCAGCCGCGCCGGCGGATTAGCCGCTTGCAGAAACTCCCGCGGCATCGGCTCGAAGGTCAGCATGGCCGAGGGAACCGCGAGTTGTCGTGCCCACTGCAAGGTCTGCTCAAGCAAGACCTGATGGCCGCGATGTAACCCATCGAAGCTCCCCAAGGTGACGATGCCGCCACGATGCGAATCGCGAAGATCGGTAGTTCCGCGGATGAGTTTCATGATGTTGCGGCAACTACAGTCGAAGTGAATGTGGCCGCAGCCCCATGGCCAAGAGGGCAAGCGCATAAGCGACAAAGCCCGCAATCACGCAGAGCGACAGCTGCCATACCCGCGTGAACGCCGACGCCTCGAGCCAATTGCCGAACAGCGAATCCAACGCGATCAAACCGATGGCCATCACGATATTGGCCGCAATCACGCGCCAAATAAGCCCGCCCCAGCCCGGCAAGGGTCGATAGACACCGTCTCGACGCAGACCTCGCCAAAGCAACGCGGCGTTGATCGCGGCGGAAATACACGTTGAGGTTGCAAGCAAGACGAAGGGAGTTGCAAAACCGGCGTAGTGCGCAGGCAAGACCACCGCGACGTTGATTCCCATGTTAATGCCGAGCGCGATCAACCCCACTCTCACTGGCGTGCGCGTGTCTTGCCTCGCGAAGTATCCCGGCGCGAGCACCTTGACGAGACTGAACCCAATGAGACCCCAGGAATAGGCCATCAAGCCGTACTGCGTCATCTGCACGTCGTGATCCGTGAAAGCGCCATAACCGAAGATCGTCGCGGTGATGGGTCCTGCGAGCACCAGGAGACCCACAGAGGCCGGCACCACGATCAACACCACGAGGCGTAGCGCCCAATCGAGCGTGGTCGAGAATCGCTCACCATCGCCCTTGGCGTGATGCGCGGAGAGCCCAGGCAAGATCACCGTGGCGAGCGCGATGCTAAATACACCGAGCGCAAACTCCATCAAGCGATCGGCGTAGTAGAGCCACGCGATGCTGCCAGTCACGAGGAATGACGCGATGAGCGTATCGAGCAAGAGACTCACCTGCGCCATCGACGAGCCGAAGATACCCGGCAGCATCAACTTGCCGATGCGTCGTACGCCCTCGGCTGCCGGCCGCCACCGGGGCCACGACAACAGATCGAGTCGCGCGACTGCCGGCAATTGGAAAACTAGTTGCGCCGCACCCGAGACGAACACCCCGATCGCAAGTGCCACACCGGGATTGTCAGCGTTTGCAGCAACCACGAGCGCAAAGAAAATCATCACGAGGTTCATGATGACCTGCGTGAATGCCGGCACTGCAAAGCGACCGTAACTGTTGAGCACACCGCTGAAGAGCGCAGTGAGCGAAACGAAGAAGATGTAGGGGAAGGTCCAACGCAGCATCTCCACGGCGAGTTCGTACTTCCCCTCGGCCTGCGTGAAGCCCGGCGCGAAGAGCAGGATGATCAGAGGCGCTGCGATAACCCCGATCAGCGAGACGACGAAAAGCACGACACCGAGCGTACCCGTCACATCGCCTACGAGTTCCTTCACGGCCGCCTGCTCGCGCCGAACCTTGTATTCGGAGATGACCGGCACGAAAGACTGCGAGAACGCGCCTTCAGCGAACAGCCGTCGCAAGAAGTTCGGGATCTTGAAGGCGACCAGAAAGGCATCCATCAGGGTCCCGGCGCCGAAGGCCTGCGAATAGACCATATCCCGCAGCAAACCGGTCACTCGGGAGAGCAAGGTGGTCAGCCCGACGACGGAGGTGTTCTTGAAGATCGCGCGACTCATGACGGAACGCGGACTATACCGGAGCCAGACCCCGGAAAACGTTGACAAGTGGGAGGGTCACCGCGAAAATACGCGCCTTTTTTCAGACCCTTAGAGCACATAGCAGTGGCCAACACCAAGTCCGCAGAGAAAGCCGCCCGTCAAGCCGTCAAGCATCGCGCCCGTAACGTCGCGCTGCGTTCGCGTTCGCGTTCGGCCATCCGTAAGGCGATCGAAACGATTGCCGGCGGCAAGAAAGATGACGCCACCGTCGCCTACCGCGAAGCCGCCTCGACGGTCGACTCGCTGGTCAACAAGGGTCTCGTGCACAAGAACAAGGCCTCGCGTCACAAGGCGCGCCTCGCTGCTCGCCTCAAGAAGCTGGCCTAAGCCGTTTCGAGCAGGCGCTTCGGCCGGGTTAGCTCGGCCCATCGCAGGATATGAAAAACCGGCCTTAGGGCCGGTTTTTCTTTTTTCGGCCCTCGTGAGATTCGAAAGGCATGCCCGGTACCCACTCGTCTCGCGTCGCCTCGGCGCCGGCTGCAGAGGAGTCGGATGTCTCCACCCCTGCCGCTTGCCGAACGGCACGGCGCGCTTGATCACGCGCCTCGACCTCGAGCATCAACGGTAGGCGAGCCTCACTGCGCGACACCTCGCGCCAGTCAGTCCCTTCGGGCCACGGATCGAGCGCACCGACGAGCGCCCAAAGCATATTGAGCGTTTTCATCGAGCCGCGGCGACGCAGCTCGAGATACGCCTCGAGCGCACCGCGCTCACGTAGCGCCTCGACGGAGTGGATACCGATCTCGGCTAACAGAGCCTCGGCACGGGGACCCAAGTTGCGCAAATCGCGCACACGGAGCCGCAGTTTGCCAGCGGCGATACGGCGACGAACCTTGCTATTGCGGTCAGTCACGCGGGACGGGAGCGCTCTCCTCAAGGAAGCGCATCACCGCCTCGGTCAAATCGCGTGTGCCGGTGCTGGTCGCACCAGAGATCAGGAACCACGGCCCCTTGTGACGCAACGAACGCACGATCGCCTTGGCCTTCTTCTCGGCCTCATCCGGCGGCAACAGATCGCTCTTGTTGATCACCAACCAACGCGGCTTGGTGGCCAAATCCTTCGAGAATTTTTTGAGCTCCGCCACGATCGAACGCGCATCTTTGACAGGATCGGCCTCGGGATCGAGCGGCGCCATATCCACCAAATGCAGCAACACTCGGGTACGCTGCAAGTGCTTCAAGAAACGGATACCGAGGCCCGCGCCCTCGGCGGCGCCTTCGATCAAGCCGGGAATATCGGCCATGACAAAACTGCGGTGTTCGCCGCAATAGACCACGCCCAGATTCGGATGCAGCGTGGTGAAAGGATAGTCGGCGACCTTCGGGCGCGCCGAGGAAACAGCTCGAATCAGCGTTGATTTGCCCGCGTTGGGCAGACCGAGCAGACCCACATCGGCGATAACCTTGAGCTCGAGCTCGAGCAGACGCTTCTCACCCGGGAGGCCAGTGCCGAACTGACGCGGCGCTCGATTGGTGCTCGTCTTGAAACGCGCATTTCCCCAACCGCCCTTACCCCCTCGCGCCACGAGGAGTATGTCGCCCTCTTTGACGAGATCACCGAGCTGCTCGCCGGTCTCGCTGTCGCGCACGATCGTTCCGATCGGCACGGGAACGTACAAATCTTCGCCACCCTTACCGAAGCAATCGTTACCACTACCCGCCTCGCCCGACTGAGCCTTGAAGGTGCGTTCGACCCGAAAGTCAGCAAGCGTGTTGATGCCCTCAGCCGCCTTTAGGTAGACGCTGCCACCCAGGCCGCCGTCACCGCCATCGGGTCCCCCGAACGGCATGAACTTCTCACGACGGAAGCTCAGACAGCCGCGACCGCCGTTACCCGCCTGGACTCGAAGTTTGGCCTCATCAACGAATTTCATGGGGACACTCTAAACAAAAACCCCGGCACGAGGCCGGGGTTCGTGGATCGTAGATCGGGCAACGCTCAATCGGCGAGTACGTCGACGTACATCTTTTGGGCGGCGCCACGACGCTTGAACGCGACCTTGCCGTTCTTCAGCGCAAACAGCGTGTGGTCCGTGCCGATGCCGACGTTGGCACCCGGGCGGTACTGCGTGCCGCGCTGACGAATGATGATGTTACCGGCCAACACGGCTTCGCCGCCGAAAGCCTTCACGCCGAGACGTTTGCTGTGTGACTCGCGGCCGTTCTTGGTACTGCCGCCTGCCTTTTTATGTGCCATGGTTCTTCAGCTCCGAATGGATCAACCGGCCTTGATGCCAGTGACCTTGATTTCCGTGAACAACTGACGGTGATTCTTCATGCGCAGATAGTGCTTGCGACGGCGGAACTTGACGATGCTCACCTTGTCGCCCTGGCCGTGCTTCTGCACGGTGGCCGAGACGACGGCGCCAGCCAACTTCGGCGTGCCGACTTTGACCGAGTCACCCGCTCCCACGAGCAGGACTTCGTCGAACTTCACTTCCGCACCCGGCTCAGCCGCGAGCTTCTCGACGCGCAGCACACTGCCTTCTTGGACCCGATACTGCTTGCCGCCCGTGGCGATAACCGCGTACATGTAGACCTCCGGAAAAGGTCGGGCATTCTACTTGCACCCCCCCGGTCGGTCAAACCTCTTTTTGGTCGCGCGCGGCTAATCCATTCAAGGGCTTAGACCCTAGGTTATGGTCATACCCCTCCTGCTCGGCTACCATCCCGCCCCGTGAACAGCTTGGCGCAAGTCCGGGATCTGGTTCGCCCCGACCTTGGGGCCGTTGATGCCGTCATCCGCGCCAGCATGAAAAGCTCCGTGGATCTGGTCGACCAGATCGCCGAGCACATCATTTCAGGCGGTGGCAAGCGCATGCGCCCGCTGATCGTCCTTCTGGCAGCCCGCGCCTGCGGCTACCGAGGGTCGGGCCATATCGACGCAGCCGCCTTCATCGAGTTCATTCACACTGCAACACTGTTGCACGACGATGTCGTCGACGGCTCATCGCGTCGTCGCGGTCGAGCGACCGCCAATGCCGTGTTCGGCAACCAAGCCAGCGTGCTGGTGGGTGATTTCGTCTATTCACGCGCCTTCCAGATGATGGCCGCAATCGGCTCGCAGCGCGTCATGGAGATCATGTCCGAGGCCACGAACGTCATCGCCGAAGGCGAAGTGCTGCAGCTGATGAATGCGGGTGACCCAGACACCACGCAGCAACGTTATCTGGAAGTGGTCTATCGCAAGACCGCCAAACTATTCGAAGCGGGCGCGGAAGTCGCTGCGGTCATCGCCTCGGCTAGCCCCAGCCAGCAACGCGCGCTCGGCGACTACGGTCGACACCTGGGCACGGCCTATCAGCTCATCGACGATGTGCTCGATTACCGATCGAACCCCGAGGAACTCGGCAAGAACTTGGGTGATGACCTCGCCGAGGGTAAGCCGACCTTGCCGCTAATCCAGGCCCTCAAGCGAGCCCCAGATGCGAACGTGCGAGCGGTGATCCGCGGCGCCATCGAAAACGGCGGCCTCGAGCACCTTGAAGTCATCGTGGCCGCAATTGAATCGACAGGGGCACTTGAGTACACTCGCGCCCTCGCTCAGGACGAGGCCGACAAGGCGTTAACAGCGTTACATGCGCTGCCCGAATCGCCGCACAAACAAGGTCTCGCAGCCCTCGCCCGCTTCGCGGTCGAGCGCAGTTCCTGAAGTCGACTGGATCGGGATGTAGCTCAGCCTGGTAGAGCACTACGTTCGGGACGTAGGAGTCGGAGGTTCAAATCCTCTCATCCCGACCATCTCCCGCCCAAAGAAAACAATGCCTTTCCGAACTCGTATTCGCCCCTTTGTTGACGCCGAGCTTATTCAGGCCCGCGCCATGCGCGTGGCGCGAGATTACAGCGCCGAGTTCCAGCACCTCGAACGCGCTCACATTCTCGGGCAAGCCTCCACTATTGAGCATGTGCGAGTTCACGCCTTGATGTTTGCCTGGGCTCTGCGTCAACGCAGGACGCGAGAACTCTTTGGGCAAGCAATACGAATCATCGGCGCTGCGACCAAAACGGTTTTCGGGTTGGTGCCCGTGGGTAACACAGGCGGTAGCGACGTGAGCCCTTTCAAGCCAATGCCGATACCCGCGGATCTACAACGAATCCTCGATTCAGCAAGCTAAAAAACGACGCTATAACACCCCGTCTCGACCATCTTTCGCCCCGGGTCAGTCGCGCAACCAACGATCCGCAATGTCGACTGCACGAGAGCGCAGCTCGGGCACTGCCGTACATTCGAAATCGTTGCCGAATCTGAACGCACCGATAACTTCGAGACGCGAGGGATCAGCCGCAGACAAGCCCATTCCGTTGCCGGCGACCTCAAGATGCCGACTAACTACCAACCCGGCGACGAACGCGGGATACACGGATGGATCGCCGAGCCTGAGGCCGCGACAGTCGAGCACCAACTCGCCATGCGCATCAATTCGCCCGGCGCGAGAGAGAACATCCGAATCGGCTCGCGCCCTGATCACACGCACCTTCTCGTCACGCAATACGCGTTCGAGCGCTTGTGGAGGCGCTCGATGCCGATGCCGATTCCAAAGATCGAAGAGATGTCGCATCACTCGCCTTTGCTCAGCTTTTGGTAGCGAACGCCAGAGCATAGGCGTCTCGGAGCGGATGGCGTCGAGGACTGCACGCCACGGATAGCTCTGCGTATATCGACGCAGCGTCGCAAGATAGTGACGCGCCGAGTGCTCCGCTACCAGCGCCGCAACAAGCTCACGCTTCACCGAATCACCGAGGGGCGTGGCCTGGTGGTGTGCCGCCGACCATTGACCCGAGCGTGACAACACCTCAACTGGACCTCGATAACCGCCATCGCGCAAAGCAAGCACCATGTCGAGAGCAGTGAGCCCACTGCCGATAATTTTGACGGAGCTCAATGACTCAAAAGACTCACCTTGGGATGCGGCCTGCATCAGCCAACCCCATGGCTCCCCGATATGCCGAGAACTACCTGCCCCAACGGCGAGCAGTACTTTGTCGCTTTGCGCGACTGTTCCATTCTTCAAGGTGATCTGCCAACTCGGCGGCTGCGCCGATAACTCATCACAGCTAACCACTTCGGAACTGACGATCTCCAGCGTCGACGATTGCAAAAGCTGTGACGTACACGAGCGAAGGTAATCGCCGTACCACTTACGCGGAACGAAATCCTGCGGAGTCACCTCGGCGCTCCCTTGCACCTGCGTCAGCCAACGATGGAACCCCCTCGCATCCGCCGGATCGATACCCATGCGTTCTGCCGGTACGTTCAGCAAGTGCGCCTCGCACGGCGTGTCATAGGCAACGCCGACACCCTCCGAGGCGCGAACCCAAAGCACCGAGCGGGCCTCGACGTTCCGACTTAGATACGAATGGAGGAAAAAAACGCTCGACGCGCCTCCTCCAACGACCGTGACATCGTAGCGCCTCACCAAAACTCCAAACTCTAGAAACCGGTGGCACGCGATGATGGATGTCTCTAGGCGAACGCGCAACGAGACACTAAGCTGGACGTCGCTTTTCGCGCTGGGGTCTCTCCATGAAGCCCGTCCTACCCATCCTTCTGCTTGGTATCACGCTCATGTTCGGCCTGCCCCCTGTAGCGCTCGCCGACGACGATCCGCGGGCCAACAGCGCCGTCGTACGCCATTGGGTCGGCGAGTATCGAAACGAAACCATCACTTCCGGCGAACGACGTGGCGGCGAAAAGTTCGATCTGCTGGTCCACCCCGATGGCTCGCGCACGATCTCGATTGCGAGCGATATGACGACGCGCAACGCCTGGTTTACGGTTGTGCTGCGAAACGACCGAAATTTCCGACCCATTGAGGCCATCGCGTTTTATTGGAATGGCGGTCGTTACAAGGGCAGCGGGCACTTCGTCGTGAACGACAACACGGTACAGGCCGAATCCAACGGCCCCTTGAGCGGCCAGCAAACTAATCAAACGACGATAGCGGCGAAGTTTTCGATCGGTTTACATCCGGTCTCGGCCGACGGTTGGCACACGGCACAGCACGACCCGAAGGGAGATCCACGACAGAGCATCTCGCTCTACAGCGTGGAGGCCAGCTCCGACCTCACCAAGCCTGTCTTGGGTACTGTGGTACCGCTACAAGTCGAGTTCGTGGGTGAGGAAACAATCGACGTGCCGGCAGGCCGCTTCGTGACCCAGCGGTATCGCCTCGCAGGCATGAACGATCTTTGGGTACACGGCGAAGAGCGCATCGTGATCCGATCGGACTTACCTAGCCGTGGCTTGCGCTATGTTTTGACTCGCTTGACGGACTCAGCGCAACCACCGCGGGACTAGCGGGTAGCGGAAGGCTTCACCGCGAGACTCAACCACCGCCGCCCAAACCGGCATGGCGATACTGACAAGCCCCAAGATCGGCACCATCAGAAACCCGATCAAGATCGCAAAGCTGATGATCGTCGCGACCCATGCCAACAGCAGAGTGATCTGGAAGTTCAAGGCTTCTCGTGCAGCATCACGGATTCGATCAGTACCGGCGCCACGACTGCCGCGATTGAGATAAACGACGAGTGGGCCGACGAACAAGGTGAAAATGCCAGAGAGGTGCACCAGAGCGGCGAGCGAGCTCTCTGAATTTCCCGTCGACTGAACACAAGGGTCGGTGTTTTGCATGGCGCTACCTCAGATGGCAATGGATGTACGTAACCAATCGCGTCGCACGCTAACACCCACCTTGCGCCAGCCTTAGTGCCAAAACTCGCCGAAGCACCTTATTTGATACGGTTGCTCAAATCGCAAAGCTTCCGTTAATGACGTTCCTCTGAGCGAGCAGCGCCGCATGGCGAGCGCGCAGCTCGTTCCCCGTCTCCTCCGGTGTGAGCGCGAAGCCCTGGCGTGAGAGAGCGATACCCAGCTGTTCCGCCTGTGCCAACACGCGACCAACAACCTCATCAGCGCGCGCATCGACGCGCATTGCCGCTAGCAGCGCCAAAGTCCACCAACCAAGCTCAACACCACTGCCAGTCAGATGACTCGCCAAGACGCTCATCTCGAAATCGTGGGGAACGCGATCGAGTATCCGTCGATTGATCTTGGCGACTCCAGCTCTATTCACATGGGTTACAGCAGGTTCCCGAGCCAGCTCCACCAAACCTTGGTCGAGCGCATATCCGAGCGCTGCATGCTCCGCCGTCGTTTCGATCGATCGAGTAACTATCGACCCCGGCGCACCCAACGACGCCAGCCACTTCGTCACCTCCGCAGGCGTTGTCGTATCCACCGACCTGAGGACAGGCGGAATCCATAGCCGAGTTTCAAGGCGACTGTACGAGGCGCTTGCCGGTGCAGCCTCGCTGCGCACCCAATAATCACGACGAAAACGTCGATCCAGAATCACGTCGCGCGCAGTCTCACGCAGCAGCGAATCGTCGACGGTGGCTAACAGCTCTCTCTGCCCCTCAGTTAGACGCCACTGATCGTAACTGTCGCTAAAATCAGCCTGCCCGAGATAACTCAAACCGAGCGGCACCAACTCGGCGGCGACCTGTGCGAAATGCATCGGGTGCCAATCGCGATTAAAATACTCGTGCGCGAGATACGACTTTTTCTTTGAGTGAATTTCGCGCAGCTGCCTCTCGAACGCCGGTTGAGAATCGAGAATCCGCGGATTCGACGCGACCACTCGAGCCGCAAACCTCAATGCCGCTTCGATTCGATCCTCGAGGCGTGCTGAATTAGCCTGCGATGCGGTTGCGACTAACAATTCACGCAAGCTCAGCACCGGACCCCAACCGGGTAGCGCGTTGTAACCAAGATAGACGATGCCATTGGGCGCAAGTCGACGATCGATGAAAGCGGCGATACGGGCTCGATTCTGCGCTGAAACCCAACTCCAGACTCCGTGCAGTGCGATGAAGTCAAAGCACGGTAAATCATCGCGTGAATCGAACTGCTCAAAGTTCGCGCAGACGACTCGCTCTCGGGCCCGCGGATCATCGATCAGCGATCTTGCAAACTCGACGTGCTGGGGCAAGACGTCTAGACCCCACCACTCCGTATCACTCGCACTCGAGTGGATGGCGAGGCTCAGCCCCTGACCGAAACCCAGCTCGCAGGCATATTGAATAGCAGGCCGCGACCGACCCGCTCGTTCGGCGACCAAGATCGCCCGACCGGGGTCGAGCGTCGCATGATGATGGCGTGTGTAGGCTATGTCGGTAACATAGCCGTCAGCCGAATGACTCAATCTTTGATCTGCCGTGCGAATCGTGGCCGCCACACGCCGACTACCACGTTGGCAAGCGCGACACCCAGCAAAGCCCAAAGACCGTTCTGCTCACGAGCGACCAGCGTGGCGAGTGCCGCAGGGTCGTATTGCCCCGCCTGCGCGGCCGCCGCGGCGAACTCGGCCGTTTTGCGAGCCGCTGCATCGACGATCACGAGCGTGCCCTCGAACATGGCGAGCCCCAACAAGGCTTTGAACCACGCCCAGCCCGCGTTCTGATAGGCCGGCGTTGCTGCCATGCTGAGCAAGCCGCTGCAGATCACCAGCAACAGCGCCGGAACGAGGATCCATTTGGAGATCATCGCGATCGAGGTACGGGCTGCCGCGTATCCGGCGAGCGAGATCTCCGGGGCGGGCGCATAGGTCACGACGATGATGATCGCTGCAAACGCACCCAAGATCCCGGCCGAACCGAGGTGGTGCAGCAAGCGGAAAATCAAACTCCAATTAGTCATGGAACGGCACGCTAGCACAGCGCTACACTCGCACTCCATGCCCCTGCGAAGACACGTACTGCAAGCGGCGATGGCCGGGGTCGGCCTCGCCCTCGCGCCTCGATCCCTGCAAGCTGCCCGGCTGCGCCTGCGCAAGTTTGCAACGAATCCCTTTACCCTCGGCGTCGCCTCGGGCTACCCCACCGATGACGGCATGGTTCTCTGGACCCGTATCGCACCCAGCGCCGATGCGGCCAACGAACTGGCCAATGCGGATTTCATCCTGACCTACGAAATCGCAACGGATCCGAACTTCTCGCGCCGCGTTCAATCCGGTACGGTCATCGCCATGGCGGCTGACGGTCACAGCGTGCACCTCGAAATCAGCGGCTTGCCAGCGGGACGCGAGTTCTACTACCGATTCCGCACCGGCGACCATGTGAGCCCGATCGGCCGAAC